>Ga0075420_100001437_pt1 | contig 20244 bp, 19 predicted proteins | sample SoiMetdeltSBSDD4_FD_75296 | JGI IMG/M metagenome (GOLD analysis project Ga0075420, IMG submission 75296) | Bulk soil microbial communities from a Populus tree surrounding site in Tennessee, USA - Soil MetaG P. deltoides SBSDD4 | ecosystem: Environmental > Terrestrial > Soil > Tree plantation... | reverse complement strand
TAGGGATGCGGGTAGGCCGGCACGCGGCCGGTGGAAGGCCGGAAGCCGATGACGTTGCAGTAGTTGCCCGGGTTCCTGAGCGAGGCGGCGAAGTCGCCGCCGTCTGCGAAGGGCACCATGCCGCAGGCCACCGCGACTGCCGCGCCGCCGGAAGAGCCGCCGCAGGTCTTCGACAGGTCGTACGGATTGCGCGTCGCGCCAAAGACCTTGTTGAAGGTCTGCGAGCCGGCGCCGAACTCGGGCGTGTTGGTCTTGCCGATCAGGATCGCCCCGGCCGCCTTCAGGCGCTCGGCCATGATGTGATCCTCGGCCGGCACGTGATCCTTGTAGACGAGCGAACCCCAGGTCGTGCGTACTCCCTTGGTGGCGATCACGTCCTTCATCGCGATCGGCAGCCCCGCGAAGGGCTTATCAAAGGATTTTTTTCGGTCCAGGGCTTTCGCAGCCTTCAATCCTTCCTCGGGCAGGAAGGTGACGATCGCGTTGACCTTCGGGTTGACGCGCTCGATCTGCGCGATGAACGCCCGCATGACCTCGGTCGCCGAGATCTTGCGGGCGCGCAGCAGGCGCGCGAGCGTGCGCGCCGGCGTAAAGCAGACGTCGGTGCTCAACAGCCGCTGGTGCAGCGCCCGCTGCCGTCGAACTCCATCGTCCTGCCGCTGAGCGGCACGTGCACCGGCATCTTCGCCGCCTTCTGGAACGCCGCCGTGCGGCTGGTGGGGGAGAGCTTGCCGCCCACCGTGGCGGGCTCGTTCGCGTGCGAAGCGATCACGGAGGCCGGGCGCACCAGGCTGTTCACGACGTACGCCGCCTCGTCCGGACCGGTGGTGAACGGAAAGCCGCCGATGTTCATCACCACCAGGTTCGACTTGTAGTGCCCTCGCACCACGAGATCCTGCTCGGCCGTGATGCCGGTGTCGCCGGAAAGATAGGCGGTGAGGCCGTTGGAGAAGCGCAGCACGAAGCCTCCAGGCGGCCCGACGTAAACGGTGAGCCCGCCGTCGAAGAACTTGGCCTGCTCGGGCGGCAGGAACGCGGGCGGCAGGCCGTTCGAATGCACGGCCGGAACGCTTGCCACCGTGACCTTGCCGACCATCGTCTGCGCGCCGAAGCGCACCAGGCGCACGAGCTTGTTCGGGTCGCCGCCGAGCGACTTGATCTTCGCCTGGAAGAACGAATGCGCCTCGCCGCCGACGATCAGCGGCGCCTGCTTGCCGAGCACGATGTTCACGCTGTTCGAATTGGGCGTGACCGCGACCGAGAAATCGGGCTTGGGACAGGCGCCGGCGTTGGCCGAGGGCTGGATCAGGTCGCCGAGGTGGTCGCCGTGCATGTGGCTCACCAGCACCGCGTCGATCCGGCCGAGGCGCGGATCGTTGGGGCCGCGCACCGTGCGCCCGGCGTCGTACAGGATGCGCGTGCCGTCCGGGTCCTCGAACACCAGCGCCCGGTCGAGCGGGCAGAACTCGCCGTCGTGGCTGCCGAGCGGGGTGATCTTCACTTTCGGAGCTTGTGGATCGGGGGCGGTGGCGCAGGCGGCCAGCGCGAGGCTGGCCAAAGCGATCAGCACGTTCCTCATGTGGACTTCCTCCTCTGGGGCGCGATGTTACAGCAGCACGATGTCGAATTGCTCCTGGGAATAGCCCGTTTCGACCTGCACCGAGATCGGCTTGCCGATGAAGTCCGAGAGCATGGCGAGCGAGGGGGACTCGTCCTCGAGCAGCAGGTCGATCACCGGCTGCGCAGCGATCACGCGGAACTCGCGCGCGTTGAAGGCGCGCGCCTCGCGCAGGATCTCGCGCAGGATCTCGTAGCACACGGTGTGCGCGGTGCGCACCTCGCCGCGCCCGGTGCAGGTCGGGCAGGGCTCGCACAGCACGTGCGCGAGCGATTCGCGCGTGCGCTTGCGCGTCATCTCGACCAGGCCGAGCGCGGTGAAGCCGTTCAAGGTGATGCGCGTGCGGTCGCGCGCCAGCGCGCGGCGCAGCTCCTCGAGGACGGCGTTGCGGTGCTCGGTGCTCTCCATGTCGATGAAGTCGAGGATGATGATGCCGCCCAGGTTACGCAGGCGCAGCTGGCGCGCGATCGCCTGCGCCGCCTCGAGGTTGGTCTTGAACACGGTGTCGTCGAAGTTGCGGCTGCCGACGAAGCCGCCGGTGTTGACGTCGATCGTGGTCATCGCCTCGGTCTGGTCGATGATCAGGGTGCCCCCGGACTTGAGCTCGACGCGGCGCGAGAGCGCCTTCTCGATCTCGGGCTCGACGTTATACAGGTCGAAGAGTGGCCGCTCGCCGGTGTAGTGCTCGAGGCGCCCGCGCACCTGCGGCATGTAGCCTTCGGCGAACGCGGCGAGTTTCTGGAAGTTCTCGCGCGAGTCGACCAGCACGCGCGCCGTGTCGACGGTCACCATGTCGCGCAGCACGCGCTGCGCGAGCGACAAATCTTGGTACAGGAGCTGCGGCGGGTCGGCGCCGAGCGAGCGCTCGCGGATCGCTTTCCAGAGCTCCTGCAGGTAGGCGAGGTCGGCGCGCAGCTCGGGCTCGGCGGCGCTCTCGGCAAGCGTGCGCAGGATGAACCCGCCTTTCTCGTCCGCCGGCAGGAGCTCGCGCAGCCGCTCGCGCAGCGCGGCGCGGCCGTTCTCGTCCTCGATCCTCTGCGAGATGCCGATGTGCGGGTCCTGCGGCAGGTAGACGAGCAGCCGGCCGGCGATCGACACCTGGGTGGAAAGCCGCGCGCCCTTGGAGCCGAGCGGGTCCTTGACCACCTGGACCAGGATCGGCTCGCCTTCGCTCAGGATCTTCTCGATCGGCCGCTCGCCGTGGCCGCGAATGTCGGCCACGTGCAGGAACGCGGCGCGCTCGAGCCCCACCTCGACGAATGCCGACTGCATTCCCGGCAGCACGCGCGCCACGCGCCCCATGTAGATGTTGCCCACCAGCCCGCGGCTGCGGGCGCGCTCGATCAGCAGCTCCTGCACCACGCCGGCGGCGGTCACCGCCACGCGCGTCTCCTGAGGCGTGACGTTAATGAGAACTTCTTCCACGCAGCTTGTCGAGCAGCACGCTGGTCTCGTAGAGCGGCAGCCCCATCACGCCGGAATAGCTGCCGCGCAGCTCGACCACGAAGCGCGCGGCGCGTCCCTGGATCGCGTAGGCGCCCGCCTTGTCGTCGCCCTCGCCGCCCGCCACGTACTGCGCGATCTCGTCCTCGGACAGCTTCTTCATCTGCACTTCGGAGGTGGACAGCGCGAACTCGACTTGGTCGTGGTTCTTGAGCGCCACCGCGGTCAGCACCTCGTGGCGCTGGCCGGAAAGCGCCGCGAGGATCTGCGCGGCCTCGGCCCGGTCGCGCGGCTTGCCGAGGATCCGGCCTGCGAGCGCGACCGTGGTGTCGGCGGCGAGCACCGGCGCGGGCAGCAGGTTCCGTTGCAGCATGCGTCTCCATCCGGCGGCGGCCTTGGCGCGCGCCATGCGCTCGACGTACGCGGCCGGCGCCTCGCCGGCGAGCGGCGCTTCGTCGAGGTCCTGCTCGCCGCCCCCCGGGCGCGGGCGCTCGCGGAACAGCAGCAGGTGGTAGCGCACGCCGATCTGCGAAAGAAGCTCGCGCCGCCGCGGGCTGCGCGAGGCGAGATAGATGCCGCGTTCGGGAATCACGATCATGCTCGATGATAAGGATGGCCAGTCAGCATGGTAGCCGCTCGGTAGATCTGCTCGAGCAACACCACCTGCGCGAGCGCGTGCGGGAGGGTGAGCGAGGAAAGGCGCAGCACCAGGGTTGCGGCTTTTTTCACACTCTCTTCCAGGCCGTCGGGCCCGCCGATGACGAAAGTCGCTTCATTCTTGAGGAGGGCCGCGAACTGCGCCGTGGTCATGTCCCTGCCGCGCTCGTCCAGCGCCACCAGACGGCCTTTGAGAAACGGGGCCAGCTTGCCCGCCTTGGCCTGGGTGCGCGAGACCTCATAGCCGCGCGGCATGCGCTTCGCGTACTCGAGGCACGCTTCCTCCGCCCAGCGGGGGAGCCTAGCGCTTACGGCGACGACGTGGAGCCTTGGCACGCGCCTTGGCCTTCTTCGGGGTCGTCTTCAGCTTCACCGGCTTGCCGCCCCAGATCTCCTCGAGGTTGTAGAAGTCGCGCACCGTGGGATGCATGATATGCACCACCACGTCGCCGAGGTCGACCAGCACCCATTCGCCGGCGGACTCACCCTCCACGCCGTACACGCTTGCGCCGTGCTCGCGCACGCGCTCCTGCACGCGGTCCGCGAGCGCCTTCACCTGCCGGTTCGAATCGCCGCTCGCGATCACCACGCGCTCGAACATCGAGGGCAGCCGCGCGGTGTTGAACACTTGGATGTCGCGCCCCTTGATGTCCTCGAGCGCCTCGACGACCACGCGCTGCTTGAGCCGGATGTCCATCAGCGATAGAGCCCGTGCTGTTCGATGTAGCGCGCCACCCCTGGGGGCACCAGCCCGTCGATGCCCTCTCCGCGCGCCACGCGCGCGCGGATCTCGCTCGCCGAAAGCCGCATCGGCTCGAACGGCACGACCGTGGCCCCGGTCGACGCCGGCGAGCCCGGCCGCGCGAAAACCGCGATCTTCGCCATGCGCTTCACGTCCTCGGGCCGGTGCCAGGTGTCGAGCTTGCTGTACTGGTCGGCGCCCATGAGGAGCCAGAGCCCGGTATCGGCGCCGAGCTCGAGCCTGAGCTCCTTCAGCGTATCCACCGTATAGCCGGAGGCGCCGGGCGCGAGCTCGCGCGCATCGATCTCGCAGGAATCATCGTCCGCCAGCGCGAGCCGCAGCATCGCCACGCGATGCTCGCCGCTCGCCTCGGCCGGCGTGCGGTAGTGCGGGGAGCCGGTCGGCATGAACACGACCTTGCCGAGCTTGAGCTGGTCGAGCGCGGCGTGCGCCATCGCGAGATGCGCGTTGTGAACCGGATCGAAGGTTCCGCCCAGAATACCGATGCTCAGGAGCGAATCTCTCCGTGGCCGAGGACGACATATTTCTGCGTCGTCAGGCCTTCGAGACCGACCGGGCCGCGCGCATGCAGCTTGTCGGTGGAGATGCCGATCTCCGCGCCCAGGCCGTACTCGTAGCCGTCGGCAAAGCGCGTCGAGGCGTTCCACATCACCGAGCTCGAGTCGACCTCGCGCAGGAAGCGTTCCGCGCGGCTTCGGTCGCCGGCCACGATCGCATCGGTGTGCTGCGAGCCGTACTTGGCGATGTGCGCGATCGCCTCGTCCAGGCCCTTCACCACGCGGATCGAGACGATGGGCGCGAGCCACTCCGTGTAGTAGTCGTTCTCCGTGGCTTTCTTGCCGTCGACGAACTTCAGGGCGGCAGAATCGGCGCGCATCTCGACGCCTTTGCGCTTGTAGATTTCACCGATGCGCGGCAGCACGCGCTCGGCGATGCCGGCGGAGACCAGCAGCGTCTCCATGGTGTTGCAGGTACCGTAGCGCTGGGTCTTGGCATTGTCGGCGATGCGCACCGCCATCTCGGGATCGGCGCTGTCGTCGATGTAGACGTGGCACACGCCGTCGAGGTGCTTGATCATCGGGATGCGCGACTCGCGCGCGAGACGCTCGATCAGCTCCTTGCCGCCCCGCGGCACGATGATGTCGACGTGCTCGCGCATGGTGATGAGCTCGCCCACCGCGGCGCGGTCGGTGGTGCCGACGAGCTGCACCGCGGCTTCGGGCAGGCGCGCGGCGGCGAGCCCGGCGCGCACGCAATCGGCGATCGCGCGGTTCGACTCGAGCGCTTCCGAGCCGCCGCGCAGGATGCAGGCGTTGCCCGCCTTGACGCAGAGCGCCGCCGCGTCGGCGGTCACGTTGGGGCGCGACTCATAGATGATGCCGACCACGCCGATCGGCACACGCATCTTCGCGACCTCGATTCCGGTCGGCCGCTTTGCGCGCTCGGAGATCGCGCCCACCGGGTCGGGCAGTGCCGCCACCTGCTCCACGCCCTCGGCCATCTGCTCGACAAGCGCCGGCGTGAGCGTCAAGCGGTCGACGAAGGCGGCATCGTTGCCGTCCTTCTTCGCCTTTTTCACGTCGCGCTCGTTCGCGCGCAGGATCGTGCTCGACGCGGCGCGGATGCCGCCGGCGATGGCGGAGAGCGCCGCGTTCTTGGCCTCGGTCGTGGCGCGCGCGAGCCCGCGCGCGGCGGCGCGCGCCGCGCGGCCCATGTCCTGCATCGCGCCATGCAGGTCGCCGTGGGCATGCTTGTTGCGCGAAAGCTCCATGGATGGAATTGTAATGGTTCAGCACGTGGTTATCGTCGGCGGAGGGCTCGCGGGACTCGCGTGCGCGGTGGCGCTCGGCGACGCCGGCCTGCGCGTGACGCTCCTCGAGCGCGACAAATGCCTCGGCGGCCGCGCGCGCAGCTGGACCGACGCGGCGAGCGCCGACGCGGTCGACCTCGGCCCGCACGTGCTGCACAGCGAGTACCGCAACATGCTCGCGTTCCTCGAGCGGCTGGGCACGCGGCATCTGGTGTGCTGGCAGCCGGAAAAGCTGATCACGTTTGCGTCCGGCATGGTCCTCAGGCACCGGCCGCTGCCGCCGCCGCTCAGCCTGCTGCCCGACTTCGTTTTCAGCGCGGGGCTCTCGCTGCGCGACCTGTGGTCGAACAATCGCGTCACCTGGCGCGCGATGCGCTTTGCCGAGGCGGACGTACCGGCGCTGGACGCCGTCAGCGCCCTCGACTACCTGCGCGCGGCGGGAGTCACGCGGCGGATGATCGACTTCTTCTGGTCGTTCGCGGCGCTCTCGGTATTGAACGTGCCGCTCGAGCGCTGCTCGGCGGCGGCGCTCGTGCGCGTGCATTCGCAGCTCATCGGCCACCGGCGGCTGCATTTCGGCTTTCCGGCCGTGGCGCTGAGCGAGCTCTTCGCGCCGCAGGCCGCGCACGCCATCGCGCGCAACGGCGGGCGCGTACTGCTCGATGCGGAGGCGGTGCAGGTCGGCAAGCAGGTCGTCCTGCGAGACGGCACGCGGATCGCCGCCGACCAGGTGGTGGAGGCCGTGCCGCCGCGGGGGCTCGAGCCCAGCCCGTATATCAGCTCGTACCTGTGGTTCGATCGCAAGCTGACCCGCGAGCGCTTCTGGGCGCTGCCCGGGGCGCAGAAGCACTTCAATACCGACTTCTACGATCTATCCAACATCCGGCGCGATTGGAGCGGGCGGCACTCCGTCATCGCGTCGAACATCATTTATTGCCACCGCGCGCGCGGCATGAGCGACGACGAGATCGTCGCCGCGACCCGGGGCGAAATCGCCGAGTTCATCCCCGAGGCCGCCCGCGCGCGCGTCGTGCACGCAGTGGTGAACCGCATTCCGATGGCGATTCCCTGCCCCTTGCCGGGAACCGAGAACGCGCGCCCCGCGCCTTCAGCCGCCCTTGCCGGCGACTGGACGCGCACCGGATTGCCGTGCTCGATGGAAAGCGCGGTACGCTCGGGCTTCATGGCGGCGGAGGAGGTACTGCGCGCCGCCGGCCGTCCCCGCACCCTCGCGCTTCCGGTCCGTCCCACCGACGGGCTTGCGGGCTTGATCCAGTCTACGCGGCGTGCAGCTCGAGCCCCAGCCTGGCGAACTCCTGCCACGGCTCACCCGCGCCCACACCCTTGATCGTGCGGTCGATCACCGCGGCGTGGCTGATCGCCTGGTCGAGCTTGGCCCGCGGGTAGCGGCGCGCCTTCGCGAGCAGAGCCTGCGTCGCCTTGTTGGCGTATCCGCCGTGCGCCAGGACGAACAGCGCGTTGGATATCGTGAAGAGCAGGTGCGTCGTGGACTCGCCTTCGCCGCGCAGGCCCTCGAGAACGCGCAGGTAGCGCGCGGTGTCGCCGGCGACCAGCGCTTCGGCGGCGACGAGCGTGTCGTAGCGCGCTACGTCGGCGACCGCATCGCGCACCGTGTCGATCGAAAGCTCGCCTTCGGGGGCGAGGAGCGCGAGCTTCTGCACCTCCTGGTGCGCAGCGAGCAGGTTGCCCTCGACGCGATCGGCAACGTATTCGAGCACCTCGCGCGGCGCGCTCTGTTTCTGGCGCGCGAGGCGCTTCTCGAGCCAGCCCGGCAGCGCGGCGCGCGGGACCGGGGGCACCTCCACGACCACGCCGGCGCGGTCGAGCGCGAGGAACCAGGGCGCTTCCCACCAGCCGCCGCCCTCGGGCCGCGGCATGGTGACGAGGAGCAGCGTCTCGGGATTCGGCCGCTCGCACCAGTCGACGAGCGCATCGTTCGCCTGCGCGCTCGGCTTGCCGCTCGTCAACCGCAGCTCGACCACCTTGTTTCCGCCGAAGAGCGACCGGCTCGCGCCGGCGTGGCGCAGCTCGCTCCAGTCGAAAGCGCGACCGGGCTCGAACACTTCGCGCTCCGCGTAGCCCTTGGTGCGCGCCGCGGCGCGCACCGCGTCGGCGGCTTCGAGCACGAGCAGCGGCTCGTCGCCCATGATGGCGTAGACCCGGGCGAGGTTCTTCGCGAGGCTTGCCGGAAGCTGCTCGGCGGACCGCAGGCGCGTAGCGTCTACTCCTTCTGCTCGACCTTGGCCGTCGGGCGCTTCGCCGCCGCCAGGCGGCGGATGATCTGCTGCACCATGTCGGACTGCATGTCGCGGAACAGGAGCTGCTCCTCCTGCTCCTTCGCGAGGATCTCCGTGTCGTTGAAGGTCACGTCGCGCGTGAGCTGGATCGTGCTCGGCGGCACGAAATCGACGCCCTTGCCGTCGTGCACGCGGAAGCCGACGCGATAGCGCAGCTGGAACTCGCGCACCCGGCCCGCGCTGGTGAGCGACAGAATCTCCTTCTGCCGCGATTCCTCGATGAACAGCAGCACCGCGTCGGCGGTCTTGGGATCGTCGACCACGCGCGCGCGGGTTCCCGCCTGCAGGTTGCGCTTGAGGTCGAGCGCGATGCCGGCGGTCGCGCCCGGCACGTAGAGGGACTCGAACGGCACCTCGGCGGTGCCGCGCATGCGAAAGCCGCAGCCGGCGAGGACCAGCGCCAGCGCGAGCAGCAGGATCTTCCTAGACGACAAGATTGACCAGCCGCCCGGGCACGACCACGACCTTCTTCACGTTCTGGCCGGCGACGAAGCGCTGCACGTTCGGATTGGACAGCGCCAGGTTCTCGATGGTCGATTTGTCCGCCTGCTTCGGCACCACGATCGAGCCGCGCAGCTTGCCGTTCACCTGCACCACGAGCTCGACCTGGTCCTGCTCCAGCGCCGCCGGGTCGGGCTCGGGCCAGGGCGCTTTCATGATGTCCTCGCCGAACTTGAGCTCACGCCACAACTGGTGCGCGATGTGCGGCGCGATCGGCGCCAGCAGCCGGATCAGGATCGAGAGCCCCTCCTTGGAGGTCGCATCCCACTCCGGCAGCTCCTCGAGCGAGTTGAGGATCTTCATGCACGCCGAGGCGACGGTGTTGAACTTCTGGCGCTCGATGTCGTCGTTCGCCTTCTTCAGCTCCGAGTGGATCTGGAAGCGGATCTTGTGCTCGAGGCTCTCGCCGCACTTCGCCCGCGAGTACTTGAAGGCGAAATCCCAGACCCGCCGCAGGAACCGGTACGATCCCTCGACGCTCTCGTCGCTCCATTCGAGCGTGTTGGTCGGCGGTGAGGCGAACATGGTGTAGAAGCGCGCCGTGTCGGCGCCGTACTTGTCGATCAGCGCCTGGGGATCGACGCCGTTGTTCTTGGACTTGGACATCGTGCCGATGCCGTCGTAGACGACCGGCGCGCCATCCGCGGTGCGCTTGGCCGAAACGATCTTGCCTTTCGCGTCGCGCTCGACCGTGACGTCGGCCGGGTTGATCCATTCGCGGCGGCCGCTTGCGTCGGTGTAGTAGGACTCGGCGAGCACCATCCCCTGCGTGAGCAGGTTGGTGAAGGGCTCGGCGACGCTCCGCATCAGGCCGGTCTCTTCCCGCATTGCGCGCTGGAAGAAGCGCGAATAGAGCAGGTGCAGGATCGCGTGCTCGATGCCGCCGATATATTGGTCGACCGGCATCCAGTAGTTCGCGCGCTCGTCGAGCATCGCCTTGCCCTGGCCGGGGCAGGCGAAGCGCGCGAAGTACCAGGACGAGTCGACGAACGTGTCCATGGTGTCGGTCTCGCGCTGCGCCGGCTTGCCGCACGCGGGGCAGCGCGTGTCGAGGTACGACGCGCGCTTGTTGAGCGGGTTGCCGGTGCCGTCCGGCACCACGTCCTCGGGCAGGACCACCGGCAGGTGGTCGTCCGGCACCGGCACGTCGCCGCAAGCAGCGCAGTGCACGATCGGGATCGGCGTGCCCCAGTAGCGCTGGCGGGAGATGCCCCAGTCGCGCAGCCGCCACTGGACTTGCTTTTCGCCCAGCGCTTTCTTCGCCAGGTCGGCCGCGATGGCATCGACCGCCTCCTGGAAGGATTTGCCGTCGTAGGGACCGGAGTTGATGCACGCGCCGTATTCGGCGTATTCCGGCTTCCACGGCGGGGGCACCGTGTCGCCGAGCGGATGGCGGATCACCGGCTTGATCGGCAGCTTGTACTTGAGCGCGAACTCGTAGTCGCGCTCGTCGTGCGCCGGCACGCCCATCACCGCGCCCTCGCCGTATCCCATTAGCACGTAGTTCCCCACCCAGACCGGGATCTTTTCGTTTGTGATGGGATGGAAAACGTGCATGCCGGTGGGCATTCCTTTCTTCTCGATCTGCGCGAGGTCGGCCTCCATCACCGCGCCCTTCCGGCACTCCTCGACGAACGCGGCCAACTGAGGATTGTTTCTGGAAGCAAAAACTGCAATCGGATGCTCGGCCGCAACCGCCATGAAGGTCGCGCCCATCAGCGTGTCGGCGCGCGTGGTGAAGACCCAGAGGACATGCTTCTGGCCGTTCAATTCATACGGAAAGCCGATGCGCACGCCCTCGGACTTGCCGATCCAGTTCTTCTGCATCAGCTTCACCTGCTCGGGCCAGCCCGGCAGGTCGTCCAGCGCCGCGAGCAGCTCCTCGGCGTAGGCGGTGATGCGCAGGAAGTACATCGGGATCTCGCGCTTTTCCACCAGCGCGCCGGTGCGCCAGCCGCGGCCCTCGATCACCTGCTCGTTGGCGAGGACGGTGTGGTCGACCGGGTCCCAGTTCACCACTCCGGTCTTCTTGTAGGCCAGGCCCTTCTTGAACAAGCGCGTGAAGAGCCACTGGTTCCACTGGTAGTACTCGGGCCTGCAGGTCGCGAGCTCGCGGCTCCAGTCGAGCGCGAAGCCGAGGCTCTTCAGCTGCGACTTCATGTAGGCGATGTTGTCGTAGGTCCACTTCGCCGGCGGCACCTTGTTCGCCATCGCCGCGTTCTCGGCGGGCAGGCCGAACGCGTCCCAGCCCATGGGCTGCAGCACGTTGTAGCCGCGCATGCGGTAGTAGCGCGTGAGCACGTCGCCGATCGTGTAGTTGCGCACGTGCCCCATGTGCAGCTTGCCCGAGGGGTATGGGAACATGGACAGACAGTAGAATTTCGGCTTCGCGTGGTCTTCGGCCACGCGGAACGAATCGCGGCTCGCCCAGAACTGCTGCGCGTCGCGTTCAACTGCTGCCGGGTCGTAGACGTCTTGCATGGGACTTTTTTGCAGACGGCGCGGATTATCGCATCCAATGCGCGCGCCAAGCCCGTATAACGGCGAAAGCGGGGATCACTATGAAAGCGCTGCTTCTAGCATTGCTCGTAGCGACTGCCTCGGTCGAGGCGCGGGCGCAGCCGGCCGCGGTGATCGAGGGCGTGCAGATGCCCGCCTGGCGCGAGCGCGACGGCGCACGCGTGCCGCTGGTGCCGGGAATGGAATTGCGCGCGGGCGACCGCATCGTGAGCGGCAAGGACGCGCGCATCGCCGTGCGGCTCTCCGAGGGCAGCGTGGTGAAGCTCGGGGAGAACGGCCGGCTGGTGCTGGCCGAGGTGCAGCCGGCGAAAGAGCTGTTCCGCGCCGCGCTGCAGGTGCTGGAGGGCGCGTTCCGCTTCACCACCGACATCGCGGCGAAGGCGCGCAAGCGCGAAGTGAACGTGCGGGTCGACCAGGTGACGATCGGCATCCGCGGCACCGACGTCTGGGGGCGCTCGCGCGGCGAACGCCAGGTCGTGTGCCTGATCGAAGGCGCGGTCCAGGTCGGCGCCGCGGGCGAGCCGCCGGTGACGATGAACCAGCCGCGCCAGTTCTATGTGCGCGACAAGGGCAAGACCCAGCCCGTCGGAATGGTGGAAGCGAAGCAGCTCGAGCAATGGGCGCTCGAGACCGACATCCAGGCCGGCAAGGGCGCGCTGCGCAGCGGCGGGCGCTTCAGCGTCCAGCTCGCCGAGGCGAACAGCCGCAACGCGCTCGCCTCCGTGCAGAAGCAGCTGAGCGATGCCGGCTATCCGGCCGAGGTCGCGCAGCGCAAGCAGGGCGACAAGACGTCCTACATCGTGCGCATCCGGCAGCTGCCTTCGCGCGAGGAAGCGCAGGCGCTCGCCGACCAGCTCAAGGGCAAGTTCGGGGTCAAGGAGCCACGCGTAAGCGGATAAAATCGTGGCTTGTCACTGCATCTCGAACACCTCAATCCAGAACAGCTAGCCGCCGTAACACTGCCCGATGAGCACGCGCTGATTCTTGCCGGCGCGGGCAGCGGCAAGACGCGCGTCCTCACCACGCGCATCGCCTGGCTGATCAAGGGCGGGCGAGTCACGCCCGCCGGGATCCTCGCCGTCACCTTCACCAACAAGGCGGCGCGCGAGATGCTGACGCGGGCCGGCGCCATGATGTCGGTGAATCCGCGCGGCATGTGGATCGGCACCTTCCACGGCCTATGCAACCGCATGCTGCGCGCGCACGCGCCGGAAGCCGGCCTGCCGCGCGCGTTCCAGATCCTCGACTCGCAGGACCAGCTCGCCGCGATCAAGCGGCTGCTGAAGGCGATGAACGTCGACGAGGAGCGCTTCCCGCCGCGCGAGGTGCAGTACTTTATCAACGACCAGAAGGAAGAGGGCGTGCGCGCGCGCGACGTGCCGCCCGCCGACGAGAACACGCGGCGCCTGGCGGAGCTTTACGCGGCGTACGACGAGCAGTGCCAGCGCGAAGGGGTGGCGGATTTCCCGGAGCTGCTCGTCCGAAGCTACGAGCTATTGGCTCGCAATGAGATTCTTCGTGAGCACTACGCGCGGCGCTTCCGCCACATCCTGGTGGACGAGTTCCAGGACACGAACCGGCTGCAATACCGCTGGCTGAAGTTGTTTTCCATTCAACAATCCTGCTTTTTCTGTGTCGGCGACGACGATCAAAGCATCTACACCTTTCGCGGCGCGCACGTGGGCAACATGGCGGACTACGAGCGCGAGTTCAAGGTGCGGCGCGTGATCCGGCTCGAGCAGAACTATCGCTCGCACGGCAACATCCTCGACGCGGCCAACGCGCTCATCGCGAACAACCGCAACCGGCTGGGCAAGAACCTGTGGACCGCGGCCGGCAAGGGCGAGCCGGTGCGCGTGTTCGAGGGCGAGTCCGACAACGACGAAGCGCGCTGGATCGTCGCGGAGGTGCAATCGCTCGCGCGCGACGGCACGCCGCTTTCGCAGATGGCGGTGCTCTACCGCTCGAACGCGCAGTCGCGCGTGGTCGAGCACGCGCTGTTCTCGCACGGTATCCCCTACCGGGTTTACGGTGGGCTGCGGTTCTTCGAGCGCGCCGAGATCAAGCACGCGCTCGCCTACCTGCGCCTGATCGCCACGCCGGAGGACGACAGCTCGTTTCTGCGCGTGGCCAACTTTCCGCCGCGCGGCATCGGCGCGCGCACCCTCGAGCAGCTGCAGGACGCGGCCAAGCAGGCGCGGGCCCCGCTCATGAAGGTTTCGGAGGGGACCAAGGCGGCGTCGTTCCGCCTGCTGATCGACAACCTGAGAAGCGAAACCCAGGGCCTGCCGCTCAAGGAAGTCGTCGAAGTGGTGATCGCGAAGAGCGGCCTGCTCGAGCACTACAAGAACGAGCGCGAGGGCGCGGACCGCGTCGAGAACCTGGAGGAGCTGGTCAACGCCGCGGCCGCGTTCACCGAGGAGGATCGTGTCAGCGAGTCGGGCGAGGCGGTCGACCCGCTCACGGCTTTCCTCACCCACGCTGCGCTCGAAGCCGGCGAGCACCAGGCAGGCGAGGGCCAGGAGGCGCTGCAGATGATGACGGTGCATTCCGCCAAGGGCCTCGAGTTCGACGCGGTGTTCATCTCCGGGCTCGAGGAGGGCCTCTTCCCGCACGAGCAGAGCGTGACCGAGCGCGACGGCCTGGAAGAGGAGCGGCGCCTCGCCTATGTCGCGATCACGCGCGCGCGGCAGCGCCTCTATCTCTCGCACGCGCAGACCCGCATGCTGCACGGCCAGACGCGCTACAACATTCCGTCGCGCTTCCTCGAGGAGATCCCGCAGCAGCTCCTTAAGTGGCTCACGCCGCGGTTCTCCAGACAGCAGAAAGAGCTGCGCATGGCGGGCGGGTGGTCCGCAAGGCCGAGCCCCGTGCCAAAGCCGAGCCGCGACGTCGGCGGTTTCCGCATCGGCCAGAACGTCCTGCATCCGAAGTTCGGCAGCGGGGTGATCATCGACGCCGAGGGTCATGGCACCGACGCGCGTGTGCAGGTGAACTTCGGCAACCAGGGCGTGAAGTGGCTCGCGGTCGCCGTGGCGAAGCTGCAAGCCGCCTGAGCTAGCTCAGTTCCCGGTCCCTGGAGGCGAGGCGCCGCGCCGGGAAGCGCGCGGTGAAGCGGCTGCCCTTGCCGGGCTCGCTCTGGATCTCGAGCACCGCTTCGTGCCGCGCGAGCGCGTGCTTGGCGATCGCAAGTCCGAGACCGGTGCCGCCGGTCTCGCGCGAACGGCTGCGGTCGACGCGGTAGAAGCGCTCGGTGAGCCGCGGGATGTGCTCGGCCTCGATGCCGATGCCGGTGTCCTCGACCATGAAGCGCGCGCCCTCCGGCCCCTCGCGCCACGCGAGCGTCACCGTGCCGCCCGCCGGGGTATAGCGGATCGCGTTGCTCACCAGGTTGCCGAACGCGCTTGCCAGCTCGGATTCGACCCCGAGGAGATCGCTGGGGGAATCGACCTGGGCCTGGATCACGTGTCTTCCATTGGACAAGGCTTCCGCGTCGGCCTTGAGCCGCTCGACCAGCGGGCGCACCGCCATGCGCTTGTCGGCGCCGGCCGGCGGCGCCGAGTCGAGCGCCGAGAGCGTGAGCAGGTCCTCGATGATGCGCTGCATGCGCGCCGCCTGCTCCTGCATCATGCCGAGATAATCGCGTTGCCGCTGCGGGTCCAGCTTCAGGTTCTGCAGTGTTTCCAGGAACCCCACTAGCACCGTTAGCGGCGTGCGCAGCTCGTGCGACACGTTGGCGACGAAGTCGCGCCGCATCAAGTCGACGCGCTCGGCCTGGGTGACGTCGCGCGACAGCAGCATCTTCTGCGCCTGGCCGAAGGGGATGAGCTGCAGCGAGAGTGCAAGGCCCGGAGCGCGCGCGATGCGCACGGCATCGCCTGCCGAGCCCTCCAGGTACTCGATGAACTCGGGCTCGCGCACGAGGTTCGCGATGTTCTGGCCGATGTCGACGCGGCCCTCGAGCGCGAGCTGCGCCTCGGCGGTGCGGTTGTACCACTCGATGCGGTTGGCGCTGTCGAGGATCACGACGCCGTCGGGCAGCGCCTGCACCGCGCGGCGCATGCGCGCGAGCTCGTCCGCTAGGCCTTCTTCGCGCTTGGCCGCGTCGCGCTCGAGACGATGCAGCGCGGCGAGCACCTCGTCCCAGATGCCCGCGCCCTCGGGTACCTTGCCTGGAAGCGGATGCGCGAGCCAGCGCTGCAGGCGCGCAAGGTGGTGCGCATGCCAGAACACGAGCGCGAGCAGCGCGAGCGCGAAAGCGCCCCAGCCCCAGGCGGCGCCGGCCACGAGCCCCACGAGCAGCGCGACCGCGCCCAGCCCGAGGACGGCGAGAAGGGTGTTCCGATAGACCGAGCTCAATCGGTGCGGAAGCCGTAGCCCGAGCCGCGCACGGTGTCGATCAGCCGGTCGTGCCCGGTCGGCTCGAGCGCCTTGCGCAGGCGGCGGATGTGCACGTCGACCGTGCGCTCCTCGATGAACACGTGGTCGCCCCAGACATGGTCGAGAAGCTGCGCGCGCGTGTACACGCGGCCCGGGTGGGTCATGAGGAAATGCAGCAGGCGAAACTCCGACGGCGAGAGCTCCACGCGCCGGTCGCCGACTTTCACTTTCCGGGTCGTGGGATCCAGGCGCAGGCCGTCGGTTTCGACCGCGTCCCCCGAGAGCTGCGGCGCGCGGCGCCTGAGCACCGCCTTGATGCGAGCGGCGAGCTCCTTGGGAGAGAACGGCTTGGTCAGGTAGTCGTCGGCGCCGGCCTCGAGGCCGGAGATCTTGTCCTGCTCCATCGCGCGCGCGGTGAGCATCAGGATCGGCAGCTCGCGCGTGCGCTCGTCGGCGCGCAGGCGGCGGGCGAACGCCACGCCCGACTCGCCGGGCAGCATCCAGTCGAGCACCAGCACGTCGGGCAGGGCATTGCGGATCGCGGCCTCGGCCTCCTCGGCGCTCGCCGCGCGCAGCACCTTGTGGCCGATGTGCTCCAGGTTGACGGCGACCAGCTCCTGGATCTGCGGTTCGTCTTCGACCACCAGGACGGTCGCGCTCATGCGTCGAGCTTTGCCGAGCCCGTGTGGCGCACGTCGGTGCCCTTCACGATGTAGATCACGTATTCGGCCATGTTCTTGGCGTGGTCGCCGATGCGCTCGATCGCCTTCGCGATCCACACGATCTCGAGCGCGGTGGAGATGGTGCGCGGGTCTTCCATCATGTAGGTGATGAGCTGGCGCAGGATCGCGCGGAACTCGGTGTCGATGCCGGCGTCGTCGCGGATCACTTCGGCCGCGCCGTCGCAGTCGAGGCGCGCGAAGCAGTCGAGCGTGCGCCGCAGCATGGAGATCGCGGCCTCCGCGGCGTGGCGAACCTCGACCACCGGCGGCGCCGGCGGGCCGCCGCGCTCGTGGATGTTCTTCGCCATGCGCGCCATCTTCTGGGCCTCGTCGCCGATGCGCTCCAGGTCGGTCACGGTCTTCATGATGGCGAAGATCATGCGCAGGTCGCTCGCCGCCGGCTGGCGGCGCACGATCAGCTGGCTGCAGTCCTCGTCGAGCGAGACCTCCATCGCGTTCACGCGGTGGTCGGCCTCGATCACCTCCTCCGACAGCGCCAGGTTGCCGGTGGCAAGCGCGTCGATCGCGCGCCGGATCTGCGATTCGACCAGGCCGCCCATCGCCAGCACGCGCGAGCGGATCGAGCCGAGATCGAGGTCGTACTGCTTGGAGGCGTGCTCGCTCAGTTGTCCCACGGGCGGTTCACCTATCCGAATCTCCCTGTAATGTAGTCCTCGGTCTGCTTCATCTTGGGCTTGATGAACAGCTCGTCCGTGATGCCGAACTCGATCAGGTCGCCGAGATACATGTAGGCGGTGAAGTCCGAGACCCGCGCCGCCTGCTGCATGTTGTGCGTGACGATCAGGATGGTGACGCGCTCCTTGAGGTCGTGCATCAGCTCCTCGATCGAGGCCGTGGCGATCGGATCGAGCGCCGAGGTCGGCTCGTCGAACAGGAGCAGCTCCGGGTCGGTCGCGAGAGCGCGCGCGATGCACAGGCGCTGCTGCTGCCCGCCGGACAGGTTGTAGGCCGGCTGGTGCAGCCGGTCCCTGACCTCGTTCCACAGCGCCGCGTCCTGCAGCGCCTGCTCGACCTTCTCCTCGATGCGCCGGCGCGAGCCCTCGCCGCGCACGCGCAGCCCGTAGGCCACGTTCTCGAACACCGACTTCGGGAACGGGTTGGGCTTCTGGAACACCATGCCGATGCGCATGCGCACCTCGATCGGATCGATGCTTTTCGCGAGCAGGTTGGTGTTGTCGGGCTGCAGCACGATCTCGCCCTCGTAGCGGTTGCCGGGGTAGAGGTCGTGCATGCGGTTGAAGCAGCGCAGGAAGGTCGACTTGCCGCAGCCCGAGGGACCGATCAGCGCGGTCACCTTGCGCTCGTGCACCGGCATGCTGATGTTCTTCAGCGCGCGGAACTCGCCGTAGTAGAAGCTCAGCTTGCGCGCCTCGGCCTTGGTTACCAGCAACTCGCTCACGTGGGTTTCCGGTGCGGACATCATAGCCTCCCTACCACTTGATGTTGCGCCGCAGGCGATAACGCAGCCAGATCGCGAGGCCGTTCATCGCCAACGTCATGATCACGAGGACGAACCCCGCGGCGGCGGCGTTGGCGTGGAACGCGGCCTCCGGGCGCGAGGTCCAGTTGAACATCTGGATCGGCATCACCGAGAACGGCGACAGCAGCCATTCGAACGAGATGAAGGGCGGCTCGGGGGTCACCGGCGCGGGCGGCAGGAAGGCGATGAAGGTGAGCGCGCCGATGGTGATCACCGGCGCGGTCTCGCCGATGGCGCGCGCCATGCCGATGATCACGCCGGTCAGGATGCCCGCGGAGGAATAGGGCAGGATGTGGTAGCGCACCGTCTGCCACTGCGTGGCGCCGACCGCGTACGAGCCCTCGCGGATCGCCTGGGGAATCGAGCGGATCGCCTCCCGCGTCGCCACGATGACCACCGGCAGGATGAGCAGGGCGAGCGTCAGCCCGGCCGAGAGGATCGACTGGCCGAAGCCGAACTGGTAGACGAACAGGCCGAGCGCGAGCAGGCCGTAGACGATCGAGGGCACGCCGGCGAGATTGGTGATGTTGATCTCGATCACGTCGGTGACCCAGTTCTTGGGCGCGTACTCCTCGAGGTAGACGCCGGCGGCGACGCCGAGCGGCACGGCGAAGAACGCAGTGACCAGCATCACCAGGGTCGAGCCCACCCAGGCCGAGAGGATGCCGGCCTGTCCCGGCCGGCGCGAGGGGAAGTTGGTAAAGAAGTCCCACGACAGGCGCCCGATGCCGTCCACCGCCATGTCGAGGAAGAGCGCGACAAAGGTCAGCACGCCGACCATGAGCGCGAGCATGCCGCACACGGCGAAGATCGTGTCCCAGCGCTTGTGGGCCGCGATCAGCGCGCGGATCTGGGCGACTTCGGCGGCGGCAGCCATCTCAGTAGGCCTCGCGGAAAGTCTTGCGCAGCATGTGGCCGCCGATATTGCAGGCGAGCGTGAACAGCATCAGCGTCAGCCCAGCGGCGAAAATGGTCTGGTAGCCGATCGAGCCGTGCGGCAGGTCGCCGAGCGCCACCTGCACGATGTAGGCGGTGATCGTGGCCGCGGGCTCGAGCGGATTGAAAGTCAGGTTGGGCTGCATGCCGGCGGCCACCGCGAGGATCATCGTTTCCCCCACCGCGCGCGAGATGCCCAGGATGTACGCCGAGGCGATGCCCGAGAACGCCGCCGGCACCACGACCTTGACCGCGGTCTGGAAGCGCGTGGCGCCCATCGCGTAGGAGCCCTCGCGTAGGCTCATCGGCACCGCGCGCATCGCGTCCTCGGAGATCGAGCTGACGTACGGGATGATCATGATGCCCATGACGATGCCGGCCGAGAGTAGGTTGAACCCCGGCAGCCCCGGGTAGATGGCCTGCAGCAGCGGGGTGACGAAGAGCAGCGCGAAATAGCCGTAGATGATGGTCGGCACGCCGCCCAGCAGCTCGAGGAACGGCTTCGCGATCTCGCGCACCTTGAACGGCGCGAACTCGGACAGGTAGATGGCGATCACGGTACCGAGCGGGATCGCGATCGCGAGCGCCACCAGCGAGCTGGTGAGGGTGCCCGAGAGCAGCACCAGGATGCCGAAATGCGCGTCGTCGAAGAGCGGCGTCCACTGCGTGTCGGTCAGGAACTTGCCGATCGGCACCTCGCGGAAGAACACCACCGATTCCTTGACTAGGACGTAGACGATGCCGACCGTGGTGAACACCGAGACCAGCGCGGCGAAGAACAGGACCAGTTCGATCAGCCGCTCGCGGATCACGCGGGCGCGGCGCCGCGCGAGGCGCTCGCCTTGCGTGCGGGCTTGCATCAGCGTGGTCTGGCCGGGCACGGCGGACATCAGAAAAGCTCCGCGATTCTATAAAAACAACAACCCGCCCGGGGGGGGTTCCGCGGGCGGGTGTTCAGAAAAGTTCTTAGAGCCTGGCTTCGCGCTTGAGCAGCTCGTCGATGGTGACGCCGACTTCGGCCGTGCCGCCGAACACCGTGCCCTTCTTGCCCTTCTGCACGTGCTCGAGCGCGACC
>Ga0075420_100001435_pt1 | contig 20280 bp, 14 predicted proteins | sample SoiMetdeltSBSDD4_FD_75296 | JGI IMG/M metagenome (GOLD analysis project Ga0075420, IMG submission 75296) | Bulk soil microbial communities from a Populus tree surrounding site in Tennessee, USA - Soil MetaG P. deltoides SBSDD4 | ecosystem: Environmental > Terrestrial > Soil > Tree plantation... | reverse complement strand
AGCCGATTCAGGAGAATCGCAAACTCATCTCCACCGAGACGGGCAAGGGAGTCGCCTTCCCGCAGGCACGACTCGAGGCGGCGTGAGACCGCGGTGAGCAGTTCGTCGCCAATCAGGTGGCCAAGGCTGTCGTTGACGACCTTGAATCGGTCGAGGTCGAGATAGAGCGCGGCAAATCGGCAGGCGCGATTGTGCTTGAACTCATCGAGCCGGCGCCCGAGTCCTTCGACGAACACCGACCGGTTGAAGAGTCCGGTCAGCGGATCACGGAACCCGAGGCTGCGGAGCCGCTCCTGGGCGCTGGCGCGCTCGGTGACGTCGGTCAACGATCCGGCAATGCGTGCGCAACGCCCCCGCGCGCTGCGCGCAGCCACGCCGCGGCAGAGAAATCGCCGGTAGGTGCCGTTCTCGTGACGGATACGATGCTCGTGCTGAAGCTGGTTCGTCTTCCCTGAGAGATGCGCCTTGATCGCCTCCCACAGCGCATTGATATCGTCGGGGTGCACGCGCTCGAGCCAGTCCTCGAGACGACCGGTGCCGCCGTGCGCGGGTAGACCGATCAACGCCCTCCAGCGGGCGGAGAAATGGACCTGTTCGCTCCGAATCTCCCACTCCCACATGCCGTCGTTGGCACCAGCCTCCATCAACGCGAAGCGCTCTTCACTCCGCTTCAAGGCCTGTTCCGCGCGCGAACGATCGGTGAGGTCCTGCCACAGGACTGTGACACCGTCGGCTTCGGGAAGAATCTTGATCTGGAACACCCGCACGCCTTCTGATGTCTGCAACATGAAACGCGGCAGCGTCCGCGGGGTGCCGGCTGCTACTGCCGTATCGAAGGTGCGCTGAAACTCCGTATTGCTCAGGACTGGCAGGGCCGCATCGAGCGAGCGGCCCACCGCACGGTCACGAGGGCATTCGACCAGGCGCTGGAGCGCGTCGTTCCAGAGCACTACGCGTCCCTCATTGTTGACAACGCACATGCCCTGATCGAGCGATTCGATCACGTCGTGATGCCGCTGCTCTCGCGCGAGACGGTCGAGGTGACGGAAGTACACGCGATAGGCGAAGACCATTGGCACGGTCGCGACCAGCAGCACTCCCCACATTTGGTGATCGATCGCGGCGACGATGAGGACCGAGACGACGGCGGCAAGAATGTAATCCGGCGCATCGCCGGCGACGCCCTGCAGCCATTGGGTTTTGAAGGGCTGTCGCGTGAGCAGTGGCACCACCCATTCGATCAATGTGTGTCTGACGAGGCAGTAGACGATGGCAGCGCAGGCGATTGGCACTCCCTGCCATGGCCACTCGAAATGACCGGTCGTGCCTCCAAGCCACGAGTGCACGAAACCGGCGGCTTGCGTGGCGGCCACGGCCGTGGCGACGTTCACCAACATCTGACGGCGCTGCGATTCGGCGAGACCACGCAGCACCGCCCCGAACGTGGCCACCAGCGTCGCGGCCATGCGGCCGCCGAGCAGGAGCGCGGTGAAGTCGATGACAAACGAGGTTGCGCCATCCCTGGCGGACGGGCGCTGACGCTCCAGCGCCGCGGTCAGGATCGTCGCCAGCATGAGGCCGGCAACCTCCAGCGCCGCGAGCGGGGGCGGCCATTCGGTGAGTCCTCCCAAGAGCAGGGGGGCTGCGGCGGCAACAGCGGTCGTGACATAGACCCCTGGGTACGGCGCAGGCACCCGTACACCCGCCCATCGCGGGACAGACTCCGACCGCGCTGTCACGGGGGGTGACCCAGCAAGACCAGGACCAAGCGACTGCTCTCTGCTCAAGTCACAGCCTCAGAAGAGTTTGAGGGTGATTCAGCGCTCACGCGGTGTGGCGTTATCCGCGCCCATGTGTTCTGGATCGGCACACCGGCTTACTTTTGCGATCCGCCTGAGGAGGCCGCTTCTTCGGCTCGAGCCGCGCTCAGGATGTTGCGCATCGCGTAGTTGCCCTCGTGACACGCGTACTCGAAAAGCGGCTGGTGGGGATCAGCAGTCAGGCTCATCCCGAAAGTCCACGGCTTGGTCCAGGTCTCCGAATCGTCGACCGTCATCGACCAGTCGATCTTGTCCGCAGCCACTGGCTTGAACCGTTCAGTGAGCTTCATCTTCGGCGAGCCATTCCTGTATGCCGATCGCGGGTCGAAGCCGGTGGTTTCGACGACGAGCGTATCGCCTTCGAAGTGGCCGCGCGCCTCGCCCATGTGCGAGCGCAGGCCCGTCCGCGGCGTCGAGTCGAGGCGAATGATGCGGGTCTCGTGGATCATCTCGTAGCGAATGGCCACGATGCCGGGCGCTTGCGTGATGTCGTAGGCGTTGCCGTAGATCGCCGGCATCATCGATCCGGGTATTCCGCGAGTGATGCAGCGATCGTAAAGGCTGCGATCGAGCCACGAGTCGGCGCGACCACCCTCACCTCCGGCACGACCCCCACGTCCACCCGCGCGGCCACCAAGGCGGGCCAGCGCGGCGGGCGTCTGGGGCGGGATGCGGCCGTCAGGCGGATCGATCATCATCCAGGCCCGGCTGTTCTTTGCGCCGTAGTGCTCGTACCAGTGGACCGGCCCTGCTCCCGTGTCACGTCCACCGATTGCGGCCGCGCCACGCACTCTCGCTTCGTCGCGCTCCCTGACCAGTTCAGCCAGCTCCGAATCGTCAACCGCCTCGAGCTGTTTGCCCGCCAGCGCATCGGGGCGCTCGAACGGCACGCCGTTTTCATTGACATTCGTCCAGCCACCCTGGAGGTCGGGATCGCCCCACGGAGTCTTCGGGGGTGAGAAGGGCTTGGCCGTGGCCGCACGCGCCGTCGAGGTCCTGCCACCGGCTTGTTGCGAGTCCACGGTCGCAGTTGTTCCTGCAACGACGGCCGCCACAACGACGCAGACAGCGAATCCAACCCTGGCCATGCGCGAACCCTCCAATCCGACGAAGTCTATCACCTGCATCGGCGGCCGGGGATCCCGATGCTCGTCGGTGCGATTTTCGACGCCTGTCGGTGCAATCCTGAGACATGTCGGTGCGATTTTCGACTCTTGTCGGTGCGATCCCGAGACATATCGGTGCGATTCCGAGTCCTTGTTGGTGCGATCGTCGACTCTTGTCGGTGCGATCGAGAAACATGTCGGTGCGATTCTGATGGTTGTCGGTGCGGGTCCGATACGCGTCGGTGCGAGTCCGCGCCTAGTCGGTGCAGTTCCGATAGCCGTCGGCACGAGCCTGCGCTTGGTCGGTCCAATTCCGAACCCTTGTCGCTGCGACGGAGCTCGCATTGACGAGCGTAACAAGATTGCACCAACGAACGTCAGGTGTGAGATCGCACCGACAAACTTCAGGAAGATCGCACCAACGAACGTCAGTGAGATCGCACTGACAGCCGTCAGGAGGATCGCACCGACGAACGATAGAGAGATCGCACCGACAAGGATCTACGTTGTGCTCCTTCCGCGTCGCAATTCGTCGGTCAGGATGATGGCTTCGGCGATTTCTTTCTTCGTCTTCCGCCGCTGACGGCTCTGCCGCTGGATGGTGAGGTAGGCCTCTTCCTCGGTGAGCCCGAGGTCGCGCTGCAGAATGCCCTTCGCGCGGTCGAGGACTTTTCGCGTCTCCAGGCGCTCGGACAGCTGCGAGTTCTCCATCTCGAGACGCGCCGTTTCAATCTCGGCGCCGACGAGAAAGCCGACCGTCGAGATGAGCTGCATCTCGCGCTGCGTGTGGTTGTGCGGTTGCCGGTGCTGGAGATTAATGACGCCGACGAGCTTCCCGCGCGAGAGCACCGGCACCGAGAGAAACGCCTCGTAGCGGTCTTCCGGCAGCTCGTTGAACGTCTTGAAACGCGGATCGTCGAAGGCGTGACTCCCCACGGCAACTGGCGTGCGGTGTTCGGCAACCCACCCGGTGATACCCTGACCGACTCTCAACGTCAGGCGATCGACGACATCAGGATGCGGCGTCTTCGACGCTCGCAGCACGAGGTCATCGTCCTCGAGGACGTAGACGAAGCAGGAGTCACACTGGACGATGGTGGAGACGAAGTCGACCACGCGGGACAGCACCGCGTGCAGGGGGTCGGCGGCAGCAATCCGGCTGCCGATTTCGTGAAGCAGATCGATATCTGACCTTCCGCTCACGTAGGGCTCGCTCTCGGGAACTCGGGATGTTATGACGGGCACGTTCTCTTGAAGATACACACGCGACCGGCTGGGGACAAGAGGGTGAGGAACGACGTTTGTGTGTGATCAAAGGCCAAATACGACATTTTTGGCTCAACTGCGTGCCCACCGTAGCGCCATGCGCGAGGGTGGGCCCCACCGAAGCGCAATTGCATGAAGACGAGCTAATCCCGCCGACAATGTCAGGACCGGGCCGAGCAGCCCGGTGCGTCGTCCGCCGATGCGTTCGCCCAGCATGCCGAGCAGCGGCCGGAACAACGATCCACCCAGTAGAGGAACGCGGTGACGAGTCCTTGCTCCGTTGCACTGAGCCCGAGCTCGGCTCGAAGAAACGGCGCCAACGGGCCAAGCAGCACCCACGCCATGAAGCTGACATCGAAGTAGAGCAACGCCGCGACGAGCGTCGGCGTGTGTCCCGCGCGCAGGAATCCCTTCATGCGACCCGTTCCTCCACAGCGGCCTGTGGAACCGCAACCACGACGACGCCGTTTTCGACGCGCACCGGATACGTCTCCACGCAGCGCTCGCTCTCGCTGGCTGGACGCTCGACCGAGCCGTTTGTGAGACTCACCTTCCACGCGTGCAACGGACACACGACGGAGGTACCGGTGATGATGCCGTCGCAGAGCGGTCCGCCTTTGTGCGGGCAGCGATTGCTCGTCGCCAGCAGACGATCGCCGAGATTGAAAATCGCAATCTCGCGGTCGCCTATCTGCACGGCCCGCCCTTCACGCGCGGGGATGTTCTCCAGAGCGGTGATACGTATCCATCGGCTCTCCCTCATACCAGCACCTTCTCCATCAATTTGATCGGGGCAAACTGCGTCGGGTTGCGCGGCGCCTGCCCTTCCTTCCACGCGTCGTACGACCTCGACTTCGACTTGGCGAGGCGATCGAGCAGTCCGGCCTTCACCGCGTCAGTGGCGTAAACGGTGTCCTTCCGCACCTTCTCGATGCCGAGGCGCTCGACGAAGTCGTAGGTGCGCTCGAGGTAATTGGCGTTCTCGCGGTAGTACTGGAAGAACAACTCCGACGCCTCGAGTGCGGCTTCCGTCGTCTCCACCGTCGTCAGCAGGTCGGCCTTGCGTACGCTCTTGCCCGCCGCGCCGCCGACGACGACCTGCCACCCGCCTTCGACGCCAATCAGCCCGATGTCTTTGACGGTCGCTTCCGCGCAATTGCGCGGGCATCCGACTGCCCCCATCTTCACTTTGTGCGGCGTGTAGAGCTGCTCGAAGCGCCGCTCCATCTCGACACCCGCTGACGTGGAATCCTGCGTGCCGAACCGGCAGAAGTCAGTGCCCACGCAGGTCTTCACCATGCGCACGCCCTTCGTGTAGGCCTGACCGGATGGCATGCCGAGGTCCGCCCATACCTTCGGCAGGTCCGCCTTCTTGATCCCGAGTAAGTCGATGCGCTGGCTGCCGGTGATCTTCACCATCGGGACGTGGTACTTGTCCGCGACGTCAGCGATGCGGCGGAGCTCGTCGGCGGAGGTCACGCCGCCGCGGATACGCGGCACCACCGAGAAGGTGCCGTCCTTCTGGATGTTGGCGTGCACGCGGTCGTTGATGAAGCGCGCCGACCGATCCTCGTCGTGATCGCCGCACCAGAGCATGTCGAGCATGTAGCTCAGCGCGGGCTTGCAGATCTCGCAACCCACACCGTTGCCGTAGATCTCGAGCACCTCCTGCACCGACTTGAGTTTCTGGCTCCGCAGGATGTCGCGCAGCCGGTCTTCGGCAAACGGCACGCAGGCGCAGATCGTTTTCTTCTTCTCATCCTCGAAATCGGGAGCGACTGCGCGCAACAGGTCCTGGCACAGGCTGGTGCAGCTTCCGCACCCGGTGCAGGCTCGCGTCGCTTCCTTCAGCTGTGAAAGCGTGCTGACACCACGCTCATGAATCGCGTGAATAATCGTGCCCTTGGTGACGCCGACGCATCCGCACACGGTGGCGCCATCGGACATCTCCGCGACGTCGAGACCGGCGTCGGCCGCGGGTGGAGGAAACAGGAGATGCCCCCGCCGGTCGCTGAGATCGGCATCGGTCCGCAGCCACTCCATGTAGCGATGGCTGTCCGACGTGTCCCCGACCAGGATCACCCCGGCCAACTTCCCATCACGCAGCGCCACCTTCTTGTAGATCCCGAGCGAGGGGTCCTCGTATCGCACGGGCTCCGCGCCGTCGTCATCGATGTTGCCCGCAGAGAACATCTCGACACCGACGATCTTGAGCTTGGCGGCCTGCACGGTCCCTGTGTAGGTCGGACCGCGTCGCCCTGTGATCGTCGCCGCCAGCACCTTGCCTTGATCGAAGAGCGGCGCCACCAGCCCGTAGCAGACACCACGATGCTCGACGCATTCGCCGACGGCGAAGATGGCGGGGTCCGACGTCTCCATGTAGTCGTTCACAACGATGCCGCGCTTGACCGTCAAGCCCGCCTTGCGTCCAAGCTCCACGTTCGGACGAATGCCGGCAGCGACGATGACCAGATCGCTATCGAGCGTTTCACCACCCGAGAACTCCACTCCCTCGACGTGGCCGTTGCCGCGGATCGCCGTCGTGCTCTTGCCCAGCACGACACGGATACCGAGCTCCTTCATCTTGGCCATCAGGAACTTCCCGCCCGGCGGATCGAGCTGGCGTTCCATGAGCGTCGCCATCAGATGCACCACGGTCACCTGGCATCCGTGCACCTGGAGACCACGTGCCGCTTCGAGTCCGAGCAGGCCGCCTCCGATCACAATCGCGCGCGTGTCCGGTCCCGCACGTTTCAGGAGAGCGCGCGTGTCGTCGAGCGTTCGGAACGTGAATACGCCGTCTTTGTCGAGCCCTTTGATGGGCGGCATCCACGCGGAGCTGCCGGTGGCCAGCAGGAGCGTGTCGTAGGGCGTAATGCTCCCGTCATCGCCGGTGACCGTCTTGCGCACGGGGTCGACATCGAGAATCCGAACGCCGACACGCAATTCGATCTCGTTGCGGCGATACCAGTCGAGGGAGTTGATGACAATGTCGTCAGCGCTTTTCTCGCCAGCGAGCACCGACGAGAGCATGATGCGGTTGTAGTTGGCGTGCGTCTCGTCGCCGAACACCGTGATGCGAAACATCGCCCCTCGACTTGCGCCCGGGGCGTCCCGAGCGTCGTCGAGGGACGGCCCGTATTTCAGAATCTGTTCGACGCAGGCCATGCCCGCCATCCCGTTGCCGACGACGACGAGGCGCTTCATCGGACACCTCTCAGCCGGGATCCGGGATCCGCCCTTCGACTGGCGCTCAGGGCGTCCCGAGTTTCGTCGAGGGACGCGATCCGGGATCCGGCGGATTCAGGGTTCGTTCGAGTCCCGAATCCCGAATCCCGAGTCCCGAGTGTCAGGTCTCGTGGCAGCAGGGGAATCGTCGAGCCGCGCCAGGTTCGGATCAGCGCCAGGCTGTTCCGCACGACACCGGTATCCCAGAGACTGGCTTCCGCAGAGGCCGCCTCGATCCGAACAGCGGATTGCTTGTAATTGGGCTCTCGTGAAATCGGATCGAACGCGCTTTGCGTAACCTGGTTGGCGTTCGCCTCGAAGTAGTGGAAAGGCGTGAACAACTGGCCAGTGGCGACAGTCTCAGTCACGCGCAGTTCGACGTTGCGGACTCGCCCGCGCCGCGACACGATGTCGACGCGTGCCTGCGGCTTGAGGCGCAGCGCGCGCGCGTCGGCCGGGTTCATCTCGACCCATGCGCTCGGGGACAGCCGCTCGAGGATGGGCACCTTCCCCGTTTTCGTACGCGTGTGCCAGTGTTCCACCGTGCGGCCGGTGTTCAACACGAACGGAAATTCCCCGTTCGGCTGTTCCGGGAAGGGTTCCCATGAGCACGGGATCAGCCGCGCACGGCCGTCGTCCGTCTGGTACTTGCCGTCGACGTAGAGCCGCCGCACCTCGCCGTCGTGCGACATCCCCGCCGGCAGAGGCCACTGCAGACCGCCATGCTGTTCGATGGCCTTGTACGTCATCCCCGAGTAGTCGCAGAGACGGCCGGCTGAAACCCGCTTCCACTCTTCGAAGGCGTCGGCCGGCTTCGACCAGCCCGGAAAGATCTCGTTGCGGACACCGAGCGCTTCTCCGAGGCCCAGAAAGATGTCGAAATCCGGGCGGGCCTCGCCGGGAGGTGGCACGGCACGATTGACCTTGCTCACCCGCCGCTCGGAGTTGGTGTAAGTCCCTTCTTTCTCGCCCCACATCGCGGCCGGCAGCATCAAGTGCGCGTACTCGGAGGTAGGCGTCGGGTGATAGCCGTCCTGGACCACGAGGAAGTCGAGCCCTTCGAGCGCCTGGCGCAGCGAACCGAAATTGGGAAACGAGACGATCGGGTTGGTTGCGATGATCCACAGCGCGCGGATACGCCGCTCGAGTGCAGCCTCGATGATGTCGGGATACGCCAGGCCGCGGGCCATCGGGATCCGCTCTTCGCCGAGGCCCCACAGTTCTGCCAGCTCCCGACGATCCTCTGCGCTTTCAAACTTGCGGTAGCCGGGCATGCTCGAGGCAAACCCGGCCTCGCGCGTACCCATCGCGTTGCACTGACCCGTAATCGAAAACGGCGCCGCGCCGGCGCGGCCGATATTGCCGGTGATGAGCGCGAGGTTGTTGATCGCGTTGACGGTCTCAGTCCCCTTCGTGCTGTGGTTGACACCCATCGTCCAACCGATGAACCCCGCGCGCGCGCGCGCGTAGGTCCAGGCAGTACGGCAAATCAATTCAGCGGAAATCCCCGTAATCTCCGCGACGCGCTCGGGCGCGTAGTCACGCACGGACTCGCGGAGGGCCTCGAAGCCGCTGGTGTAGTTGGCCACGTATTCGTGATCGACGAGGTCGTTCTCGATCACGAAGTGGATGAAGCCGTTGATGAGCGCCAGATCGGAACGCGGTTTCAGAGGCAGATGTAGATCGGCCAGCATCGCTGTCTTGGTCACGCGCGGATCGACGACAATGAGCGTCGCATTGGGGTTCGACCGCAGACGCCAGCACAGGATCGGGTGGTTCTCCGCAACGTTGGCGCCGATCAGGATGATGACGTCGGCGCGCTCGAGATCCTCGTACGCGCCGGGCGGACCATCGCTGCCAAACGATCGCTTGTAACCGGAGACCGCCGTAGCCATGCAGAGCGTCGTATTGCCGTCGATGTTTGGCGTACCGATGCCGAGTTGCACGAGCTTGCCGAGCGCGTAGAACTCCTCGGTCACCAACTGACCGGTGCTAATCACGCCAACGGACCCGGGGCCGTAGCGTGCCTGCGTCTCGCGAAATTGCCTCGCCATCGTCGAGAAGGCGTCGTCCCAGCTCACACGGCCAAACAGGCCGTCGCGCCGAAGCAACGGGTACCGTGCGCGGTTGTCAGCGGCAATCGTGTGGTGCTCGGAGAGTCCCTTGGGGCAGAGCATGCCGCGGTTGACTGGGTGATCGGGGTTACCGCGCACCGAGACGGCACGACCTCCCTTGACGCCGATGAACATGCCGCAGCCGACCGAACAGTACCCACACGTTGTCGCAACCCACTTTTCTGGGACCCGCTGCGAGGAGACATACCCGGCCACAGGGTCGACTTCGTAGGAGTAGCGGTCGGCTCGAGTGTCAAGCCCGAGGAGTCGCTTGAGAGTCATGTGGCCTCACTTGCGGACGCGATATACGGCGCCGCCAGATGCTTGGGGACAACGCTGACGAAGAAGAGGTAGCGGCCGACGATCTCACCGGCGACTGCCAGCAGGAGCGCGAGGAGAAGGACGGAGTTGCCAGCTTCCGCAACAGGACCAGCGACGGTTACAAGCAATGGGATGGCGATGGCGCCGATCGCCAGGAGTGCGCCGCGAAGAATCAGGCGCCCCTTGAGCACTGTGGACAGCAGTCGCGCCGTGCCTCGCAGTTCGAGACTGTCAGAGGAGATGCAACCGAAGAAACGCAACGCGAGCAGGACGAACTGCGCACTGGCCATCGTCGTCGCGCCAATGGCGAGCCAACGCAGATTGCCGCCGGCGACGGCCGCCGCAAACAACGGCCCGAGAACAGCGGCTGTCAGGTTGAACTGCAGCAGCGTGTAGGGGGTATTCCACGCGGGTCGCGACGGAACACGGTAGATGCACGCGCTCGACGTAACGCCGGCAACACCGAGCAGCACGGTCGCGGCGCCAACGGCAGTGCTCCCCGGCAGCCCAATCCACAACATCGCGGCGTACATACCCGCGACCGCCGAGAAGGCCGAAAAGAGCAGCACTTCCCGGCTCAACCACGATCTGCGCCACATCCGGATCGCGCGATAGGCGTGAATGGGTCGTCCGAGATGAAGCGTCGACGCCGACAGCGCAAGCCCGCCCACGAGCAGCGACGCCAGCGCGGCGACTCCCAGATGTGCGGTCGCGTTGAGTAACTGCAGAAGCCAGATCGTCGTGAATGCGCCAACCGCCAATTGCGTCAACACCGTCATCACGACGAGCGGCCAGTGCGGGTGCTCGGGCACCACGTTGGTAACGTTGACCGGCGTCGCATTGGGCGGGAGCGCCTGCGGCAGTGTGACCCGCGTGGTCGAGAGGCTCTGGTCGCCTTTGGGCAGGCCGGCATTCGACCGGCTCGCCGCGATCGATGACTGCCACGCGGCGACGTCGACGATCTCGATCGCAATGGCGCCTTCGGGACAGGCGTTCACGCACGCCGGCGTCTCACCCTGCGAGAGACGCCCATGACACATGTCGCACTTCCCGACAACTCCTCGCTCCGGGTTGTACTGCGGCACGCCGTACGAGCAATTCCACGTGCAGTACTGGCAGCCGATGCAGGTATCGGCGCTATGCTGCACGATGCCGGTAACGGGATCCTTCGAGTACGCATCGACCGGGCATCCTTTGAGACACGTGGGCTCGAGGCAGTGATTGCACCCCATCGAGAGGTAAGAACGCGACGTGATCGGGAACCAGCCGCCTTCGATCTCTTGAACCCGCCGCCAGTTGATCGACGCCGGGTTGCCGTTCTGCTCGTTGCAAGCGACCACACAGCATTTGCACCCGATGCACTTGCCCATGTCGATGTGAAAGCGGTACTGCTCTCCAAGACCGGGCGCCCGCTGCGGCATGCGCGCCTCGAGCGTCGGGTTGGTCAGCGCGCGGAGAGCGGGCGCGTCCGCACCCGTGACGATGGGCAGCAGCTTCCCTCGGCGCTTGGTCAGCGCAAAGGTGACGTCGTCCTCCTTCACACGGGTCAACAGTGGCAGCGTCGACATCCAGGCGACTCCACGATCCTCTTTGCAACGTTCGTGCGGGCACGGCGTGACAGGCGTCGCCGTGTCAGACCAGAGACTCGTCGTGGAGCTCCACCCTCGCCACGGTGGACAAGTCAGCGATCAGGATTCAGGGCGCGCGCAGAACACTCGCTCTCACGGGGAACGAGCGCGGCGCCTCAAGAGACGGGGCCAGCGATGCTGGCTGCAGGATGCACGCGACCGAGCGTGCATCCATTTCGAAGATACACGCCGCATCCCTTCACCACAAGGGGGCGAGAGGCTACGCGAATGTTGCTCGCACTGGCCAACATCACATTTGTGTACGAACGACGCGCTTCCGCCTAATGCGTTGATTCGACGCAGCTTGAATCAACTCGATGACGTCGGCGGGCACGATCCGCGATCGACGATTCTGCAGAACGCGCGCACGACAGAAGCATTCGCGGGGCGCTTCCAGACGAAGATGCGGCAGCTACGGAATTGTCGCGAATGCAAACGGCGCAACAGAAGTGTTGTGCCGTTGTTCGCCGGCTTCGAACGGCTTCACTTCATATTCGCGCGCGCGTAGCCGGGGGATGCATCGCTTGTCTCACACGAGTGCACGTGCGGAACGCGACTTGCTCTTACGCGAAGTGACGGCTTCGACGCCCTCGCGGGACCGGCCACGTCGCCTCCCTGGTGATTCACCGAATCGGTTCAGAACGGGAGCGTGCGTGTGATCTGTTCTCCGAGAGTAGTGTCCGGTTTCGCCCGGACTGTGCCAACGCTGGCGTTGATGGTCTTCGCGACATCGACGAGAGCCGCGGCGCAAACCGTCGTACCAACCGAGATCGCTTCAGCCCCACAGGCGACGCAGACGCCGCCACCCGTTACTCAACCGACAACACCACGGCCAGCGCCGCAGCGGCCTCCCGTCTTCAATCGAGCGAACGAGCTGATGCCATCGTGGTTGCGTGTGCGCGGTGAATTCCGCGAGCGCTTCGAAGGGTTCGAGAACGGCAACTTCATCGAGGGACGCGACGATGCCTATGCGCTCAGCCGATTCCGGTTCAATGTGGCCGTCACGGCCAACCAGCACCTCTCGTTTCAAGCCAACCTTCAGGATGCCCGCGTGGCGGACAAGGAAGTGGGGCCGACAACCGCGCCCTTCCGAGGTCCATTCGACCTCCGTACTGCGTTCGCCGATGTGGGCGATGCCAAGGCCACGATAGCGTTTCGATTGGGACGCCAGGAGTTGGTCTACGGCGAGTCCCGTCTGCTCGGTTCACTGCCATGGGTGAACACCGGGCGCAGTTGGGACGCCGCGAAAGTCACACTGCGTTCACCGCTCTTCCAGGTGGATCTCTTCGGCGCCTCTCTCGTTCGTAGCCTGCCGAATGAATTCGACAAGAGCGGAAACGGCAATCGTCTGGCGGGCGCGTATGCGACATCGACGAAGCTGCTGCCCAAGGCGACTGTCGAGCCGTACGTCTTCTGGAGACGCGACGTCAATCTTCGCAGCGAGCTTGGCGCACTGGGCACGCTTTCGCAAACCACCATCGGAACCCGCGTCGCCGGTCAGTTGCCGGCGCGGCTTGATTACGGTGTCGAGATGGCACTGCAGCGAGGTGGACTCGAGCAGGATTCGCTGAATGCATGGGCGGGACACTGGCAGGTGCGAGCGTCGCTGCCAGGGTGGGCGGCGCCGAAGGTCACATCCGAATACAACTTCGCAACCGGCGACGACGTGGCGAATGACGGCAAGCGCCAGACCTTCGATCAGCTCTACCCGACGGGACACGACAAGCTTGGACTCGCGGACCAGGTGGGCTGGCGCAACATCCATCACCTGCGCGAGGGAATCGAGATCACGCCGATCACGGCAACTCCGATCTCCTTCAACTACCACTCCTGGTGGCTGGCCAGCGCCGCCGATGGCCTCTACTCGGCGAGCGGCGCGCTACTGGTACCGCGTGTTCCTGGCGGCGCAGCGAACACGCACGTCGGGCAGGAAATCGATCTGCAGGTCACTCGTGCCATTACGCCGCAACTACAACTCGCCGGGGGTTACGCCTACATCATCAGCGGCGCTTTTCTGAAAGAAGCGACACCCGGCGCCTCTTACAGCTACCCATACGTCATGGCCACGTACGTTTTCCTCGCGGAGCGATAGATGAACACACGACGAGCATTTATCAAATCCGCTGCGACGACGGCGGGCATGCTGATGTCAGGACTTCCGAAGGGATGGGTCGGCGGAGTCTACGCAGACGATGGGCCGGAGACCAAGACGATTCGCTTCGGCATCATCGCGCTGACCGACTGCGCACCGATCGTGATGGCGCACGAGCTTGGCTACTTCAAGAAGTTCGGCATCGAGTCCGTGATCTCGAAGGAAGCCTCGTGGGCCGTCATCCGAGACAAGCTCTCGCTCGGGGAAAACCAGGCCACACACATGCTCATCGGCATGCCGCTGGCGTCGACCATGGGGCTGGCCGGGTCGCCGGTGAAGCCGATGGTGATCCCGTGGCTGCTCAATCGCAACGGGCAGGCGATCACGCTGAACAACAAGCTGAAACAGGCCGGCGTGCGCAAGCCGGTCGACGTCAAGCCGCTCGCTGATAAAGCCAAGGCCTCCGGCGAGCCGCTGGCGTTCGCGATGACATTCCCGCCGGGGACGCACGCAATGTGGATCCGTTACTGGCTCGCGGCTGGTGGCGTCCACCCTGATAAGGACGTCAGCCTGATCACCATTCCGCCGCCGCAGATGGTCGCCAACATGAAGGTCGACAAGATGGATGGCTTCTGCGTCGGTGAACCGTGGAACAACCGCGCGATCGAGGACGGTATCGGCTTCACCGTGATCACGACGCAGCAGATGTGGAAGGACCACCCGGAAAAGGTCTGCGCCTTCACCGAGGAGTTCGCGACGAAGAATCCGAAGACCGTGAAGGCGATCCTCAAGGCGCTGCATCTGGCCAGTATCGACCTCGACAAGATGGAGAACCGGCCGAAGTTCGCGGAGATCATCTCGCGGCCGGCGTACATCAACTGCCCGCCTGACATCATCCTCGAGCGCCTGATGGGCAAGTACGAGTACGGCGATGGACGCGTCGAGCAGGATCCGTTCTACATGATCTACTCGAACCGAAACTGCAACTACCCGCATCAGATTTACGCGAAGTGGTGGCTCACACAGTTCCGCCGCTGGGGGATGACGAAGGGTGCGCCCGACTACGCCGGCATCCCCAAGCGCGTGCTGCGATCGGACATCTACCTCGAGGCCATGAAGGAAATGGGCGTAACGGTGAAGGTGACCGAGGAGCAGTCGATCACGCTGTTCGATGGCGTCTTCGACGGGAAGGATCCAGAGAAATACGCTCGCTCGTTTGCGGTTAACAGTGTCGCAGGCTGACTAGATGAAACGTAGAGCGGGGGCTTTGGCCCCCGCGGACAAGGATCAATGACCAAGCGCCTCGTCAATCTTCTTCTACCGTTCTGCGGCATCGCCCTGGCGATTGGTGTCTGGTCGATCGCCAGTCGCCTGGTGTCCGATCTGCCGTCGCCGGTGCGGACGTGGGAAGAGAGCAAGCTGTACATCCTCGAGCCGCTCACCAAGCGCGGTGAAACCGATCAGGGAATCCTGCTGCTCGCCTACTACAGTCTGATGCGCGTCGGACAAGGTTTCCTGCTTGGAATCGCCATCGCGACGCCGATCGGATTCCTGCTGGGTGTTTCGTCCACGCTCACCCGGATGTTCGACCCCATCATGCAGGTGCTGCGTCCGATCTCCCCGCTTGCGTGGCTGCCCCTCGGGCTGGTGCTCTTCCAGAAGTCGGAGCCGGCAGCGCTCTTCGCCATCGCCGTCTGCTCGATGTGGCCCACGGTCATCAACACGATGCTCGGCGTGCGGGCGATCCCACAGGACTACTGGAACGTCGCGCGCGTGCTGCGGCTGTCGAAGATGACGACGTTCACGAAGATCATCGTGCCGGCGACGCTGCCGTACATGTTCACCGGCTATCGCCTGAGTCTCGGGATCGCGTGGCTGGTGATCGTGGCGAGCGAGATGTTGACGGGGACACCTGGAGTCGGCGGATTTCTCTGGCAGGAATACAACAGCCTCGTCTACGCCCACATCCTGCTGGCCATCATCACAATCGGCGTGGTCGGCTTTGCGCTCGATCGCCTGATGGGACTGGCGGAGGCAAAGCTGAGGGCAGTCTAAAAGACCTTGGAGGGTCATTGGCGTTCATCGAGGTTCGCGGGATCCAGAAATCATTCGCCACCAACGGCCCGATGCGGCACGTGCTGCGCGATGTCTCGCTCGACATGGAACAGGGCGAGTTCGTCTCGATCGTCGGCGCCATGGGCAGCGGCAAGTCGACACTGCTCAGCTTGCTCGCGGGTTTGACGATGCCCGATGGCGGCACGATCGCGATTGGCGGCGAACCAGTTCGAGGCGTCCATCGTCATGCGGCGTTCGTGTTTCAGAATTACTCGCTGCTCCCCTGGTTCACCGCGCTCGAGAACGTCAGGCTCGCGGTCGAAGCCGCCTTTCCTGCCTTGACGCGAGAGCAACAAGTCGCTCGGGCTCGCGACGCGCTGGGGAAGGTCGGGCTCGCTAATGCGGTGAATCGGCGTCCGCGACAGCTGTCGGGCGGCATGCGTCAACGCGTCGCGATCGCGCGTGCGATGGCCACCGAACCGCAGGTCCTCTTCCTGGACGACCCCTTCGGCGCGCTCGACGCGCTGACGCGTGAGACGCTCCAGCAAGAGCTCGCCGCCGTTGGATCGCAGGCAGACCGCCCAGTGACAACGGTCATGATCACCAACAGCGTCGAGGAAGCGATCCTGCTGTCCGATCGGATCGTGCCGATCCTGCCGGGGCCGCCCCTCGACCATGCTCGGGGCGCCCTGAGCAGCGCCGAACGGGCGCCTGCGACGCTCGGCGCGTCGATTCCCGTGGAGCTGCCACGTCCCCGCACCGTCGCGCAACTCGCACACGATGAGCAGGCAACCCACGTCCGCTCGCACGTCGTCGCCACACTCACGGCCTCGCCAGGACGGCTGCGCAAGGTCGCGACTGAACCCGGCACCGCCTCGCGCGTGCTGCAGGCGGTGGCGAAGGAGATGCCATGAGTTACCCGCTCGAACTCACCGGGTTGACGAAAGTATTTCCGACGCCGTCGGGTCCCTTCATCGCCGTGAAAGACGTCAACGCGCTGATTGAGACCGGCGAGTTCGTGGCGATTCTCGGTCACTCCGGCTGCGGCAAGTCGACCGTGCTTTCTATCGTCGCGGGCCTCGACAAGGCGACGTACGGCGGCGTCGTCATCGACGGGACCCAGGTCGATGAGCCGGGAGCGGAGCGCGCGATCGTGTTTCAGTCGCCTTGCCTGATGCCCTGGCTCACTGCTCGCCAGAACGTCGAGCTCGGCGCCTCACAGGGCGCGGTCAGGCGCACTCGGCGCGAGATCGCTGCGGCCGCACACCACTACCTGGAGCTCGTTGGCGTTGCCGATGCTGCGGATCAATTGCCGACGCAAATCTCACTGGGCACACAGCAGTGTGTGTCGCTCGCACGCGCACTCGCGGTCGAGCCCCGGTTCCTGCTGCTCGATGAACCGTTCTCGCAACTCGATTCGCTGACGCGCTTCGACCTGCAGGACATCCTGCTGCGAGTGTGGGAGCGCTCGGGCAAGACCGTGGTGATGGTGACGCACGACGTCGACGAGGCGCTCTACCTCGCGGACCGGCTCATTCTCATGACCGACGGCCCCGAGGCGTCAGTTGGCGAGGTACTGACCGTTCCGTTTCCGCGGCCGCGATCACGCGCCGCTGTCCTCGGCCATCCTCGTTATCACGCGTGTCGTCGCCGAGTGATCGACTTCCTGGAGCATCACGCGCATCAATCAAAGCCCAGCGCGCTAGACGATGTTTTACAGTCGGTGCGATCTCACTGACGTTTGTCGGTGCGATCTCGACGCCTTGTCGGTGCGATCTCGACGTCTGTGGGTGCGAGCTTCCTGACGCGGGTCGGTGCGACGCCTCTTGTCGGTACGATCGTGACGATTCCTAGCGACGACAGACGCTCGCACGGACAAGCGGAGGGTGATCGCACCGACATTCGAAAGCAGACTCGCACCAACTATCGAAGAGGGCTGCACCGACAAGCGAAGCACCGATCGCACCGACAACCGTAGGTTACTTGAGCGTCCCTGCTCCCGCCGCAGCCGTGACACCATCCTGCTGCGAGGCGCCACCCGACGCGCCGATTGCGCCAATGATCTTGCCGCCGACGATCAGAGGCAATCCGCCCTCGACCGCGACCGCGCCATCAAGCGAGAGAATCCGCCAGCCCTCGCCGCCCGCGGCAAGCGCGTCCTGAAACGCTTTCGTCGGCCGCTTGAAGCGCGCGGAGGCGCGCGCCTTCGCGATCGCGACGTCCACGCTTCCGACCTGCGTGTTGTCCATCTTCTCGAAGTACACCAGGTCGCCGGCAGGATCGACGATGGCCACCGCCATGGTCCACTGGTTCTTCCGCGCCTCGGCAACCGCCGCTGCAGCGACACTCTTGGCCTGGTCGGCCGTGATGGTCGGTCCATACATGTTCGGTTGCCCCTGAGCAGCCGCCTCGCCGGGACGAAGCGCCGCAACTGCCAGTAACGCACACGCGATGATGACGATGTGTTTCATAGTGGCAGGAATTATACGCATCACGTGCTAGATTCACGTTCAATGAGCCAGCACGCCATCATGGTCACGGCCTTCGATCGCCCGGGCATGCTGTCCGCCCTGACGAAAGTCCTCGCAGACCACGACGCCAACATCACGCACGTCGACATCCATCCCGGTAACCCGACATCCGTAATTTACTTCGAGGTCACGATTCCAGACGAACGGGCGCAACCTGCGATCGACGGCCTCAAGGCGGTGGCCGGCGTCGAGCGCGTCGAGGAAACGCCATCATCCGCCAAGATTTACGGCAAGCGGATCATCGTCATGGGCGGAGGCGCGCAGGTCGGACAAGTGGCGATGGGCGCCATCAGCGAGGCTGATCGCCACAACATCCGCGGTGAGCGCATCTCGATCGACACAATCCCCCTCGTCGGCGAACAGGAACTAGCCGCGGCGGTCCGCGCCGTCATGCGCCTGCCGCGCGTCAAGCTGCTGGTGCTGGCAGGCTCGATCATGGGCGGTGAGATCACGCGGGCGGTCGAAGAAGTGCGTGCGCATGGCCTGCGCGTCATCTCGTTGAACATGGCGGGCAGCGTTCCCGACGCCGCGGACCTCGTGGTCAGCGATCCGGTGCAGGCCGGTGTCATGGCAGTCATGGCGGTCGCTGATACGGCGAAGTTCGACCTGATGCGGCAGTTGAAACGACGGTACTGAATCGGCGATTTCACGATTCAGTGCCACTTAATTGATCTATTTCGATTGGACGCCACGAACGAGAAACATCCGGGATAATTGTCGAGCCACCTCGTACGCGTACACGTCCGGATCGTCGGCCACGACAAGCGCCCTCACACGAGTCGTCCCAATACTTCAACGCAGATTTGAGCGGCAGCGGTACGGTCAGCGGAGTACCCTCGACATACTCCATGACCAGGAAATTCGGACCGACGTCGTGCAGCGTGCAGATGTGAGGATGATTCAGTGCCGCCGCCGCTCGAGCCTCCCGCTCGAGACGTTCGGAAAAATTCTCTTTGGAGACTTTGACGGCGACGATGCGGTCTAGTCGGGTATCGCGGGCGCGGTAGACGTCGCCCATACCTCCTGCGCCGATACGCGCGAGGATCTCGTAAGGGCCGAGGCGATCGCCGGTTGAAAGAGACACGGGTGGTGCGAAGTCTCTCGCAGGCTATCATGCCACCATCAAATCTGGAGCACTCATGACGAGAAAGCGCTTCACGTTCGCAGCGGTCCTTGGCGCGCTCACCATGTCGGTTCTGCTGCCCTCATCGGCACAGCAGGGACGCTCGGTGAGCTGGCCGCTCCACAATCTCGATCTCGCCGGCAGTCGATACTCGACCCTGGATCAGATCAATACCTCCAACGTGAAGACGCTCACCCCGCGATGGCTCTTCCAACACGGCGTCATCGACGGCGTCAGCAATCAGACGACGCCCATCATCGTGGACGAGGTGATGTATGTGACTGATTCCCGGGGAAGCGTTTATGCGGTGAACGCGGTCGATGGCCACTTGCTGTGGACCTATGACGTCACCAGTCTCCTCGGAGGCGGGAGGTCTGAAGGCTACATCTTCCGCAATCGCGGCGTCTGCTACGCCGATGGCGTCGTCTACGTGGCGGGCGGCTCGTTCCTGTTTGCCCTCGATGCCAAAACCGGCAAACCGCTTCCCGGCTTTGGCAAGGACGGTCAGGCCAGCGTCATTCTCGATGTACTCAAGACGAGGTACCCGGACGCCAAGACGGCGATCAGCATGGGCTATTGGTTCACCACGGCGCCGCAGGTGCACAAAGGTGTGCTCTATATCGGCAGCACTCGCAGCGAGAGCCACATCCCGGGCGGCCACGTCTTCGCCGTCGATGCGAAGACGGGCAAGGTGTTGTGGCACTTCAATACGGTTCCGCAAGACGAAAAAGATCAGGGGTGGGAGATCGCCGGTCCGACGTGGGTCGGCGGCGAGCGCAACGGCGGCGGCATCTGGGAAACGCCCGCCATCGATCCAGAGTTGGGTCTGCTTTACGTTGCGGTCGGCAATCCGTTCGGCGACAGCCGGAAGCGCGCCGGACAGAATCTCTTCACCGATTCGATCATCGCGCTCACGCTCGATAGGGGCAAGCTCGCGTGGTACTTCCAACAGACCCATCACGACGTGTGGGACTACGACTCGGGCGGCCCGCCGAT
>Ga0075420_100001431_pt1 | contig 20310 bp, 17 predicted proteins | sample SoiMetdeltSBSDD4_FD_75296 | JGI IMG/M metagenome (GOLD analysis project Ga0075420, IMG submission 75296) | Bulk soil microbial communities from a Populus tree surrounding site in Tennessee, USA - Soil MetaG P. deltoides SBSDD4 | ecosystem: Environmental > Terrestrial > Soil > Tree plantation... | reverse complement strand
CCATACCGCCCGGGTCCGGGCCATCGCCGGCTTCGTCACCCGGCGCCTCGCCGGGTGATCTGCACCCGACGGGGAGGGGGCCACCTGCCCACCTCCCTTATTGCGCAGTCGCTCTACTGGTTCGCGGAAGACGCCGACCTCGGCTGGGTGGCGGATGCGCTCGTGGCGTCGCGGGCCCAGATCCTCGACCGGTGGCTGGAAGCGACGGCCGCTCAGGCGTTCCACGCTGGACGGCGCGAGCATGCCGTCGCGGATCACATCCCCGCCCTCTTCGACGCCCTGACCGCGCTGCTGCGCCGAAGTGCCTCGCGCTTCGTCAATCCAGACGCACCGCTCGACGACGCGGCCGTGCTGGCGGCGGCCGGAGAGCATGCCGCGGCGCGTGTGCGCCAGGGGCTGACGCCGCCGGACATCGTCGTCGAGTTCCGCCTGCTGCGCCAGGAGATCTGGCACGCGCTGCGGCTCCGGCTGCCGGACAAGGTGCCGACCACCGATGTCATCGCGGCCGAGTTGGTGGTCAACGACGCGCTGGACGGCGCCATCACGATGGGGCTGACGGCGCTGTGGAACGCGTCGAAGAGGTCCGGGAAGAGCTGCTCGCCGACTCCGAACCTCGCACGGATCTCAAGCTCACTCGAGAAGATTGAGGACGGTGCCGCACGGATGTCGGCGATGCTCACGACGCTCCTCGACTCGTCAAGGATCGTCCTGGGCGATCTCGCGCTGGCACCCGTCGACGCTGACCTCCGCGACGTTGTCCGAGAGGCGCTCGACATCGTCGGCCCCGAGGCCGCCGATCGCGTCACGGTGGAGATCCGCCCCGGCGTTGAGACAAGCGGCCGGTGGGACGCGGAGCGGCTCGAGCACGTCTTCGCGAACCTGCTCTCCAACGCGGGAAAGTATTCTCCTCCCGAGACACCGATCCGGCTCACGGTCGACGGCCATGACGCGATGCTCCGAGTCGCCTTCCAGGATGAAGGTATCGGCATCGCCCCGCAGGACCTCCCGAGGCTGTTCGATCGGTACACGCGCGGTCGTGAGGCGATGGCGGCCGGTATCGAAGGATTCGGACTCGGGCTCTACCTCTGCCGCGGGATCGTGGACGCGCACGGCGGCCGGATCTGGGCGGAATCGGACGGTCCGGGCACGGGCACGACGATCCGCCTCGAGTTGCCGCGCGTGGTCGCCCAACCGCCCGCTCCCGAGCCGTCGCCCCGCCCCTGACCGCGCAGGCAACGCGCAGTCCAGCGGACCCGGTACGGACCCTGCATTTTGCGTGCGCGGTTGTCGCCATCTGCGTGCTATCGGCGGGATCGCGCACGGCACGGCGGGCCACGCGTTCGTCGTGACCCGTGGCGCCGGTCAGGCGGCAATGGCTGCGTCACCGTGTACCGTCGACATCCCGCGCGTGTGACGGTCGGGGGCCGAGTTGAGTGGAGAGGAGTCCATGGCAGACGAACAGCGCGACGAGGTGCCGAACGGACCCGTTACTGCGGGCCACCTCGAGACGGGCGTGCCGAACCTCGACCGCGTGTTGGGCGGGGGGCTCCGCCGGCGCTCCACGGTTATGGTCATCGGCGCCCCCGGGACCGGCAAGACGATCCTCGCCCAGCAGATCGCCTTCCACGGTGCCGCGCGCGGCGAGGCTGCGCTCGTCCTGACCGGCTTCTCCGAGACCCACGACAAGCTGCTTGCCCACAGTCAGGGACTCCGCTTCTTCGCGCCGGAGCTGATCGGCGACTTGATCGAGTTCGCGAGCCTTACCGACGTCTTGCGCCAGGGTGCGGACGAGACGATCGATTCCATCGTCGCCACCGCGCGCGAGCGGCGCGCCCGACTGGTGATCCTCGATGGCTTCCGGGGCATGCGCGAGATCCTGGCCCACCAGGAGCAGATCGTGCACTTCCTGTACACGCTGGGAGCGAAGCTGGCACTGCTGGGGGCAACGACCCTGATCGTCGTCGAAGGCGACGCCGACGAGTCGGCCCGCTACCCCGAGTTGACGGTCTGCGACGCGATCATCGCGCTCCGACGCCGTATCCAGGGCAACCGCTCACGGCGCCTGCTCGAAGTGGTCAAGATCCGGGGCGCGGCCCCGCTCGAAGGCATCCACCCGTACACGATCAGCGCGGATGGACTGACGGTCTACCCGCGCTTCGAGTCCATTGTCGCCGCGCGCGAGCCCACCTGGGACCCGGATCGGGTCGAATTCGGCTTGCCCGACGTCGACGCCTTGCTGGGCGGCGGCCTGACGGTCGGGACGACCACGCTGGCGGCGGGAGGCCCCGGGGTCGGGAAGACGCTGCTCGGGCTCCACTTCGTGACCACGGGCGCTCGGCACGAGGAGCCTGCACTCTTCCTGGGCTTCATGGAAAGCGCCGTGCAGCTTCGCCAGAAGGCCCGCATGTTCGGCCTTGGCCTCGACGCGGCCGAAGAAGCGAGGCTGGTGCGGCTCGAGATCTTGCCAGCGTACGACGTCGAGGCGGACCGCGTCGCCGACCTGCTCGTGCGCGACATCGAACGGCGCGGGGTTCGGCGGCTGGTGATCGACTCGGCGGGCGAGCTCGAGCACAGCATGACCGGCGATGACCGCAAGGTCCCGTTCCTCGCCGCGCTGGTCGGCTATCTCCGCGACCGGAGCGTCACAGCCTACGTCACGCTCGACATCAACACCATCGTCGGGCCGGCGCTTGAGCTGGCGGGGACGCCGCTCTCGGTCTTGGCCGAGAATCTGCTCATTTTGCGCTACGCCGAGTACCACGGCCAGCTCCATCGCCTGTTCTCGGTCATCAAGATGCGCTTCTCGGACTATGATCGCGGCTTACGCGAGTTCACGATGCGCCCCGGACACGGCCTCGAGCTGCTCGGCCGCCCGCCCGCGGCCGTCGGGCTGCTCACAGGGATCGCGCAGCCCATTCCGGGACCGCTCGGTGCCCACGCCGGGCTCGAGTCGGACGTGTGAGCATGGCAACCATCCTCGTTGTCGACGATGAGCAGCCATTGCGCGACCTGCTTGCCGACGTCCTCGAATTGGATGGGCACCGTGTGATCGTGGCCGGGAACGGGCGAGAAGCGCTCGCCATCGCCAGGCGGGATCGACCGGATCTGGTGGTGTCGGACGTCATGATGCCGCTCCTCAACGGCGTTAGACTCTGCCAGCAGCTCAAGGCCGATCCGTCCACGGCCTCGGTCCCCGTGATCCTGATGAGCTCGGTCGGCCCGCGCGTCGTGGACGGATCGGGAGCGGACGCCTTCGTCAAGAAGCCATTCGACCTCGACGAGGTCGAGACAGTCGTCCGCACCTTGCTCGCCTCAACTGCCAAGCCAGGTACCCCCGGCGACGAACCGGGCTATCCAGATTGACGTGGCGGCATGCAATCCGTCGATGACGCCGCCAAAGACCATCTCGACTTCTCGTCGGGCTCGTGGTGAGCTCCCGCTGGCTGTCACGGTAGTCCACGCGTCTTTCGCCAAGCATTCCCGGCACGACCTGACGATGACGGTGGCCGTGCTCCATGTGACCACCGGACATAACCTCATTGATCGCATCTTGCTCGCAGGGAGCGCGGGGCCGGCCGCCGGCAGTCCCGAGCCTCGTTGCTATGTGCCGTTGGCGTGCATCCCGGCGATCATGCTGTCGCGGTATGGTTCTTGCGATCTTCGTACGTTCCGGTTGCCACGTCGCCTCGTCGGCCGCGGCGATAAGTACCACGTGGTGATGAAGCAGTGCAGACCTCGCTTCGGAGGCGTTCTTGACCCACGGCAGGCCTGCACTCACCCACGAGCCCTCCAGCGAGGACGGTACTCCGGATCTGTATCGACTCCTGGTTTCGAGCGCACTTGACTACGCGATCTTTGCCCTCGATTCGACGGGGCACGTTCTGAGCTGGAATCTCGGCGCGGAGCGGATCAAGGGGTACGCCGCCCACGAAATCATTGGGCGCCACTTCTCGACGTTCTATCCGGACGAGGCCGTCGCGTCCGGCTTCCCTCAGTACGAGCTAGAAGTTGCCGGGCGGGAGGGCCGCTTCGAGGACGAAGGGTGGCGCGTCCGGAAGGACGGAACGCAATTCTGGGCGAACGTCGTCATCACGGCGTTGCGGGACGCTGAGGGCCGGCTCATCGGCTTCGCGAAGGTCACGCGAGATCTCACCACGCGCCGTGCGGCCGAAGAACAGGCTCGCAGACTGGCCGCCGAAGAGGCGGCGCACGCCGAGGCATCCCGTCGGAGCGAAGAGCTCGAGCGGCTGAATGAGCGCCTGCGCGAACAGGCTGCCGCGCTTGAGTCCCAGACCCAGGAGACGCAGGCTCTGGCGTCGCGGTTGCAGCACGCGAACCAGGAGCTTCAAGCAGCACTTGCCGAAGCAAGAGAAGCCCGCGACGACGCCGAGCGGGCCGCCGCGGCCGCCACCGATGCGTACCGCGACCTCGATCGGTTCGCGTACGTAACCTCGCACGACTTGAAGGCGCCGTTGCGCGGGATCGCCAGCCTGGCGCAGTGGATTCAGGACGACGTCGGCGAGCAACTGGGCGACGACTCGAAGGAGCACTTGCGGCTCTTGCAGAACCGCGTCCATCGGATGGCGGCGCTGATCGATGGCATCCTGGAGTACTCGCGCGCGGGCCGCATGGCCAACCCGCCGGAGACCGTGGACACCCGGGCGCTCGTGGGCGAGGTCGTCGAGTTGTTGGTGCCGCCGGCAAACATCACCCTTCAGATCCCCGTCCAGATGCCGACGCTTAAGGCGGAGCGCGTGCCGTTGCAACAGGTCTTCATGAACTTGCTCGGCAACGCGGTCAAGTACGCCGGCGCTGCACGTCCAGACGTTGTGATTGACGTCGCCTGGCGTGACCTCGGCGACGCAGTCGAGTTCTCCGTGGCCGACAACGGACCCGGGATCGCGCCCCAGTACCACGAGCGGATCTGGGACATCTTCCAGACGCTGGCCGCGCGTGACAAGGTCGAAGGGACAGGCATCGGGCTCTCGGTGGTCAAGAAGATCGTTGAGTCCCGTGGTGGCACCGTCTCCGTCGAGTCGGCGGCGGATCAGGGAGCCACTTTCCGGTTCGTCTGGCCGAAGGCCTATCGACAGGTGGCTGTCGCGTGAGCCAGGTGAACCCGCGCCCGCTCAACATTTTGCTCGTCGAGGACGATGTCGTCGACGTGATGAACGTACGGCGCGCCTTCCAACAATTCCACATCATGAACCCGTTGTTCGTTGCATCAGACGGCGTCGAGGCGCTTTCAATGCTGCGCACAGGGGAGGTTCCCACCGATCGGCGTCTCGTGCTCCTGGACCTCAACATGCCGCGCATGAACGGCATCGAGCTGCTGCGCGAGCTGAGGAGCGATCCATCGCTACATGCGACCCCCGTCGTCGTCTTGACGACGTCCGACGATGAACGCGACAGGATCGAGGCGTATAACCTGTACGTCGCGGGATACCTCGTGAAGCCAGTCACCTTCGGGAGCTTTTGCGAGCTCATGGTGACGCTGAACAAGTACTGGATGCTCGTTGAGCTGTCCTGATGCCGATCTTGCCGGCGCAGCGGTCGTCTGGCCGGTGTGACGTGGAGCCTCTCAGGAACGCCGAGCCGCTCACGCTCCTCGTGGTCGACGACGATGACATAGATCGCCTGGCCGTGCGCCGCTACCTACGCCAGGCCGGCATCCCGTTGACCATCGACGAAGTCGCGTCGGCGGTGGAGGCGCTGGAGCGAATCCGGTCGAGGCGATACGACTGCTTGCTCCTGGACTACTACCTGCCCGGAGTCGACGGCTCCGCGCTGCTCAGTGAGATCAGGGCCACGTCGCCGGCCCTGCCGGTGCTGATCATGACGGGGCGAGGCGACGAAGATATCGCCGTTGAGCTGATGAAGTCCGGCGCGGTGGACTACGTGCCGAAGGCGTCACTCTCCTCCGAACGGCTCGCAACCGGCCTGCGCCACGCCATGGAGCTGTCGCGCGCAGCCGTCCGTACGGCGTGCTTCCAGGCCGTGACGGCGGCGCTGACCGGAGCGCTCACCCCCGAGGATGTGGCCGAGGTCATCATGCGGCAGGTGATGCCGGCGGTGGGGGCGGTGGCGGGGGCCGTGCTCCTCCTGGACGAGACAACCGAGATGCTCGAGGGACTGTACGCGGTCGGCTATGCTGGCGCATCGCGCGAGGCGTACACCCGGATGGCGTTCTCGGACAACATGCCCGTTGCCGTCGCGCTGGGAAAGGGCGAGCCCGTCTACTACGAATCCCGCGAGGACGTGCTCGTCGACTTTCCTCACCTGCGGAGCTACCTCGAAGCCGACGATCACGGCGCACTCGCGGTCCTGCCATTGCGTCTCGCAGGACGGGCCGTCGGTGGCGTGCGGCTCAGCTTCCGTGGCCCGCGGATGTTCGACCCGCCCGATCAAGCCTTCATGATTGCCCTCGCGCATCAGGCGGCGCAGGCACTCGAGCGGGCGCGGCTCTACGCCGCCGAGCATGCCGCCCGGGCGGAGGCCGAAGCGGCGATCCAGGCGCGCGATGAGCTGATGGGGCTCATCTCACACGATCTCCGCAACCCGCTCACGGTCGTTCGGGGGCATGTCCAGCTCCTCCGCCGCCGTGCCGGCCGGCCGGCCGGCCTCTCCACCGATGAGCTGCTGTCCGGCCTTGGGACCATCGAGAGCAGCATCGCCAGCCTGGCAACCCAAATCGACGAGCTCCAGGATGCGACACACCTGCAAGCCGGGCGCCCGCTGGAACTGAACCTCCGTTCGATGGACCTGGTTGAGGTCACCCGTCAGGTGGTACTGCGCCATCAGGGCATGGTCGACAAGCACCGGCTTCACTTCGAGACAGCCCTCCCCTCGCTGGTTGGTACCTGGGATACCGGGCGCCTGGAGCGAGTTCTCGGCAACTTGCTGTCGAATGCGATCAAGTACAGCCCCATGGGCGGGGAGATCGCCGTCAGCCTCTCCTCGAACGGGTCCTGGGCTGAGCTTGCGGTCGAGGACCACGGGGTTGGCATTCCCGCACAGGATCTCCCGCACATCTTCGAGCGCTTCCATCGGGCCGGCAACGTGGTCGGAAGGATCCCGGGGTCGGGGTTGGGGCTGGCGGGTGCCAGGGACATCGTCCAGCAGCACGGAGGAACGATCCAGGTGGAGAGTCTGGAAGGCCAGGGCAGCACCTTCATCGTCCGCCTGCCGATGACCCCAGAGCAGGCTCCGAGCTTCCAGGGCACGCCCTGAGTTCGCCGCTCGCTCCCATCAATGCGCGAGCTCGTCTCCTAACTCGGGCCGATGCCTCCGTCGATGTCGAGATCCAGCATTTCGAGGACATCGTGCCGAGCGTCGACCTTGTGCTCGACGCGATCCGCGGCGACGTGCTCCGACGTTCGCTGTTGGTGCTCCCACCGGGGCGGGTCCATCACATCGGCGGTCCCGATAGACGTCCATCGAGAACAGCAGGGCAAACGGCAACCCACGAGTTAGAGGCCCGTGGGAGGAAGTGGCGGCAACAGCTTCCGAATGATCCACCAGGAGCGTCGACATCATCCTGTTAGGGTCGCAGGTGCGCCCGTCGCTGGATATTGCCTTCCAGGCAACCCACGCTTGAATTTGCCACGGCGCGGGCACTTTGCGGATCCATGGAAGCATGCCCGGGATCACCCCGCACTCGCGATCGACGACCGTGCGCGACTTGGCAGCTCGACTCTTCAGGTCTATTCGATACCTCAAGGCCTCGAAAGATCATCAAATTGACGGTTTGGTGAGCCGGGGGAAATCGAACCCGTGACGGCTTCCAGACCATGGAAGTGGTCCACGAATGTCATGGCAGGGACCAACAGAATGGTCAGGGGTGAACGGTTCTGGTTAGAACCGCTCACCCCTGACGACCCACTATGTCATACGCACGACGACCCTGAAGGGCACACCGCCGACTTTCGGTTTATCACCGAGCAGCATGCATCGGCATGCACGTCCGCGTGGACGGCTCGCTCTCCGCGGCTGGCGGTCAGTCACCGCCTTCACCGCCTACATGTCAAGCGAGAGCCAGGAGTCCAGGAGTCACGATGCCCTACGCCAGGCTCGCGCGACGCGTCGCACGAACCGCCGGCCCACGTAGGCGTGCAATTGCGTCTGCAGCCAGGAGATCCACGGCACGGGCCAGATGTGTGCGGCCCACGGTTGGTAGCCGATGAGCTCGACGCTGAGCCGCACGTCCGTGCCGTGGCGGGCCAGCACGATGGACAGCCGGGCCGATCCCCGGTGCGCGGCCACCAGCCCGCCACGGACCGGTACGTGGATGGCGCGTCGCACGCTTTCGCACGCGATCGTCGGGGCGCCCATGATGATCAGCGGAAGCGGCAGCCAGCGCAGGGCGATCGTGGGCGCGTCGCCCGCCCATCGTACCCGCATCAACCCGCCGCTGCTCAGTTCCGCGACTCGGAAGTAGGCGTCGAGCAGATGGCGCAGCGTCCCCGGTTGGCCCCAGTGCTCGAATGCCGTCGCATCCATCGGCAGCGTGATGTCCTGGATCGAGCGCAGGCCCGTGGTCCCTGGCCGCGAGACCGGCGCCCCGTGATCGGCCCTGGCAATCCGACCGACGGCCGCCTCGAGCGCCCGCGCGAAGCCGCCCATGCGGCCCTCTGCTTGTTCCTCCGCGAGCGCCCGTCGGGCGGCCTCGCGGAATGTCAGGCGCCGCTCGTGCTCGATGAGGCGCCAGTAGAAATCGTCCCGCGCCAGCAGGTCATGGGCAAGGCCCAACACCAGCTCACGTGCCACCGACCAGTTCGCGCGGGTGACCAGCCGAATCCAGTGGGAGGAGAGCGCCGGACTCAAGCATGGCACCGCGAGGATCAACGGCCGGCGGAGCCCGAGCGCTTCGGCGGCGCGCTCGAGGATCTCCCGGCCCGTGAGTATCTCCGGTCCGGGGAGGTCATACCAGGCGCTGGCCTCAAGGGGCACCCGGCCGGCTCGCACCAGCGCCACCACGACGTCGTCGATCGCCACGGGCTGGGAGCGCGTCTGCATCCAGCGCGGCAGGACCATCGCGGGCAGGCGCGCGGCCAGGTCGCGGACGATGAGCCACGAGGTGCTCCCCGCACCGACGATCATCCCGGCGCGCAGTTCGACCACGGGCACCGGCCCGGCGCGCAAGGCTTCGCCCACCTCCAGCCGACTCCGTAGATGCTCGGAGGGTGGCCCCTGCGGGGAGACGCCGCCCAGATACACGATGCGCTCAATTCCCTGCCGGGCGGCCGCATCGGAAAATGCCCGAGCGAGCGCCACCTCATGCGATCGGAAGTCCTGCTGCCGCTCGGCCAGGCCGTGGACGAGGTAGTACGCCACGCGACAGCCGGCGAGCGCCCGCACACGGCCGGCCGGGGCCGCCAGATCGGCCTGCACCCAGTCGCGCTCAGGCCAACGGTGCGCCGCGCGCTCGGCGTCCCGGGTCACACACCGCACGCGCAAGCCCTCGGCGTCCAGCGCCGGCCAGAGGCGGCTCCCGACGAAGCCGGCCGCTCCGGTGAGGAGCACCTCTCTATCGGTGGGGTCAGGCATGCGCCGACGGTCCCGAGCAGGAGACGAGTCGGGCCGTCGGTCGGGCTGCTCGGACCGCGCTCCCTGCCTCATGCCGATCCCCCAGGTGGTCCCTGCATGGTAGCCGGACGGCACGACTCGCGTGCAGCGGCCATCCCGCTCGTCACCGAACGATGGCGTGTCTCTGCCATGTCTCAGTAGGCCGCCAGGTACTACGTCCTCCACGGCGTTTGAGGCGTCAGGCTCCGTTGGAAGAAACCTGCCTCGAAGAGAAGCGATATGCTCAGCAGTGCCCATGGGGCATACCGCTCGGGCGACAGGTTCACGTCGCGAAGTAGGAAGGTCTCGCCGACCCACTGGCAGCCATAGCCGACATCGGGGTTGACCTCAACCGGATCGTTGAGCTCGCCGACGAACAGGGTGCAATGCTCGTTTTCGCAGTGGAGACCGTCCCGATCCCGTGCGAAGTACGAAAACGAGCCGACCTCCATGAGCGGCGGCCCGTCGATTCCATACTCATGATCAAGGCATCGCATGGCAGCGCGCTCCAGCGATTCATCGGTGCCATCGGCGAGGCGCAATGGATGCGTGGCACCCGTGATATCCCACACATCGTCGAAAAGGTGATGCTTGCGGCGTTGGAGCAGGAGCTCACCGGCTCGGTTGTACAGCAGGAGCGCGACGGCCAAGTGCCGGCGGCCTTCTCCCGCGTGGGCGAGGTCACGCCGAATGTACTGCCCGGTAAAGTGTCCGTTGGTATCGCACATCATGAGCATCTGGGCGTTCGACCGATGATCGTGCAAGAGCGTCATCGCGAATCGTTCTCCGTCGTCAGCAGATCCGGGAAGGCGTCACGTGGTATGGGGTGGACGTCGCCAGTCACCGGACGTTCAGTCCGGCGCGACCGCTCAGGTGCCGGTCCGTGCCGCCTCACCGCCCATCCATCGATGCTTGTGTTGAATCGGCGGGCCCCGCACGATCGAGTCGCAGGGCGGCGGTCGCCGCGTTGGGTCCGAGGTACAGTCCCGGCACCATGTCGCCGAGCGATGGGTCCTGCTCGAAGGCTCGCCCGCCGTACCCGACGAGAAGCCTGGGACCAGGAAGCTGATCCAGCCGATTGACCACCGCTGCGATCGCCGTCGCCGACTGGTCGGTCGACGCCGAAAAGACGACAGCGGTCGGTCGGAGGAGCGCCAGGAGCTCCTCCAGGCCTTCGGGCGGGAGATTCGAGCCCAGGTAGATGACGCGCCAACCACGACGCGCCAGAAAGAGGGATACCATCAAGAGTCCGATCTCGTGCCACTCGTCGGGTGGGCATGCGGCGACGACCGTCCGCGCTCGGTCTCCCGTGTTGCAGACGTCGAGCAGGGTCGAAAGCCGCTGGCGAAGGTAGTTGCTCGCGAAATGTTCCTGGGCGACGTCGACGGTGCCCTCGTGCCATCCCTGACCGATGGCGTGCAGCGTTGGCTGGATCACCTCCAAGCAGACCTGCTCGACCGAGTAGAGCCCGAACGCCTCGCCGAGCACGTCACCCGCCTGAGCGGCATCGAATGCTAGCAGTGCCCTCTCGAGCTGCCTGGCGCACGCGCTCAGGGATCGGTCCGGCCGTGAGGCCGATGTGACCGTCGGCGCATCGGCCGGCTGCTGACGGGGGCCGACCCGCAGCAGCGCGACGGCAGCGCTGATGCTCAGCCCCTCGCGCATGCGCGATCTGAGCCAGTGGATCGCCTGCACGTCCCGCTCGGAGTAGAGCCGCTGGCGTCCCGGCCCGCGCTTCGGCGCCGGGAAGCCGTAGCGGTTCTCCCATGCCCGCAACGTCGGCGCCGGCACCCCGCATCGACGCACCATGGCGGCGGTGTTGAAGACCGGCGCATCGCTCGCCCGCAAGAGGACGCGAAGTTCCTGCTCAACGCTGGGCTGCATGTCGCTCACGGCTGAAGACACGGCAATCAGAGCCTCCGGTGTCGGGGCGGCTATAGTGCCCCACCGACGCGCACCGACCCATCGATTGTCGAGATACTGCATAACTTTAGCATCGATTGGTGGAGAGTGTGTCGCCTTTGCATCTTTGATTAGGGCGGCCTACGCCGCGACGCTTCATTAGTTATGCAATAACTTGACAATACCTACTCACATTGTGCACACTTCGGCTACCGCCGCCCGCCGAGAGGGGCGGCGGTAGCCTGGAGGACATCGTGCGTTCTTTCGCCCGGCGGCCGTCGCGGTCGCTTCACTACCTGCTCCTACTCTTCTCCCTCGTCGCCGTGACGGCTATGACACTCGCCGGTCCAACGGCCGTGCGGGCTCAGCAGCGCGACATCGTCGACACCGCCGTCGCGGCCGGATCGTTCACCACCCTGGCAACAGCGCTGCAGGCCGCCGGCCTGGTCGACACCCTGAAGGGGCCCGGCCCGTTCACCGTGTTCGCCCCGACGGACGAGGCGTTCGCCAAGCTGCCGCCCGGCACCGTCGATGCGCTCTTGAAGGACCCGGATCGACTCCGAGCTGTGTTGACGTACCACGTCGTGCCGGGCCGCGTGACCGCCGCTGACGTCGCCAACCTGAAGTCGGCCAGGACGGTTCAGGGCGCTGAGCTGGCGATCGACACCAGCAGTGGCGTCCGCGTGAACAATGCACGCGTGACCCAGGCGGACGTCCTGGCGAGCAACGGCGTAATCCACGTCATCGACACCGTCCTGCTCCCGCCCCAGCAGACGCCGGCCCAGCTACCTCGGGCTGGTGAGGCGGCCCCGGAGCCCTGGGCCTGGCTCGGACTGGCCGGTCTCGCGGCCGTCTTCATCGTCGCCGGGGGTCGCCTCCTCGCCCTCGGTCGGGCTCGATAACCGGGCCGGTCGATCCGACGATCGGCCCTGCCGCGCATCACGGCGCAGGAGCTTTAGCCCCGCGCCGTGATGCGTCCCGCGCCCGTACCACGGAGGTAAGCGCGTGCAGGTAACGGCTTCCCGCATCCCAGATGCTCGACCCGCTCTACGTGTCGTCTATCGTCACCGTCAGGCCGTTCGCGCGCCGGGCGACGCCGTCGCCGCGCTCGACCGACGGCGCATCCGCGGCCCGAGCGCCGCTCAGCGAGGCGTAACTGTGAGTCGAACGATCGGGCGCCCTCGGCGTGTCCACGATGGCCTATCCTCGCTGTTCGGCGTTGCACGCCACGTTGCACGCATGCCCGTGAGAGGGACGGGGGATACCGTGGCTAACTCGGGCCCCACCCTTGATCCGGACCTCGCGGCGCTCCTACCAGAGAAGGCCCGGACGTTCGCGTTCGCCGCGCGATTCTTGCCGCGAGACCAACGCAATCGGGTCGTCGTGTTGTACGCCTTCTGCCGGCTGATGGATGACTTGGTCGACGAGCCTCGGCCCGGTGTTGGTCCAGAAGCGATCCGCAGGCAGCTCGCCGCCTGGCGCGACTGGCTGCGCGCCGAAGGTGCTGGCCCAACCATGCCCGAGCCGACTCCGCTGGCGACATCCGTGCGGACGCTGATCGAGGAGTGCCGGCTCCCCGTCGCCTACCTGCTCGGACTGCTGGACGCGCTGGAGTCCGATCTCGGCCCGGTCCGGATGGCCGATTTTGGCGAGCTGCGGCGCTACTGTTTCCTGGTCGCCGGTACCGTTGGCCTGGCCATGTGTCATCTCCTCGGCGCGCGCCAGCCCGAGGCGCTCGTGGCGGCCGCCGAGCTCGGCATCGCGATGCAGCTCACCAACATCCTGCGCGACCTGGGCAGCGATCTCCGGGCGGGGCGGTGTTACCTGCCAGCCGACGAGCTGGCAGCCTTCGGCTACACGGTCGAGCGGCTCGCCGCGCGGGCGCGCGATGGCCGCCGAGACGATGCGTTCCGAGCCCTGATGCGCTACCAGATCGGCCGCGCGCGCCAACAGTACGCCCGTGGCCTGGCCGGCGTCCCGCTCCTCCCCACCGAGGCCCAGCCGGCCATCCTGATCGCCGGACGCCTGTACCGCGCCATCCTCGACGCCATCGAAGCCAGCGATTTCGACGTCTTTCAGCGCCGTGCGGCGACGACGGGGCGCACGAAGCTGTACGAGGCCGTGAGCGCGCTCGTTTGCCTCCGCTTCTCGGCATGCCGGCCCCTCACCGGTGAGCTGACGCCCCGATCAGCATCGCTGGCCGAGTTGACGGCATGGCTCGGATAGTCGTCATCGGTGCCGGCCTCGGTGGGCTGGCCGCCGCGATCCGCCTCCAGGCCGCCGGCCACCGGGTCTCGCTGGTGGAGGCCGGCCCGCGGCTCGGCGGGCGGGCCGGCCAGATCCGGGACGCCGGCTACACCTTCGACATGGGGCCGACGATCATCACGGCGCCGAGCCTGCTGGAGGACCTCTGGCGGGTGGCCGGCCGCGATCTCCGCGCCGCCGTCGAGCTCGTGCCGCTGCGGCCGTACTACCAGATCCGCTTCCGCGACGGCACCCGCTTCGAGTACGGACCGGACATCGAGGCCGAGGTTGCGCGCATCAGCCCACGCGACGTGCCGGGCTATCGCCGCTTCATGGCGGACACCGAGCAGATCTACCACCGCGCCTTCGAGCAGCTTGGGCGTCGACCGTTCCATGCCTGGCAGGAGTTCGCGCGCGTCGGCCCCGAGCTGGTGCGGCTGGGCGCCCACCGGAGCGTCTACAGCTTCGTCTCCGGCTACGTGCGGGATGAGCACCTGCGCTGCGTCCTCAGCTTTCACCCCCTGTTCCTGGGCGGCAACCCGTTCAAGTCGAGTGCCATCTACGGCATCGTGCCATACCTGGAGCAGCAGGGCGGCGTCTGGTTCGCGCGGGGCGGCATGCACGCACTGGTCGAGGCGATGGGGCGGCTGTTCGCGGAGATCGGTGGCGAGATCCGTTGCGGCGAGTCCGTCTCCGAGATCCTGGCGGCCGGCGGCCGGGCGGCGGGCGTTCGGCTGGCCGGCGGCGCCGCGCTGCCCGCCGAAGTCGTGGTGAGCAACGCGGACGTGACGACGACGTACGAGAAGCTGCTACCGCCCGCCCACCGCGGCCGGCACGCCGGTCGGCGTCTGGACCGCTATAGCTACTCGATGTCCTGCTTCTTGCTCTACCTCGGACTGGACCGCCAGTACCCCCACCTACGCCACCACACGATCCTGATGCCGCGCGACTACCGAGGCGTCGTCGAAGGGATCTTCAAGCGTCGGCTGTGCGAGGACGACCTCGCCGTCTACCTGCACGCGCCGACCCGCACCGACCCGAGCCTGGCGCCGCCCGGCGGGGAGAGCATCTACGCGCTGGTGCCCGTCCCGAACCTGGCCGGCACCCTGACATGGCCCGGCGCCGGCGACCGCCTGCGCGACCGCGTGGTCCGGCTCCTCGCCGACGAGCTCGGCATGGACGACCTGGAGCGCCACATCGCCGTGGAGCACCGTTTCACGCCGCTGGACTTCCGGGATCGGCTGGCGAGCTTCCGGGGCGCCGCGTTCTCGCTGGAGCCGACGCTGCTCCAATCCGCCTACTTCCGGCCGCACAACCGCTCGGCGCGGCTGCCCGGCCTGTACCTCGTCGGGGCCGGTACCCATCCCGGTGCCGGGCTGCCGGGCGTGCTGCTCTCGGCCGAAATCACGGCCGGCCTCGTTACCGCCGAGCGCCCGGCGCGAACGACACCTCATCTCGCCGGGACCCGCTGAGCCGTGTGCGCGATGCTACCCGCGACCAGCTGTGAGCGCCGCGATCCTCGCCGCCCCGGTGGAGCGGCGCCGTGGCCGGGATGGCCACTCGCCCGGAGCGTGCCCTCGATCGGCGTGCGTATTCTGCAAGCCCTCCTGCTGGCGCAGATCGTCTTGGGTGCGCGGGTGCTGGTGCGGCTGGTGCGCACGGCCGGCGGCGAGCGAATCGAGGCCGTGGACGCGGCGCCGGTCGTGGCGGGGCCGGCCGCGGCGATCCTGCCCACCCTGAACGAGCGCCTGCGGCTGGGACCGTGCCTGGACGGCCTGATCGCGCAGGGGCCGGAGCTGTGCGAGATCCTGGTCTCGGATGGCGGCTCCGAGGACGGCACACAGCACATCGTCGCGGCGTACCGGGCGCGGGATCCGCGCGTGCGCCTGGTGGACTCCAGCGCGATCCCCGAGGGCTGGAATGGCAAGGCGTGGGGATTGGAGCTCGCGGCGCGTCGGGCCGGCCCGGAGGCCGCCTGGATCATGACCATCGACGCGGACGTGCGCCCGAGGCCGTCCCTGGTCGCCTCGCTGCTCGCGCACGCCGCGCGCACCGGGCTGGGGGTGCTGAGCGTGGCCGCCGAGCAGGAATTGGCCGGGCCGGGCGTGGCGCTGGTCCACCCGGCCCTGCTGGTCACGCTGGTCTACCGCTTCGGCATCCCCGGCCACGCCACCCAGCGGCCTGCGGCGGTTCAGGCGAACGGCCAGTGCCTGCTGATCCGACGCGACCTGCTGGATCGCATCGGCGGCTTCGGCGTGGGGCGGCTGTCCCTGTGCGACGACGTGACGGTCGCGCGCCACCTCGCGGCGGTCGGCGGGCCGGTCGGCTTCTACGAGAGCGACGGGCTGGTCTCCACACGTATGTACGAGCGCGGCTGGGAGGCGTTCACCAACTGGCCCCGCTCGCTCACCTTGAAGGACCACCTCGTAGGCTGGCCGGCCCTGCTCGGCCTCGTCGAGGTCACGCTCGTCCAGGCGCTCCCCCTGCTGATGGTGCTGCTCCTCGCGGTTCGGAGCCGTCAGGAAGGCTCCCCGGCTCCCCCGGTGCGGCTCGGGGTGACGTCGGCGCGACCAACGTCCGCGCGCAGCCTCGGCCATGGCGAGGGGATGAGGAGGTGGCTGCTGGCCGTCAACGTCGGCTTGCTGGCGATGCGCCTGGGCACGCTCGTTGGGATCGCGCGCGCCTACCATCCGCTCCCGCCCACGTTCTGGCTCTCGCCCCTGCTCGATCTTCCGGCGGCCGTCCAGTTGTGGCGCTGCGCCTTGACGCGGCGCCATCACTGGCGCGGCCGGCTGGTGGTGTCCGGAGGCACCTCGTGACGATGGTGCGCGCGTTGCTGATCGGCCATCTTGCCGCGCTGCTGTTCGGGCTGGGCGGGCTGTTGATCGCCCTGCCGAATCCCCACCTCTGGGCCGATAGCCCGCTCGGCGTGGCCGTGTTCGCGTTCGGCATGGAGCACGCCGGTGCGCTCCATATCGTGCTCGGCGCCGCCACGATGCTAGCCTTCGGGGGGCGCGTGCTCGGCTGGCGCAAGACCGGCATCTTCTTCGCCGTGTCCGTGGCGATCTCGCTCGCCTCGGAGCTGATCGGCACGGCCACCGGCTGGCCGTTCGGCAACTACGCCTACACCGAGGGGCTCGGGCCGAAGGTGCTCGGTCGCGTGCCGTACACGATCCCGCTTTCCTGGTTCTACATGGGCTTCGCCTCGTACCTGCTGGCGGCAACGATCGTGGCGCGGTGGTCGCCGGCGTACGCGACACGATGCGCGAGAGGTTGGGGCGCCGTGGTCCTCGGCGCCTGGCTGCTGCTGGTCTGGGACCTGGTGCTCGATCCGGCGATGGCCCACGAGTCGCTGCCGGTGAAGTTCTGGACCTGGTACGAGACCGGGCCGTTCTTCGGCATGCCGCTCCGGAACCTCGCGGCCTGGTTCGTGACGGGGTTGGCCTTCATCGGCGTGAGCCGCCTGCTCTGGCGCGACGAGCTCCCGCCGGTGGTGCCGGTCCGGACGCCGCTCGTGACCTACATCGCGAACTGCGCCTTCGCCGCCGTGCTCAGCGCGAGCGTCGGGTTGTGGCAGCCGATCCCACTCTGTGTGGCATTCGCCCTGGCGCCGGTCGCCCTCCTCGCCGGGGCGGCACGAGCCGGGATGGGCCGGCTGCATGCCTCGGGGCCCGCCGGTCTATGAGCGCCCGGCCGAATTCGCGGTCGAAGCCGATGGACATGACCGCTGGGAGGGCGACCCGCACGTGTGCCGGGGGCATCGTGGCGCCCGTGTCGGCCGCCGCTCGCTCACCTCAGCTCCATCCGCCCGCGACCCCGAGGTCGTCGAGGACGGCGCGGGCGGCCGCCTCGCCGCTCCGCAGCGCGCCGTTGATGCTGCTGTCCTCGGTGATCTCGCCAGCGAGATAGAGCCCGGGGCGGACGGCCCCGGCGCGCGGCAGCCGGTCGCGCGTGCCGGGCGGCTGCGGGAACTGGGACCGGGGCACGCGCACCACCGCCAGGGTCCGCCACGCGGCGAGGTCCACGCGCGGGAACCACCGCTGCAGGTCGGCGCGCGCCCGCCGGTCGATGACGTCGTCGTCGAGGGCCTCGGCGCCCAGCACGTGCGCCGTGAGCAAATGCCAGCCGGCGGGGGCGTACTCCGGCGCCACGTTCGTGAGCAGCGCCGCGTCGTTGACGAACGGGTCCGGCAGGGCGTTGAGCGCCAGCAGCCGCTGGCGGTACGGCCGCTCGCGACCGGCCAGGTAGACCGTGACGCTGCCGATCGACACCGACGGCGCGTCGAGGCCGGCCAGGCGCGCGGTGGCGTCGCCGTCCGTCGCCAGGACGACCGCGTCGGCCGCGAGCTCGGCGTCGCGCGTCCGCACCCCGCGCACCCGCCCCCCGTCGTGCGCCAGGCCGAGGACGGGGCTGTCGAGTCGGATCGCGCCGACGGGCAGCGCCCGGGCCAGGGCGTTGGGGAGTTCTTGCATCCCGCGCGCCGGCAGCGCGCCGCGCCCGCGGACCAGCATTTGCAGCATGAAGCGGGACACCGACGCGCCGGTCGAGAGGTCGCGGCGGAGCAGGACGCCGCCGAGGAACGGGCGGAAGAAGCGCTCGATGAGGCCGTCGGAGAAGCCGAGGGCGCGGAGGTCGCCGAGCGTCGAGCGCGGGATCTCCGGGACGTCGCGCACGCCGTCCCATCGGACGGCGTGCAGCCGCAGCGCCAGCGCCGCCAGGCGGAGGCGGTCCCCCCAGGTGAGCAGCGGGGAGGCGACGGCCTCGGGCGCGTGGCCGGGGTGGCGCAGCGGGTCGCGGAGGAACCGCGGCCCGCGGTCGGTCACGACCGCGGCGCCGTTGTCGAAGGGGCGCAGGTCGAGCGCGCGCGGGTCGACGGCGCGCCGCAACGCGGGGTAGGCGGTGAACAGCACCTGGAAGCCGCGGTCCAGGCGGAACCCGTCCGGCGTGACGTCGGTGCGGACGCGGCCGCCGACGCCGTCGGACGCCTCCAGGACCCGCACGGACAGCCCCGCCCGGGCGAGCAGGCGGGCGCAGTTGAGACCCGCCAGGCCGGCGCCCACGACGATGACCTCGCGGCTCGGGCTCGACGTGATGGTGTCGCTGTCCATGGCTACCTCTCGATGGCCCGCCTATGCCCGCATGCCGCGTCGAGCGGCGGTCAGGCCGGCCAGGGTGCCGTACCCGAGGTGGCCCAGCAGGTTCATCGCTTGTTCGAGTCGGCCATACCGGGACAGGAGCGGCCCCATCGGCCGTCCGCGCCCGTGTCGGCGTTTCGGGCATTCGGGCTCACTCACGCGCAGCAGCAGGGCCGATGCGAGATGGTGCACCAGGCCGAGCGCCAGCCCGCGACGCGCACCCGCCATGCCCAGGAAGCGGAATCCGAGCCAGTAGAGGGTCGGGACCACCAGCCCTCCGGTCAAGAAGTACCAAGCCGAGCCGGCGAGCTTGGTGCCGTCCTGGCCGCTATCCAGGAACGAGAGCCCCAGCACCTGCGGGAGGTCCAGCTCCGTCACCCCGAGCCGCTCGGCGACCTGGTTCGCCAGCAGGATGACGCTCGATGCGACGAGACCGCCCGCGAGGGTGCCGGTGAACGATCGAGGTCGAGCGTGACTCGTCGGCATTCGTAGTCGGGCCGTCCATTTCCGGAGAGGAGTGGAGGACCATGAGCAATCGGCATGCCGCCCTGTCCGCCACCGGAGGCTGGGATCGAAGCGTCGCCTGGCGCGGATTCCGGTCACCGGCCGGGCATGTTCGGTGGCGAACGGATGCGGCGCTCGTCCTCGGCGTCGATCACCGTTCGCCGCTGTTCCGGTGCCCAGAAATCCCCTACAGGTGGGCGTCGGAAAACTTCGGACGGGATTGTCTACCCCGGCCTGACCCACCGGGCTCGCCGGGATGCCGATCATTTGTTCGAGCCTTCATGCGGAGGCTCGGGAAACGGAGACACGGAATGCGAGCCTTCCCCATCCTGACGCTCGTCGCCGCGCTGGTGCTGCTCACCACGGCCTGTGGGGCGGCCCGCCCGGCCGCCGCCGACAAGTCCGGCCCCGCAGCCCGCGAGGTCACCGTCACCGCCACCGAAATGGCGTTCAGCCCCGCCGCCATCGAGGTGGCCGCCGGCCAGCCCGTCAAGCTCACCTTCCGGAACAACGGCATGGTCGAGCACAACTGGCAGGGCCAGATCGACGGCGAGACGATCCTGGTCACCGCGCAGCCGCGGCAGTCCGCCAGCAAGACCTTCACCCCGCGAACGATCGGCTCGTACAAGTTCATCTGCAGCGTCCCGGGCCACGAGCAGGCCGGCATGGTCGCCACCCTGACCGTCCGCTAGCCAACGGCCATCCCCGCCGCGCCGGGCATCGCCCCCCTGCTCGGCGCCCATCCCGCCGGCCCCGCCCGATCCTCCCCCGGGCGGGGCCGGCGGACGTTGTGCCGACCGTACGACGACGATCCCCTCGGGGCGCCGCGGCCCGCCGCCCGGCCAAGGACCAACGAGGGACTTGGTCGATTGGGCAGGCCCCGACCATGCTCTCTCACTCTAGACTGCCCACTACGTCAGATGGACGACCACACGGAACGGGATCCCGGCGGCGGTCGGTT
>Ga0075420_100001428_pt1 | contig 20339 bp, 15 predicted proteins | sample SoiMetdeltSBSDD4_FD_75296 | JGI IMG/M metagenome (GOLD analysis project Ga0075420, IMG submission 75296) | Bulk soil microbial communities from a Populus tree surrounding site in Tennessee, USA - Soil MetaG P. deltoides SBSDD4 | ecosystem: Environmental > Terrestrial > Soil > Tree plantation... | reverse complement strand
GGTGCGGGGCGACGATACCCTCACAATGGCCAGGTTCGTGTGGGCTGTCGTGCACGGCGTAGCCATGCTTGCCATCGACGGCCAGCTTCGCGAGCCACATAGCGTGGACGAGTTGACGCAATACGCGCTCAGGGGATTGCGGATCGGAATTGAGCAGTAGGCAATCAGCAGCTGGCGGTAGGCAGTACGACGCCTACACCACCTCGCGTCTTGATGTCGTCAATGCGGGCCGCTCGACCTCGAACGGGATGTCAGCTCCGAGCGGACGACGAAGCTCCGACTCGAACCTCGGCACATCGAGCGCTCGCTCCATCCGGGCCATCACCAGCGTCGCAATTGCGTTGCCCAGCACGTTGACGGGCACGAATGCGGACGACAGCAGCCGGTGGACACCAAGAATCAGGCCGACGCTCGCCACCGGGATCGTTCCGGTCGCCGATAGCGTGGATGCAAGGACCACGATCGCTGACCCAGCGACGCCAGCACCGCCCTTCGACGTGACGAGCAGGATGGCCAGCAGTCCAAGCTGCTGACCGATCGACAGTTCGATCCCGACCGCCTGAGCAAGAAAGACGGACACCGCGGAGAAGTACAAGCACGTGCCGTCGTGGTTGAATGCGTAACCCGCCGGCAGCACGAGCGCGACGATGCCTGGGTCGGCGCCCAGTTGTCGCAGCTTCGCATGAAGCCGTGGAAATACCGACTCGCTCGAGCTCGTGCCGACCACGATCATGAGCTCGGTCCCGATGTAGCGGACGAGTCGCGGCATATTTATGCCGAATCCCCACGCGATCGGCCACAGCACGAGCAGAACGAAAAGCGCGCAGCACACGTAGAACATCAGGACGAGGTTGCCGAGCGCGAGGAGCGACGACGGCCCGAACCGCCCCACCGTGAACGCAATGGCGCCGAACGCGCCAATCGGTGCGACGTACATAGCGAACGCGATCATCTTGAACAGAACCTGCGACAGTGCGTGGACGCCGTCGACGATCGGCCTGCCCTTGGAACCAAGAGCGAGCAGCGCAAAGGCGAACATCAACGAGAAGAACAGCACCGGCAGCACGTCACCCTCGGCGAATGCGCCGACGGCGCTCGTGGGGACGAGGCTGAGGAGGAACTCGCCGTAGCCGACGGGCCGTACTTCCTGCTCGACCTCGATGACGCTGCTGTCCTCGAGCGTGGTGGGATCGACATTCATTCCCATACCTGGCGCCCAGGCGTTTACCAGGAACAGGCCGAGGATCAGCGCAAACGTCGTCACGATTTCGAAGTAGATGAGCGCCTTGATCGCCACGCGACCGACGCGTCGGGCCTCGCCGACACTCGCGATCCCATGCACGACCGTGCAGAAGATGATTGGCGCAACGATCATGCGCACGAGCCGGATGAACAGGTCGCCCAGCGGCCGCCACGAGTCGGCGCTCTGGGGCCAGAAGTACCCGACCAGGGCACCCAACAGCATCGCCACCAGGATCTGCAGCGAAAGGTCTTTGTACAGGGGACGTGCGCGGCGGTTCACGTTGGGCGCGCCAGTAGCCACGTCAATTCACTCCGCTGCTGTGCCCAGGATGCGCACGGCGTCACCGAACAGTTCTTCTGATGTAAAGCGTCGCGAGATCAGCCCTTGCTGGTGCGCGTAGAGAACCATCTGGTCGAGCGACTGGCTCTGTGCGCGTACGCCGAAGCGCACCGGGTCGTCGATGCCGGTCGGCAGCGCGGCTGCGGCGCGGCTCTCCTTGAGCACGCGATAAATCTCGCGAATCACGTCGGGCCTGGATTCCGCGATCGACCGGCGGACGATGGCGAGATGGTTGATCGGAACGCCGCCATGCGCTCGAGCCCAGCGTCGGCCCTCCGCCTCCGGATCCGGAATCAGATGTTTGACGGGACCGTCTGCCAAGACATCGCCGAGAATCGCGGCGTCGATCTCGCCGGCCAGCAGCATCTGTTTGAGAGTCTTCCCCTCGGGCGCCCTTTCGACGTTCGGCGGCTCCCGGTACTCCGCGACGTGCGGGTCTTCGAACGTCACCCAGGTAATGCTCTGGAGATCGACGCCGTAGTCTTCGGCGAGGAACCCGCGTACCCATGCGCCGGTCGTCTGACTGTATGCGCGGACGCCCACTCGTTTGCCGTTTAGATCCGACGGCGCGAGCGAGCCGCGATCGGCGTTGTAAAAGATCGTGTGGTGCTGATTGCGCCCGAGAATCGTGGCCGGCAGCAGCACGTACGGCTTCCCGTGTTCGTAGCCCTGCAGATACGTGGCGATGGCGAGTTCGCCAAAGTCGTACTTCTGATCGCGCATCATCGCCTTGAACTGCGTGTTGGGTACCTTGACGTCGGCGTACTCGAACGCGATGAGCGGCGAACTGACGCGGCCCGCCTTCAGTGCCTCGGTTGTGGCGTGGTTCCCTAGCAGCGAGTACAGCGTGAATGGTGAAACCGGGGATACTGTCATCAATGATTGGCCAATGCGGGATACAGCCTCTGAGCCGTCCGCGAGAAGATCCATTCGCGGTCCGCCTCAGGCAGGAAGTGAAGCGTGTCCTGGGCCAGCGCGAGGAGCTGGGGCAACGAGCGCTCCGACGCTGGAAAGTTCGATCCCCACGCAATCCGTGACGCGCCGAACTCGGAGACGAGCCGTCCGAAAAATGTTTCGGGCGTCGCTTTTCCTGTTGTCGCGCCCACGAAGTTGCGTTCGGTGACTTTGACGAAGACGCCCGGAAATCGTGCGAGGCGCCAGAGACTGCCGGCCGCCTGATAAGGAGGCCCGTCGGCCTGGGCCGGACGCGCCAGATGATCCAGCACGACGCGCAACTCGGGAAAGCGCTGGAGCACGCTCTCCACCTGCGGAATGCCCTCTGCGGTCATCTGCAGACAGACAGGAAGGCGGCTCTCCTCGGCTTTGATCCATGCGGGGAACGATCTCTGGTCGTCCAGCCAGCGCGCCTGACCTGGCATCGTGCTTCCGGTTGTAAAGAGTCTCAATCCCGTCAGCCCGCGCTCCATCCAGCGCGCCATCGTCTCGCATGCATCGGCCGCGAGAATGTCGCAGGAGAAGACACCGGTGAAACGGTGAGGATGCGCCGCGACGGCGTCCGCCACGTAAGAGTTGTCGTGTCCGTAGCACGTCGACGCCTGCACCAGGACAGCTTTCCGAATGCCGGCGCGGTCCTGTTCGGCGACCAGTTGCTCAACGCCGACAGGGCGTTCACGGGACCAGTCTGACTGATGACCGCCCAGCGGCGCTCGGGGATACCTTTGCGTGTCCGACGAGATGACGTGTGGATGGATATCGATGATCGGAACGTTCACGATAAGTAAAAAGTCGAAACTGAAAAGTGAAAAGTAAGTAGCCAAGTGCCTCGCGGCGCAGCCGCGGACGAACGCACTTGCCACTTACTTTACACTTTGAACTTCCAAGTTTGTACTTGTAAGGAGCCCCAATGTCCGACACCCGCGGCCCCCGCTCAGGAGGCCGGATCCTCGTCGACGCGCTGCGCATCCACGGCGTCGATCGTCTTTTCTGCGTACCCGGCGAAAGTTATCTCGACGTGCTGGACGCGCTCTACGACACGCCGCAGATCCAGGTCGTCGTCGCGAAGCACGAAGGGGCCGCTGCCAACATGGCAGAAGCGGATGGCAAGCTGACGGGACGACCTGGGATCTGCTTCGTTACGCGCGGCCCAGGTGGGACGCATGCGAGCGTCGGCGTACACACGGCCTATCAGGACTCGACGCCGATGATCCTGTTCGTCGGCCAGGTGCAGCGCGACGTGCGCGGCCGCGAAGCGTTCCAGGAAGTGGAGTTCAGGGAGATGTTCGCGCCGATCGCCAAATGGGTGGCGGAGATCGACACTGCTGATCGGATCCCCGAGTACGTCCTCCGTGCTTTCAACATCGCAACGTCCGGCCGCCCGGGACCTGTGGTCCTCGCATTGCCTGAGGACGTGCTGGCCGAGCAGTCCTCGGCATCCGACACGCGACCTTTCTGCGCGGTGCAGACCGCGCCGAATGACCGCGACCTCGCTGCGTTGCGCGACGAGCTGGCGCGTGCCTCTCAGCCGCTGCTGATTGCGGGCGGTTCGCGCTGGTCGGACGAAGGGTGTGTCGCGCTGGCCCGCTTCGCTCAGGCGAACACGTTACCCGTGCTGGCGTCGTTCCGGCGGCAGGACCTCATCGACAACGAAAACCCGTGCTATGCGGGCCATCTGAGCCTGGGCATGCCGCCGCACCTGCAGCAACGGATCAAGGCAGCAGACCTGATCATCGCGCTCGGCACCCGCCTTGGCGACGTCAACACGATGACGTACTCGCTCCTCCGGCCGCCCCGCCTGGCCGCGCGGCTCGTACACATCCACCCCGGCCCTGCCGAGTTGAACCGCGTGTACCAGGCCGATCTGGCCATCGCCGCATCACCCTCAGCTGCCGCAATTAGGCTCGTCGAAATCGAGCCTGTTGCTCCGCGCTGGAGTGCGTGGACCGAATCGGCGCGGCGCGAGTACGAGAAGTTCATTCAGGTACCGCAGAACGGCCCGCGTCGCGGCGTCGATCTGGCCGTCGTCATTCGGCATCTGGCGACACAGCTTCCCGCAAACGCGATCCTCTCGAACGGTGCCGGCAATTTCACCGTCTGGGTGCACCGGTTCTTTACGTACCGGCAGCTTCATACGGAGCTGGCGCCGACGAGCGGCGCGATGGGTTATGGCTTCCCTGCTTCGATTGCCGCAAGCCTGCGGCATCCCGATCGAGTGAGCGTCTGCGTCGCGGGCGACGGCGATTTCCTGATGTACGCGCAGGAGCTCGCAACCGCAGCGCAATACGGCGCGAGGCCCATCGTGCTCATCGCCAACAACGGCCTCTACGGAACGATCCGCATGCATCAGGATCGTCGCTTCCCGGGACGGGTCTCGGGTACCGAGTTGGTCGGACCCGATTTCGTGGCGCTGGCCAAGTCTTTTGGCGCGTATGCGGAGCGCGTCGAGACGACCGATGCCTTTGCGTCGGCCTTTGAGCGCGCGTGCGCCGCAAACCGCTTGGCGGTGCTGGAACTGGTGACGGATCCGGATCAGATCACGCCTGATCGACGGCTAAGTGCGTGATTGAATTTACGAATTTCGCCGTGTCCTTCGTCGACTTCGTGCCTTCGTGGTTAGGCCGTTTTACTTGGCGCCAAACGTCGGGACGGATGGCGCCACGTAACCGCGCATAGCAGCTGCGGCGTGCGGCTCGATCCCCGTTTCGAGTTCCTGCCCCCGTGTCTCGGGCAGCATGGACGTCGCGATCAGGACGAGCATGTAGGCGCAGGCCGCGCACAGCCCCATCGCGACTCCGAGGCCCAGATCTGCGGCGAACATGCCGACGAGCATCGGCACCAGCGAGCCAACGGCTCGCCCCGTGTTATACGAGAACCCCTGGCCGGTTGCCCGCACGCGCGTCGGGAACAGTTCCGCAAAGGTCGCGCCCATCCCGGCAATGATCCCCGACTGAAAGAACCCGAGAGGAAACCCGAGCAGCAACGCGGCCGTACCGCCCAGTGGTAACAGCGTGTAGGACGGGACGACGACGGCCGCGGCGCACGCCATGATGACGAACGTCTTGCGCCGCCCGAGCCAGTCACTCAGGTGCGCGCTGATGACGTAGCCAAGAAACGAACCAAAGATGTTGAACCCGAGATACGCGCCGGTCCCCAGCACCGAAAGATTGCGCACCGTTCTGAGATACGTGGCGAGCCACGTCAGCGTCACGTAGTTGCCGCCTAAACCCCCGGCCGCGAGCATCGACGCGAGGATCGTGCGGCGCCGCAGGCCAGCTCCGAAAATCTCGAGAAACCGCAGCCGGTTATCGTCCGAGGTCGCCCGCATCTCGCGAAACACCTGCGGCTCCTCGACGTAGCGTCGAATCCAGAGGACGAAGAATGCAGGGAGCAACCCGAGGAAGAACAGGTACCGCCACGCCATCTCTGGCGACGCCACGCTGAACACGATCGTGAACAGGAGCACGGCGATGCCGTAGCCCACCGACCAGCCGCTCTGCACGCACCCGACGGCCCGGCCGCGGATCCGTTTGTTAATCACTTCGCTCATCAGCACGGCGCCCGCAGCCCATTCACCACCGAAGCCAAGGCCCTGCATGCTGCGCGTAAACAGAAGTTGCTCGTAGGACTGCGTGAATCCTGACAGGAATGTGAAGAAGGCGAACCAGACAATGGTGAGCCGCAACACTGCGGCGCGGCCGAATCGATCGGCGAGGATGCCAGCCAACCAGCCGCCCAAAGACGAGACAAGCAGGGCGGAAGTCGCGAGGGTGCCCGCTTGCGTCTGCGACAAGCCCCATGCAGCGATGAGCGTTGGCATGACCACCGCGTAGAGCTGGACGTCCATGGCGTCCAGCGCCCATCCGGTGAAGCACGCCCAGAACGTGCGCCGTTCTCGCACGTTCATGCTGGTAAACCAGTTCGCCACAATTCCTCTTTCGTCCGCCGGTGGCTACCGTCTCACCGCGCCAGCCGGCGCGTGGTGCCCGGCGAGGCGACGATGTTACACCTGACGGGCGGCGGGCCCTAAACTTCAAAGATGCTCCTTGGGGAGCTCGTCGGCACGAGCGCTGCGGTCGCCGAGGCCAGCAGCCGGCTGGTCAAGATCAGCCTGCTCGCGGAGCTGCTCCGGCGCGTCACGCGTGCGGAAGTCGAAACTGCCATCGCATTCCTGTCGGGCGAGCTGCGGCAAGGACGCATCGGAATCGGTCCTGCCGCAATCCGTGAAGCCAGACCCCTCGCTGCCGCGGACAGCCCCGCGCTGCACTTGCTCGCGGTGGACGCCGCCTTTGAGCGGATCTCCGCCACAACGGGCCGCGGTTCAGTCGATGACCGCATGCGGCTGCTTCGCGAGCTCCTGATGCGGGCGACCGCGGCCGAGCAGGACTTCCTTATCCGTCTCCTCTTTGGCGAGCTCCGCCAGGGTGCACTCGAAGCCGTCCTAGTGGAGGCGGTGGCGCGCGCCGGCGATGTCCCGTCGGCCACCGTTCGCCGCGCGGTCATGATGGCAGGCGCGCTGGCGCCCGTCGCCCGCGCCGTTCTCCTCGAAAGAGAGAGCGGACTCTCCCATTTCGTGGTGCAGATCTTCCGACCGGTGCAGCCGATGCTGGCCCAGACGGCTGCCGACGTCGACGAGGCGCTGGCAGACCTCAATCAGGACGTGGCACTCGAGTGGAAACTCGACGGCGCTCGCATTCAGGTGCACAAGGGCGGCGATGAAATCAAGGTGTTCTCACGCAACCTGCGCGACGTCACATTCGCGGTACCCGAAGTCGTGGAAACGGCACGGAAGCTCGCGGTCAATGAAGTGATTCTCGACGGCGAGGTGATCGCGCTACGTCCGGACGGCACACCCCAGACCTTTCAGCAGACGATGCAGCGGTTCGGTCGGAAGCTCGACGTCGATCGGCTGCGGGAGGAAATCCCGTTGACGCCATTCTTCTTCGATTGCCTCTATGCCGACGGCGCATCTCTGATCGATCGGCCGCAGGCGGAACGCTTCGCGGCGCTTGGCGCGATCGCACCGTTAGCGATCGTGCCGAACAGGGTCAGCCCAACCCGCGAAGAAGCGGCGCAATTCGTCGAGGAGACGCTGCGCCGCGGCCACGAAGGGGTGATGGTAAAGGCACTTGCGTCGGCCTATGCCGCGGGTCGCCGTGGTCAGCACTGGCTGAAGGTCAAAGTTGCGCACACGCTCGATCTGGTCGTTCTGGCGGCCGAATGGGGTCATGGGCGCCGGAAAGGATGGTTGAGCAATCTCCATCTGGGCGCGCGTGATCCGGTGAGCGGCGGCTTCGTGATGCTTGGAAAAACATTCAAAGGAATGACGGATCAGATGCTTGGCTGGCAGACGGAGAAGCTGCTGCAGCTCGAAATCGCGCGGGACGCCTATACCGTGTATGTCCGCCCGGAGCTCGTCGTCGAGGTGGCGTTCAACGATCTGCAGGAGAGCCCTCACTACCCGGGCGGCCTTGCGCTGCGATTCGCTCGCGTGAAGAGTTATCGCCCGGACAAGCCCGCCGCAGAGGCGGATACGATCGATACAGTGCGTAGCATCTATCGGCAGTCGACCGGCCGCGAGCCACCCGTACGTGCAGGCCTGACGTGAACGTAGACCGATGGGTGTCCTCCTCACGCCAATCGTCGTCAAGGATGCGATTGGTCTTGCCGATCTGCGCGGAAAGCGACTGGCGGTAGACGCGAACGGCGAGCTGTATCAGTTTCTGGCGCTCATTCGATTGCCCGACGGTACCCCACTGAAGGACTCGCGAGGCCGAATCACGTCGCATCTCTCGGGGCTTTTTTATCGCACGACTCGGCTCGTCGCAGAATTCGGGCTTCAGATGGTCTTCGTCTTCGACGGTCGCCCGCCGGTGGAGAAGAAGGCCGAGATCGAGCGGCGCCGCGCTGTGAGGACGCGCTACGAGGCTGAAGCCGCCGAGGCACGTCGCGCCGGCGACCTCGCGCAGGCGTACTCGAAATCGACGATGACGTCGCGGCTGACACCGGAAATGATCGCCGATGCGAAGGAATTGCTGCGGCTCATGGGACTGCCAGTTGTCCAGGCGCCGTCCGAGGCGGAAGCCCAGGCGGCGCATATGGCGTGGCGCGGGAGCGTGTGGGCGGCCGCGTCCAAGGACTATGACGCGCTGCTGGCCGGGACGCCGCGTCTGGTTCGCTTTCTGACAATCTCGGGACGGGAGTTCCTGCCGAGCCACGGCACATTCCGTCCAATCACGCCAGAGCTCATCGACCTCCAGCGCATGCTCGACGCGTTGGGCATTACTCGTCCGCAGCTAATCGATCTCGGTCTGCTCGTGGGGACCGACTTTCATCCAGGCGTCAAAGGGATCGGGCCGAAGAAGGCACTCGGGCTTGTGAGGCGCCATGGCGCAATCGAGCAGATGCCATCTGCGATTCGCGATGCGTTCGGCGCCGATCTCGATCGACTCCGCCAGATTTACCTCGAGCCGGAAGTACGCGATGACTACGTCGTGGAATCGGGCCGCTGCGATGTCGAGGGAGTGATTCGCTTCCTGTGCGATGAGCATGCCTTCGGACGCGACCGGGTGACGGCAGCGCTCGAACGCGCGTTCGGATCCCAAAGGCTCTTCTGATCCAAAGACCGTGGTCGACCTGCCGGTCCGCCGCCGCCGGCGCGGCGCGGTTAGCGTTCCGCCGCGAGCATGCCGGCCGGCGGCGTCCGGCTCCGCATGCCGGAAAAATGCCACTCCGGCTTATCGTCCTCAGAACGCGCGCGGGGACCCCCATCCCCACGCGGTGTCGCAGGCCTGCGCAGCATTTTTCGTGCGATCACGACGGCATGCTCCGAACGGCCACCGCCCGTCCGACATGCTCGCAACGGAACCGCCGACCAGTGTGCGCTTGGGCGCGCTCGACCTGTCGGATCGCCCCGCCGCCTGCGCAAGCGGCATGCACGCCGGCAGGTCAAACACGCCCGTTTCAGCGCATCGCCGTGACCGGAGAAGGTTTGTCTAAAAAATGAAGACCGCGCCTGAATCGCGAAGTGAGTTGTCGTTCTGGTTCCCGTCGGTCCCGGACGCGCTGTCCTCGCCGTTTGCGGCGACGGCCATCGTTGCACCGTCGGCCGACAGCGCCACGCCGCTGCCGAACTGATCGAACTCGTCGGCATTCGGTGCCTTGATGTAGGCCTGCTGCGTCCAGCGCCCGGCGTTCCGGACGAAGAGGTAAACGGCGCCCGATTCCGGCGCTTTGAGTTCCTCGGGGTTCGCCTTGAAGCCGCGCCCACTGCCCGACTGGCCAGGCGCCCCGGCGGCGAGGACGCTACCGTCGCGGGTCAGCGCCAGACGCATGCCGAACAGGTCCGTCGGTCCGATGTTGAACGATTTCACGTACGCCTGCCGTCGCCACCCATCGGCGCTCCGCCCGTATATGTAGATGGCGCCCGCCGATACAGTATTGTCTTGCTTGCTGTTTTCGTCGCCGTCGATACCGCGCGTCAAGCTGGTCTCGTCCACCGCGCCGACCGCCAGTGTGGTGCCATCGGAGCTGAGCGCTACAGCGGAGCCGAGCGCCGAGTTGCGAACCGTGGTTGTCTGCTTGACGTACGCGTCCTGCGTCCACGTCGTGCCGCGACGGACGAACACGTACGCCGCACCCGAACCTGGAGCGTCCTCGTTCACGACCCCATTTATGCCGCTGGCACCCCCGTCCTCGTCGTAGGCGCCAACCGCCAGCGTGTTGCCGTCGGCGGTCAGCGTGATGGAAAAGCCAAACCGATCGCCTCCCTGCGCATTCGACGCCTTGATGTAGGCCTGCTGGGTCCACATGGCTCCGGTGCGGACGAACACGTACGCAGCACCGGCGTCGGCGGCAGAATTGTCCTCCTGCCCGCCACCTGTCCCGCCGGAGCCCGCAGGCGAAGGCGGATTGATGCCGGTAGCGGCGCTTCCCTCTCCCTGCGCACCAACCGCGAGCGTGTTGCCGTCGTTGCTGAGGGCGAGCGACCAGCCGAACTGATCGGCTGCATCAGCATTCGAGGCTTTGATGTACGCCTGCTGCGCCCATGTGGTCCCGGTTCGCGCGAACACGTATACGGCGCCTGCTGAATCCGCGGAGTTGTCTCCCTGGTTCGCACCAACGCCGCGCGCGCCGCTGTCCTCGAGCGTGGCGCCAACCGCCAGCGTATTGCCGTCGCCGCTCAGCGCAAGCGAGATCCCGAACCGATCGGAGGTCTGAGCATTTGATGCCTTGATATAGGCCTGCTGTGTCCAGCGGCCGCCGGATCGCACGAACACGTAAACAGCGCCGGCGTCCCATGCCGACTCGTCTTTCTGGTTGCCGTTGACGCCAGTGGCGCCGCCGTCCTCGTGTGGGGAGCTGACTGCGAGGGTGTTGCCGTCCGCGCTCATGGCCATGCCGACGCCAACGAGCGGATCGCCCCTCCCGAGCCGATCGTCTTCGCCAGCGTTCGATGCCTTCAGATACCGAATCGAAGAAGCGGGCCTGCTGGCAAAGTCGACGCGCGACGCCTGCTGGCGCGCAGCTGCGGTGGCCCCGAACCAGGTCGTACCTGCGGCGAGCGCGATGTACGCCGCTACTCTGATCCTCATGCCGGCTCCTCGATGACGTTTCCCCTCATCTCACGGGAGACCGCTGCATCACTGTGCAGGTTGTATGGGCGAGCCAGCGAAGAGCCGCTGCCCCGTGCTGCTCAACGTGACGGTCTGCGCGTTGGCGTTGCTGCTGCCATCGCGCGCCTGCCGCGCCTCGACTGCCACCGAGTCACCAACCTTCATCGAGTCGCGCTTCCAGCCAGCGCGCAGCAAGTTGTTGGGGCTCGCCATTTCGAGTCCCCAATTGGTGACCGTGCCGTCCGGGTTCTTCACGTCGATGAAGAACCAGATGTGGGGATTGGTCCACTCGAGCTTGGTCACCGTTCCCGTCAGCTTGACCGGCTTGTTCTCGTCGAACTCCGCCGCGAACGAATGGTGCGCCAACGCCGGAACGGCCGCAGCGATGGAGGCGATGCACATGAGAGTCGCGAGTCTTGCTTTCATCACTACCTCCCGGTCGCTGGCGGAGCTGCCGGCTGCCGATCCTGCCAGATCCGTTGCAGACGCTCCAGGTCCCTGTTGTTCTCACACAAATGCTCGAGCATCTCCGTATCGGGCTGCAGCGCCAGGCGCATCGTCTCCGCCTTCCACGGGCGCGAGTACGCCTTCGGGTCGTCGATTGTGACGTCAACCTCCATGGAGCCGAAATTGACGCGGCGGAAACGCTCGGTTGTGCGCAGCGCCTCCGTATGCGGATGCCCGTCGTTGTCGAGCCAGCTGCCTTCCTTGAATCCGGCGGTCTGAACCACCAACTCGTTGCCCTCCCAACGCCCGACTGAGTACCCGTAATACTGCGGATTGGGATCGACGGGCAGTGCACGTCCGTCGGTGTGGATCTGTCGATACTTCGTGAATTCCTCGTACAGGTGGACGGTCACGACTGGCGTCTGGAGAAGCTTGAACCCATACGGCGACGTGAGCCCGTCTGGCACGCCGTGCGGCAGGCACACGGTCATCGGCCGGTCGTAGCCATGCGTCGCCAGGCGTCGTTCGTACAGCGCCGCGGCCCATGGCAACATCGGTGCATCGACACCTTTAGCCAGCAGGTTGTAATTGGGATTGTGCCGTGATGTGTCGAGCTTCCAGATGCCGGAGTGATCCGGCTTGCCGTCGGCGGTCCGCGGCGCCGGCGCGGTCAGGTTCGGTTTGCCGTCCGGCGTTCGCGGGGTTCCGGGAAGTGGCAGCTCGAACCATTGTGCGAAGGCTGTGCCGCCTGTCGCGCACACAAGAGCCAGGGCAAGCATTCCACGACGCCACGTGGTGATTTGGTAGATATTCATCCGACCATCCTCCAAGAACCGCCGACCGGACGCCTCACGAACGACAAGCGAATCGCGAGAGGCGGCGATACAGCGCAAGCTAGTGCGTCTTTCAGTTGTGCGCAGTGTCCGGCTTCAGCCGGACCGCCCCACATCGGCGACTCGTGTCACGCCCGCCTCCGATTCGCGTCGCGGAAAAACGCTCGCAGTCGCTCGACGACTACCGCCTCGTGAGCGACGATGCTCCCAACGGAGTGGGCCGGACTCCGTCTGGACAGCGTCTGCGGCGTTTTTGTGCTTCGGTGATCGCGCCGCTCATAGTCGCCCGGCTTTGACACGAGCCGCCGATGGGTCCGGCTACGTAGGTACTGAAAACGCTATGAGAGTTTAGACCGAAAAGGCGGAAGTATTTATGGTGGCGTTCCTGCACGTGTCTTCTGATGCACGCCAGCGCGAGCAGCACCGCCAACATCAGACCGGACCACAGCGCGAAGTATGCGGAGGACCCGCCACGGTCGATCGCGACCGATCCCGCGTAGGCCGCGACGACATTTCCAATTCGGCCAAACGCCACGGCGGTGCCGACGCCCGTGCTGCGGATTGGAGTCGGATAGACATGCGCTGCGAGCGCATACATCGTGGTCTGCACGCCGTTGAGTAGGCCGCCGGTCAGAAGAAGCATGGCCATGAAGCCGGTTGTGGCGGCCGGATCAAGCGGCCAACCGGCGAGGATTCCGCCGCACACCACGCCGCCCGCGGCCATTGCCAACATCGCGATACGCGAGCCCAGCCGCTGAAGAACCACTGCGCCGAGCAACGCGCCGGCGACGCCGCCATAGTTCGACATGGCGAGCGCCCTGCTGGCCGCTGCCTGACCGAAGCCGATGTCCGTGCTGGTCAGCAGAGCGGGCAACAGCAGCACGACCACGTAGTTGACCATCAGCCCGAAAAAGAACGACACCCAGAGCAACACCGTGTCGCGCGCGAGCCCGCCGCGGAACAGGCTCGCAATCTTGTGCGACGATTCCGGCGCGACGTCGATTTCACGAGGCACTGAAAACGTAGCGTCAGACGGGATATCGTGACCGCTTCGGCGCAGGAGCTGGATCAGTTCGGGCCAACGCTGCGGATGCCGCGCCAGGAACTTCGGCGATTCTGGAATCAGTTTCCACAGCGCCATACTCAAAATCAGTGGCAGGACGCCACCGGCCACGAAGAGGGCGCGCCACCCGCTCGTCGGAATCAGCAACGCAGCGAGCTCACCAGCGAGGGCGCCGCCGAGCGGAATGCACACGATCGTCGCCGTGACCGCGAATGCTCGCTGCCGCGTCGGAACGTACTCGGCCGCCAGCGTCGCTGCGTTGGGCATCGCGCCCCCGAGCCCGATTCCGGCCAGGAGCCGCAACAGGCTTAGGGCCACAACCGATTCGACGAGCGCCATCATCAACGTCAGCGCGCCAAACAGCACGACGCAGCCGATGAGCGTCGGCCGCCGGCCGAAGCGATCGCCGGCGAGGCCACCCGCGAGGCCACCCACCATCATGCCGAAGGGGCCAATCGCCAACGCCGTCGTGAAATCAGAGCGCTGGAGACCCCACTCGCGAATCAGGGCAGGGACCGCATTGGGCAGCAACTGGTTGTCCAGCCCGTCGACGACGATCGTGAGAGCGGTGCCGACGATCAGCAGAGTCTGGTAGCCGCTCCAGGGGCTATCGTCGATCAGCTTCCCTGCGTCGAATGCGTTTGCACTTGGTGAATGCGTTGCCATGGTGCCGGGGTCAGCCCTTCCTCTCCATACCTAGCGAGGCTTCGCCCCAGACCGACGAGCATGCCAAGCGTGGCTCCGCCTCGCTAGTGCAGCGTTTGATTGCCCGCGCTCCGCGCGCGCGAGATGTCTTGAAAGCGACGTCCAAACCTGACTCATTGCCAAGGATTCTGGCCTTTCAAGACATCAAGCGTGCGATGCGGGGTCCGCCGTGTCACGTGAGGTCGCCGGTTACCTGCGGGAACACACGCTGGAACGCCTCCGCATGCTGAATCCCCTTGCGTCCGGAATTCCGCACAGCTTGCGAGCCCCGGCGGCGGCTGAGGTCCGAGTAGTACTCGACCAGGTGGCTCTGTGCCTCCATCGATTCCATTGCCGCACGCTTCTTTTCCCAGACTTGCGTGACGTCGAGAAGGATCTCCGGCTTGAAACCGCACTGTTCGGGCTGGTGGGGCTCGAACATGAACACGGGAGGTGCGCCAAGAGCGGGACCTGAAAGCGGGTACCCCTCGGCCTGCGCATAGACCCGTGCCTGCAGCGAAATCGCGTTCGCCGCCGGATGATCGGGGTTGTACGGGTCCGCATAGGAATGTGTGAGGACGAACACGGGGCGGCAGGTGCGGTACTCCTGCACGAGCGCTTCCATCAGCTCGTCTGAAGGCCGCAGCGGGTAGTCGCCCGCGTCGAAGAAGTGGACTTCGGCGCCCAAAAGCCCGGCTGCGCGCTCCGACTCGGCGCGGCGGATAGCCTTGGCGCGATCCACGGTCATGCCGGGCTGCTTCCATGCACCCTGGCTCTCGCCGCGCTCCCCGTACGACAGGCACAGAATGCGCACGCGATGGCCGCGCGAGGCATAGAGGGCGATGGTCCCGCCCGCGCGCCACACGAAGTCGGCGGCGTGGGCGCTGAACACGAGAACGGTGGGAGCGTCAGCCATGGCGAAGGAGCGGGCGGCCGGAGGCTACCTGATCAATCGGCGCTGCAGGGCGTGGGATTCCATTTCGAGCCATCCGGCTCTTTGCGGAAGTCCGTACTGGTGATGAACTCCTGTCCGAGATACTTCGGATCATTCACGATGGCCGTGAGGGTGATCCAGGTCGAATCGCCTGGGCCGGGATGCAGGTCGAAGTACTCGGTCAACACGGCGTTCTCGCTGTAGGGAACACCGTTCTTCCGCAAGTACCCCGCTCGCAGCTGGGTGGTCACGACGCGTAACGACGCCCAACGCGGCGCGCCAGCACTTCTGCCACCCTGCGCACCGTCCCAGGCGGCGCTCGAGATCCCCTGCCAGGTACGATCGCCAGCGCCCTGAGTTTGTGGAGGCGCGAAGTACAACAGCCTCGTCTGCGTCCCGGCGTCCGCGTCGATTTTCAACGTGCGGTCGTCCTGCCACGTAATGCGGAGCCGTCCCGGCAGACGCATCAGCCCGGGAGCGCCATACGCGCGGCACGCCTCACCCGCGGCCGCATCCCGGGCTGCATCCCACTCCCCAGCAATGCGGCGCCCCTCCGCGTTGAGCGGCACTCCGCCGGTGTCGCCTTTCGCGGGAATCACCATGCGATAGCGCCAGTCTTCTGAGACGACCGTCACCCAATAGCCGGTGAGGTCCACCGGTGTCGACTGCCGCGGCGTAGACGCTTCCTCACCACCGGCCCCGGCGCCCCGGCCCCGTTGTGCGCCGCCGACCGGCGTTGTGGCTCCGGCGACAACGAGCAGGGCCACTGCGATAACGCTGGCTCGCGGACACACACCGACCGCGTGGGTTCCGCAGGTCATCGCGCCTGCAACCCGCGAAACACGGCCTCGACAAAGACGTCGCTCGCGCCGTATTCAGGGTCGTATTCGAAGGTCGGCCTCGCTGCCTTGACCTGCTGCAGCGTCATGCGTTTGTCGACCATCGTCTTGATGCGGTCGCGAACGATGGTCAGCATGTCGCGGTATTCCATCACTTCGCTCTCATCGCAGATCCGCCCGTGCCCTGGCACCACCATCGTGCCGCCTTCTTCCTTTTCGCCGGGCACGATCAACTCGAGCAGCCTGTTGATGGCGTCAATCTGCCCCTGGATGCTGCCGCCTCTCGCGATGTCGATCACGGGATACCGCGAGGGGTCGAAGACGTCGCCTGTGGCGACGACATCGGACCGGCGGAATAACACCACGACATCGCCGTCGGTGTGCGCCGCCGGAAGGCGGAACATCTGAATCGCCTGACCGTTGAACGTCAGATCCTGTTGCGCGGAAGGGAACGCCCAGGTGGGCCATGCGGCGACGGGCGTCGGCGACTCCTTACCTGTGGGTGCGCTCATGCGCGTGAGCACGTCCTCATGCGCGACGATCACCGCCCCTTCCTCTCGATTTTCGCGGGTACGAATTCCCTGCCCGATCTTCCTCACCGCGATGTTCCCGCCGACGTGGTCCGCATCTGCACTGGTGTTCGCCAGATAGCGGATCGGCCTGTCCGAGATCGCGCGGATGGCCGCCACCACATTCGCGCTCGCCGCCTCGGTCCCTGCGTCGACGACGAACAGGCCGTTCGAGCCGACGTTGACCGTGATGTTCCCCCCAGCGCCGCCGATCATGTAGACGTCCGCGGCTACTTGGAGGACCTCGAGCTCGGAGTCGCCGCCGGAACTGGCGTCCGGTGAGCCGGAGCCGCGCGAGACCTGTGCGTGCGCCGCGGCGAGCGGCACCACGAGGGCGAAGGTGACGATGGCGGTTCGCGACAGTCCAACGTGCATCATCGGGCCGGCGCCTCGCTCTGCGTCAGTGACCGCAGCATCTGTCGCAGCTTGACCTGGTACTCCGGGTACATCGCCTCAGCGCCCGCGCGCGTCGCCTCGAACGGGAGACGATACTTGGCGGAGTACTCCTTGAGGTATGGATTCGTACCTGGGAGATGGTGCGGCACATAGCCTGGCGGCCGCCCCGCGATTTCCTGGCTGGCCAAACACACGGTCCAGGTCTGGTACGTTTCCGGTGTCACGTTGGCAACGAGCGCGAAGTTCTGGCTCTGCACGAGCGGCTCGGAGAGGTACACGGGGTCTTCGACCATCGTCACGTGCGTCAGGTAGTTGGTGCCGTGCCGGATGAAGTACTCGGTGAGCGTCGCCCGATCGCTCTGCGGCACCCCGTTGCGCCGGTGGAAGAAGCGTTTGAGGTGCGTGGTCTTCACCGCCAGCATGTTGCCTTGCCACGTGCCCGTCGAGAACCCCTGCCAGGTGTGAGGGGCATACTTGCCGGGATGCGGACGCCCATCCATCCAGATGGTGCGTGTTTGAGAGAAGGTCGCGTTGAACGTCTTGATGGCGACGAGGTCGTTCGTCGTGGGGTCCTTCTCTTCCCAAATCCGGATCTGCGCCGGTCCGCGAAACGCCCAGGCGGCGCCATTCGGCACACACTGGCGTTCGATGACGGTGAGCCGCGACTCATCCCACGCATCGGCATGCGCCAGCGCCTGCGGCGTCAGCGGCAGCCCAGCGAACTCGCCGATCTGCGGATCGTTACGAGTAGAGTCCTCGTGAACGCGGCTGCTCCAGTCGCCAATCAGGCTCACCTGAGCGCTGGCTGTGCTGGCCACGGCGAGCGTCAAGAACAGAAAGATGCGAACCATCAGACGGGAGCATACGCTAGACGTCTTGACCGCCTCAAATCCTTGCCTTTGAGGCACGTTCGGCTCGGTCAAGACGTCTACGCCCGCGCGAACGCGCGGGCAATTAAACACTGCACTAGCGAGGCGGAGCCACATGCGCGTCGTCCGAGGCGGAGCCTCGCTAGAAGTCGAGCTGCCCGCTGATCTTCAGCAGACGTCCCTGCATGATCGATTGGGGGCTGAGCCACGGCCTGGCCCCACCGAAGGTGTTGTTCACCGACAGCACCGACTCCGCGTTCAGCGCGTTGAACATGTCGAGGTTGATGGCCACCCGCGACGTGCCGACCTGCAACGATTTGCCGACGCGCACATCCACCTGCGTGTAGCGGTCGAAATTGGTCGAGGCTGGCGCAATCAAATTCACCGTTGCGTTCGCCGCTGCACCCGAGAGCGGGCGCCCCAGCGAAGGCTGGACCAGGGCATTCGACACCACGTAGGTCGCACTTAATGCCGGACCCGGCAGGTTCTGCAGCGTGCCGCTGACGTGCACGTCGACGCGGGGCACGGTATATGAGGCCACGAACTTGACCTGCGTCAGCCACGGCGTCTTGACGTCGCAGAATGGGTTCAGCATCGCCGTCTCCGGGAGCTGCTGGCGGATTTCGCAGGTGTCGGTGCGCGTCCGCCCGGTGCTGGTGCCGCCCTGCAGGAGCAGACCGCCACGAATGCGGGCATTGAGATTCACGTCCACGCCTGACCACGTCTCGCTCTGGTCGCCATAGTTCGACGCTTTCGTGACGTAGTTATCCACCTGGCCCACCTTGTCCTGGTTGAGATCGTAGAAGCCGCTGATGGTCTGCCCCGCGCTCGGCAACTGCGAGTCGGTGGCTGGCGCCGTCACGCTGAAGGCGCCTACGTCGCCCGGCGTCACCGCACGGTTGTCGATGACGAAGAAGTTGCCATACCAGCGTCGGAAGTAGCTCACATCCAGCGACACACGCGGGAGAATTTCGTGCTGTACGCCGGTCGAGAATTCCCAGTTGTAGCTCCGTACACCCCAGCCTTCGAGGATCGCAGGGTCGTATACGTTGCCGCCCGTCGCCCTGCCAAAGTTTTGGTTGGCCATGGCACCGCATTCGCCGTTGGCTGCCGGGTTGGCCAGATCACAGTCCGGCACGTAGTTACCGTTCCGCGAGTCGCCCGCGGGGAACGTCGTCCGGTCGTTCCAGGAACGCGTGGTCGTGTTACCAACACGGTTGATCGGCATGAGGACCGACCCGAAGATCGCGTCCCCTGAGCTCAAGCCCAGCACATACTTGTTGAGACTCACCTTGACGGCGGTCTTCCCGTTGCCTGCCACGTCGTAGACGGCGCCGAGCTTCGGCGTGAGGTCCTTGAAGCTGACGCCGTCGGTAGCCGGGAACACCAGCCTGCGCGTCGGCAACAACTGGGTCGGCTCCGCCACCGATTCGGGCGCCGAGTTCGCGAAATGATCGAAGCGCAGGCCGCCGCTCAGCGTCATGCGCCCGGTCGTCCACTTGTCCTGCACGTAGATGCCCGAGTCGGAGTTCGTCCTGTAGGTCGTCCGCACCGGATAGCCGTAGAGCGTGATCAGATTCGGCACACCGTTGTTGAAGCGGTAGGCGTACGGAATTGCCCCGGGCAGCTGGTTGCCGAGCATGTGAATTTCGTTGCCGTTGCCGAACGTGAACCCGGCCTTGAGGATGTGTCCTCCAGTGACGTACGACACGCTCGAGCGCACGAACATCGTAGAGAACCAGGAGTCCCGCAGGTTAGGGTTGGCCGTGCCGACGTTCACCGTCCGGTAGACGAGGTTGTTCAGCGCCTGCTCCATTACGGAGATCATCGCGGGATTCTCGTTTCCTGGCGGCACCGTCCGTATCTGATCCTGGTGGCGATTGATGAACGCGCCGTCGATCAGCAGATTGTTGGTCAGCGGCGCCGTCCAGTCGCCCATGAGATTGCGCTGCTTGTTTGTCTTGCGATACAGCGACGCTTCGGGTGAGGTGGTGGCGTTGATGCCGTCGGTGCATGCGCAGTAGCCAGAGTCCTGATCGCTGAAGCCGAACTTCAGTTTTGGGAGGACCTGCCACGTGAGACGGACGTGGAGATCCGAACCGTCCACTGCGTTGAACGGCCGGCTCGACTCGACGGGAACATACGCCCACGCATCCGGGTTGTTGGCGTTGAGATTCTCAAACATCCCGGCCGGATAGGCCTCGCTGCTCTGCTTCTTGTAGGCGACGTGGAACCACAGACGGTCGCGCAGGATCGGCCCGCCGATGCCGGGATTGTAGTCGTAGCTCCGCTTCAGCGCGTTCGGCGTGCCGAGCCCGGCGGCCCGCAGCTCGTCCGAGAAGTTGTCGCTCTGCATGGAGCCGTTGCCAAAGCCGAAGACGAACGTACCGGCGACGCGATTACCGCCGTCCTTCGGGATGTAGTTGACCCGCACGCCGCCGGTGGGAAGCTCGGCGGACACCGCACCGGTGTCAATCGTGACCTCCTGATACGCGCTGAGGTTCGTCGCGACGATGAGCGTGTTCGCGCCGTTGGCCGTTATGCCGAGCGAGAC
>Ga0075420_100001427_pt1 | contig 20340 bp, 19 predicted proteins | sample SoiMetdeltSBSDD4_FD_75296 | JGI IMG/M metagenome (GOLD analysis project Ga0075420, IMG submission 75296) | Bulk soil microbial communities from a Populus tree surrounding site in Tennessee, USA - Soil MetaG P. deltoides SBSDD4 | ecosystem: Environmental > Terrestrial > Soil > Tree plantation... | reverse complement strand
TTATCTCGTTTCTCGGCTCTCGCGCCGGCGCCCAACCCCGTAGCGCACACCGGCACGTTAACGGGTTAAGTACACGAGTCGTGTCGCCGAAACGCGCGTCATGATGCTGTTGGGAGGCGAGGATGCCGCGGCGAGCGCTCTGTCTCATCTGCACCGTGCTGATGCTGGCGGCGCTGATCCGACCCGCTGCCGCCCTGGCGACCGCGACGGCTGCCGCTCCGGCCGAGGAGGCCTCCGCCGAGGCGCTCGCCCCGGCCGCCGCCCCGAGCGGCGCCGAAGGGCTCGGCGCCTCCTGGTACACCGTCGCCACGCCGGAGGGGCGCACGCTGCTGCTCGCCATCTACGACACCCGCCCCTCGACCGACCAGGCAGTGCCGGCCATCCTGGTGCTCCACGGCAGCCACGGCTTCGCGCGGCAGTACGTCGAGATCGCCCACGACCTCTCGGAGCAGACCGGCTACGTCGTGGCGGCCGGCTGCTGGTTCGACGGCACCGGCCCGGACGTCGACACGAGCGACGTCACCCCGCTCCGCTGCCCGGGTGGCCCCGAGTTCGCCGGCGCGACCCCGAACGCCTGGTCGGCCGTGCGCACGCTGACCCAGGCCGTGCGCCAGTACGCCGCCAACACGCCCCAGCTCGGCATCTTCGGCCACGCGCGCGGCGCCGAGGTCGCGCTCCAGCTCGCCTCGTCGCCCGACCCGGCCGGCGGCGGCATCCAGGCCGTCGTCTCGAGCTCCGGCATCTACACCGCCGTGCCGCGCACCCCGGACTACGACTCGCCGACGCCGCTCTCGCTGGCCGAGTCGCTGGCGGCGCCGGTCCTGATCCTGCACGGCCAGGCCGACACCCAGGTCCGGTTCTCCAACGCCGCGCTCTACTACCAGCGGCTCCAGAGCCTGGGCAAGCCGGCCCAGTGCGTCGTCTACCCGCGCATGGGCCACGACGCGATCCTCCACACCGCCCCCGGCGACGCCCAGCACCGGGTCTTCACGGACGGCGTCCGGCGGAGCGCGGCGTTCTTCCAGGGGATCTTCTCGCAGTTCTCGGCGCAGCCGGTCCTGGACTGCTCGCCCGCCTGACCCGGGCTGGCTGCACATTCAGGCCGAGGCCCGCCGTCGTTCCCGTTGCTCACGCTCGACCAGGCTCAGCGCATATTCGAGGCAGGCCTTGACGTCCTCGACTGTCAGTCTCGGATAGTCCTCGAAGAGCTCTCCGAGGTCCGGGTTGCGTGCCAGCTTGGCGAGCACAAGCTCCACCGGGATGCGTGTGCCTCGCACGGTCGGCTTGCCAGTCAGGATCTCCGGATCCTTGACGATGCGGTCACCGTACTGCGCGTGGCCATTCGCCATGTCGTCGCACCTCGACCTGCATTATCGCACCAGAGATGCTGGGCTGTGTGCGCGGCGCGGTATCATCCGGGTCGCGCAGCGGGTGGGCACGCCCGGTCGTCGGCTTCGAGACGACGATGGCCGGGCCGATCGCGCCCGCCCGAGCGACGATCCCGACGATGGCGCGCCCGGCTCTCGGCTCGCGGCGGCCATCCCGATCACCGGAGGAGCCCGATGAGCAGCCGTCCGGCGGCCCCGCCGCCCCACCCCCGCGCCGCGGGGATCGACTGGGACGCCATCCGCGACGAGGCGGCCCAGACCTTGTCCACCTACGTCAAGCTCGATAGCTCGCACCCCGTCGGCCGCACCGTCGAGACGGCACAACTGATCGCCGACAGGCTCGCGGCCGAGGGCATCCCCTCGAAGGTGTACGAGACCCCGGACCCGAACAAGGTCAACCTCGTCGCCCGCCTCACGGCGAAGAACCCGGTCGGCAAGCCGCTGCTCTTGAGCAGCCACATGGACGTCGTCCAGGCCGTCGCCGCCGACTGGACGTTCGACCCCTACTCCGGCGAGATCTCGGACGGCTACATCTACGGCCGCGGCACGCTCGACGACAAGGGCATGGGCGTCATGAACCTGATGGCCATGCTCCTCCTCAAGCGCAACAACGTCGAGCTGGCCCGCGACGTCCTCGCGCTCTACACCTGCGACGAGGAGATCGGCAGCCCCCTCGGCGCCCAGTTCATGGTCGAGAACCACTTCGCCGACCTCGACCCCGCCTTCATGCTCGACGAGGGCGGGTCCGGCGCAACCGGCTTCTTCAGCGCCGGCGACGTCTTCCAGATCTCGGTCGGCGAGAAGAAGATCTGCCGGATCACGATGGTCGCCCGCGCCGAGCCTGGCCACGGCTCGCAGCCGTGGGAGGAGGCCGCCACCCACCGCCTGATCCGCGCCGTCAATCGCGTCCTGGCGCAGGGTACCGAGGACCGCGAGTGCGCGCCCGTCGCCGAGATGATCCGTCGCCTGGGCGAGAGCTCGCGCGAGGAGATCGCCGCTCACCGCGCGACGCGCCCGCTGCTGCACGACACGATCGCCCTGACGATGATGGAGGCCGGCTACAAGATCAACATCATCCCCGAGAAGGCCTCGATGAGCTTCGACTGCCGCCTGTTACCCGACACCGACGCCAACGCCTTCGTCTCGAACGTCCAGCAGATCGTCAGCGACGAGGGGATCACCTTCGACGTCGAGTGGCCGGACGCCGCGCCCTCGATGGCCCCGGTCGAGAACCCGCTGTTCACCGCCATCGAGCAGGCCTGCCTGGCGCACGCACCGGCGGCGCTGCCCGTGCCCACCATCTGCGTCGGCGGGACGGACGCCCGCTTCTTCCGCCAGCTCGGCATCCCGGCCTACGGGCTGGTGCCCGGCATGTTCACCGGCGACGACATGAAGGGGTACCACGGCATCGACGAGCGCCTGAACGTCGAGAACCTGCTGCTCGGCACCAAGATCGTCTTCGATCTGACCCTCCGCGCCGCGGCGAGGGGATAGGGGACAGGTTATAGGGGACAGGGGGAGAGGGATTCGTCCCTACTCCCTATCCCCTATAACCTATGCCCTATGAACGCGCTGCTCACCGTGGCGGAGGTCGTCGGGGCGCATGCCCGGCTCCAGCCGAACACGGTCGGCGCGCGGGACTCGCGGCGCGCGCTCACCTTCCACGCCTGGGACCAGCGCGCCAGCCGGCTCGCCAACGCCCTGCTCGCGCGGGGGCTCCGGCCCGGCGACCGCGTCGCCCTCCTCGCCTACAACTGCGTCGAGTGGATGGAGCTGTACGTCGGGCTGGCCCGGGCCGGGCTGATCGCCGTGCCGATCAACTTCCGCCTCGTCGGCCCCGAGATCGAGTACGTCGTCAAGCACTGCGAGGCCCGCGCCTTCGTCGTCCAGGACGACCTGGTCGCGACCGTCGAAGCGATCCGCGACCGGCTCGACATCCCGCCCGAGCGCCTGGTCCACTTCGGCACCCCGACCCCGCCGCCCGGCTGGACCGCGTACGAGTCGATCCTGGAGCAAGCATCGGCCGAACATCCCGGCGTCGTCGTCAAGCCCGAAGACCCGTGGGCCTTGATGTACACCTCCGGTACGACCGGCCGCCCGAAAGGCGCCGTCCGCAGCCACGGCGGCAGCGCGTCGATCTCGCTCATCACCGCGCTCGACATGGGCTTCACCAGGGACGACACGGCCCTGCTGGTCATGCCGATGTGCCACGCGAACTCGCTCTACTTCTCGTTCACCTTCACCTACCTCGGGGCGACCAGCGTCATCCACGACCGCAAGAGCTTCGACCCCGAGGACCTGCTCCGGACGCTCGCCGAGCAGCGGATCACCTTCACGTCGCTCGTGCCGACCCACTACACCATGATGCTGGCGCTGCCGGAGCGGACGCAGCGCCGGTACGACCTCACCAGCGTCCGCAAGCTGATGATCTCGTCCGCGCCGGCCCGCCGCGAGACCAAGCTCGCGATCATGCAGCGCTTCCCGAACGCCAGCCTGTTCGAGCTGTACGGCTCGACCGAGGCCGGCTGGGTAACGATCCTGCGCCCGGACGAGCAGCTCACCAAGCTGGGCTCGGTAGGGCGCGAGTGGACCGGATCCGGCGCCATCAAGCTGCTCGACCCGGACGGCCGCGAGGTGCCGGACGGCGAGGTCGGCGAGCTGTTCTCCTGCACGCCGTACGCGTTCGACGGCTACTGGAAGGCCCCCGAGAAGACCGGCGAGGCGTTCCGCGGCGCCTGGTGCTCGGTCGGCGACATGGCCCGGCGCGACGAGGACGGCTACTACCACCTGGTCGATCGCAAGAGCAACATGATCATCAGCGGCGGCGAGAACGTCTACCCCTCGGAGGTTGAGGAGGTCGTCGCCGCGCACCCGGCCGTCCAGGACGTCGCCGTCATCGGCATCCCCGACGAGAAGTGGGGCGAAGCGGTCCACGCCGTCGTCGTGCCGAAGCCGGGCAGCACGGCCTCCGAGGCCGACGTCCTCGCGTGGTGCCGCGACCGGATCGCCGGCTACAAGCGCCCGCGCTCCGTCTCGTTCATCGCCGAGTCCGAGATGCCGCGAACGGCCACGGGCAAGATCCAGCACCGCCTGCTGCGGGATCGGCACGACCAGCTATCCTGACCCGACGCACAGAAGGAGTTACCGTGCCTCGCACCATCGGCGTTGCCATCATCGGGACCGGCTTCATGGGCAGCATCCACGCCCGGGCCCACACCCTGGTCCGCCAGGTCTTCCCGGAGGCCGCGGCCCACCCGGAGCTGTGCGTCGTCGCCGACGTCGACGGCCCGGCCGCCGAGCGCGCCGCGTTCAAGCACGGCATCCCCCGCTGGACCACGGACTGGCGCGACGCCATCACCGATCCCGCCGTCGAGCTGGTCGACATCAGCGTGCCGCCGTTCCTCCACCAGGAGATCGCCACGGCGGCGGCGGCATTGGGCAAGCACGTCTACTGCGAGAAGCCGGTCGGCCGGACCCTGGAAGAGGGCCTGGCGATCCAGGCCGCGATCCACAACGCGGGCGTCCAGAGCTTCATCGGCCTCAACTACCGCTGGGCTCCCGCCGTCCAGTACGCCCGCGAGCTGATCCAGAGCGGGCGGCTCGGCGAGATCCGCGACGTCCGGATCGCCTTCCGCACCGACGTGCTGGCCGGGCCGATCGGCGCGACGTTCACCTGGCGGTTCAGCCGCGAGGCGGCCGGCGCCGGCGCCCTCGCCGACCTCGGGGCGCACGTCTTCGACATGGCCCACTACCTGGCCGGCGACATCGCCGAAGTGCTCGGCATGACGACCACCCACGTCCCGACCCGCCACGACCCGACGCGGCCCGAGGGTCAGCAGGACCGCGCCGTCGACAACGACGACACGTTCGCGGCGCTCGTCACCTTCGCCAGCGGCGCGACCGGCGTCCTCGAAGGGAGCCGCATCGCCACCGGCACCCGCGCCGACTTCGAGTTCACCGTCACGGGATCCGTCGGCGCCGTCCGCTGGTACTTCCCCCACCTGAACGAGCTGCAGCTCTACCTGCCCCAGGAGGACCGCCGCGAGCAGGGCTTCACCCGGCTGCGGATGTCCGCCGAGCACCCGCCGCAGGGCAATTTCATCCCGAGCCCCGGCCAGCCGCTCGGCTACCCCGACACCAAGGTCATCGAGCTGCGGACGCTGATGGAAGCCCTGGCGAGCGGCCAGCCGGCCTCGCCGAACATCGACGACTGGGTGATGACGGCGCGGGCGCTGGATGCGGTGCCCCAACGCCGCTGGGTCCGGCTGGACGCCATCGCCGAGGGCATCCCGGCCTCGTAGGGGGAGGGACGAGGGGTGATGGCGGTCGCCCCGTCGTGTCATCCTGAGCGGAGCGAAGGATCTTCCAAACCAGCCGGGCGGGCCTGGGAGATGTTTCGCTGCGCTCAACATGACATAGCCCCTCGCCCCTTGCCCCTCGCCCTTCGGTCGTCGGGCGGGCTACGATGCGCCGACCGGCACCCCGAGAACATGTCCATGCAGCAGCGAAGGAGGAGCGGACCGATGACGAGTCAGGCAATTGACCAGGCGCAGGTCGAGGCGTTCGCGGGACGGCTCCTGGGGATCCTCCAGGGCGGCGCTCAGACGCTGCTCCTCAGCATCGGCCACCGGACCGGCCTCTTCGACACGCTGTCGACGCTCCCGCCGTCGACGTCGCAGCAGATCGCCGACGCGGCCGGACTGAACGAGCGGTACGTGCGCGAGTGGCTGGCCGGCATGGTCGTGGGCCGCATCGTCGAGTACGACCCGGCCGCCAGGACGTACGTGCTGCCGCCCGTCCACGCCGCGATGCTGACCCGCGCGGCCGGTCCCAAGAACATGGCCGTCGTCGCGCGGCTGGTCGCACTCGGCGCCTCGGTTGAAGGGGCCGTTGTGGACTGCTTCCGCAACGGCGGGGGCGTGCCGTACTCCGCTTTCCCCGGCGTCAGCGAACTGCTCGCGGACCTGAACAGACCGGTCATCGACGCCACCCTGCTACAGTCGACGCTGCCGCTGGTGCCGGGGCTGGTGGATCGGCTGCGCGCGGGCATTGACGTCGCGGATGTGGGATGCGGCGCCGGCCACGCCGGCAACGTGATGGCGCAGGCGTTCCCCAACAGCCGCTTCGTCGGCTTCGACTTCTCCGAGGAGAGCATCGCCTCGGCGCGCCGGGAAGCGCAGGAGCTGGGGCTGACCAACTCGCGCTTCGAGGTACGGGACGTCACCACGCTCGACGAGGAGGCGGCGTACGACCTCATCACGGTGTTCGACGCCATCCACGACCAGGCACAGCCGAAAGTCGTCCTGAAGGCGATCCACCGGGCGCTCCGCCCCGGCGGAGCCTACCTGATGGCCGACATCGCCGGGTCGAGCAACCTCGAAGAGAACCTCGAGCACCCGCTCGCGCCGATCAACTACGCCGTGTCGCTCACCCACTGCATGACGGTCTCGCTGGCGCTGGGCGGCGAGGGGCTGGGCAACATGTGGGGCGAACAGACGACCGTCGCCTATCTCAAGGAAGCCGGCTTCCAGAACGTGACCGTGAAGCAGGTGGAGGGCGACATCCTCAACAACTTCTACATCTGCACCAAGTCGTAGCCGAGGAAAGACGTTCCCGCAGGTGCGCCGCCTGCGGCATCGCCGATCAGATTCCCGCCGTGACGCCGACCGGGGCGGATGTCACGACATCAGGCCGTGGGGCCGCCGTCCTCGGGCTCGTGGCGGCGGCCCCACGGCCCGGCGGCGCGAAGTTCGCCGCGCTGCGGCATCCGGACTGCCGCTTCTACCTCTTCGGCACGATGCTCTCGATGATGGCCGACAACATCGAGCACGTCATCTCGTACTGGGTGCTGTACCAGAAGTTCCACTCGCCGGCCCTGGCGGGGTTCGCCGTCATCAGCCACTGGGTGCCGTCGCTGGTCCTGTCGGTGTACTTTGGCGGGCTCGCGGACCGCCACGACTGCCGCAAGGTGATCCAGGTCGCCCAGGTGATGTACATGGGCGTCTCGGCGGCCTGGGGCTACTTCTTCTTCACCGACAGCCTGGAGATCTGGCACGCCGTCATCCTGCTCATCATCCACGGCATGGCCGGCGCCCTCTGGTCGCCGGCCGAGCAGTTGATGTTGCACGACATCGTCGGCCGCGAGACGCTGCCGAGCGCCGTGCGGTTGAACTCCACCTCGCGCAGCCTCGGGGTGCTGTGCGGCCCGGCCATCGGGTCGGCGCTGCTGCTCGGGCTCGGTGAGTCGTGGGGGATCTGGGCGAACGTCCTGATCTACCTGCCGCTGACCATCTGGCTGCTGGTGGTGCCGTACAGACCTAGCCAGAGCTGTGGGGCTCTTGCTCAATCTCGCTGATGCCAAGTTTTCCGCTGTTGGCCCGGTGTCGAGATCATTGCGCTAGCAGCGACGGCGAGGATCGGCCGCCGAATGGGCTCTCGTCCGGTCGTGGCGCTATGCTACCGATGTCGCAGGATGGCCACTGAGAGAAAGGAGCGAACACGTCGGCGATCACCAGTGGTACCGGGGCTCACCCTGGACGCGCGCAAGCACGCTCTCGGACTCGGAGGGGGAGATGTCGAGGCATTGTCGGAAGACGTCGCTTGGGCTGCTGCTCGCCGCTGTCGCTGTGGTGGCGAGCGTGGTGATGCCAGTAAATGGCACGGTGCCCGTCGCGGCTGGCTCGCCCTCAGGTAGCACGGCCGCCTGGCGTTCGATCGATCCGCCCGAAAACGGCGACGTTGCCGGGGCGCAGTGGATCGAGATTGACGTGCCGGTGCCGTCCTCCTCCGACCGGCGGATCGTGGCCGCCATTTTCCGTCCGGAGGGCGAGGGGCCGTTCCCCATCGTGGTCTACCTCCACGGCAGCTCCGGACTGTCGACGGGTATGCTGCGGTGGGCACACCGCCTCAGCGAGGCCGGTTACCTCGTGCTCGCAGGCTGCTATTCACTGACGCTCCCAGCGCGGAATCGTATTGCCTGCCCAGATGGCCCGGCGTCAGATCGTGGTGTCGTGGCGCTGCTCGAGGTGGCGCGTGAGCTACCGGACGCACGCGGCGACGGCCTCGGGGTCCTCGGACTCTCGGCCGGCGCGCGGATGGCGTTCTGGACGCTCGGCGACCCGAGCATTCGAGCAATCGTCGCCGACTCCGGTGACCCGGGCGTCGTGCCGCTGGTCGATCCAGCCACGGTCGGCGCTGCCGTGCTCCTGCTCGCGTTCGAGCAGGATGTGACAGTGAACCGTCCGGCCCTGCTCAGGTACGACCAGAAGCTACGGGACCTCGGGAAGCCGATCGAGAGCCGCTACTTCGAGGGCTCGGGACACGTCGTCACGTTTTCGGAGGGGACCAGGGAGGAGGCCACGGCGCTGACGCTCGATTTCTTCGGTCGCCACCTGCGCGAGGCGAGGCAGGCGCCGTCAGGCACGGCGATGCCCGTCGATCCTCCGACGCGATGATTTCTGAGCAGAGCGGCCGATGGCGCGTGTCTGCGTCAGCGAGATTGAGCAAGAGCCCCAGAGCCGGCTCTTGCTCAATCTCGCTGACGCCGTTCCGGCCCGCTTGGCAGTGTCGGCGAAGAACGGCCTATCCTGAGAGCCCGCTAATGAGGGGGACGGTTCCGGGACCTGGCGAGGCCGACTACGCCGATGAGAGCCGATTGGTTGTTGTTGGCCCGGACGGGACGCGGACAGCGAGGAGGCAGCCATGACCGAGCGTCACCTAGATGCGACCGAGGCGGTGGTCCGGCTGAGCTACCCCCGCGTGCATACCACACCGGATGGTGCATCGCACTTCCAGGACATCGCTGTGCCGATGGCTCCGGTGGCGTACGTGCCGGGAATACCACTGGTTGACGTGGGGACCCCGCAGCCGGTCACGGCGCTCCAGTTCCTACGCCTCGAGGCAGGGTACACGAGTGACTGGCACCCGGCACCGCGCCGGCAGTTCGTGATGGTGCTCACGGGCGCCATGGAGCTGACCGTGGGCGATGGTGAGACGCGATGCTTCGGACCTGGAAGCGTGTTCCTCGTCGACGACACGACCGGCACCGGCCATCAAACTCGTGCCGTCGGATCGGAGGACTGCCTCTGGGCCACCGTCGCCCTCTGACTGACACGTGCACGCCCACAAGATGGGCCCATCCTCGAGCCGCCGATGGCCAACATCGCCATCAGCGAGAATGAGCGTGAGCCCCAGAGCCGTGGCTAGGTTTGGTGCCGTACACCGGCCACCTGCGCGACGCGACCGGCATCCGCCGCCCGCCGATGACGTTCTCGGACGCCTGGCAGGTGCTCCGCGAGGTCGCGGACAACCCGACGCTGATCAGCATGGTGGCGCTCGGCGGGCTCAGCTCGCTGTTCATCGGCGCGGCGCTCGAGCCGCAGATGCCGGAGCTGGCGGAGGGGCTCGGCGTCAGCGAGGCCGGCCTGGTCTACGGCGCGCTGCTGGCGGCGAACGCGGCCGGCGCGGTCTGCTGGGCGGCTTCATCGGGCTGCACTGGTCGCTGGCGTCGAGCGCCCTGACGCTGACCATCGTGGCGCTCGTGCTGCTGCTCTACACCGCCCGGGCCGCCTCCCGCGCCGCATCGACGGCCTCGGCCCCGCCGCTCCGCTCCGCCTCGTAGCACGCTCCGTTGAGCGTTCCGCCAGGAACTGACGCCGTACAATGGACGCGGAGGCTGCGCGATGGCAGTAGCGGCGACAGACACAACGGCGACTACGGCTGAGCTTCGCCCCAGGCTGTTCACCATCGACGACCTCGAAGCGATGGTGCGAGCCGGCATCATCGATGCGAGCGAGCGCGTCGAGTTGATCGAGGGGCAGATCGTCGAGAGGAGTGCAACGGGGACTCGCCATACCTGGACCGTGGTCCGACTGAACCATGCCTTCACGCGGCGTGATGACATCTTCGTCTCTCCGCAAAGCACGTTTCAGATCGGCCAGTACGTGGGACCAGAGCCGGACGTCGTCGTCTTGCGCGCCGGTGCTCCTCAGGACCGCCTACCGTCGCCAGATCACGCTGTGCTCATCGTCGAGGTTGCTGACACGTCGCTCGCCTACGATCGCTACACCAAGGCGCCACTCTACGGGCGAGCGGGCATCCAGGAGTATTGGATCGTCGATCTGAACGGCGAGCGCATCGAGGTCTACCGCGAGCCCTCGCCGTCCGGCTACCGCGCCATGCGCATCTACGAGCGCGGCGAGAGCCTGTCGCCGTCGTTCGCGCCGGACCTGGTCATCGAGGTCGGCGCCATCCTCGGCCCGGCTGCCACCGAAGCCGATCAACCTTAGCGGGCTGCGCTCGCCGCACGCGGGGCCAGGTAGAACGGCAGCACCTTGCCGGCCCGCGTGGCCAGCGGCGGCGCTCGCAGCACCCGGAGCGTCCCGGCCCGGGCCAGGAGCGTCGCCTGGTGGCGGGTCACCACGTCGCCGCGCCCCAGCTCCTCCAGCACCAGGTCACGGAGCGCCGTCTCGTCGAGCGGCCCGACGGACGGGCTGACGCGCAGGACGAACCGCGTCAGCCCGTCCGCGCCCTCCTCCTCCACGAGCTGGTAATCCAGGCTGGTGCCGCCAAACCGCCTCGGCGCGGTCGATTCCAGCAGCGTCGTCAGCTCCGAGCGGGCGAACGTCACCCCCTCGCCGGACAGCTTCTCGAAGCTGCGGACCCGCGAGAGGTGCGTCCGCAAGCCGAGTCGATCCAGCCCGCAGCCGCACGCCCGCTCTTCGACCAGCGCGGAGTCGCCCAGCTCGACGTTCAGGGAGACTTTGGACTCGTCGGCCGTCAACGACGTGAAGAGCATCGCGTCGATGCTCGGGCCGTCCGCCACGGCGGCGCGCTCGTGGGTCACCACGGCGTATCGATCGCTCGCGAAGTGCAGGTCGTCGGGCTCGTCGCTGTGCGCGCACGAGTAGCCGAGCGTGTTCAGCTCCATCGACGCGTAGTTCGTGATCGCGCGGGCGCCCACGGCCCGGATCTGTCGGCGACGCGCCTCGGTCGTCGGCTCGCCTTCGAGGATGAACACGACGCCCGAGAGGTCGAGCCCCCGGCGCTCGGCCGCGATCGCCACCCGGACCGCCGAGCTGACGATCGTGTTGACCACCAGCGTCGGCGCATGCCGCCGGCGCTCCGCCAGGATGCGCGCCATCCGTTCCGGGTCGTCCACCTCGCAGGGGCGCGGTAGCGGCAGCGGACGCCCCGCCAGCCGACTCACCGCCGCCAGGTAGCGCCCCCCGAATCGGACCTGCCAGGCCAGCGGGCTGAGCGGATAGAACCAGTCGTCGATCCGGTGCCCGAGCCGGGCGTGCATCATCAGCCAGTCGATCGGGCCGTTGAGCCAGAGCAGGTGGCGCGACCGCCCGACGCCGTGGGCGTCCAGGGTCACCCCGAGGAACGCCGCCAGCCCGTCGAACGCCGCCAGCGAGCGGAGCACCCGACTCGGCCGCCCCCGGGTGCCGCCGGTCAGGTTGACGAAGTGCGGGGTGACCAGCGGGCTGTCGAACTCCCGATCGTGGAACCGGAGCCGCTGGCTGCCACGGACCGCCTCGGACCGCCCCTTGAATTCGTCGAAGCCGACGTAGACCCCACGCTCGGCAAGCCGCGCCAGGGCGCCCTCCAGCCCCTCATGCGCCACCAGCGCCCGGACGTCGCCCGCCTCGCAGCCGGCCACCGCCAGGAGCCGGGCATACGGGCTGCGCGGCCGGCAGAACACCGTCCGCTCCAGCACGTCGAGGAAGCCGCGCTCCCGCGTCTCCAGCCGCCGCCGGATGCCGGCTCTGGCCGCGTCCAGCGCGAGCGGACGCCGCAAGAACCCCGGCAGGTCGCGCGTCATCCGTCCGAGCATGACGGCGTCGTGCGTCCGCTCGCGCGCCGTCGTCAACCACGGCTCGGCGCGCTCGGACCACAGCCCGGACGCTCCGACCGGACGCGTCATCGGTGCCGCCGGATCGTGGATCTAGTCGTGATGGTGCCTCGCATGACGTGAGGGCACATTCTACGCCCTTGCGCCGCCGCCCGCCCGTCGCCTCAGAAGAGTGAGTCTCCCCCTCTCCCGCGGCAGGGAGAGGGGGTTGGGGGGTGAGGGCCTACCCCAGCCGCGGGTCGTCGATGCGGTCCCGCATCCCGCCGTAGACCGAGCCCCGCACGCCGTCGCGCGCCAGGAAGTCCGTCGGGTAGCCATGCACGATGGCCGAGGCCTCGTCCAGCCGCGCCAGGTGCGACGACGTCAGCGTCACGTCGAGGCTCGCGATGTTCCCCGCGATCTGCTGCTGGTTCCGCCCGCCCAGCACGGGAATCGCCCCCTGCTGGCGTACCCAGGCCAGCGCCACCTGGGCCGGCGGGCAGCCGATCTCCTCGGCCACGTCCACCACCCGATCCGCGATCGAGAGCGTCCGCTCGTGGTGGTGCGGGACCACCGTCGCGTCGCCGCGCTTCGGCCCCGAGTCGCCGTCCTGCTGGCGATACTTGCCCGTCAACAGGCCGGCCGCCAGCGGCGACCACGCCGTCACCCCCAGGCCCAGCGCCTTCGCCATCGGCAGCAGCTCACGCTCGGCCGTCCGCTCGGCCAGGTTGTACTCCACCTGGATCCCCACGAACGGCGTCCAGCCCCGCAGGCTCGCGATCGTGTTCGCCTGGGACACCACCCAGGCCGGCGCGTTCGAGATGCCGACGTAGAGCACCTTCCCCTGGCGCACCAGGTCGTCCAGCGTCCGCATCAGCTCCTCGATCGGCGTGATGCCGTCCCAGGCGTGGATCCAGAGCAGGTCCAGGTACCCCGTCTTCATCCGACGCAGGCTCGTCTCGACGGTCTGGACCAGGTTCTTGCGCTGATTGCCGCCCGCGTTCGGGTCGTCGCGGACGGCCGTCATCGTCGCCTTCGTCGCCACCACCAGCCGCTCGCGGTGCGGCCCGATCAAGTCGCCCAGGAACTGCTCGCTCGTCCCGAGGGTGTAGTTGTTGGCGGTGTCCACGAAGTTGCCGCCGGCCTCCAGGAACGTCTCGAACATCCGGCGGCTCTCGTCGAAGTCCGCGCCCCACCCCAGCACGTCGCCGAACGTCATCGTCCCGAGGCACAGCTCCGAGACCCGCATCCCGCTGTTCCCGAGCAGTCGATAGCGCATCGCGCGTCACCCCCTTTCGACCGGGATTCCCGCGTTATGGTGGGGCACCGGTCCTCGTACGCGTCAGGTCGCCGCCCGACCGCAGCGCTCGAACGCCTCGAACATGATCCGGTACGAGGTCCAGGCCCCGACCTCGTCGTACGGGAGCCCCTGCGCCTCGCAGAACGGCCGCACGATCGCGCGGGCCCGCCCCAGGTTCGCCCGGGGGATCGTCGGGAACAGGTGGTGCTCCATCTGGTAGTTCAGCCCGCCGAACAGGAAGTCCGTGACCGGACCGGGCGTGATGTTGCGGGTGCTGATGACCTGGCGCTCCAGGAACGTCAGCGCCTGCCCGGCCGCCCAGATCGGCATGCCCTTGTGGTTCGGCGCGATGATCATGCTCAGGTACGCTCCGGCCACCACCTGCCCGCCCAGGTAGACGCCCAGCCAGCCCCAGCCCAGGACCGCCACCGGCAGCGACCAGAGCACGGCGTGCAGCGCGAGCAGGCCCAGCTCGGCGCGCCGCCGACCGCCGCGCAGCGTCGTCAGGGCGAACCAGAGCGCCTCGATGCGGATGACGACCGAGAGCGCCACCACGACGGCCGGCCAGAACAGGTACGCCTGGTGCCGCACGACCACGCGGCGCCAGCCCGTGCGGGTAGCGGCCTCGCGCTCGCTCAGCGTGAAGAGGCCGGCCCCGGCCAGGTCCGGGTCGTCCATCTCGTCGTTGGTCTCGGTGTGGTGCTGGTTGTGGCGGGTGCGCCAGTACCAGAAGCTCAACCCGAGCGTCAGGGTGAACGCCAGCTGGCCCAACGCCCAGTTCGGCCGGGCCCGCCGGAAGACGGCATGATGCCCGGAGTCGTGCCCGATCATCGCCACCTGAGCGAAGCCGAAGCCCAGCGCGAGCGTGACCAGCAGGGACCAGCCGAACCCGGCCGGCACCAGGAATCCCAACGCCACCGCGGCCGCCACAAAGGCGAAGCTGAGCGCGATCCGTCCCAGGTAGTAGCCGTACCGCCGGTCGAGCAGCCCGGCCTCGATCACCGCGCGGCGCAGGCGTCGGTACGCTTCCGGGGACGCGTCGTACGAAGGCTTTGTCTCGACGGGAATGGGTGTCGTCAGGGCGACGACACGAGGAACGTCCGCCCCTCGGCGGAGCGACGTTTCAGTAAGCGACATCAAGCATCGCCACGATCGACCTCAGCTGCACAGGTTGGGGAGTCGCTGGCGGGGCGACCCTGTCAGGTCGCCCCGTCGCGACAGCCCATATGCACGCTGAGGGCCATCGCAACGGGCCAGTTATACACATCTCTGGGCCAAGGATCGACAATTTCCCTGGGCGAACGATCGACAATTCTCGGGCAGCGCCGCGCGTCCCCTCGCTCGGCGAGGCTCGCACGACCGCGACGCACGCCACGAGCGAACACCGCGAGCACGGCGAGGTTGCAAGCGGGGCGACGGATCGGCCATCGTCAGGCGACATGCCCGAGCGCGGAGCTCGCCGAGGAGACGCCGCGATGGCCCTGCCGCTAACCGTCGACTTCCACGCCCACGGCCAGAGCCCGAAGGCGATGGAGCTGATCGCCGGCGCCCCCTCGAACCCGGGCGCCGAGGCGAACCCCCACAACCAGCAGCTCGCCCGCACCCGCTACGGTCCGGCCTTCCGCGACATCAATATCCGCCTCCACACGATGGACCGCGAGCGGATCGACATGCAGGCGGTCAGCCCGGCCCCCAACTACGCCTACTGGGCCGACGAGGAGCTGTCGAACCAGATCGTCACCGCCTCCAACGAGCACGTCGCCGAGATCGTGGCGACCAACCGGGACCGCTTCGTGGGGTTGTGCCACGTCTCGCTCCAGTTCCCGGAACTGGCCGCGAAGCAGCTCGCCACCGCCATGACCTCGCTCGGGATGCGCGGCGTCGAGATCGGCTCGCGCGTCGAGGGCGTCGACCTGGACGACCCGTCGCTCGACCCGTTCTGGGCCGCCGCTCAGGAGCACCGCGCCCCGATCTTCATCCATCCGTCCGGGACCACCCTCGGGAAACGGGTCGCGAAGTACTACCTGGGCAACGTCATCGGGAACCCGCTGGACACCACGATCGCGCTGACCAACCTGATCTTCGGCGGCGTCCTGGAGCGCTTCCCGATGCTGAACGTCGTGGCGGCCCACGGGGGAGGCTACCTGCCGTCGTACTTCGCGCGGTCCGTCCACGGCCACCAGGTCCGCCCGGAGATGCACACCATCTCACGCCCGCCCACCGAGTACCTGCGCCGGATCTGGGTCGACAACCTGGTGTTCGAGCCGCTGTTCGTCGCGCACCTGGTGACGGTGATGGGCGCCTCGCGGGTCGTGCTCGGGACGGACTACCCGTTCGACATGGGCCAGGAGAACCCGGTCGACCTGGTCGAGGCCGTGCCCGGGCTCTCGGATGCAGACCGCGACAAGATCAAGGGCGGCAACGCCATCGACCTTCTCCGCCTCGCATAGCGCACCTGGCCGCAACGAGAATTTAGCGATCCTCACGCCTACCATCGAACGAATGTTCTGTCTCGGGGTATACTGGAGGTTGGGCCGTGTCTGTGACGTGCCGCGCGCGAGCGGTGCGATATCCTCGGGTCACGGAGGACAGCGTGATCACCTACGTCGAGAGCGATCTATTTGACTCACCGGCGCAGGTTCTTGTTAACACCGTCAACACGGTTGGCGTCATGGGTAAGGGTATCGCTCGCCGCTTCAAGCGAGCGTTCCCGGAGATGTTCTGCGAATACCAGACTCTGTGCGAGGCAGGTCAGCTAACGATAGGACGACTTTGGCTGTATCGGGGCTCGGACCGATGGATTCTGAACTTCCCTACCAAGAAGCATTGGCGAAACCCGTCTCAGCCAGAGTACATCGAGGCAGGCCTGCAGCGTTTCCTGGAGATGTACTCTGAAACCGGTATATCTCAGATTGCATTTCCGCAATTAGGATGTGGGAATGGTGAGCTTGACTGGGCAACTCAGGTCCGTCCACTGATGGAGAAGTACCTCGCTAAGTTGTCAATCGATATCTTTGTTCATCTATATCGATCAGTTGATACTCCCGAGCACCGCAATCCAGCTGCGACAAAGCGCTGGCTACGGCTAGAGGTGGAATCCCTAGCATTCGTGGAGGTGTGGGACGATATTATCGAAATCGTTCGCAAACGCGATGGATTTCGTACATTGACAGACAAGTCATTCTTCCGGGTGACGATCTCAGATACTGGCGGCGAGGGAATCTGTTTTGACACTGATACCGGTCAGTTCACGATTCCACCGGAGTCGATCCTGGAATTCTGGCAGCAGCTTCGCACATATGGGTACGTCACCCCTGGCGTTCTTGACGCCGATCTCGAAGCATACTTCCATTATCTCGTCGCGCTGTTCGCTGAATTACCGTATGTGCGAACAGTCAGGCTCGGCCATGATCCTGCGATGCTTGACCGACCTACGGCGCTCGGATTGCAGTGGGCTCCACGAGTGCAGACCAAGCGCCGCGCAGCGACCCAAGAAGAACAAGTGGTTCAACTTCAGTTCGCCTGAGTACGAAATTGAAGCCTGACTCCAGCCGCATAGTCGCTCGCCTTCAGGCGCTGAAGGAAGAGAATTGGCTCGGGCAGGCACGATCATGGTGGCCGGACTTTCTATTCCATGTCACCGACGTACAGAATGCAGCGCGCATTCTTGACGCAGGCCGAGTCTTATCACGCGCTCAGTGTATAGCTACGGGAGCAATGGCAGTAGATAGCGCAAGCGAGGAGGTGCTTGGGAGCACCAACCGTCGCTGGATGGAGTATGCTCGTCTCTATTTTCGGCCGAGGACTCCGTTTCAGTATCAAACCGAGGGCTTTCGACCAGTCGGACAGCGTGGAAGTCTGAATGCCTATTGCCCGATGCCCATTGTGCTTCTATTCGACTCAATTTCTATCTTGACTCGTGACGACAGTCAATTCAGCGATGGGAATCTAGCATCACCAAACGTAGAAGTGGGTCGCAGCGCAGACTTCTTCGATCGTCTTCCATTCAGAGAGATATATCATGATAGCTCGCTGACCGATGATGAGAAACGATCAATCATTTACCATAGGCATGCTGAGGTCATCGTCCCCGATGAACTCGAGCTCACCGCGCTTCGTCGTATCTGGTGCCGCACACCTGCCGAGCAGGAAACCCTGCAATCGCTCGCGCCAAGCAAGGCGTGGTCTATGTTCAGCGGTCGAGTAGGGTCAAGTCCACGTCCGAATCTATTCAACCGGCAGTGGACTTTCGTCGAGCGAGTCGAATTGTCCGCAAATCGCATTGAGATTCAGCTCAACCCCTGGAGTCGTACACGGGGACCGTTTGCGGCCCGAGCTGAGGTTTCCGAAGGACGCTCGGGAGAGGTCGCCGTGTGGGAGAACCCAACATTTCACCCCGAGCCACACCAGAACACCCTCGCACTCGCCCTGCCGTTCGCGACCCCTCGCCCCCGCTATTCAGTTCAGTTCTGGCTTGACGGAAACTTGGCCTATGCGGGAGCCTACATCGGCGATGAGCAAAGCTCGCTACACTGAGGAGCGACGACTGCATTCTGCCGTTCTGCGGACCGGAGGGGGCAGTCGGAGGCCGACCGCGACAAGATCAAGGGCGGCAACGCCATCGAGTTGCTTCACCTGAGCTAGAAAAGGGGTCGGACATGGCGACGGAGCTTTCGAGCAGGATGGCCAGGCTCAAGGCGCTGGCCAGCTTCGAGCCGCGACCACTCCGGCCGGGCTTCTCCGGCCGCGAGCCGTTCGAGATGCCGGAGGGGCTGCGGGCGACCCGCCAGCGCATCCTCGACCAGGCCGCCTCGCCGTACGTCGGCATCACCGCCGACGGCACGCCCACGTCCGGCCTCTACGACCTCCACCCGACCGGCGTCTCCACCCGCCCGATCCTCGACGCCGCGAACGCCCTGCTGGCCGCGCTCACCCCCGAGCAGTGCGCCACCCTCGGCTTCCCGATCGAGAGCGACGCCTGGCGCACCTGGAGCAACATCTCGCCGTTCCTCGTGCGCCACGGCCTGCACCTCGGCTCACTGGCAGACGAGCAGCGCGAGCTGGCGCTGGGCCTGCTGCGTGCCAGCCTCAGCGCGGCCGGATACCAGACCGCCCGCGACGTCATGCGGCTGAACCACACCATCGCCGAGCTGACCGGCGGCTGGGACGAGCTCGGCGAGTGGATGTACTGGCTGAGCCTTTTTGGCACACCCTCCGAGACCGAGCCGTGGGGCTGGCAGATCGACGGCCACCACCTGATCGTCAGCGGCTTCGTCCTCGGCGATCGGCTCGTCATGACGCCGATGTTCATGGGCTCGGAGCCGGTGATCGCCGAGAGCGGCGCGTACGCCGGCACCAGCGTCTTCGAGGCCGAGGAAGCGGGCGGCTACGCCTTGATGCGGGCGCTCACGCCGGAACAGCAGGAGACGGCGCGCATCGGCATGACGCTGCCCGGCGACGTGCTGGCCTCGGCGGCCTCGGACAACATCCAGCTCCCGTACGCCGGCATCCGCTTCGCCGACCTCTCGACGGCCCAGCAGCGCCTGCTCCTCGCCACCGTCGAGACGTACGTCGGGCGCATCCGCCCCGGCCACGCCGAGGTCCGGCTGGACGAGGTCCGGCGCCACCTCGACGCCACCTCGTTCGCCTGGATCGGGGCCTGCGACGACACCAGCCCGTTCTACTACCGCGTCCAGAGCCCGGTCGTGCTGATCGAGTTCGATCACCAGCGCGGCATCCACCTCCAGAACGACGCGCCGACGCGGGCGCACATCCACACCGTCGTCCGGACCCCGAACGGCAACGACTACGGCAAGGACCTGCTGCGCCAGCACCTCGCCCAGGCCCACCGTCTCGGGTGACCTGACGGGCTCTCACCTTTAGCCCGGGGAAGCCCCACCCCCTAACCCCCTCCCCATTGCGATGGAGAGGGGGAACCCATTTCTGGCTTGACGACCGGTCCACGTGCCCGAGCACGGACGCGGAGTCAAAGCCAGCTACGTGAGATCTGCTCCCCTCTTCAGCCTGCCACGTCGGAACTGCTCCCCTCTCCATCGCAATGGGGAGGGGCTGGGGGTGGGGCTTCCCGGGCGGGTGGGAGCATCCCCGAGGTTTGGGTCCGGAGCCTTCCCACCAGTACAACCTCTACGACAGACCGAACGATCGTGAAGCGAGGTACCCAGGCGATGGAGGGCGACACGGACTGCCACGGGCGGTGCCCGGGTGTCTGAGCAACCGACAGCATCCCGGCGAGACGCCTTCGACGCCCTGCGCAACCCGTACGTGCGCGCCTTCGCCTTCGGCAAGGTCGCCTCGTACATGGGCGCCCAGATCATCTCGGTCGCCATCGGCTGGGAGCTGTACGAGCGGACCGGCGACCCGTGGGCGCTCGGCCTCGTCGGCCTGTTCGAGATCCTGCCGGTCCTCGTGCTGATGATCCCGGCCGGCAACGCCGCCGATCGGTTCCCGCGGCGCAACGTCGGCATCGTGGCGTACTCGGCGCTGGCCCTCTCGGCGCTCGGCCTCTGCTACATCTCCTGGGCCCAGGCGCCCGTCGAGCTGGTCTACGGCCTGCTCGTCGTCATCGGCGGCGCCAGGTCGTTCGCCTCGCCCTCCGTCGAGTCGATCCTGCCCCAGATCATCGAGCGCCGCCTGTACGGCAACGCCCAGGCCTGGCTGATCTCGACCGGGCAGCTCTCCTCGGTCAGCGGCCCGGCCATCGGCGGCCTCTTGATCGCGGCGTTCGGCTCGGCCACCTGGACCTACCTGATCGCGGCCGTCCTGGAGCTGGCCTGGGTCGCGATGCTCTTCACGTTCCC
>Ga0075420_100001426_pt1 | contig 20341 bp, 14 predicted proteins | sample SoiMetdeltSBSDD4_FD_75296 | JGI IMG/M metagenome (GOLD analysis project Ga0075420, IMG submission 75296) | Bulk soil microbial communities from a Populus tree surrounding site in Tennessee, USA - Soil MetaG P. deltoides SBSDD4 | ecosystem: Environmental > Terrestrial > Soil > Tree plantation... | reverse complement strand
GGCTCTTCCGCCTCGTACCGCATCCCGGTGAGTCCGCGCCGCGTCCACGCCCGCTCGCACGCCTCGCGGCCGAAGCGGCGCTGTTCCTCCCGGCGCGTCTCGCTGATGGACCCGCCGTGCTGGCGGAACCGCAACACCACCTCCGGTACGTTGCCGAGCTTCCCGACCTCTCCAAGCCGCAGCCACAGGTCCAGGTCCTGAGTCGTTTTGAAGTACGGGTCGTACCCGCCGACCTTCTCCACCGCGTCCCGCCGCATCATCGCAGCGGGATGGCAGATGGCGGTGTGGCCGCGGAGCAGCAGGTCCTGGATGGACGCGTCGTCGGAAGGGGGGCGCAGCCGGGTGAGCAGCCGGCCCTTCTCGTCGATCAGCGCGAAGTGGCCGCCGGCGCAGACGAGCGACGGGTCGGCGCTGAGGAAGGCGAGCTGCCGTTCGAAGCGGTCCGGCTCCGAAACGTCGTCACAGTCCATGCGGGCGAGGAACTCGCCGCGCGACATGGCGATGGCTTCATTCAGGGTGGCGGTGAGCCCCTTATTCGGCCGGACGGTCAGGCGGATCCGGGGTTCGCGGGTCGCGAACTCGCGCAGGATCTCGGGGGAACCGTCGGTGGAGCCGTCGTCGATGACGATGAACTCAAAGTCGGAAAGCGTCTGCGCGAGGACGCTCTCCACCGCGGCGCGTAGATACTGCGCCGGGGTGTTATAGACGGACATCAGGACGGAGACTGTCGGCGTTGCGTCCATCGCACCGTCCCCTCTCCCTTAAGGTTCAGGAGATGGATTCAATCCTTCACATTCCGCGTAGGGCACAATACATCAGCCGCCACGCCTCGGCGGAAAAGGGGGCTCGGCGGAGGGCGGCGGCCGCGTGCTTTCTGGCCGCCTTGACGTTCCCCGCCTTCAGCGCCGCCCACCCCCACGTGCGCAACTGCCGGGCCGGCTCCACCGGCGTCCACACGTCCGGCTTCCAATCCGGCGGCAGGGGCAGGCCCCGCCGCTGGTGCGCCTCGCGCAGGAGCCTCTCCTTGGCCTCGGCGAGCTGGTGCAGGTGGCTCTGCGTGGCGCCATCGAACCGCCTGCGGTACTTGAACAGCACGTCGGGCAGGTTCGCCACTTTCCCGCGCTCGGCCAGCCGCAGGAACAGGTCGTGGTCCTCGCTGATGTTGTACTTCCCGCGGTAACCGCCGACGGCGCGGACGGCGGCGGTCCGCATCATCGTCGCGGGCTGCACCAGCGCCCAGCCGCCCCCTGCCCTCAGGAGCTGCGCGTCGATCTCCTCGTGCGAGAGAAGGTGACCGCTGGTCGAGACCGGAATGCCGTGCGGCTCCGTCTCGACCACCCGGCAGCCGACAATGACGCACTCGGGGTGGGCGTCGAGGTACCGCACCTGCTTCTCGAACCGCCGCGGCAGCGAGACGTCGTCGGAGTCCATCCGCGCCAGGTATTCGGCCCGGGCCAGGCCGATCCCTTCGTTGGCTGCGCCCACGATGCCGGTATTCGGCCGGCTGACCACCCGCACCCGCCGGTCCCGCTTCTCGAACTGGCGGAGGATCGGGAGCGACCCGTCGGCCGAGCCGTCGTCGATCACGATCAGCTCGAAGTCAGAAAAAGTCTGTGTAAGCACACTTTCCACCGCCTCGGCCAGGTAACACTCGGAGTTGTATACCGTCATCACGACCGACACGCGCGGGGCGGCGGGCGTCGCGCGGGCAGAGTCGTCGGGTGACGGGGTCATGGGTTCAACGCGATGCGGGCTCGGGCGCACCCGACTGCGTCGAGGCGTTCCCGGCGGCAACGCTGACATGCGGCCGCAGCGCGTCGCACATCGCCAGCTTGCCCGCCAGGTTCAGGTGCAGACCGTCCGTGTCCGCGAACTCCGCCTTCAGGTTGCCCGTCCCGTCCGCGAGCACCGGCCACAGGTCGATGAAGGTCGCGCCCTCGGCGGCCGCCAGCCCCTTCAGTTCTATGTTGAGTGACTGAATCGTCGGCTTGCGGTCCACCGCCGCCTTGAAAATGGCTTGATTCACCGGGGGAATGCTCGCGACGAAGACGCGCGTGTCGGGGGAGTCGCGCTTGATCCCCGCCAGGATCTGCCGGTAGTTGTCGATGACCTCGCCCACGGGAACCTGCCGCGCCACGTCGTTGGTGCCGATCAACAGGAACAGGCTCTCCGGGCGGCGCGCCGTGATTTCGTCCAGGCGCTTCAACAGGCCCGCCGTGGTGTCGCCGCCGATGCCGCGGTTGTGGATGGGGGAGAAGATCTCGTGGAACGGGGTGCCGGCGATGTGGCTGTCGCCGGCGAAGATGACGTCGCGTTGCCCACCGTCTCGGTTCGGCAACTGCCGGTAGAACGCCAGGCGGTCTTCCTGGAACGGGCGGGACCGGAACTCGTGTCGCGTCAGCCCGAGCTTCTGCCCGAGGTAAATCAGTCCGCCCTCGCGCCAGACGTGGACGGCGCCGAGCGCCAGGAGGAGGACGTTGAGAGTCAGGGAAAGGGCGAACAGGACCCGGTGAACGCGGCGACTTTTGAGTAGTGTCATGGCCCCCTCCGTGATGGGACTAGTCGCTAAGTCTTTTCACCGCCCCCGCAGGGCACAATACATCAGCCGCCAGCTCTCGAGTGCAAGCTTTGCCCGGCGGAGCGTCTCGAACGCGTGCTTCCGCGCCGCCGTAACATCCGCCTTGCGCAGCGCCTGCCAGCCCAGCAGGCGGTGTCGTTCCAACTCCTTGTCTAAACGTTTGCGCCTTGCCTCGCGCCGCTGCTTCGGCGTGAGCATAGGCAGGTATTCACTTCGGACCCGCTCGAATTCCGGCTCGAAAGCGTCCCACTGCGACACGGTCTTGGAGTTCTCGTGCATGCGGTATGAGCCGAGGCACGCCCGGATTGGCGTCGGCTGAACGCCGGCCTTGAACCGCAGCCGGAGCCAGTACTCGTAGTCGAAGGCGTAGTGCATGTCCTGGCGGAACTGACCATGTTTCTTCCACAGGTCGGCCGCCCAGAACGAACCCTGCTGTGGGATGGGGTTGCGGGCGAACCAGTCGGCGGGCCCGGCGATCGAGTTGGGGAGCATCGGCCACTCGCTGCCGTCGGACTCGACGGTCATTACCCAGCCGAGCACCCACTTCGCCCCGTCCTGGTACGCCTTAGCCACCCGGTGAAGTGCGTCGGGGTAAAGGACGTCGTCGCTGTTGATGTAGCCGTAAACGTCGCCGGTGGCGCGGGCGAAGCCTTTGTTGATGGCATGGCTCTGGCCTTGGTCTTTCTCGCTGGTCCACCAAGCGAGGCGGTCCGCGTATTTGCGGATGATGTCCACGCTGCCGTCGGTGCTGCCTCCGTCGACGATGATGTACTCGAGGCGGGAGTAGCCCTGGTCGAGCACGGAGCGGATCGTCTGCTCCAGGTACTTCGCCTGGTTGTAACTGGGGGTGACGATGGAGATTCGGGGCAGGTCCATAAACGGCAGGACTCAGTACTGTCGAGTGGCGGTGGTCCAGCGACCGTCGCGGTGGACGCAAACGTGGTAGGAGTCGGTCAGGTTCAGTGCCTTCCGCAGGCGCCAGGGGAGGTAAGTGCGAAGCCGCAATCGGCGGTTCACCGGCCGTCCGCCGTGGCGGTCCAGGACGGAGAATGCTTCGTCCACGTACTCGATCATCCGGTCCGCCGTCTTCTGGTCCCCGTGCATCCGGAAGCCGCCGAGCGGGAGCTCGACGCCGTACAGGTCCGCGTGCTCGAAGAACCTTGCCCACAACTCGAAGTCACCAGCCAACTGCAGAGTTGAATCGACTCTTCCGCCGGCCTTGTCCCACAGCGAGCGGCGCCAGAACGTGGACTCCTGCTGAATGAACGAGCCGTCCCAACTGCCCAGGGCGGGCAGGTGGTCGCCGCGGAGGAAGCCGCTGCGGCTGTACCCGCCGCGCACCGGTTTGCACCGAATCGGCAACCCCCGCGCGTCCCAGTGCAGCGGCAAGAGCGTCGTAAGCCACTGCACTTGCGGCAACTGTGCGAAGATCTCCCCGACGACCCAAAGCGCCCACGGCGTGTACTTGTCGTCGGAGTTCAGCCACGCCATCACTTCGCCGGACGTCCGCGCAAACCCCTTGTTGATCGCGTCGTACTGCCCCGCGTCCTTCTCGCTCACCCACGACGCCAGTTGCGCCTCGTGGGACCGGATGATCTCGACGCTGTTGTCCGTGCTACCACCGTCGATGACGACGTACTTGAGGTTGGGGTAGCCCTGGTCAAGGACCGACCGGACGGTTTCGCCGAGGAACCGGCCCTGGTTGAAGCTGGGCGTGACGACGCTGACCCGCGGCAATCCTGCCGGGGAAGGGGTGGGTGCGCTGGCGCGCGACGGCTCGGCGACCTCCACGGCCATCCCGTCGATCATACCCCCTCATTCGCCGCCGTGCCGCGGTGGGTTGAAACTGACCGCCGGGACTCGATCAGCGAGCGGTACAACGTCTCATAACTTTTCGCCTGCACCTCCAGTGAATACTCCGCCACGGCAATCCGGCGGCAGTTCTCGCTCATCTGCGACCGTTTGGCCGGGTCCGATAACACCCGCCTCACCGCATCCCGTAGCGCAGGCACGTCGCGCGTCGGCGCCAGCTCCCCGGTAACCCCCGGCCGCACCATGTCCACAATACCGCCGGACGCAAAGGCGACGACGGGTGTCCCGCAGGCGAGCGACTCGCTCACCGTTTGTCCAAATGACTCCTGGAGTGAAGCGACCACGTACACGTCCGCCGCGCCGTAGGCCAGTGACAGCACGCGGTCATCCCGGATACGTCCCAGGTGGCGGTGGGGCAAGCCGGTGATCTTCGGGTCTCCGCCGCCGACGGAGACGAGCAGGAGGTTCTCGACGCCCGTCATCCCCTGCAGCGCCTCCGCCAGGTACGCGAACCCTTTGCGCACGGTGGCTGCCGAGTCGGCCGCGAACAGGACGATCTTCGCTTCCGGCGGCAGGTCGAAGAAGTCGCGGGAGAACTTCATGTCCCGCGGGGCGAAGTCACGCACGTCCAGCCCGTTGGGGATGATCGTGACGTCCCGGTCGCCCAGCAGGCTGCTGCGCTTGGCCTCCGCCGCGATCCAGCGGCTCGTGGCGACGAGGTGCAGCGCGTCCTTTGGCACCTGCGCCAACGCCGCCTTCTTGCGCAGCCAGATCTGGCGCGACAAGTCGTTCTGGTCGGAAGAGCCGAGCTGGTGGCAGGTGCCGCAACGGTCGGTGAATTTGCCCGAGCCGTCGTCGTAGTGGCACCCCCCGGTGAACGCGTTCATGTCCGCCAGCCGCCACACGAGCGGCACGCCGAGCCGCGCCGCGGCGGGGAAGAAGCCCCCGTAGTCGACGAAGCCCGCCACCCAGTGCAGGTTAATGACGTCGCACGACGGGAGCTCTGCGACGAGTTGATCTCCGTAGGGCGTCCGGTCGTCGCTGAACCAGTCGAGGCTGGCCGGGCGGTTGGGGTATCGCGCGCCGTCGCGGGCGATGGCTTTGCGCCGCATCCGCCGCTTCAACCGGCTGAGGAAGTCGGCCGGCGGTTTGAATCGCCGGACGTGCGGGTCGTCCGTCTTCTTCTCCTCCACCAGCATGGACGAGTCGACGCCGATGCGGCGCAGCCCCGTGTGAAGCCGGTACGCCGCCCGGGCGGCGCCGCCGCTGGAGTCGCTGGTGCTGAGGTGGACCACGCGCATGGGCAACCTATATATCGGCCGTGGCCGGCAGACGCCGCGCTCCCCATCGTCCAAAAAGAAAAGGGCCCCGGCGTTTTTGCCGGGGCCCGACCTCGGTCAAATGTAGGTATGGCTCACACGAGCGTGAGCTGGACGCCGTGTTGGATCGGGTCGTTGCCGGCGGTGAAGTACAGGGTGTACGTACCGGCGGCCAGCCTCGTCGTGCTAAGGTTGAACTGGTAGCTGTTCGTCACCGGGTCGTAGTTGAACAGCCCGCCGGCGTGCGAGCCGCCCGGCCCCCTCGGCGTCGTTGTCTGGCCGGACGAGGACACGAGGCGCGTCGCGGTCACCGGGGTGGATGCCGACGAGACGTTCGTACCTGCGGCGTCGGTCAGCGTCAGCCGCACCGGCACGACGCTGCCGCGCTGCACCGGCCGGGTGTTGTTGAATCCGAGCCGGACGGCGTAGCTTACGGTGAGCGTGCCCGCGCCTTCGGCCGGCCCGTTGGATTCATCGCCGACGAAGCCGACGGTGATCGCGCCCGGGTACGAGCCCGGCTGGATGCCCGCCACGCTCACGCCCGACAGCGTCGCCACGCCGTTCGCGTCCGTAACGCCGGTGCCGACCAGCGCGCCGTTGAGGCGGAATGTGACGGTTCTGCCGGCGAGCGGGTCGCCGTCGGAGTCCAGGAGCGTAGCGGTGAGCGTCGTTGTCCCACCCAGGGTCGCCGACGCGCTGCCCACGGCCAGCGATGCAGCCGGCGCCGCCGCCTCCGTCGGCAGGAACTGGATCTGCTCTCCGTTGAAGAAGAAGTTGGACACCAGGTGCTCGGCGTTGAGGCCGCCGGTGGCGGCGGTGAAGCCGACGTGGGCGTTCGCCCCGCCGATGATGGACGCGACGTCGAGCGGCACCGTGGAGAAGAACGTGTCCCACGCCTCGAAGTGCGTCCACTGGAAAGCCTCCCACGGGATCGGCTGGCCGAACTCGTCGAGGGGCACGACGGTCTGCTCGAGCATGTCGAAGTCGGCGTTGTAAACCAGGTCGACCCGGTACGTCCGACCGTCCCCGATGTCGAACGGCATGAAGATCCCGTTGTCGTCCATGTGGCCGTTGGCGTAGACGAGCGTGGAACTGCCGAACGGGTAGGTGTCGAACTTCACCGCGATCGAGTTGTTTATCCCGAGATACCCCAGGCCGCTGCCCGAGTCGCCGAGGGCTGTTGGGCCCTGCCGCTGGATCACGAAGGTGAACCCGTCGGCCTTCTGAGCAAACATCGGCTCGGGAATGGAGAAGTCGAAGCGGACGGCGAAATTGCCGTCCACGGCATACGCCCCGTTGGTAAAGACGCTGCCGGCGACGAAGTTCTCGTTGTCGGTGAGGCGGAGGACGTTGTCTTCGCCGGTGGTGACGTCCCCGTCCGGCCCACCCAGTGCGACGGCGGTCCCGTTGTAGGTGTTCCCGGCGACAGTCACCGTGGAGACCGCGACGGAGCGGAACGGGCCCGCCTCGTCGCCGCGCACGGCGCGGACGCGGTACACGTAGGCCTGGCCGTCCTCGATTCCCTGCGTGTCGGTAAAAGACGTGGCGTTCGCCGGGGCAGTGCCGAGGGTGGCGAATGCCGAGTCGGGCTCGCCGATCAGCCGGCGCTGGATCTCGAAGCCGCTCTCGCCGAAGTTGAACTCGGACCACAACAGGCTGATCTGTTCGCCGCCGAGCGCCGTGCCCCGCAGGTCGGAGACGGGGAACAGCGGCGTGGTCGCCGGGTCCACGGGGAACAGCAGCTCGGTCGGCAGGACCTCCTGCGGGATCGAGTCGCTGCTCCAGCCGAGGCGGTAGCCCGCCTCGCCGAATGCCTCGTTCATCCGCCACTGGATGAGGTACCGCCTGCCGGCCTCGAGCTGCACCGTGCCCACGATGTCCTGAAACCCTGAGACGGGCGGCATGGGGCGGGCGGTCTCGATGCCCTGTGGCGCGCCGCCACGGAGGATGACCTCGCCCGTGTCGGGGTCGATGAGGACCATGTCGAGGCCGTCGTCGCTGGCGGTGTAAAAGGTGTAGGTCTCGCTGAACTCGGCCAGCAGTTCCCCGTGGAAGACGCCGGAGAACGTGTCGCCGTCGATCCGCGGGTCCGGGGTGCCGGGGAAGAAGCCGAAGAACTCGTCGGCGTCCACCGGGTGCTCCAGGACGACGGACTCGCCCTGGAAGAACTGCTCGTTGTAGTACTCGGCCCGTACGCCGGTCCCGCCGGGCGAGCCGGCGGTGACCGTGGCGGTGTTGGAGGGGTCGGAGTCGCCGCCGGTGTTCGTCGCGACGACGAGGTAGTCGTATGCCTGCCCCGCGACGGCCGACTCGTCCACGAAGGCGAGCCGCGCGCCGGTTTCGCCGATCGCGCTGCCGGGGACGGTGCCGACGTCCTCGAAGTCGCCGCTGCCGGCCGGCGCGCGCCGGACGATGAACTCCTGTTCGGCGGTGGAGGCGTCAGTGAAGGAGAGGCGGACGCCGGTGGCCCGGGCGACGGCGATGAGGTCCTGTGGCGCCGCCGGCCGCGGGTCCGCCGCCAGCGTCGTCACCGCGGCGGTCGCGCCGCCGCTGGCCCCGTAGAAGTTCACCGCCCGCAGCCGGTAGTGGTACTCCGTCGAAGGCTCCACCGTGTCGTCGATGTAGCGGGTGGCATTGATCGGGATGCTGAACGGGACGGCGTCTGTGAAGCCCGAGTTCGTCGAGCGTTCGAGCACGTAACGCATCTCATTCGTGGCGTCGTCGTCCCAGGTGAGGACGACGAAGCTGGCGCCGAGGTCGCCGCCGGCCACGCCCAGCCCCGACGGGGCGACGGGCGCGCCCGTCGCTGTACCGCCGGGGCCGCTGGGAATGTTGCTGGCGTAGTTCTCGGGTGGGATGACTTCGCCGGCGTGGCCGGGCCGCACCCACTCCAGGATGATCCCCGCTGCGCCAGCCCCCTCTGACTGGAGGGCGACGAAGTTGTACTCGGTGTCGGCCTCCAGCGTGATCGGGACGACCCTGGAGCCGTTCCCCGTCGTGAACCGGGGGTTGAACATCCCGTGCGGGCCGGGCGCGGCGCTGACGAGCACGCCGTTCACGTACAGATAGCTGTCGTCGTCGCTGATGGCGGCGAAGGTGTAGGTGCCGGCCTCGACCGTCCGGATCGTGCCGGTAAACGCGGTCGAGAAGCCGTCGGACATGATTGGCCCGGCGGGGGAGCCGCCGCCGTAGTCGAAGTTGACCCACGGGACGGTCTCGGTGTAGTCGAGGTTCGCTTCCGCGATCGGCTCGTACATCCGAGGCGGCGTTCCCGTGCCCCAGAACTCGCTGTTGTAGTAGAAGCCCTGCGCCCCCGGCTGCTGCACGATGTTGGCGCCGGCCGCGGTGACGGTAAACGTCTCGCTCGGCGTCGAGCCGGCGGCGTTCTCCGCCACAACCCGGTATTCGTAGTCCCCACCTGCGAGCGGGAAGTCGGAGAACCCCACGAAGCTCGGTTGCCCGTCGAAGTTCACCGACAGTGGCGAGGTCCGGACGCGTTCGAAGGCCGAAGCACCTGCGGCCCGACGCTCCAGCGCGAACCGCCACTCGTTGACGGCGTTGTCGAAGCCCTGGATCCAGACGGTGCCGTCGGGCTGCGCGGAGGCGGAGAAGCCCGAGGGTGCCGCGGGAGCGTCGCTGATCGGGTCCAGGTTCTCGACCGGGATGAGCTCGGTTTGGAACCCGGTGGGAGTGACCCACTTCATCCCCGCCGCGGCCGAGTTGATGACGTCCGCCTGGAGGAGGAGGAACTCGTACCAGGTATTTCCCTCGAGGTGGATGTACTCGACGTTCCAGGCGTCGCGCGCCGGGTGGGGGCCGGGGTCGTCGGAGACCCGCTGGCCGTTCACGTAGAGGATGCCGTCGTCGTCGGTGTGGCTGACGAAGCCGTAAAGGCCCTCCTCGTTCGTCTTCACCTTGCCTGAGAAGGCAGTGGAGTAGCCGTCGGTGCGCAGGCCGGAGGGCGCGAACGGGGGCGTGGGGGCGCCGGACCAGATGTAATCAATCGAATCGCCGACGAGCACCGTCTGCTGCGGAACGCCGACCACACGGTTTGGGTCCGACCAGTTGGCCGGGCGCGTGCCGCGGCCCCAGAAGGCACTGTCGAAGTAGTGGGCGGTGTGCCCGCTCCCTGTCGCCTGCGGCACGCCGAAAGCCGTCGCGGGGGCCGACTCGCCGGCGGCGTTGAAGGCGGTCACCTGGTAGTGGTACGTGGCGCCGGCGGTGAGGCCGGTGTCGTAGTACGACTCGGTGGTCGTAAAGGGGTCGCCGCTGATCGTCGCCACTTCCGTAAAGGGTCCGGCGGCGGAGTTTGCCCGGCGGATGATGTATCCGAGCGCGCCCGGCGAGTCGGTGAAGGTCAGCTTCAGTCCGCGGACGATGGTGGGGCTGGTGGTCAGTTCGGTCGGGGCGGCCGGCGGTTGGCCGGCGGCGGGGCCGTACTCAGCCGCGACCTCCTGGGGACTCAGCACCGCGTCGTAGATCTCAACCTGGTCGAGCTCACCGTTGAAGTGAACGTAGCCGGCGATCTGTGTCGAGAAGAAGTCGAGGATCGTGGTAGCGCCGATCGCGCGGAAGTCGGAAGTTTTAGGCCCGGCCTCCCCCACGACGTCGCCGACCAGCCGACCGTCGACGTAGGTTCGCAGCCGGCCACTGGCGGCGTTGCGCGTGTGGGTGACGTGGTGCCACTGGAAGTCACTGATCGGGCTCGAGGAGACGGCGGCGGCACCGTCGCCGGCCCGGACGCCGATGCGGGAATTGTCGTCGATCATGCCCCAGATGACGTCATTAGCCGTCCCGCGCTGCTCGACGCCGGTGATGGCGACGGGGTCGGTCGTGAAGTTGCCGCTCTGGAACGTGCGGACCCAGTAGGCCATTGTGGAGCTGCCGCCGAGGACCAGGTCGAGCCCCTCGTCGGTTTCGACGCGGCCGCCGAAACTGCCGGGCCACCCGTCGCCGTTGAACCGCAGGTGGCTCCCGCCGGCGGGGCTGGTACCGTCGGAGAGAAATTCAGGCGGGATCTCGCCGGTCAGGGTGCCGTTATTGGCGCCGCCGGCGGGGCTGGAGTCGGCGACCGTGGTGCCGCCTCCCTCGTCGAAGTTGTAAACGACGACCGGGGCGGCGAAGAGGGTCCTGTCTTCGAGCGGTTCCATCGCCCGGGAATTGGTCCGCCGCGACGTTCTCCCGCGGCCTGATAGGCCGCAGGCCAGGTCTAACCGCCGAGACAACGCCGAGACTACCCGCGTGGTACCCATAGCCCGTCCTCCTGGTGTGTGCCCTTGAAGCCCGATCACGTTGGGCCCCGCCCGCCGCGCACACGACGTGGCAATCGCGGCGAGACCCTCCGAATGTGTGTGATGGGGCCCTGCTAATGCGACAAGTAGGAGGACGGGCGTCCAGATTTTTTTGCAGTTGGCCTGGTGGCATTATTTGCGCACCGCAGGCCGGCTGTTGGGTGCAGGACTATGGCCGTTGGGTTCACTTCGACGTGAGTTTTGCCGCGATCTGCGTGACGTGTTTGCCCTGGAAACGCGCGATCTTCAGCTCGTTCTCGCTGGGTAGCCGTTCGCCCTTGGTGCCGGCAAGGGTGCCCGCCCCGTAGGGGGAGCCGCCGGTGATCTCGTTCATGTTCATCAGCTCCTGGCAGGAGTAGGGGACGCCGACGACCACCATGCCGTGGTGGAACAGTTCCGTGTGGAGGCTGCGGATCGTCGTCTCCTGCCCGCCGTGCTGGGTGGCCGTGGACGTGAAGACGCTGCCGACCTTGCCAATCAGTGCGCCCTGGAGCCAGAGCTGTCCGGTCTGATCGATGAAGTTCTGGATCTGCGCCACCACGCCGCCGTAGCGCGTGGGCACGCCGAAGATGATGGCGTCGGCGTTGGGCAACTGCTCGGGCCGGGCGAACGGCACGTGCGCGAACGCCTGGCGGGCCTGCTTGGCGCCGGTGCGCACCAGGGCCTCCTCGGGGATCAGTTCCTGCACCTGGTAGAGCTGGACGTTCGCACCAGGCACCTGGCGCGCCCCCTCGGCCACGGCCTCGGCCATGCGGTGGATGTGCCCGTAGAGGCTGTAGAAAATGATCTGCACGTTGACGGCCATAGGCGGCTCCTTCTCTTCGTCGCGGAATGGGTCGTAATGCTAAGCACGTGGCGCGCGCGGACGCAACGTTCGTAAGTCCCGATCGGGCGAGGGAAATCGAAATCTCCGACGCCGCCGGTATACTTCCGTTGCGGCACGTCCCGCCACCCCCAGGGAGAAACGAGTCATGGCCGACAAACCCCCCGGTGTCTCACCGTCCGCGTCCGCGGCGGGGTCCGCCGCGATCGAGTCGTCGCTGCAGGAGCACCGCGTCTTCCACCCCTCACGCGAGTTCGCGGCCAAGGCGCACGTCCACTCCCGCGCGGAGTACGACCGGCTGTACCGCGAGTCGATCGACCATCCGGACAGGTTCTGGGGCCGGATGGCGGAGGAGTTGCACTGGTTTAAGAAATGGGACCGGGTGCTCGACTGGAAAGTTCCTTACGCCAAGTGGTTCGTCGGTGGCAAGACGAACGTGGCGTACAATTGCCTCGACGCGCAAGTGGAGAAGGGGCGGGGCGACAAGGCGGCGATCCTGTGGGAGGGGGAGCCGGAAAGCGGCCGGCCCGGCAGCGGCGGGTCGGTGCACCGGATCACTTACCGCCAGTTGCGCGACGACGTTTGCCGCTTCGCCAACGCGCTGAAGTCACTGGGTGTGAAGAAGGGCGACCGGGTCACGATCTACATGCCGATGGTGCCCGAGGCGGCGGTGGCGATGCTGGCGTGCGCGCGGCTGGGGGCGGTGCACTCGGTGATCTTCGGCGGGTTCAGCAGCCAGGCGATCGTCGACCGCATCGAGGACGCCAAGTCCACCGTCGTCATCACCGCCGACGGCGGCTTCAGGCGGGGAAGCGTCGTGCCGCTGAAGAACAACGTGGACGAGGCGCTGAAGCGCACGAACCTCGTGAAGAAAGTGGTCGTGCTCCAGCGGGTGGGGAACAACCCCGCGACGCCCGGGGCGCCGTCCGCCCCGATCAACTGGGTGGAGGGCCGGGATGTGTGGTGGCACGAGATCGTGCGCGACCAGTCCCCCGAATGCCCCGCCGAGCCGATGGACGCCGAGGACATGCTCTTCGTCCTCTACACCAGCGGCTCCACCGGCAAGCCCAAGGGCATCATCCACACGACCGGCGGGTACATGCTGATGACGTACCTGACGACCAAGTACGTCTTCGACCTGCGCGAGGACGACCTGTACTGGTGTACCGCCGACGTCGGCTGGATCACCGGCCACAGCTACGTCGTCTACGGGCCGATGGCCAACGGGGCCACGGTGTTCATGTACGAGGGCGCGCCCAACTTCCCCGACTTCTCGCGGTTCTGGGCGATGATCGAGCGGCACCGGGTGACGGTCTTCTACACCGCGCCGACCGCCATCCGAGCCTTCATGCGCGCCGGCCGCGAGTTCGCCGACCGGCACGACCTGTCCTCGCTGCGCCTGCTCGGCACGGTGGGTGAGCCGATCAATCCGGAGGCGTGGATGTGGTACCACGAGGTGATCGGGGAGGAGCGCTGCCCCATCGTGGACACCTGGTGGCAGACCGAGACGGGCGGAATCATGATCACCCCGCTGCCCGGAGTGACGCCCACCAAGCCCGGCACCGCCACGCTCCCGTTCTTCGGCGTGGACGCGGCGGTCGTGGACCGGTCGGGCAAGGAACTGCCGGCGAACAGCGGCGGCCTGCTGGTCATCCGCGGGCCCTGGCCGTCGATGCTGCGGGGCATCTTCAACGACCCCGACCGCTACGTCCGGCAGTACTGGAGCGACGTCCCCGGCATGTACTTCACCGGCGACGGCGCCCGGCGGGACGCCGACGGCTACTTCTGGATCATGGGCCGCGTGGACGACGTCATCAACGTCTCCGGCCACCGGCTGGGAACCATGGAGATCGAGAGCGCCCTCGTCGCCCACGACGCCGTCGCCGAGGCGGCGGTGGTCGGGATGCCGCACGAGATCAAGGGCCAGGGGATCGCCGCCTTCGTCACGCTGGAGGCTAACCGGCGGCCGTCGGAGGCGCTGAAGAAGGAACTGGTCGCGTGGGTGGGCAAGCAGATCGGCAGCCTCGCCAAGCCCGACCAGATCCGCTTCACCGACGCCCTGCCCAAGACGCGCAGCGGCAAGATCATGCGGCGGCTGCTGAAGGAAGTGGCGGCCGGCGGCGAGGTGAAGGGGGACGTCACCACCCTCGAAGACTTCAACGTCATCGCCAAGCTGAAGGAGCGCGAGGAGGAGGCGTAAGTCCCATAACGGGGGGCACGTTCATCCCCTGCGGGATATGAGGAATGTCCGCTCCGCGACGGTCCGCCCGCGCGAATAATGGGACGTCGCGCGGCGCGGATTTCCTTCCCTCCGGCGGGTTAGCGTTTAGAATCAATTCTGCATGGCCGACCGTTACCGAACCATCCTCCTGTTCGGCGCCCCCGGCAGCGGCAAGGGGACCCAGGGCAAGATCCTGGGGACGATCCCCGGCTTCTACCACAGCGCCACCGGCGACATCTTCCGAACGCTCGACCTCAAGAGCGAGATGGGCCGCAAGTTCTCCGAGTACGCCGGCCGCGGCGAGCTGGTCCCCGACGAGTTCACGATCAAGCTCTGGAAGCAGTACATCAAGGGCGTCGAGCTGATTAACCAGTTCCACCCCGAGACGGAAATCCTCGTACTCGACGGCCTGCCGCGCAACCTCACGCAGGCGAAGCTGCTGGCGGACACGATCGACGTCGTGGCGATCATTTACCTGCGCGCGGAGCGGGCCAAGATGGTCGAGCGCCTCCGCCGCCGGGCCTTGAAGGAGAACCGGTTCGACGACGCCAGCGACGAAGTGATCAACAAGCGGATGGAAGTGTTCCGGCGGGAGACGCGGCCGGTGCTCGACCTGTACTCCCGGGAGATCATCCACCGGATCGACGCGACGATGTCGCAGATCCGGGTGCTGAGCGAGATCGTGAAGATCCTGGTGCCGCTGAAGGAGGCGTTGGACGGCCCGGACATAAGTGAGGGCGAGGCGCCGTTCGCGGTGCCCGCCCCCGTCCCGACGGCCATCCCCGCCCGCACCGCGGTTTAGCTCCGCCGCGGCCGGCAGGAAGCGAGACGCAATAACTAAGAAAGCACGCGCCTGGCGGCGCGTGCTTTTTCTTTTTGCATGCGCCCGAATCTACGCCCGGCTGAGGTACTGTCCCGTCTCCACGTTGATGCGCACCGTCTCGCCGATTTCGATGAACGGCGGCACGCGGGTCTTCAGGCCCGTTTCCAGCGTCGCGTCCTTCTGCTGGTTCGTCGCCGTCGCGCCCTTGATGCCGGGGGGCGTCTCCGTCACCTTCAGGTCGACCGTCTTGGGCATCTCGTAGCTGACGACCTTCCCCTCGTGGAACAGGGCCATGAGCTGCGTGTTGGGCTTGAGGTACAGGATGTCGTCGCCGAACACCTCCTTGGGAATGGTGTTCTGGTCGTACGTCTCCAGGTCCATCAGGACGTGGCCGTCGGCGTCGGAGTAAAGGTACTCGACGTTCCGCCGGTCCAGCGTCGCCGTCTGGATGTCGTCGGTGGCGCCGACGCGCTTGTCCTGGATGGTGCCCTTGCCGACGTCGCGGAGCTTGAACTGCACCTTTGCCCGGAGGTTCCCGGGGGTGTTGTGGTCCGCGTTGGTCACCACGAAGAGCTTGCCGTCGATGATGACGGCCTGGCCCCGCCGAATGTCACTCGCTCGCATTTGAATCGACCTCGTCCGTTTTCCGAACCGGAATTGACCCGTTCAACCGTCCGCTGACGCCCGACGTCGGACCCACGGACCCCAACGACTTCTACGGATTTCCCGGAGAAAAGGTCGGCAAATGTAGCGGCGCCCGACCACCCCGTCAAACCGCCCGAACCGCCGTTCGCGGCTTCGCGCCCTCCCACTCCGGCATCGCGAACAAGCTCCCACTACGGTCCCTTGGCGAAAGGGCGGCGCGGCTGTAAAACGCTTCGCTTCGCGCGGGAAGAATGCTTGCGGTCTCACCCGTTTCCGTTCGTTGATCCGGTGGCGACGCTCGACCCGCTTGACGCACCGTGCCTCCCGGCAGGGGGGCCATGGACGGCGCCTCGTTGGACGTGGGCATGCTCGTGGGGCTGGTCAGCAATACGTTCGGCCGGGCGGACGCGATGGCGTCCGCCGCGGGACTCCTCCGCGACCGCGGCGCGGACCTGATCCTCCACCTGGGGGACGTCGGCGGCCGCCACGTCCTCGAGGGACTCACCGCCGGCGGACGCGTCGAGGCTGCGTTCGTCTGGGGCGACCGCGACCGAGACCGGATGGGGTTGCTCCGCCACGCCCGCACGCTCGACCTCGTCTGCTTCGGCGTCCTCGGCGAGCTGGACCTGGACGGCAAGCGGGCGGTGATGGTCCACGGCGACGACAAGAAACTCGTCCGCCGGCTCCTCGACGAGCAGCAGTACGAATACCTGCTCTACGGCCACGACCTGGAGAGCGAGGACCGCAAGGTGGGAAAGACGCGAATCCTCAACCCGGGCTCCCTCCACGGGGGCTCGAGCCCCACCGTCGCGCTGATCAGCACCACGTCGGACGAGGTGAAATTCCTAACGATTTAATTGGCTGGAGACCCGGCGCCTCATCCAGACGGCGGCGCCGAAGGCCATCAGGGCCGCCCCCGGCAACAGCGCGGGCGGAAGGGGGATAGGGTTGGCCTGCTCGACGACGTTGAAGCCAAAGCCCCAGTCGCCCGACGCCTCGCCGAACGTGGTACTCGCCGAGGCCACCTGCCGCAGCCGGTACAGGCCCGGCGGCAGCGTGCCCTGCGTGTTGTCCTGGTCGGGCGCGTCCTCGTCGATGTCGTCGACGAACTCGAAGACGCGGCCGCCGGGCCCGTCCAGCGCGAGCAGGTAATCCGACCCGGCGGCGTCGGAGCGGACGGAAACCTGGAAGTCGCCCGGCCGGTCGAGCCGGAAGCTCACGTCGATGAGCGACTCCACCTCGTGCAGGTTGATGATCGGGTTCGTGGAGTGCGTGTCGAACATCCGCACTCGCGCGAACCCGACGTCGAGCATCCCGAGCGTGTTCCCGCTCACGCCCACGGTCGAGCTCTGCCCGACGCGCGCGATCGAGGTGATCGTCGAGTCCCTGCCCGTGGCGGGGTCGAAGCTGCCGTCGAACTCCGTTTGCACGTCGATGGTCGCGTCGAACGCTTCCAACGCGGCCGTCGCAATCACAGGCTCCAGGTTCCGGTCGGACGCGTGGTTGTTTCGTACCGAGCGTTCCGCCGAAAGAATGACCGGCCCGCCCCGGGACGCCGCGGGGCAGAGGACGCAGCCCAACAAGGCCAGGGCGAGGACGCACCGCCAGCACGGACGGACGCCGCCGAACATTGGGGAACTCCTTCCCATCGGTGTGCACCGGCAGGTTGAACGCGCAGGCTACCGTATCACGCCGGAGGCGGAGCAGGGCAAAAGATGCTCAGCGGGCGGGTATTCCGGGCCAGCAGTGGGAGGTGGGGAAAAGGGTGCGGAATGTGCGGAGAGTCTGAAATCTGAAATCTGAGATCTCGAATTTCAAGTCTCAGATTCCAGATCTCGTCACGCCTCGAACCGTCTCACGATGATCGTGTCGTTCTGGCCGCCGAAGCCGAAGCTGTTGCTCATTGCCGCTTCGACTCTTGCCTTGCGGGCGGCGTTGGGGACGTAGTCGAGGTCGCATTCGGGGTCGTGGTGCTCCAGGTTCATGGTCGGCGGCAGCACCTGGTCGCGGATCGCCAGCACGCAACAGATCAGTTCCACCGCGCCGGCGGCGGCGATGAGGTGTCCCATCATGCTCTTGATGCTGCTCACCGGGCAGCCGCGGGCGAGGTCGCCGAACACCTCCTTGATCGCCAGCGTCTCGTTGCCGTCGTTCTCCTTGGTGCCGGTGCCGTGGGCGTTGACGTAGTGGATATCCGACGGCGACAGCTTCGCGTCCGCAAGCGCTTCCTTCATCGCCAGGATCGCGCCCATGCCCTGCGGGTCCTGGTCGGTGATGCGGAAGGCGTCGGCGGTGGAGCCGTAGCCGGCGACCTCGGCCAGAATGCGCGCGCCGCGCTTCTGGGCGTGCTGGAGCGTTTCGAGGATCACGACGCCTGCCCCTTCCCCCAGCACGAACCCGCCGCGGTTGGCGTCGAACGGACGGCTGGCGCGAGGGGGGTCCTCGTTGGCGGTGGAGAGGGCGGTCAGCCGGTTGAAGCCGGTGACGCCGAACGGGTGGATCATCGAATGCGCCCCGCCGCCGATCATCACGTCGGCGTCGCCGCGGCGGAGGATCTCGGTGGCCTCGCCGATGGCCTGGGTGGAGGCGGCGCATGCCGTCAGGCAGTTCATCGCCGGGCCGCGGGCGCCGGTGAGCAGCGCCAGGTGGGACAGGGGCATGTTCGGCTCCTGCTCCAGCTCGCGCGTCACGTCCATCAGCTCCAGCGCGAGCTGGCCCCAGCGGGCGGTGTCGACGCTGCCGGACTCGGCCTTCCACGACGATAGGTTCGCGGTCGTGAACGCCTCGAAGTCGAGCGACCCCTCGCCGCTGCCGAGGTAGATGCCGACGCGGTCCAGGTCGATGTCGCTGCTCGGCGCCGTGCGGTGGCTGCCCAGCGGCGGGAGCTTCGCGTCCTTCCACGCCTGGGCGCAGGCGCCCATCGCGAACGCGGTGTTCCGCCCGACGCCCTGGTGCTGCGACAAATCCTTCACGAAGTCGGCCAGCCGGTAGTCCTTCACCTCGGCGGAGATGCTGGTCGGAAACGTGGAGGCGTCAAAGAGCGTGGTGCGCGCGATCCCCGACTCGCCGTTGAGCAGGCGCTTCCACACGGACTCGATGGAATGACCCATCGGGGTGACCCAGCCCATTCCGGTGATGACGACGCGGTTCATGTTCATTGTGGCACGGGCATCGCTGCCCGTGTCTTGAAAGCCGTAGGACACGGGCAGGATGCCCGTGCTACAGGGGGACCTTCTTAAACACCAGCGCCGCGTTTTGGCCGCCGAGGCTGTAAACGGTGCTGACCGAGACGTTGATCCTCGCGTCGCGCGACTCGGGCCTCACGTTCAGCTTTACCCCGTCCAGCGGCTTGCGCGTGTTGACCGCGGGCGGAATCGTGTTGTGGTGCAGGGCCAGGACCGCGGCGGCGGCGTCGACCCCGCTCCCGGCGGCGAGGTTGCCGGTCTGGGCCTTGGTCGGGGCCATGGCGACGCGCTCCAGGCCGCCGCCGAATACGTTGTGCAGGCCGGCGAGCTCGGCGCGGTCGTGGCCGGGAATGCCCAGCCCGCAGGGCACCATCAGGTCCACGGCGTTGGGCGGCAGGTTCGCGTCGGCGAGCGCTTTGCTGACGGCCTTGCCGTAGCTGACGCCTTGTGGGTCCGGCTCGGTGACGCTGTAGGTGTCCTGGCTGGCGCCGAAGCCGACCAGCTCTGCGTAGATCTTCGCGCCGCGTTTCTTCGCGTGCTCGTACTCCTCGAGGATGAACAGCCCGCCACCCTCGCCCACGGCGGTGCCGTCGGCGTCGGCGTCGAAGGGCCGCACGGCCTGCTCCGGCGAGTCGTTGTGCGTTTCGGTCGCCCGCCGCAGGAGCACCTGCCGCATGACTGACATCGGCAGCACCTTCGTCTCCGCCCCCCCGCAGATCGCAAGCTCGGCGGCCCCGCGCTGGATGGTGCGGAACGCCTCGCCGATGGCGAGATGGCTGCTGGCGTCGGCGCAGGTGATCGTGTTGCTGGGGCCCTTGAGCTCGTGAACGATCGTCACGTGGCACGCCAGCATGTTCGGCAAGTACTTCAGCAGCCACAGCGGCGTGAGGTTGTTGATCCCGTCACTGCCCCAGCGCTTCAGGTCGAGCTTGTCGCCGGCGCGGGACGTGGCCAGGGCGGCGGTCAGCTCGTTCAGGTCGACGTTGATCAACCCCGCGCCGATGTTGCAGCCGAAGCGGGTCGTGGGGATCTCCGGCTTCTCGGCGTAGGCCTTGGACTTCAGGTTGGCGTCCTTGAACGCGTCGTCGGCGGCGATGACGGCCAGCTCGATGTCGCGGGCCATCACCTTGGTGGCCTTGCGGTAGCTCTTGGGAACGTAGTCGCCGATCTTGTATGGCGGCACCTCGCCCCCGACCTGCGACGGGAAGCCGGAAGGGTCCCAGTTCGAAATCCGGCGGACGCCGACCTTCCCGGCGACCAGGTTGTCCCAGAAGGTCCTGGCACCGATCCCGATCGGGGAAATGACGCCGATGCCCGTGATGACGACTCTTCGCATTGGGAAGTCAGCCGTCAGATCGTGACGGCGTGGTCGTTGCGGTACGTCTTCAGCAGTTCGGTGAACTGCTCGGTGAACACGAAGTTGTGCTCCGGGAAGCTGAGGCCCGCCATGTTCTGGTCGATGTGGCTGAACATCAACTCGATCTCGGCGACGAGGTCGTCGCCGACGGTGACTTTGCCGGCGATCGAGGCGCCCTGCTCGGACAACTGCTCGATCCTGGCGGCGTAGGCCATCGTGTCGCCGGGGCGGACCAAACGGTGGAACGTGGCCCGGCCGATCTTGGCGAGGATCACCTTTTCCTCGAA
>Ga0075420_100001422_pt1 | contig 20364 bp, 18 predicted proteins | sample SoiMetdeltSBSDD4_FD_75296 | JGI IMG/M metagenome (GOLD analysis project Ga0075420, IMG submission 75296) | Bulk soil microbial communities from a Populus tree surrounding site in Tennessee, USA - Soil MetaG P. deltoides SBSDD4 | ecosystem: Environmental > Terrestrial > Soil > Tree plantation... | reverse complement strand
CCTGCCCACCGGGACCCTCAGAAACGGCACGGGCCTTCGAAACACGCGACAGCGACTCGTCCATCTGTATGGATCGCGCGCTCGCCTCGAGATTATGGGACGTGAAACGGGTGGGACGACCGTGCGCGTCACGATTCCATTCCGCCGCGAGCCCGATCCGCTCGCGCCGGACACGCCGACGCCGTCTGACGTGCCGGAGCCGTCGTACGCGCAGCCGAGTGGTGTCCGGGTATGACGCAACCCAACGTTGGTGGGCGCCTGCTTCGCGTGCTCGTCGTCGATGACGAGCGACTTCCGCGGCAGCGGCTGATGCGGCTGCTCGAGGAGATCCCGAACACCGAGTGTGTCGGCGAGTGCCAGAACGGGCGCTCGGCCGTGGATGCGATCGAGAGCGTGCTTCCCGATCTGGTGCTGCTCGACGTGCGGATGCCGGGGATGGGCGGGCTCGAGGTCGCGCGCGCGCTCACCGGTCACGTGCCGTTCATCATCTTCGTCACGGCGTTCGACGAGTACGCGTTGAGCGCGTTCGAGGTGCACGCGATCGACTATCTCCTCAAGCCGGTCGAGCGCGAGCGGTTCGTCGCGGCGATCGACCGCGCGCGAGCGCTGGTCTCGAGCACCACCGCGGCGCAACGTCACGAGCGTTTGCTCGCGCTGCTGCAGGACGAGCGCCGTACGGCGTCGTCGAGCGATTCAGAGCGCGGCGACTTGTTGGCGGAGGGGGCGCCGCCGACCGCGACGGGTGTCCCGGTCGATACCGGACAGTTCCCGCGCCGGTTTCTCGTGAAGGGCGACGGTCAGATGTATTTCGTTTCGGTAGATGACATCGACTGGGTCGAGGCGTACGGGAACTATGTGCGCCTGCACGTCGGGAAGGGCGTGCACCTCATTCGTGAGACACTCGGCAACATCGAGCGCAAACTCGATCCGAATCGATTTGCGCGAGTACACCGATCGTCGATCGTGAATCTCGATCGGGTGGCGCGGATGGATCTCTGGGGGGCTGGCGACTACATCGTCCTGCTGAAGGATGGGACGAAGCTCAAGCTGAGTCGCTGGTACCGTTCGCGGATTGAACAGCAGACTCGATGAAGGCGGCTACTTCGTCGTCTCGCGTGAGGTCGAGGCGTGCGCGAGATCTGTTAGCGAATTACTGAATACTGATAATACTGAATACTGATTACTGCTAACCGAGTACTGCCGACTGATTACTGGACGTACTCCGATGTTGCAGTCAAGGACAACATCGAGAGCCGGACCAGTAATCAGTCATCAGTTTTAATCAGTTTTCAGTAATCGGTCGTCAGTGAAGCACTACAGTCAGTTTTCAGTACTCAGTCGTCAGTCCTAGTTCGGCGATACCCGTTCACCGACCGAGTCCGCCCGATCGCGGACCTGACGCTGCACATGAGCGATCGGAGCCCAGGAAACCCACACGCCAGTCCAGGTGTCTATTTCTTCACCTTTCGTGAAGATTCAACATCCAGGAGGCGACAATGGATCGGGCGTTCCGGGTGGGCTCGAGCAGCGCATGGATTATCGTCGTCTGCGCATCGGCTGCGATCGGCCAGAACACCGGCTCGCCGAGCGTGGATCTCACCAGCAAGTGGTCGCTGACCGTGCGAACCGACGAAGGACCTCAACCACGGACGCTGGACGTCACGATGGCGCGTGATGGCGCGCTCAGCGGATCCGTGGAGTCTTCGCTCGGCACCGTCGCGATTTCATCCGGGCGCGTGAGCGGCGACAAGATCCACTTCGAGCTCCGCATGGCCGGTGGCGAGATCCGCGTCGAATTCGATCTCGTCGTTCGCAACGACACGCTCCGCGGCACGTTCCGTCAGGACGAGTGGACGGGCGACGTCCACGGCGTCCGCGTTGGGGTCCAACTACGCGATCAGGCGGCGCAGATGCTCGGCCGTCAGCGCATCGGCCGGGAAGAAGCATTCCAGCGCGATCTCCGCGACCGTTACGTCCACCGGCGTCCCGAAGACCGTCGTGGTGCTGATGAACGAGAGCACGCTGTCGCTCGAGTGGAGCTGCAGTGGCACGAACACGCGGCTGTCGTTCTGCGTATGTAGCGGCGGCGTGCTCGCCGCGCCGCGCGGGGCTGGATACGCGCGGAGCTCGTCGAGCAGCTCCGATAGTCGCGCGTCGCCCGTGAGCTCGCACTCGCGCTGAAGGCGCTGCAGCAGATACGCGCGCCACTGCGTGAAGTTCGCGATGCGCGGCGCGAGTCCGTCCGGGTGCAGGCTGAGTCGCAGGACGTTGATGGGCGGTGTGACGAGCGCGGGTGACACGCCGGCGAGCATTGGCATGACGGCGCGGTTCGCCGCGACGAGATGCCAGGCGCCGTCGATGGCCAGAGCCGGATACGGCTCGTGCGCCTCGAGCACGCGTCCGATCGCCCTGTGCACCGCGTCGAGCGCCGGGTCGTCGAGCGATCGCTCCTGAAAAACCGGCGCGAACCCCGCCGCGATGAGCAGGGCGTTTCGCTCCCGCAGCGGCACGTCGAGCTGCTCGGCCAGGCGTAACACCATCTCGCGGCTCGGTTGAGCGCGACCCGACTCGACGAAGCTCAGGTGTCGCTGCGAGATGCCTGCCTGAAGCGCGAGCGCGAGCTGGCTTTGATGGCGGCGCTTTCGCCACTCACGGAGCAGGTCGCCCAGGGCTGGGCGAGCCGCCACGTCGGGTCGTGCGACGGTAGCCATGTCGAACCATACACCGCCGACGACCAGGGGCCAATTACCCCGGACGTAGTTGAACGCGTACCCGCGCGAGCGCATCGTGCACGAGCGTCGTTCCGGCCACCTAACGTTTCACGGTCGCTCGTGCCGGAGCGGCGGCCTGACGGCTCCGGGCGATCAGCGCGTCGACGGAGCGCATGAGGTGCTCGCCGACGCGCTTCAGGCCGATGCAGTGCACGCAGGCCTTCGCGCCTTCGAGCAGCATGTAGAACTGGTCAGCGGCGAGCTCCGGTTCCTGGAAGCCGGCCTCACGGCAGACGCGGAGGATGCGCTGGTGCTCGCGAACCCGATGCGCGTCGATCACGCGCCGGGCCGGATGGTCGGCTTCGGGCAGCTCCGCCAGCGCGTTGCCTAACGTTGATCCTCGCTCCTCCATCTCGGCGAACTTCTTCGCGACGCGGCGGCTCCAGTCCACGAGCTGGGCTGCCGGGTCACCCGGGTGCTTCGCCGCGATGTCGTCCCATTCTGCTTCCTTCGTCGCCACGATGCCCTTCACCCACTCCGCAACGAGCTCGTCCTTCGACTCGAAGTGTCGGTACAGAGTCATCTTGTTCGTGCCCGCCGCTTCCGCGATCGCCTCGACACCGACGCCGCGAATCCCGACGCGGCGGAACAGATCATCGGCGGCGTCGAGAATGCGTTGTCGGGGCGGAACCGGACTGCGGGCGCTGCACATCATGGACTCGGGTCGTGTGTCCTGCTCGAACGGACGGGATCCTGTGACTTGACTTGCGTGTTACCGATCGGTAACATGCGGATGTTACCGATCGGTACCACCCTCTGGTAGATACCCGTGAACGTTCACTTCGTTCGTCCGTCGCACCAGATCCCTCTGCTCCAGCGCGCTGGCCACGTGCGGAGCGGAGTCCGGCGGGCCTGACCGCCGAATCCGCCGACTGGCCCTCAGGACGTAACCCGGGCCACGGCAAACTGAGCCCTTGTGAGGAATAGACGTATGTCCACCGCCACCACTCTCTCGATCTCTCGAGCCAACCTCGTGGCTGCCGCGGTAATCGCACTCTCGAGCGTGACTGCTCTCTCCACTGCCAACGCCCAGAACGCCATCGGGTCGCGCGGCTTCGAGGTCCGTCCGTACGCCGGGGCGTACATCCCGACCGGCGACCAGCGTGACCTCCTCGAGGACGCGGTACTTGTCGGCGCACAGGCATCCTACCGAATTCTTCCCCAGCTGGCCATCACCGGCACCTTCGGCTGGTCGCCGAGCAAGGATCGCATCTCCGTAGGCAACCAGAAGCTCGATCTGTACCAGTACGACGTCGGTGCCGAGCTGCGCGCGCCGTCGTGGTTCACGTCCGGCGCGTGGGACTTCACCCCGTTCGCCGGCCTTGGCGTCGGCGGGCGCACGTACGATTACCGCGATCTCGATGATGTAGACGCGAAGACGAACGTCGCCGGCTTCGGCGTCCTCGGCGGCGAGCTTGGCTTCGGTCGCACCGGTCTCCGCATCGAGGCGCGTGATTATGTCTCGCAGTTCAAACCGTTCACTGGCGGCGATTCGAAGACACGTAACGATGTCACCGTCGCGGCCGGGCTCACGCTGCGGTTCTAGCCCACTTACGACTGTAGACAACAACGCTGGTGGCTGTCAGCTGAAGCTGCATGCTGCCGGGTACGGGCGGAGGCACGTTCCTCCCGAGGCTGTTCACCCGCGGCACGCAGCTCCAGCTCTCAGCAAGCAGTGAGTTCGCCTCGGCGAGCTGTCATCTGTTCTCCGTTGAAGGCTTTCGGGAAGGAGAAGGCTGATGAGTGTGCAACACCTGACGATCGACGATACGACGACCTGGTTTCAGGCCGGTGAGCGGAACGTGTTCATCGGTGACGTGCTCGACCTCGCGACGAGCGCTGCGCTGCGAGTGCGGTTCTCGCGTTATGGTCGCGGCGCGGCGCATGAATGGATGGTGACGGCCGACGAGGCACTGATCGTCACGAAGGGCGTGCTTACCGTGCGCTCCGCGGGCGGAGATCAGACCGCATCGGCGGGGGAGGTCGTCTCGCTCACGAAGGGCACCAGGGTCGTGTTTCAGGGCGAGGAAGACGGGACCGAGGTCGTGTTCGTGACGTACCTGAGCTGGTTCGACGCCCAACGCGCAGCGAATCCCCTCGAGATCGAAGACGCACGCCCCCTTCGCGGCGCGACGCGTCTCGTCCCATCGTTAGGCCGTCCGGCACCGTTGCGTCGGGGCGCATAGCTGGCTCGCGGGCAACGCACAGTCGGGTGAAAAGCCTTAGGACGCAGAGGGGGAACTGAGAGGAACTGCGTTCGCTGAGGGTCGCAGAGAGCGGCTGCGCCGCACGCGGCTCGACAGAGTCCGAGTGATCAGGGGGAACGGCTGCCCAGGACGCCACCGTGCGTTAAGGCCGTTCCCCCAAAACAAGATGCCGACAAGGCGGGCGAGCGGCGCAGCCGCTCCCTCCGCGACCCTCTGCGTGCACTCCTCTGGCGTCCTCTGCGTCCAAGAGCCTTTCGGTAACCGTAAGGATAGAGGGCCATGGGGCGTTAGGCGCGGCCACGTGCCAAGGCCGTCAGGCCAACAAGGTCAATGCCCTGCCACAGACGCTCGCGCATCGCGCGGGTGCTCGCCAGCGCGCGAGCGCCCGCCGGTGTCACCTCGAAGAGGCGGCGCGATGAGCCGTGGCCCATCACGCGGTCGGACGCCAGCAGGCCCTTCGACTCGAGGCGGTCCAGCGTCGCGTACACGGCGCCGATCGCGAGATCGCGGCCAGTCACTCGCTCGATCTCACGACGGACCTCCATGCCATACGCATCGCCGTGCGTACGGAGAACCGCAACCACGATCTGCTCTTCGAGGACGCCGAGCGGCGCGTACGGGGAGTCGGTCATCGAGGATGTCGCGTTGAATCGTGAAGTCGTGATGGTTTGTCGACTCAGCCGAGCTATTGCTCGCGCAGGATATCCGCCGGGTTCACCGTCCCGGCCCGGCGCGCCGGGATGAACGCGGCGGCGAGTCCAATCGCCAGAAGCGCGAGACTCGCGGCCGTGAATGCGATCGAGTCGATCGTGCCGACGCGGAAGAGGAACGACGCGAGTAGCCGCGCGAGCGCCGCCGTCCCGATCGCGCCGAGCACGATACCGCCGGCGACGAGCAGCGCGCCCTGGCCGACGATGTGTCTGACGACGCGCGACGCCGGCAGGCCGAGCGCGACCTTGATGGCCCAGTCGCGCTTGCGACGCGTCGCAAAGTGCGAGACCACGCCGTAGATCCCCACGGCGCCCAGGACGAGTGCGAGCACCGACAGCAGGGAGAGGAGCGTCATGATCTGGCGCGCGGGACCGACGGCCGTATCGAGCACGCGCGCCATCGTCGTCGTCCCCTGCACCGCGAACTGCGGCGCCACCCGCTGAATCGTGCGACGCGCGGACTCGAGCAGGGCCGCCGCATCGCCGGCACGAGCGGTACGGATCACCAGCGTGCCGTTAGGCCCGAACCACGAGGCCTGACCGGCAAGAAAGTAGCGCACTGGCTCGGGCTCGTCGGTCAATGCCGCCTCCGCAACGTTCGCGACCACGCCGACGATTCGTTGTGGGATGCCGAATCCGCCGCCGAGCCGCCGTCCGATCGCGTTCTCGCCAGGGAAGTACTTCGCCGCCAGCGCTTCGTTGACCACTACGGACATCTCCATGCCGACCGTGTCCGCGGGCGTGAAGATCCGGTCGGAGCCATCGAACGTGCGACCCTCTCGGACCTTGATGCCCATTGTCTGGAAATACGCCGGGGTGACGATGCGGAAGTACGACGTCTGTCCGCGAACGTCCTTGCCCTCCACCGTGAGCCCAAAGCTGTCACCGCCGCCGCGGAGCGGAATCTTCATCGCCGCGCCGACGGACTGAACACCCGGGAGGGCGCCGAGCGCGCTGGACATCTCGTCGATCGTGCGAAGGCGCGCGTCCGCCGGGATGTCACGGCTGCCGAGGACGTCCACCACCGCGATGGTCTCCGTCTCGACGCCGGACTCGATGGCGTAGAGGTTCGCGACGCTGCGCACGAGCAGCGCTGCGCCCGACGCGATGAGCATCGCGAGCGCAACCTCCGCCACCACGAGCCCGCGCTCGAGTCGCCCGCCGCGGCCCTGAATCCCGCCCGTACGCGCGAGGTTCATCGTGCCGCGCAGATCGGTGCGCCAGAGCGACGACAGGGGAACGAGCACCACGAGCAGCACGGCCGCGATGGCAATCGCCAGCGCCACGGCGAACATCGTCCAGTCGAACGCCGCGCTCTCCGACCATGCGCCGATCGGCAACGCGCCGGCAAGCAGGCGAAACCCGCCGGCGGCCATGGCTGCACCGACCGTGGCGGCGAGCAACCCGAGCAGGATGGCTTCGACCACGAGCTGCTGCGTCAGCCGGCGCCGGTTGGCACCTAACGCCGACCGGACGGCCAGCTCGGTGGACCGGCCTTCGACCTGGCCGAGCATCAGCGCCGCGACGTTCGCGCAGGCGATGAGCAGGATGAGCCCCATCGCCGTGAGCGTCGCCACGATCGCCGGTCGCATGGATCCGAGCAACTGATCGCGAATGGGCGTGATGAGGGCGTTCTTCGTTTTGTCTCCGCGCTCGGAGTACTGAAACCGTTCACCGAGCATCGTCGTTAGGCGCGCCACGTGCGACTCCATGGCACGGACGTCGGCGCCCGGAGCAACTCGGCCGAGGAACGTGTAGCTGCCGTTTCGCCCCTGGGGATTGAGCGCGCGCGTGAGCCAGATGCGCACTGACGGGTTCGGATACCAGAACCCGCGCGGCATCACCCCGACGACGGTTCGCGGCACGCCGTCGAGCGTGATCCGCTGGCCGAGGATCGACGAACTGCCGCCGAGCTCCTGCCAGAGCCCGTAACTCACCACCACCACCGGCTCGGCGCCCTGGGCATCCTCGCCCTGCTCGAACGTCCGCCCAATGAGCGGACGCGCGCCGAGGACGTCGAACAACTCAGCTGACGACGCGATTCCCGGGATGAGGCGCGTCGGGGAGTCACCCTGACGAAGCGTGACGTCGGCGGGGCGGTGCGCTGCCACCGCCCGGAAGCCGGGGAAACTGCCGCGCAGGTGGACGAACTCCTCCTCCGTCCACCACCCAGACATCCAGAACGCGCCCACTTCGTTCGCGTTCGCGAACGGGAGCGGGTCGATGATGAGCGGACGCGCGATGCCATACACGGCCGCGGTGCCACCGATCCCGAGCGACAGCGTGAGCACGGAGAGGAGCGTGAAGCCGGGACGCGCTCTCAGGCGGCGCGCGGCATACCGCGCATCGGCAATCCAGGTCGTGAACATGGGCCCTCCGGGCCGGTAGGCGTTTGCACGAGGCTGGAAACCCGTCCAGCCGCGCCACGAGGTCCAGCCGAGCAGGGCCGGGGTCGAGTGAAGTGCCTGGTGCCAGAGCCATCGCTTCGCCGATTCGCGGCCGTGTGCGGCGGCATGCTGATCGAACTCGACCGCGATGTCGGCGAGCACCTCGTCGGCCTCCGCGCGCGGTAGCAGGGCGCGGAGCAATGCGGCCGGAAGTCGCGGAAGCGACCGATGGACTCGAGGCGCTGGGGTAGGGTCGCTGTGCATTGTCACGTTATTCTCTACAATGTAGAAACGCTGGCCGCAAGTCCCGGCTCGCTTGGCATCGATCGTTGGACTGCCGAACCTCGAGGAAGGTTTGGCGTCGGCGGATCAGATTCTTCCGCTCACGCTGCCGGCTGAATCGAGAAGCAGCACCGCGGCCGCTCGCCTCGCACGCAACACTCGCGCACCGGTTCGCCGACGATCTCGGAGACGAACGCCTCCATCGCGCGACACGTCTCCGGACGTCGCGACACGGTCGACGACAGCGGACACCCGGTGGCGAGCAATTGCAGCGCTCCACCATCGGTGACGATGTCGATCTCTCCGCCGAGTGAGCGCAGCGCAGCCGCGGCGACGGCGACGCGGTCCTCGAGGGTACCCGACGCACGTCCGCCAGCCGACAGCCCAATGCGTCTCCCGACCTTGTCGAGCAACGCTTCCGCTTGTTGGGGAGGGAGCTCGGTCACCAGCACATCGAGTACGGCCGCGAGCACCGGCTGGTAGGCGCGAGAAAAGATCGGCTCGGCTTCGGGGTGGAGCTCGTACAGGACGGCGGGTTTGCCTGCGCCTTTCGCCCGCCGCACTCCGCCTTGCCGGATCACCCCGTCGCGCTCCAGCGCCGCGAGGTGAGTGCGAACCGCGTTGTCGGTCAGACCAAGCGCCTCGGCGAGCTCATCAACCGTTCGGACGCCGCGGCGGAGGAGCGTCGCGATCTGTCCGCGCGTGGAGTCGAGAAACCGTGAATTGGGGCGCGAGTCCATGGCTGGCCCGGTCGAGTCGTGCCTGAACAGTAGGTTGCGGCGCGTCGAGAGTCAAATTAGTCAATAAAATACTTGACAAATTGTTATTTCACTGCCACATCTTCGCTTCGCACGGCCCGTCCGCGGGTTTTCGCCGCGTCGGGCGCACTCATGACTCGATTCCGGAGGATGTATGGGAAGGTTTGCGATTGCAGCGGTCACAGCCCTGACGACCATCACGCTCGTGTCCGCGCCAGCGGCCGCTCAAGGAACAGGTGCGGCGAACACGCTCGACGACCCGACCATCGTCGCGATCTTCGACGCGGCGAACACCGCCGACATTGAGACCGGCGCTCTCGCGGCCGAACGGGGCTCGACGAAGGAGGTCCGGGACTTTGGCAGCATGCTCGTTCGCGACCACACTCAGGTCCGCCAGCAGGGACGCGACCTGGCCAGGAAGCTCGGCGTCACGCCGACGCCTCCGAGGAGCGATCAGGCGGCAAAGGATCACGCCGCGGCGATGGCGCGCCTCCGGGGCCTGACGGGACCCGCCTTCGACCGCGCCTTCCTCCAGCACGAGGCGGCCTTTCACAAAGCGGTGATCGACGCCGTCACGTCGACGCTGCTCCCCGCAATCCAGAACGCCGAGGTCAAGGCGCTCGTGACGAAGGTAGCGCCCGCATTCGAGGCGCATATGCTCGCAGCGCAGAACCTCGAGAAGAAGCTCGCGGCGGACAACTGAGCGGCCGTGCCGGCTACTCGTTAGGGTCGCGCGGCGGTCGCGTGGCCGTTCCGGTGACTAGATTCCGTACGTGACCGACGACCATCGCGACACGCCTCACGACGCTGTGGAAGCAGCGCGCCGAACGATCCTCGACGCGGCCGTCAACGCGTACGAGGACGCCGGGCTCAGCGGACTTTGCGCTGAAGGGCGATGGGAGGCCGCCGTCGACGCCATCCGCACCATCGACCTTGCGTCTCGCGCGATGGTGTCGACGGATCTGGCCACGCCGGCCGCTCATGCCGCCGCCGTGGTGGCCGCCGCGACGGCCCCGCCACCCAGCGGCGGCAGCGTCGCCGCGGCGGCTGGAGCGCTCGCCGCGGCCCTCGCGCAGATGGTGTCCGGACTCACGGCCGGGCGGCCGAAGTACGCCGCCGTCGCCGAGGAGATGCAGGCTGCGGGTCGACGCGCAGCCGACCTCAGGCTGGAGCTCCTGGAGCTCGTTAGGCGCGACGCCGCGGTGGTCGAAGCCGTGGCGGTAGCGCACCGGCTGCCGAGAGCGCCGCAGGCTGCGGCGGCCGCCCGAGCGGACGCGATCGACCGGGCCATGCATGACGCCACCGAAGCGCCGGCCGCTATCGCGCGCGCGGCCGCCGCAGTCGCGGACCTGGCCGCGACCGTCGCGGAGCGTGGCAACAGGAACGCCGTCGCGGACGCTGCCGTCGCCGCGCTCCTCGCCGAGGCCGTCTGCCGAGCAGCCGCGCTCACAGTGCACGCCAATCTGCCCGCCCTCGCGGACACGGCCGTCGGACGCCAGCTCGAACGGGACGCCGCCGCGTCCGCAGACGCCGCTGCACACGCCGCTGCCCGTGCAGTCGCGACCGTGCATCGTTAGGCTCGCAGATTTGGGCGATACGCAACAGACGAAGCGGCGGCCTCCAGGTCTGGAGGCCGCCGCTTCGTCTGTTGCTGTTCTGGTTGCCGGGTTCCCCGTTCCCGGTTCCCCGATTCCCGATCAGAAGGCGACGACGCCCTCGACCACGAAGCCCTTGAACTTGGCGCCGTTCCGAATGTCGGCCGTCGGGAAGTCATTGTACTTCTGGTTCACCCACTCACCCTTGAGCAGCAGCACCGGGGTAATGAACCAGCCACCCGCCAGCGCATAGCGATCGGCATTGGCCTTGTTCGTCAGTCCGGCGAACTGACCTTCCACCGTGTTGTAGCGAGCCGCGACGTACGCCTTCTCGTTCTTCAGGAAGCGGAAGACCGCGTCACCGGCGTACTGGTTGAACTCACGCTTCACGGTGTCCGTCGCCGCCGCGCCCTTCGCGTTCTCGATCACGCCGAACAGCTCGAGTCCGCGGTACTTGAGGAACGGGTTGATCTGGTACGCGTGCACCGCGCTGCGGAACGCCGGGTCGAACATGCCCGAGCTCTTGTTCGCGGCCTCGGTCGACGCCGTGTTCTCGACCACCGAGTAGTAGCGCGAACCGGCGCGGTCGCCCGAGAACAGCGTCTGGTTCATCGAGCGCGTCTGGCTCCACAGCGAGCCGGTGAGCCGAGTGCGAAGGTTCGTCGTCAGCTGCCGGTCCACGCCGACTTTCCCGTAGAACGCCGGGCTGCGCTTCTCGGGCGTCGCGACCTGACCGCGGATCTCTCCGCCGGTGATGCCGACCATGCCGATCAGCCCCTTCGCTCTGAGATAGACCTCGCCGCCGACCTCGGTCGTGAACGCATCCAGGATCAGGTTGCCGACGAACGGGTTGTACATCGCGTTCCCGTTGTCGCTACGGCGGAAGTGCGAATCACCGTAGTTGACCTCGAAGTGGCCCGCCTTGATCGTGACGTACTCCATCATCGTCTCGAGCGGCTTGTACGCGATCGGCGACGCATCGATCAGGAGGTAGCCGTCCTTCACCCACGTCTCGTTGTGGTGCCGCGAGGAGAGGTAGGATGTGAGCGAAACCCGGATGCCCTTGGCGATCTGCGCATTCAGGTAGAGGTTCGCCGTCGCGTTGTTGAACCCGTTGCCGATGGACAGCAGCTGGTTCTGGTTCACGTTGTTCACGACCTTCGGAGCAGCCGTGTTTTCGTGCCGCAGCCCCTGGAACTGCTGTGTGAACGCCGCGCCCCAGGATAGCTGGAACCCGGTGAACGCCACGCCTGGCTCCTTCGGCGTCTCGAACGTGTTGAGCCCACGCTGGTCCTGGAATCGGAGGTGCTGAATCACGTTCTTCGGAACGAGGCTCGGCGCCGCGGCCACGACCGTCGTCGTGTCAGCGGGCGCGGGCTTCGCGATCGTATCCGAAACGCCGCCGTTACCGTTCTGCGCGATTGCGGAAGCCGCTGGCATCAGCACGGCAGTGAGGGCGATCACTAGGGCATTGGTTCTCATGGGTATTCCTCCGGGAAGCGCCGCCTAACGTCCTTCGAACACCGCGGCGCGAGTGTGTCCGCGATCCGTGCCCTGATTCTAGGCGTGGCGAGACCCCCCATCCGTCAGGCGGATTTCGCGACGTGTGTCAGCGGAGGATGCGACCCGGGGTGAGGGAAACCCCGACAGCGTAACCGCTCAGGCCGAGAGCGTGTCCTCGGTGGCGAAGGGCGGGGTGATCGGCACGATCACGACGAACGTGCTCCCTTCGCCTGGCACGCTCGTCACGTCGATCCTGCCGTGATGCGCCTCCAGGATCCCGTGGGCAATGGCGAGCCCGAGCCCGGAGCCTCGTTGCTTCGCTCCCCGCCGCGCGTGCCAATAGCGATCGAAGATGTGGGGGAGGTGCTCCGCCGGGATGCCGGCACCCGTGTCGGTCACGGCGATGCGCACCTCTGCGGCAGTCGTCTCGATCCCGACGGTTACCCGGCCGCCAGTGTCCGTGAACTTGAGCGCGTTCCCGATGATGTTCGCGAGCACCTGCACGAGCCGTTCGGCGTCGGCGTCCACCGCGGGTGGTGCGTCGGGGATGTCGATCGTGAGGGTCACTCCGCGATCGCGCGCCGCCGTCGAGAACATGGCAACGGCTTGCTCGACAACGGCGATCAGGTCCGTCGGCGCCCGTTCGAGCGAGAGCCGTCCGGCCTCGATGCTGCTGACATCGAGCAGGTCGCGGATGAGGCGGTTCATCCACTCCGCGGCGTCATCGATGGCGCCCAGCAGCTCGCGTCGCTCACCCTCCGTTTCGGGCGGGCTCTCGAGCAACACGTTCGTGCACATCATGATGGCGCTGAGTGGATTCCGCAGGTCGTGCGACACGACCCCGAGGATCTCGTCACGGGCTCGACTGAGTCGCTGCGACATCTGATAGAGGCGGGCGTTGTCCACGGCGAGGCCGCCGAGCGCGGTGAGCTTTCGGGCGAGGGCGACGTCTCCATCGTCGTACCGGCGGCGCGATTCGAGCGCGAGGAGTGTCAGCGTGCCGATGAGCCGTCCCCGCGTGGCGATGCGCGTTCGCAGCAACGCGCGAACGCCGAGCCGCTGGAGTGCCGAGGCGTCCGCGGCGGCGGCGGCTGTCGCGAGCCACTCACCCGTTGGCGCATTCACCAATTCGTCGAGCGACTCGCGCACGGCACCGGATGCGTCCGACCCGTGCCGCCATAACGGTGCTCGCCGCGCTGCCAGCTCGGCCACGATGGACGCGCGGTCGCCGTCCCGCATCGTGGTGACGACTCGGCGTGTTCCTTCCTGTTCGTCTTCGAAGTCGACGATCGCCAGCTCGCCGAGCCGCGGAACGGGAAGCTGAACGATCGTAGCGAGTGTCGTCTCGAGGTCGAGCGATGCGGCGAGGAGACCAGCGGCCTCGGCCAGAAACCGCTCGTCCTGTTCCGCGCGCTTGCGGTCGGTGACGTCGCGCAGCACGACGGTGAAGATCCATCCGGCGTTTGTGCGCAGCTTGGAGATGGACGCTTCGGCGGGGAATTCCTCGCCGCTTTTCCGGCGTCCGAAGATCTCGCGGCGCTCACCCATGCGCCGTGCCGATTCGGGCGCTTCGGCGAAGTGCGCCACGTGGGCAGCGTGGACGCTGCGCGCGCGTTGGGGGAGGAGGATGTCGAGCGGCTGTCCGATCACCTCGCTCGGCTGATAGCCGAAGGTTGTTTGGGCGCCTTCGTTGAAGTGGGTGATCTTCTGTGACGCGTCGATAGTAATGATGGCGTCGGCGGCGATCGCGAGGATCGCCTCGAACATGGCTTCCGATGCCTGCTGTGCGGGCGAGCTCGGCGCGCCAGCCCAGTCACGGTCGACCTGCGTCATGCTGCGAATGTAATGCGCGTTGGCGAGCGCTGGAGCCCGAGCGAGCCTGGCGGCCTGTCATCGAGTCGATATGGAGTTGCATCACCACCGTGCGGTCGGGGGTGAGGTCTTCGGGGTCGAAGGCGTGGGGGTCCATCGTGCGAAGCCGATCGACGGCGGACTGGTACGAGGCCCGTGCCGACAGCGAGCCGGCGTTCTCGAGCACGTACACCGTGCCGTGAGCGACGACGCTCCGCCAATCGAGCAGCCCTTCGACCTCGTCGACCTCGAACGCGACCCACGGCGCGCGGTGCAGCGTCGCGAGCTTCGAGCCCGGGCTGGTTCGCATGTAGATCACGCCGTCCGCATGGACGTAGCCGATGGGCTCGATGTCGACGCGACCGTGAAAGCTGTAGGCGATGCGCCCGACGTGGTTGCGCGTCAACAGCCGACGGGTCTCGCTCGCGTCGAGCTCGTCGAACGTTGGTCGGGGAGTGTTCGTCATGGGCCCTCCAGGAAGCGGCAGGTCTTCGATTCGGAGTCTATCGCCGAGGTTCTCCCACAACGATCGGGAACACACCGACCGTCCGGTAGTCGCCGACGCGAGGCGGGCGTCGGACGTTGGCTTACACCGGTTCACGTGATCGCCGGACATTCCCCGGCCTGGTTCCGTTGCAGAGTTCGACCAGGAACCTGGTGGAGGGCTCATGTCGCTTTCGGATTCTCTTCGGCCCCTGGGCGTCACGACTGCTACACTCTCAGGCGCCGAGCCTGTCGCCCGACCACGCGCGACATCGTTAGGCGATGAGCTACGGCAGGGGCGACTGCTCGTTGCCGTAACCGGGGGGAGCGACACGGCGGCCCCGGTGATCGTCGCTCACGCGCTCGCTCGCCGGTACGGTTGCGAGGTCTCCGCGATTCAGGTCATGGACATCTCGGATGCGGCGCTCCCCACGCCGCTGACCTCCGCGTTCACTCTCGCGCGCAATCTGATCGGCGACGAGACGTACGCGGCCGACGTTCACGCGAGGCGCCAGCAGTTCACCGACCTGCTCGGCGAACCGAACGACTGGCGGGTGCACGTCGCGCTCGGAACACCGGCGAGCGAAATCCTTCGTGAGGCGCGGTCCCACGGCGTGGCTCTCATCGCCATGGGGCTGCGACATCACGGTGTGGTCGACCGGATGCTTCGCGATGAGACCACACTGACTGTCGCACGCCGAGCGCAAGCGCCCGTTCTCGGTGTCGTGCCCTCGACGCGCGCCTTGCCGCGAACCGCGGTGGTTGGTGTGGACTTCGGGCCCGCCAGCATCCGCGCCGCACGTGCGACGCTCGACGTCATCCAGCACTCGGTCGACGCGCCAGCGGCGCTCCACCTCGTGTACGTCGACCTTCGTGACGCCGACACCGCACGCGACGACACGACCGGTGACGGAGTCATTCGCCGCCTCGGCGTGCATGCGGCGTTCGAGCACCTCATCGCGGAGCTCGGTGCTCCTCCAACGGTCACGGTCACGTCGAGCATCCGCTTCGGCGAAGCCGCACCCGAGCTGCTGGCGTTCGCGACGGAGACGAACGCCGAGATCATCGCCGTTGGCAGCCTGCGGCACGAGCGCGTCGAGCGCTGGATCCTCGGGAGTGTCACGACCGAGGTCGTCCGCGACGGCCGGTGCTCAGTGCTCGTGATCCCTCCCGAGCCTGACGAATCGCGTTAGGACGTCACGTCATCCTCAACGATCGAGTGAATCCCATGTCGCCTACCCTTTCCGATACGCCTCTCACAAAGGCCGACGTGGCGAAGGCAACCACGGCTCGCCCTAATCCCGCCCGGCGGGGACCGGTTCTGTTGGCGTGCGACGGTCGCGGCACGAGCGGCGCCCCGGTGATCGCGGCGCGGCTGCTCGCCGACCGGCTCGGGTTACCGCTCGAGATCGTGACCGTGCTCGAGCCCCAGGCGATCTACTCGGTAGCGCTTGGCGGGGTGCCCGTGTACGTGCCGGAGGTGGATGATGCGCGCCGCAACGAGCGGATCGACTGCGTGCATGACTACGTCGCGCGATTCTGCGGCGATGCGGCTCCGGCGCACGTGCACGCGCGCTTCGGCAGCGTGGCCCTCGAGACCGCGACGGTCGCGCGTGAGCGCAGTGCGTCCTTCATCGTCGTCGGCGCGTCGCCGCATCGGCGACTCGATCGGATTGTCGCGGGGGAGCGGGCGGTGCAGGTGCTTCGAGCCGCGTCCTGCCCCGTTCTGTCGGTGCCGCCAGGATTCACGACGTTGCCGCGGAACATCGTGGTGGCGGTCGACTTCGCGCCGGCGTCCGTTCGTGCCGCGCAGGCCGCTCTTCTGATGCTTGGTGATGGCGGCACGCTGACGTTGCTGCACATGCTGCCCCCGCTCATGAGCGACGTACCGCTTCGCGATCCGTCGGGTCGGGATCCGGCAACGGCGGTGCAGACGATGTTCGACCGGTTGCGGAGCGAGCTGCGCCCCTATGTGCCGGGCGGAGTCACGGTGGAGACGCAGGTGCATACGACCGACGCCATCGACGGGGTCGTGGCGCATGCGACGGCGCTTGGCGCCGATCTCGTCGCCGTGGGGACGCACGGGCCGCGGCTGCTCGAGCGACTGTTCGTCGGAAGCGTTGCGTCGAGCATCATCCACGCCGCTCCACAGGCGGTGCTCGCCGTGCCGCCACCGTCGCCAGCCGAGGCGATGGAGTTCTGGCTCCGGGTCTCCGGTACGGCGGCGTCGACTCACCCGCGTGATTGGGCCGAGGCGCTCGATGGGTTCACGCGTCGCAACCGCGGCAGGCAGGCAGTGCTGGAGATCGACGATCCGAGGTACGGCTCTCAGATCGTTGGGCGAGGCTACACGCTGAGCGGTGCGGCGTACGATGGCCGAGACCACCAGGCGGAGATCATGCTCGGTGACGCGAGCGTGCCGCGCCGGCATCTCACGCACTCGATTCCCGATGTGGATTCGGTGGCCATGACTATGGACGATGCCGGCCGGGAGACGCTCGCGATCCGACACGGGCGGACGCAGACGCTGGTACTCACGGGCGCGCGGTGATGCCGACCAGCACGTCAGCGATTCGCCGACGTGCTTTCATCGGCTTCGCCGACAGCCGGCCGGGTTACGGCGGTCTATCGTAGGTCAAGCAGCAGGGACGTGGGCGCAAAGGTCTGCGCCGCCGCACATCGCACGGAGGTATCATGTTGAGGTTGCGCGACATCATGACGACCGATGTAATCACGCTCGACCCCGGCGTGACCATTCGCGAGGCGATGGACGTGTTCGCGTCCGAGCGCATCAGCGGGGCGCCCGTTGTGGCCGGGGGTGAGGTGATCGGCGTGATCTCCTCGACCGACCTGCTCCAGTTCGCCGCGTCGCTTCCGGGCGTGCCAACGGAGCGCGACCGTGACTCCGACTGGCCGAGCGACCTCGGCGGTGATGATGACCGCACCTCGAGCTTCGCCAACGACGGCCCGGGCGATGATCCGTCGGCGCTCTACTTCACCGAGTTCTGGGACGACGCCGGCGCGACGGTGGCCGAGCGCATCGTGTCCCAGGCCGGAGCGGAGTGGAATGCGCTCGAGGAGCACACGGTCTCCGAGGCAATGACACGGACCCCGGTGCGTTCACTCACGCCGGACACGTTCGTGACCGTCGCCGCGGATTACATGCGGCGGGCGAACGTGCGCCGCGTGCTCGTGATGGATGGAAGCAAGCTGCTTGGCCTGGTTACGGTGAGTGACATCACGGCTGCGGTCGCGGATGGAAAGCTGACGGCACGGACGTACGTGTTCGAGCACCGCGGGCGCTCGAGTCGCTGTTGGAGGATGGCATGATACGGTCTCCTGAATTGGCGGGCGTGGCGCTCCCGCCCAACGTCGCATCGCGCGGCGTCATCGTCGCCACGGACGGGTCGCAGGACTCCGACGGCGCTGTTCGCGTTGGCCTCGCACTCTCGCGTCGGGACAACGTTCCGATGACGCTCCTCAGCGTCGTCGAACCACTCCCCGTCTATGACGCCGACGGCATCACGGCGTTCGAGGTGGATCGGCTCACGAGCATCACGCGGGAGTCGCGGGAGGCCGCCATGCGTGCGCAGCACGACCGCACGCACCCGGGCATCCACGAGTGGCCGTACACCATCGAGGTCGGCGAGCGCGTCAGGACCATCCTCACGAGCGCCGATCGTGAAGCGGCGTCGCTCGTGATCGTCGGTCTCGGTGCGCACGGGGTGACGGCGCGCATCTTCCGCCGCGAGACTGCGCTCCGGTTGATTCGCGCGGCAACGGTGCCGGTGCTCGCCGTACCGACGTACGGCTGGGGTGTTCCGCATAGCGCGCTCGTCGCGCTGGACTTCACGCGCTCGAGCGAGGACGCCGCACGCGCTGCGCTCGACCTCCTCGGCGGCGAGGGGACGCTCTACCTCGCGCATGTCACTCCGCGCGTCCCGATCCCGCAGGGTGACTCGCGCCCGTGGGAGGAAGTCGTGGCGTCCGGGATCGTTCCGAGGCTGGAGAGTGTCGCTCGCCGGCTCGACCCGCCGCCCGGTGTGCAGGTCGAGTACGTCACCTTGCACGGCGAGCCCGCGAACGAGCTGCTCGCGTTCGCGGATCAATTCAAGATCGACCTCATTGCCGCCGGTGCGCACGGCCGCTCGGCGCTCGGACGCGTGATGTTGGGCAGCGTGTCGTCGAAGCTGGTACGCTCGGCGCAGTGCTGGGTGCTCGTCGCGCCACCGGTTCGCGAGCACGCCGAGGAGATTCGGCGCATCGGGTCCGCCTAGCGGTCGCGATGATGGAAAGCAGCGCTGGCCGGTGGTCGGTCGCCCGTGGTCTCGTTGCCGCGTGGCGACCGCTCGCCGTGGTGGTGTTCATCGCCGCCGGGTTCGTGACTCGGCTGTGGGCGCCACCGGGTGCATTGGACTGGCACATCTGGTACGCCGGTCTCGCGATCACCGGCGGTGCGGTCGTGTGGCGAACCCTCGTCGGAGCGCTTCGCGGCCACTTCGCCGCGGATGTGGTGGCGACGCTGGCGATCGTCGTCGCGGCCGTGTTGAGCCAGCCGCTCGTCGGGCTCGTGATCGTTCTCATGCAGACCGGTGGCGAAGCGCTCGAGCGCGTTGCCGAAGGGCGGGCATCCGACGCGGTGCGCGCGCTCGAGGCCGCAGCGCCTCGCGTCGCGCATCGGATGACCGGTGCTCGCATCGACGATGTTCACGTTGATGACATCGTGCCTGATGATGTGCTGCTCATTCGCCCAGGGGAGCTGGTGCCCTGTGACGCCACCGTCATCGACGGCGCATCGAGCATCGACGCCTCGATGCTCACTGGTGAACCGCTCCCCGTGGCCGCGGCCCCCGGCACGCATTTGCTGAGCGGCAGCGCCAACCTCGATGGCGCGCTCACCGTTCGGGCGACCGCCACGGCCCAGCAGAGTCAGTATGCGCGCATTGTGTCGCTCGTTCGGTCGGCGCAGGAGAGCAAGGCGCCGCTGCAGCGGGTGGCCGATCGTTATGCGGTCTGGTTCACACCGCTCACGCTGGCCGTCTGCGCCCTGGCCTATGTGACGAGCGGCGAGTGGCTACGGGTGCTGGCGGTGCTCGCCGTCGCGACACCGTGCCCGCTCATTCTCGCGACTCCGGTTGCCGTCATCGGTGGGCTCAACAAGGCCGCTCGGCGTCAGATCATCATGCGCCACGGAACGGCCCTCGAGCATATCGGTACCGCGACGGTGGTCGTGCTGGACAAGACCGGGACGATCACGATCGGACGGCCGCGTGTGCGGGAGGTCGTGACCGCCGGTCCATACACGGCGAACGGACTCCTTCGACTCGCGGGTGCGGTAGAGCAGTCGTCCGGCCACCTGCTCGCTCGCACGCTCGTCGAGACCGCGGAAGGAACCGGTGTCGTGCTGCCGTCGGCGCGCGAGGTCGTCGAGTCGCCGGGGCGCGGCGTCTTCGGCGTGGTCGAAGGGCGCCGCGTCGCCGTTGGAACACGGGCATTCGCGCTCGAGCACGCATTGAATGACGGTGCCGGGCTGGCGGCCCTGGAGGCCCGGCCGGCCGGACTTCGCGCGTTCGTTGCGATCGATGGCGTCATCGAGGGTGCGGTCGAGTATGCCGACGCGTTGCGGCCGGGGCTTGCCGACGTACTTCAAGACCTGCGCTCCCTCGGCGCGCAGCGGATCATGGTGCTCTCTGGGGATCACGCTGACAATGCACGCACGGTTGCCGCAGCGGCGGGAATCGTCGAGGCCCGCGGAGACCTGCTTCCCGAAGACAAGGTCGCTGTCGTTCGTGAGCTCGTGGCCGCGGGCGAGTCTGT
>Ga0075420_100001419_pt1 | contig 20369 bp, 20 predicted proteins | sample SoiMetdeltSBSDD4_FD_75296 | JGI IMG/M metagenome (GOLD analysis project Ga0075420, IMG submission 75296) | Bulk soil microbial communities from a Populus tree surrounding site in Tennessee, USA - Soil MetaG P. deltoides SBSDD4 | ecosystem: Environmental > Terrestrial > Soil > Tree plantation... | reverse complement strand
CGGCCCCGGGCATGGAGCCCAATCGGTTCGGGACGCCGGTCACGCCGGCCCCGGGCGTGGCGCCGAACGGTCAGCCCCAGGAGGACCAGCAGGATCAGCCGCCGGGCGCTCCCGGGCAGGATTTCCCGCCCGCACCGGCGCTCCCGCCAGCCCAGCCGATGCAGCCGTCCGGAGGCGCGGCGCCGGCCATTGAGGCTGCGCCCGCGACCGACACGCAGTCCGCGCCCACGCCCCCGACGATCCAGCCGATGCCCTGGGCGACGCCCCGCCCGACCGAGGAGACGGCGCCTCCCGACGAGTGACCGCCCGAATACGCTAGACCGTGAGTAGCACCCGCCACCAGCATCATCGGTCGCTATGGGACCGGGCCTGACGATCCCATGACAGCTTCCGCGTCCCTACGGGACGCTGCGAAGGTAGGCAGGGACTTTAGTCCCTGACGCCTGACTTGACGCCTGGCCGCCGTGCGACGCCGACGCCTGATGCTTGACGCCTGCCTGCCGTGCGACGGCTCACGCCCGACTGACACTGACGCCTGACGTCGTTCAGCCGCCGCTGACGGGTGGGATTAGCGCCAGCTCGTCGCCGTCGCGGAGCTTCAGGTCGCCGCCGACGTAGTCCTGGTTGACCGCCAGCAGCGCCTTCTCGGCGGCCGGCCCGAGCCGGGGGTAGGCCTCGCGGAGGGCCGCGACGACCTCAGAGACCGTGGCGCCGTCGGGCGCATCCCAGGCGAGCGTCCCGCTGCCGACTGCTTCGCGGAAGGAGGCGAACAACCGAATCCGAACGTTCACGCCCTAAGTATACGGCCCGTACGGCCCGCCCGCCGGCTCTCGCACCTCCGAGAGCCAGGCGAAGCTCGTCAGGCGGATGCGCCGCCGCCGCACCACCTCGAAGGCCGACCGCGACGTCAGCGCGCCGAGCTCGCGGTCGCGGCCCTCGGCGAACACCGTCAGGCGGGCCAGCTCCTCGTCCGGGTGGCCCGGATGCGTCATCAGCTCGGTCAGCCCGGGCGGCAGCGCGTCGAGCGCCGCCCGCAAGCCGGCCTCGCCGAACCCCATCCCCAGGCCGATCCCCCGGAAGTGGCGCGCCGTGCGCAGCCCGGCCCGCCGGACCAGCACCCGCGTGAGCATCCCGAACGTCGAAATCGCCACCGTCCGGGCGGCATCCTTCGGCGAGAGCGCCAGTACGGACGGGGCTGGCCCGGCCTCCATCGGGCAGCGTACCCACCCCACCCGGTGCTCGCGCGCCAGCGCGATCACCAGCGGGGCGACGCGCGGGTGGACGTGGACGTGGTGGTGCGAGTCGACGTGGTCCGGCCGGATGCCGCGTCGCAGCGCCCACTCGACCTGGCTCGTCAGCTCGAGGCGCAGGTCGTCCGCGTGCACCTTTCCGAGCGAGAGCCGCGCCAGCAGCGTCCCCAGCACGAAGAACCGGCCGTCGGCGTCCACCAGGGTAGGAACCTGCTCGGGCGGGCAGAGCGGCCGGCCGGCCGTGAGCGTCAGGTGCAGCCCGAGGCCGAGGTCCGGGCAGATCGCCGCCCGCGTCAGGGCGTCCTCGGCCGACGGCAGGTTCGCCATCAGGCTGGCGCTGGTGACCAGCCCGGTCCGGTGCGCCTCGACGATGCCGCGGTTGACGCCTCGGCTGATTCCGAAGTCGTCGGCGTTGACGACGAGCTGTCGGAGGGTGCGTGCCATGCTCGAACCGTCGCTCCGATTGCCGAATGGGGGCCGCGATTGTATACTCCCCCGCCAAATCGGGCGCCAGCACGACTCGTTTCGTACCTGGGCGCGGCGCCGGTAGGCTCGACCTCGCGATGCACGCTTACACCCCAACCGAATCCGCGCCGGCCCTGCTGCTCCCTGCAACCGCGATTCGGCGGTCGCTGGGGCGGTACAACGGCCAGTCGCTCGGGATCCGGGGCTTCGTCCTGGCCCGCCACCTGCTGGCGCCGCTCGCGCGGGTCCTCGCGGCCGTCCCCCCGCGGGGCCGCCTCCTCGACGTCGGCTGCGGGCACGGCCTCTTCGCCAACGCTGCCGCGCTCGGCTCGCCCGAGCGACAGGTGTTCGGCGTCGACCCGTCCGGCGCCAAGATCGCCGTCGCCCGCGCCAGCTCGGCCGGCCTGCCGAACGTCCGGTACCTCCAGGGCACCGTCCAGGAGATCGCGGAGCGCGACTTCGACGCCATCTCGATTCTCGACGTGCTCTACCTCCTGCCGATCGAGGAGAAGCTGGCCCTGTTGCGGGCCTGCCGCCAGCGGATCGCCCCGGACGGCGTCTTGATCCTGAAGACGAACGACACCCGCCCGCCCTGGAAGTACCGCGTCGCGCGGCTCCAGGAAGAGGCGATGACCGGGCTCGGCCTGACGATGGGACACGGCCTCTACTTCCTCAGTCGGGAGCAGAACGCCGGCCTGCTGGAGCTGGCCGGATTCCGCCCGGCCACCGTGGACCTCAACAACTGGCTGCCGTACCCGCACGTCATGTTCGTGAGTCGCCCGGTATGACCCGGCTCTCGGTCGTGATCCCGGCCTACAACGAGGAGCACGTCATCGGCGATACCCTCGCGCGGCTCGGCGCCTACCTGGAGCAGACGCCCGACCCGGAGCTGATCCTCGTCGACGACGGCAGCCGCGACCGGACCCGCGAGATCGTGTGCGAGGCGATCACCCGTTACCCGTTCCTGCGGCTGCTCCAGAACGACCGCAACCGCGGCAAGGGGTACTCGATCAAGCACGGCATCCTGGAGTCGCGCGGCGCCTACGTGCTGTTCACCGACGCCGACCTGGTCTACCCGATCGAGGGCGTCGAGCCGTTCATCCGCGCGCTCGACGCCGGCGCGGACTTCGCGATCCCCTCGCGCAGCCACCCCGGCACCCTGTTCGCGCTCCACCCGCGCCACTTCTCGTACATCTACCAGCGGTACCTGGTGGGCCGGACCTACATCAACGTCGTCAACCGGGTGCTCTCGCTCGGGGTCACCGACACCCAGGCCGGCTTCAAGTGCCTGCGCGGCGAGGCCGCTCGCGCCATCTTCGCCCGCACCACCCTCTACGACTTCGCCTTCGACGTCGAGGCGATCTTCATCGCGCGCCAGCTCGGCTATCGCGTCGTCGAGCTGCCGGTCTACTTCCTCTACCTCGGCGAGCAGAGCAGCGTCCAGCTGGTGAAGGACTCGGTGCAGATGCTGATCGACCTCTGGAAGATCCGCCAGAACGGCAAGTCCGGCTTCTATCTTCGCGAGCCGCGCGATCCGCTCGGCACGATCGGGCGGGCGAACGGCGTGGCGCAGCCGGACGGCAGCGCCGCCGTCCGGTAGCGCAGCCTCAACCGCTGGCCGCGTCTCCCGCGCCGATCGGACGGGCGGCCATCACCGCCTCCTCGTCTCGGCGGGGGCCGCCCGGCAGCCCGATCGTGCAGGCCAGGTGCAGCAGCGGCAGCCCGACGATCATGATGACCGAGATCCCCATGATCGTCGTGTACGTCATCGGCTGGAAGACCGGCCAGATGTACTTGAAGACCACGTAGTTCAGGACGCCGCCGTAGCAGAACAGCAGCGTCCGCTCGTGGATCAGGCGGGTCGGCAGCAGCGCCGCCAGCGCCACCAGCCAGACGAGGTACCACGGCTGCCACCAGAGCGTCGCGAACGCCAGGTAGACGAAGGAGACGTCGTAGGCGGCGCGCAGCCACGGCAGCCACCTCGTCTCGGGCACCTCATTCCGCCACTCCTCGCGCCAGAGCAGCCAGAGCCGCACCGCGGTGAACGCCGCGAAGCTCAGCCCCACCAGCGTCGCGGCGAGCCGGCCGGCCTCTTCGAACGGGAGCCACTGGCGCAGCAGCTCGCGGAGCATCGTCGGGATCGAGGCGGTGAACCAGTTGCCGCGCGTCAGGAAAAAGAGCGTGTCGAGGCCGCCCCAGAACGGGGCGTAGAGCAAGAACGCCAACAGCAGCGAGATGCCGCCGCCCAGCACGACCTCGGGGAGCTTGTCGCGGAGCGGGCGCCGGCCGCGCAGCAGCCCGTAGAGCACGACCGGCCCGAGCGCCAGGGCCAGCAGCTTGGTGAGCACGGCCAGCGTCAGCAGCGGCAGCACCAGCAATCGCCGCCCAGCCAGCAGCGCCCAGACCGCCAGCAGCACAAATAACACCATCACCACGTCGTTGTGGCCGTTGCCGACCAGCTCGAACTGGAGCAGCGGGTTCCAGGCGAAGAGCAGCGTGCCCGAGGCGGCGTGGCGCGGGCAGAGCCGTGTCAGCAGGCGCCAGATCAGCAGGGCGCAGCCGATGAACGCGATCAGCCCGAGCAGCTTGAACAAGACCAGCCCGCGCAGCAGGCCCTCGCCGGCCAGCCAGGTCGGCAGCAGGCTGAGGATTTGCCAGACCGGGCCGTACACCGAGCGCTCGTTGGGCCAGGGCGAGTACCCCACCAGCGGGTCCGGGAACGCCGAGGGCGGCTGAAGGAACGGGTTGCCGCCGTACACCAGCACGATCCGGCCGTACATCAGGTAGTCGTACAGGTCGAGGGCGGCGGCCGGGTAGATCCAGACGTTGAGGATCCCGAAGATCACCTGCCCGGCCACGATCAGGTCGAGGGCGGCGGCCTCGGGCTGGGCGCGCACGACGCGGTAGGCGACGTACTGGAGGGCGAACAGCGCCGCGAAGGCACAGACGTAGAGCGCCTGGCTCGATCGCGTGTACCGCCCGAACCAGGCGTAGTCGGCCTGCGGCTGGGCGACGTGGACCCAGAGCGGCCAGGTGAACGTGAACGCCCAGGCGTAGATCCCCGCGCTCGCGATCCCGATCGCCACGATCAGCCAGGTGCGGTTCGCCAGGGCGCGGTGGGACGGCTCCGCTTCGTCGGACGGCGTGCTCATCGGGCGGGCGGCGACCCCTCGCGCAGGCGCGCCGCATCGTTCTCGGGCTCGGCGTACCGCCCGGGGCCGTGCGCCACCCAGCAAGCGCTGTCGTAGCAGACCCGCCAGTGCTGGGGTGAATGGTACGTCACGTTCGCCGATCCCTGGAGGAGCGCCTGTCGCAGCTGCTCGCTCCGCGCGTCGCTCGGGATCCGGAGGGAGACGATCCGGACGGCGTCAGTCTCCAGGAACGGCCCGGCCTCGCCCTCGGAGGCGTCGGCCGTGCTGACCTGCCGCCCGACCGGCGCCGGCTGCGGCGTGCGCCCCACGTACCAGCTCACGCCGGTCGCGATCACCGCGACCAGGCCGAACGCCACGATCCAGGCGATGAGGAAGCTCTTCATCTATAACGCTCTAGGAGAGCGCCGCTCTCAGGCAGCGGAGGGATGGAGCGGCGCACCGCGCACTGACACTCCGCAATAACGGGTACAATGTGAGGGTGCAACGAACCGCCTGCGTCCGTCTGAAGCCATCCCCGGAGCAGCGGACCGCCCTGATGGAGACGTTGCGCCAGTCGACGGCCTGCTTCAACGCGGTCGCGGCCTACGGCTGGGAGCACCAACAGCGGAACGGCGTCGCGCTGCACAAGGCCACCTACTACCCGCTCCGGGCAACGCACCCGGAGTTGCCATCGCAACTGGTGGTGTCGGCCCGTACGCGGGCCAACGAAGCGCTCAAGTCCGCGCTCACACGGGTACGCCAGGGGCGACGGGCCGGCTGCCCTACCGGCGTGCTGGTTCCGATTCGGTACGACGCCCGATCCTACCGACTCGCCGAAGGCGCGGTCAGTCTTGCATCCGTCGCCGGCCGGCAACTGGTCCCGTTCGCCACGAACCCGCACGCGGCCGGGTTGTTGGCTCAGGCGATCGGCAGCGACAGCGCCGACCTGATCCTGCGCAACGGCAAGCTTTGGCTGCACGTCGTGCTGACCTTGCCGGACGTGCCGTTCAGCAGCACAGGGGCTGCTGTTGGCGTCGATCTCGGCCTGACCCGTCCGGCGGTCACGAGCGAGGCACGCTTCCTCGGCCAGAAACGCTGGCGCGAGATCGACCGCCGCTCTTTCCGACTGAAGCGCAGTCTGCAAGCCAAAGGCACGAAGTCCGCCCGCCGGCATCTCCGGAAGCTCGGCAGGCGGATCGCTCGGTTTCGGCGCGACTGCGACCACGTTCTGTCCGCGCGTATCGTCCGGTCTGTCATTCCCGGCACGACCGTCGTCGTGGAGAACCTGTCCGACATACGCACGCGCGTCAAACAGCGGGGACGGGCTTCCCGTCGCCGGCTGCACTCCTGGTCGTTCGCGCAACTGCGCTCCTTCCTGGAGTATAAGGCGGAGGCGGCCGGTTGCCGGGTGGTCGGGGTCGATCCTCGACACACAAGCCAACGCTGCAATGCCTGCGGCCACGTCGCGCGCGGCAACCGCGACGGTGCGCGGTTCTCGTGTCGCCAGTGCTCGGCCCAAGCCAACGCCGACCTCAACGCGGCACGGAACATCCGCGACCGCCACCTTGTCGGCTGGGGCAGCGCCCCGGCCGGCGGGCTGTCCGTCAAGCAGCCTATCGCGGGAGATGCTGTTGCTGCTCAACATGTGTCTGCTCGCAAGCCGCCCGCTCTTGCTGGCGGTACTTGACCGGAGGCTCCACGATGGTAGCACACGCCGCCGCGCCAACTGGGGCAATTCCGGGCCAACAATCGACCACGGCGGCGCTTGCCGAGCGTATGCTGTTGAGATACAATCTCATTCTCCGGTCAAGCAGGCGCACCCTTTATTGACGGGTCGTGATGGTGTTTGGGAGAATTCTGAAGAACGCGGACCTCAACCAGGTTGTCGACGAGGAGCCCTTCGACGTGGCCGACGCAGCGCAGATCATCGGTCAGCTGACCAGGGAAGGGCACCGGCTCACGACCCCCCGCCAGGCCATCATCAAGATGGTCGCGCCGCGTCAGGACCACTTCAGCGCCCAGGAGGTCTGGGACGAGGTCCGCTCCCGGCACAGCGGCATCGGCCGCGCGACCGTCTTCCGGACGCTCGACCTCCTGACCGAGCTTGGCGTCCTGAACCGGATCCACACCGGCGACGGCTGCCACCGCTACACCGTCTGCGAGACCAAGCACCACCATCACCTGATGTGCGTCGAGTGTGGCACGGTGATCGCGCTCGAAGCCGGCGGCATCGAGAACCAGATCCGCCGGATGGCCTCCGAGGCCGGCTTCGACCTGCTGACGCACCACCTCGAGCTGGTCGGCCGCTGTTCGGCCTGCCGCGAGCGGGCAGCCAGCACGACGTCGGCCGCGTCGTAGCCCGCGATGGTCGCACATCGTCCTCAGACCACCCCGTCTCGGCGTGCGCTGAGACGAGATCTCATCCACCGCGCTCCGGAGCGCGCGTGAGCGACGCCGCGCCCGCCGTCGAGCTGCGCGACGTCACGGCCGGCTATCGCGGTCACGTCGCCCTCGAAGGGGTCACCCTGACGATCCCCCCGGGGTCGATGATGGCGATCGTCGGCCCGAACGGCGGCGGCAAGTCGACGCTCCTCAAGCTGCTGCTCGGCCTGATCGAGCCGTGGCGCGGGACGGTCGGCGTGCTCGGCACCGCCCCCACCGCGGCCCGGCGTCAGATCGGCTACGTGCCCCAGACCGGCAGCGGCGACTGGAGCTTCCCGGCCACCGTCGGTGAGGTCGTGATGATGGGCCGCTACCGCCGGCTCGGCTGGCTCCGGCGGCCGGGCCGCACCGACTGGGCGGCCGTCGAGGCGGCCCTCGACCGGGTCGGGATGGCCGACCGCCGCGACCGCCAGGTCGGCGAGCTGTCCGGCGGCCAGCAGCAGCGGGTCTTCTTCGCGCGGGCGCTGGTCCAGGAGCCGGAGCTGCTGCTCCTCGACGAGCCGCTGGCCGGCGTCGACGCCCTGACCGAGCGCGACATCTACACCCTCCTGCGCCAACTGGTCGATCGCGGCGTCACCGTCCTCTTCACCACCCACAACCTCTCAACCGTCGCCGAGCAGTTCGACCTCGTCGCGTTCGTCAACCGCCGCATCGTGATGTGCGGGCCGCCCTCCGAGGTCTTCCACGAGCAGACGCTCAGAGAGACGTACGGCCACCGCATGGCGCTGGTCCAGGTCGGCGACCGCTACTACGCGATCGACGTCGGCAGCCACGGCGAGACGGCCGGTGTCGGCGACTCGTGACGCGATGAACCTGATGTCTGACCTCCCGCGCCTGCTCCTCGACCCGTTCCTGTTCCCGTTCATGCAGCGGGCGCTGGCCGCCACGCTGATCGTCGGGGTGCTCTGCGCCGTCGTCGGGGCGTTCGTCGTCTGGAAAGGGCTCTCCTTCGTCGGCGACGCCCTGGCGCACGCCTCGTTCGCCGGCGTCGCCATCGCCTTCGTCACGGGCCAGAGCATCTACCTCGGGGCGGCCATCGCGGCCGTCGTCACTTCGCTGACGATCACGTACCTCAGCCGCACCGCTCGGATCAGCTCTGACACGGCGATCGGCGTGCTGTTCGCGTTCGCCTTCTCGCTCGGCATCGTCGTCATCAGCCGCGTCCAGAACTACACCGTCGACCTGTTCGCCTACCTGTTCGGCAACGTGCTCGGCGTCGGTGTCGACGACCTGCTCCTGATCTCCGGGGCCGGCGGGCTGGTCCTGCTGGTGATCGTGTTGGTCTACAAGGAGCTCTTCTTCGTCGCGTTCGACCCGGTGATGGCTGAGGCGAGCGGCCTGCCCGTCGGCCTGCTCCAGTACCTGCTGCTGGCGATGATCGGCGTCACGGTCGTCGTCGCGATGCGGGCGGTCGGGATCGTCCTGGTCGTCGCGATGCTGGTGACGCCGGCCGCGACTGCCTCGCTCCTGACCCGCAGGTTCCACCGGATCATGCTGCTGGGGGCGCTCCTCTCGGCGCTGGCGTCGCTGCTCGGGCTCTACCTCTCGTTCTACGCCAACGTCGCCTCCGGTGGCGCGATCGTCCTGGTCAGCACCACGATCTTCCTGCTGGTCCTGGGCTACACGTCGCTGCGCGCGCGCCTCCGCCCCAATGTGGCGGCGGCCCCTGCCGGCCAGACAGCCGGGTAAGCATCTGCCGCACAGCAACGCCACGTTGCCGGGAACGATCGGGACTGCCACGCCCGCTGGGAGCGCGGCCGGCCCGGCCGCTTCCGACGCCCCCACCGCACAGCCCTCGGCAGCCCCTGCAACGAACGAGCGCGGGAGCGCGGTCAGCCTGACCGCCCCCGTTTTGCAGCCCATCCGGGCCTGCCGGACTATAGGAACCGGCCTGCCGACTCCTGCGTCTTAACATCGACGTCAGCAGCCGCCCGGGTGAGGCGTGAGGGCTGGCACGTCCTCTGCGCTCGTTCTCCCTGGAGGCCCCCGATGTTCGAACGATTCAAGAGTCTGCCCCAGGTCTGGCGTACCGGCCGCCTGGCTGTGCGGCTGCTGCGCGACCCGCGCGTCCCGACCGCCGCGAAGGTGCTGTTCGGCGCGACCGTGCTCTACATGCTCTCGCCGATCGACGTCGTGCCGGACTGGCTGCCAGTGCTCGGGCAGGCCGACGATCTGGTGGTGCTGATGGCCGGCCTCAACCTGTTCTTGAGAGCCTGCCCGAAGTGGCTGGTCGAGGAGCACGAGGACGCGCTCGGCTCGCGGCGCGACGACCGCCAGCCGTCGACGAGCGGTCGGCCGCACGGTCGGACCATCGACGGCGAGTACCAGCCCGTCCGCTGACGTTGGGGCCGCTCAGTCGATCTCGGCCTTGAGCGGCGCCGCCACCCGATCCTGCTCGCGGTACGCCACCAGCGCCACCTGCTGCCGCTCCATCGAGACCCAGTTCACCTTGTACAGCTTGCGGCCGATCCGGATCGTCTCGCCCTTGTACAGGTAGTAATCCTGAGGGTCGCGCGTCGAGCGAACCGTCACGCCGAGCACCTTCGTCTCCTGGGCCTGCTTCAGCTCGCCGTGCAGCACGGCGTAGACGGCGCCGTCCGGACCGGACGGGTCGGCGCGGCGCTGGATCGAGGCGACCGTCAGGTCCCGGGTGTTCGATCCCGTGACCTGGCCCCCGACGTTCAGGCGCAGCAGCTCGTCGATCTCGACGTCCTGCGCCAGCGCCTGGCGCGGCGGGTGGGCCGGGTCGAGCTGGTCCGCGACCCGCTGCCCGACGGCCCCGATGGCGCTGGCGCCGCGCTCGACGGCGCTGCCGATCTGGTCGGCGAAGGCGCCGGGCATCCGCAGGCCGGCGCCGACCGTCGACACCATCGCCCAGAGCACCGCCAGCATGATCAGCAGGAAGGTCAGCTTGATCAGCGCGCCGATGCCCTTGCTGACCACAGCTAACGTGGCGGGCACCGCCGAGGAGGACCGGACGGCGATCGGGCGCTCCTCCGACTGGTCGTCCTGGCGGTCCCGGTAGCGGATCTCCTCGCGGTCGTCGCGCCACGCCTGGCGCGCCGGGCGATCCAGCAGCAGGTCGTCGTCGGCGCGGGCGGGCAGTCGGGGATTCGGAGAGACGCTCATCGGTGATGCATCTCGCAAAGCGCGTGCCGAGGCGTGTCAGGGCGACGCAAGGGTCAGGCGGCCGGCGTCGCGGCGGCGGGCGGCGGCGTGGCCGGCGTGCCGGGCCGGACCGGCCCCCGTCCGCGCGACGTTCGCCGCACCAGGCGCATGAACAGCCAGATGAGGCCCCAGCCGAGCAGCAGGAAGCCGCCCCAGATCGGCGAGAACACCAGCAGCCAGATCGCGAAGCCCGCCAGCCCGCGCAGCGCCGCCCCGAGCGCCCGGACCGCCTCCTCGAACGTCGCGCCGGGGCTCCAGCCCGGCCGGGCGAACGCGCCGACTTCACGAAGTGTCACGTTGATCGTCGCCAGGTCGGCGCGGCGCTCCAGCGCCTGCTTCCGACCCTGGATCTGCTCGATCTGGCTCCGGACGTTGGTCAGCTCGCGCTGGATCTGGAGGATGTCCTCAACCCGAGTGGCCCTGCCGAGCAGCGCCAGGAGGCTCTCCTCCGAGGCTCGCAGGGTCCGCAAGCGGGCGTCGAGGTCCACGTACTCCTCAGTGACGTCCTGGGCCTGGGCCTGCTCGTCGACGACCCGCTCGGCGATCCCGCGCAGCCGATCGAGGGTCGCCTGGTAGGTCGCTTGATCAGCCGGCACCCGCAACGTCATCGTCGCCGTCATCCGGTCGCCGTCCTGGCGGATCTGCGATCCTGAGAGGTAGCCGCTCTGCTCGCCGACGATCTGCTCGACCTTGTGGAACGCCTCCTGGACGTTCCCGACGGCCAGCGTCATCGTCACCGTGCGGATGATCATCCGGTCCAGCGATGGCAGGTTCTGCTGGGCCTGGTCCGCTGCCTGGCTGGCCGCCGCGCCGCTAGCGGCCTGCGGGCGCGGCGCCGCCGGTGCTCCTGCCGGGGCCGGCGCGGCGGCCGGGGCCGCCCGGCCCCGTTCCTCGCTCGCCGTGGGCGAGCTTGACGCCGCCGCACAGGCGCTCGTTGCAAGCACGGCGATCAGTCCGAGGATGGCGACGAAGCGCACGCTCATCCGAACCCCCTCAGCAGCGTCAGGTCGACTCGATCGAAGCAGTCCATGGAACAAGACGATCGCACGGCCCATCGTGTTCCGAGCGCTGGCTTCACTTGACATAATAATGCCGCTGACGGTGGCTTGCGGAGGGCCGGTGCGCTAGCATCCGCCCTGTTATGAGCGACGCACTGCTCGTCGAGGGTCGGGGGCCGATCCGCACGATCACGTTCAATCGCCCGGCCCAGCGCAACTCACTGCCGCCGGCCGAGTGGCTGCACCTGCGCGACCTCCTGGCGGAGATCGCCGCCGACAGGTCCGCGCGAGTCGTCGTCATCCGAGGCGCCGGCGGCCGGGCCTTCTCCTCGGGGTACGACATCGGCGCGCTCCACGAGCTGGAGCAGCAGGGGATCGTCCTCTCGACGCCGGACGACCCGTTCGAGATCACGTTGGCGGCCGTGGTCGAGCATCCGCTGCCCGTCATCGCGATGGTGTCCGGGTACGCCGTCGGCGGCGGCTGTACGTTGGCGGCCGGCTGCGACGTGCGGATCGTCGGGGCCTCGTCGCGGTTCGGGATGCCGCCGGCGAAGCTCGGGCTCGTCTACAGCGCGACCGAGCTGCGGCCGTTCGTCGACCTGATCGGCCCGGCCAGGACGAAATGGATGTTCTTCTCCGGGCGCCTGATCGACGCCCAGCGGGCCCTCCAGTGGGGGCTGGTGGATGAGGTGCTGCCGGACGACGAGCTGGAGGCCCACACCGACGCGCTGGCCGACGAGATCGCCGAAAACGCGCCGCTCTCGGTCCAGGGCACCAAGCTGATCGTGCGCGAGATGCGCGGACCCGCCGCCTCGCCCGATGCCGCCGAGCGGATCGCCGCCGAGATCCAGCGCGTCAACCGCGGCGCCGACCTGGCCGAGGGGATGCGGGCGTTCCAGGAGAAGCGGCGCCCGGTCTTTCGCGGCGAGTAGGCCGTCGCTACAGCGCGGTCGGCCCCTCCACCGCGATGTCGTGCCGACGCAGCCAGTCGACGACGGCGGCGCGCTCGCGCCGCGCCTTTTCCGTGAGGAGGTGTTCCGGCGTCTGAAAGAAGCACCACTGGAACGTCGTGCCCAGCTGGTTGCGAGCCTCCGGCGGGGCGCCTGCTTCCAGCAGGTCGAGGGTCCGCGCGAACGCGTTGATCTTCGCCGCCAGGTGCAGGGGCGTGTTGCCCATGCGGTCGGCGCGCGCGGGATCGGCGCCGGCCGTCAGCAGCATCTGGAGCTGCTCGTCGCGGGTCCCCATCAGCGCTGAGAAGATCGGGGTTGCGCCGGTCTTGTCGTTGGGCGTGTTCGGATCGGCGCCCTTGTCCAGGAGGATCCTGAGATAGTCGGGATCGTTCGACATCGCGGCGAGGTGCACCACCGAGTTGCCTTGTTCGTCCGTCACGGCCGGATCGGCGCCCGCGTCAAGCAGCGCAGCCAGCCCCGCCTTGCTCCGATTGAGGAGGGCCCACTCCAGGAGGCTCGTCTTCTTGTCGCCGCGCGCATCGACGTCGACCCCCTCAGCGGCCAGTCGAGCGACGCGCCGGGCGTCGCCCCGGGCGGCAGCTTCCGCCAGGGCGACCACCTGGGGGTCGGCGTAGACATCGCTGGCCTTCACGTTGCCGGTCGTACCGCAGCCGCCGATCAGCAGCACCATCGCCGACCAGGCACAGGCAAACTTGATCACACACTTCTCCGTCAAGGTGGTCACGGCGGACGTGGTCCCGGGGGACGCGGGCGCACACGGAGGCCGCCGGCGACCGCGTTACGCGGGCGTGCAGGCGAAGTTCTCCACCCTCAGCGCGTTGTTCACGGTGCGGAGCGCCACGAGGCAGGCGCCGATCTTGCGGTTGGCCTGGCTCGCGTCGATGATGTCCGGGGGGAGCAGCGGGATGAGGTCGCCGAAGCGCCCGCAGGGCGTCGCGAACCGCGCGAAGACGTTGGTCGCCGCCTGGTTCTGAGTAACGTCCACCGTGAGGTCGCTGCCGGCGCAGGCGGCCAGGGTCCGCGCATAGTCGGGAAGCTTTGCCTCGAGTCGCCGGCGCCCGCCGTCGGAGAGCATCGCGCCTGGCCTGCCGGTCTCGCCGCCGACCAGCGCCTGCACGAACTGCCGGCCAAGCTCCAACGCCCCTGCCGGCGGGGCGTTGTCGGTCGGCGGCTTCGCGTTCAAGGCCGGCTTCTCTTGAGCGGCCGCTTTGGGCTCTGGCTTCGCGGCCGGCGCGGTGGTAGGCTGTGCGGTCGGCACCGCGGCCGACTGATGCTCCGTCTTCGGCACGGTGACGGCGCTGACCGGTCCGCCGACGGCGGCCGGCGCTGGCGTCGAGCCGACCGGCCCGGCGCAGCCGACGACAAGCGGAACGAGCGAGATCAACAGGAATCGTCGCATGTCCAGAGGCACCTCAGAGGTCGCGCGACCAGGTCGTCGTTGGCCTGTCGTAAGAGGCCGGGCCGCCGCGCTCGCACGCGAGAGCCGGGGCCGGCGTCGAGCGTGTCCTGCTCGGCCGCTGTCGCGCCAAGCCTCTCCGTACCTCATCGTATGACGCGGTGCCGGTGGCCGCTGTGCTGAGGGGAACAGCCAGGCTGTCAACCGGAAGACCCGGTCCTGGATGGCCGGGCCGTGCGGCGAGCCGCGTCGCTACCATGAGGACGGACCGCGGCCGGGGCACCGAGTCGGACGTCATCGGCGTGGCTGAGGTCCCATGGCGTAGAGCCACGTGATCGTGCCACTTCAGTTGGGGGCAACCGATGACGACGCCGCTCGACCTGCTGATCCGCAACGCTCGCCTGCCTCGCTCGACCGGCACCACCGATATCGCGATCCGCGACGGCCGCATCGTGGCACCCTCCGAGTCAGACGCCAGCGCCCGCGACACGATCGACGCGGCCGGCGCCCTCGTCACGCCGGCCCTGGTCGAGCCGCACATCCACCTCGACGCCGTCCTGACCGTCGGGCAGCCCCGCTACAACCAGACCGGCTCCCTCTTCGAGGGCATCGCGATCTGGGGCGAGCGCGTCAAGAGCCTGACCGTCGAGGACGTCAAGCAGCGGGTCCGGACGGTCCTGCGCTGGCAGCTCGCGAGCGGCGTCCTCTACGTCCGCAGCCACGTCGACGTCTGCGACCCTGAGCTGACCGCCCTTCGGGCCCTCCTGGAGCTGCGCGACGAGGTCGCCGGCCAGATGACGCTCCAGCTCGTCGCGTTTCCCCAGCAGGGCATCCTCTCGTTCCCGGACGGCGAGGCGCTGATGCGCAAGGCCGTCGAGCTGGGCGCGGACTGCGTCGGCGCCATCCCGCACTTCGAGCTGACCCGCGAGTACGGCGTCCGCTCGGTCGAGTTCGCCCTCGCCCTGGCCGCCGACCACGGCCTCATGGTCGACGTCCACTGCGACGAGACCGACGACGAGCACTCGCGCTTCCTGGAGGTGATGGCCGCCGAGACGATCCGGCTCGGGATGGAGGGTCGGGTCACGGCCAGCCACACCACGGCGATGCACTCGTACAACAACGCCTACGCCTACCGCCTGATCAACAACGTCAGGCGGGCCGGGCTCCACATGGTCACCAACCCGCTCGACAACTCGACGCTCCAGGGTCGCTTCGACGCCTACCCGATCCGGCGTGGCCACACCCGGATCAAGGAGTTGCTGGCGACCGGCGTGAACGTCTGCATCGGCCACGACTCGATTATGGACCCGTGGTACCCGCTCGGCTACGGCGACCCGCTGTTCTGCGCCTCGGTGCTGGCCCACTACGGCCAGATGTCCGGCTACGAGGAGCTGCTGACGTTGTTCGACATGATCGGGCCGAACGGCGCGAAGGCGGTTGGCGTCGAGGGGTACGGCCTCGAGCCCGGCTGCCGCGCCGACCTGGTGATCTTCGACGCAGCCTCCGAGATGGACGCCCTGCGGCTGGTGCCGGTCCGCCGGGCCGTCATCCGCGCCGGGCAGGTCGTCGCCCGCGCCGAGCCGGCCCGCCGCACCATCGTCTGGGACGGCCGCGAGGAGCCCGTCGACTTCATGCGGTGATCGCGGCTACAGGCCGGCTTCTCCCGGTCTGGTTCGGCCTCGAATCAGGCCCACGGGTACTTCGTGCTGGCAGCGAGATCACTCGCTTCACTCGCAAGCGCGTTCCGTTCGGGACAACAGGAGGATCGAGCCCCCGACAACGTGCCGTCGAGGGATGATATCCGAGGAACGAACCCAGATTCGGTGTTCATCCCTTCGAGTCAGGCCCCTCGTACAGATGGCTCCCGATGGCTTCGATACATCGCCGGACAACGATTTCCCACGATGTACATCCGGATATCACCATTGTCGACAAGCTTCAGTCGCGCCGCGCGCCGCTGTCGCCGCCAGCTGCGAAGCCGGCGCAGGGTACCCATCGTCGTCGAACCGCGTGCACGCATGCCCGTCCCCGCGACCGGGCGAGCCTCCATGTCCTCCGGCGGGCGCGCTATGCTTGGTGAGCGCAGCTTGGGAACAGGGAGCGGAGATGGCAGGCTTCACCACCCGACCAGTCATTCAGGGCACGCGCGGCGTCATCGCCTCCGGTCACTACATCTCAGCCGCGATCGGGATGCACGTCCTGGAGACCGGCGGCAACGCGATCGACGCCGGCGTCGCGACCGGCTTCGCCCTGAACCTGACCAAGCCGCAGTCGACCGGCATCGGTGGCGAGGCTCCGATCCTGATTTACCGAGCCGGCGACGGTCCGGGGCCTCGGATCGCCGCCATTAACGGCCAGGGCAGCGCGCCCGGCCGCGCCACCATCGACTGGTTCCGTGAGGCCCGCGTCGACGTGATCCCCGGCGACGGCTTCCTGCCGATCACCATCCCGGCCGCGTTCGGCGCCTGGGTCACTGCCCTGCTCTACTACGGCACGAAGACCCTCAAGGAGACGCTCGGGCCGTCCGTCGAGACGGCTCGCGACGGCTTCGCCGTCTACCCGGCCCTCCAGGCCGGCATCGCGCGCCAGGCCGAGCGGTTCCGCGAGGAGTGGCCCTCCACCGCCGCGATTTACCTCGAAGCCGACGGCAGCCTCCCGAAAATCGGCAAGATCCTGAAGCAGCCGGACTGGGCCAAGACGATGCAGGGCGCCATCGACGCCGAGATGCGCGAGGCCCATCGCGGTCGCGAGGCCGGGCTGCGCGCCGCCCTCGACTACTGGTATCGCGGCCCGGTCGCCGACAAGGCCGTCGGCTTCAGCAGCACCACCGAGGTCCACGACGCCAGCGGTCGGCCCCATGGCGGCCTGCTCGACCTCGATGACTTCGCGAGTTTCCGCACCAAGGTCGAGGACCCGGTCACCGCCAACTACCGTGGCATCGACGTCTACAAGTGCGGCCCCTGGAACCAGGGGCCGGTCTTCCTCCAGCAGCTGATGCTGCTCGAAGGGTTCGATCTAGGGAAGATGGGCCACAACTCGCCCGAGTACGTCCACACCGTCGTCGAAGCCGCCAAGCTGGCGTACGCCGACCGCGAGCAGTACTACGGCGACCCGGCCTTCGTGGACGTGCCGCTCGACCGGCTCCTCTCCAAGGAGTACGCCGCGAAGCGCCGCGCGCTGATCGACCCCCACGAAGCGTCCGCCGAGCTGCGGCCGGGCGACGCCCCGGCGACCCGGCCGAAAGTCGTCGTCGGCGACCCGCGCGTCTACACCGGCGACACCACCCACGTCGACGTGATCGACGCGGCCGGCAACATGTTCGCCGCCACGCCGAGCGGCGGCTGGATCCCGTCGTCGCCGGTCGTGCCCGGGCTCGGGTTCCCGCTCGGGACGCGCGGCCAGCAGTTCTACCTCGATCCCGCCCACCCGGACTCGCTGGCGCCCGGCAAACGCCCTCGGACCACGCTCACGCCGTCGCTGGCGATGAAAGACGGTCGCCCGCACATGGTGTTCGGCACGCCCGGCGGCGACCAGCAAGATCAGTGGACGCTCCAGTTCTTCCTCAACGTCGTCGACTTCGAGATGGATCTCCAGGAGGCGATCGACGCGGCCTCGTTCCACACCCAGCACTTCCCCAGCTCGTTCTACCCGCACGGCGCCCACCCGAAGCGCGTGGTCGTCGAGGGCCGACTGCCGGCCGCGACCCGCCAGGCGCTGACCCGGCTCGGGCACGACGTCCAGGTGACGGACGACTGGACGAACGGCCAGGTCTGCGCCGTCCGCTTCGACCCGGACACCGGGCTGATCGAGGGGGCCGCCTCGCCGCGCCACATGAGCGCCTACGCCATCGGCCGCTGACGCCCACCTTTGGGGAGACAGGAAACAGTTCGGTTGAGGGGCGCGGGAGTTGGCAGTGCGGCGGTCGCAACGGCATTTGGAGGATCACTACAACCAGCATCGTCACGAGTTCCCCGGTTTCGCCATCGAGCAGTACGACGCGAGCGCCCAGGAGACGATCGCGGTCGGCGCCGAGCTGACCTATCGCGATCGGATCACCGGTCTCCGTCGCAGGGGCTACTACCATCGTGAGACGGCACGAATGACCGCCCTGGATAGTGATGGCTTTATCCACTCACACTTCAGATGCGGCGAGGACTACGCCGCGGAGTTGCCAGGCAGCACGTATGAAGACTGAAACGGGAGCGGGCGGCATGGGCATTAACCGGCGAACACGACGTCAGGTGCCGGCCTGGCGCCAGCAGCCGATCGGCGAGGTCTACCGTCGACTCGTCGGCATCCACGCAGCGATCGAAGAGCGAACGAATGACGACCCAGACGTTCGCCCGTTCGCGGCCCGCGAGATCATGGATGTGCTGCGCTACATCGAGCAGCACGGGGACCAGAACGGGCCAGCGTGAGGCGGGTTCGCTCCGGGCCTCGGCGCGTGAACCCCAGGAGCAGTCGATCGGGCCGCTCGGCAGGCGTGTCCGCCGTCGACGATCGGGGCGTTCGTCGACGCCGCTGACGGTGCGGATGCCGACGATATCGAGCAGAGCTGTTAGGCGGACGATCGCGCGCAAACAGGGCTCGGAATGACCTGATTGACAGGCCAGAACCGCTCATTTGTTCTGCATCGGACCGGACAGAACGAGTATCCTTAACCGGTCATGCCAGAGTTCCGCGTCGTCTCAGATTTCACCCCGACCGGCGATCAGCCCCAGGCGATCCAGAAGCTTGCCGAGGGCGTCCGGGCCAAGAGTCGGTTCCAGACCCTCCTCGGCGTGACCGGCAGCGGTAAGACCGCCACCATGGCCTGGCTGGTCGAGCAGGTCCAGATGCCGACCCTGGTCCTGGCCCCGAACAAGACCCTGGCCGCCCAGCTCAGCGCCGAGTTCCAGGAGCTGTTCCCGGAGAACGCCGTCGAGTACTTCGTCTCCTACTACGACTACTACCAGCCCGAGGCGTACGTCCCCCGGACCGACACCTACATCGAGAAGGAGACGATCACCAACGAGGACATCGACCGCCTGCGCCACTCGGCGATGCAGTCGATCCTGACCCGGCGCGACACCCTGGTGGTCGCCTCGGTCTCCTGCATCTACGGCCTCGGTGCGCCGGAGGACTACGGACAGGCGGTCCTGAAGCTGCGGCGCGGCGAGACCCGCAAGCGCGACAAGGTGCTCCGCCACCTGACCGACATCTACTACGAGCGGAACGACTACGACTTCAAGCGCGGCACGTTCCGCGTGCGCGGCGACACCCTCGAAGTCCACCCGGCCGGCCTGGAGATCACGATCCGGATCGAGTTCTGGGGCGATGAGATCGAGCGGATCACCGAGGTCGACCCGCTCACCAACACCCTGCTGGCCGAGCGGACCTCGGTCGAGATCTTCCCGGCCAAGTACTTCGTTACCTCCAGGGAGAAACTGGAAGCGGCCCTGGCCGACATCGAGGTCGAGCTGGAGGAGCACGTCGCGCTGCTGGAGCAGCAGGACAAGATCCTCGAGGCCGCCCGGCTGCGCCAGCGCACCAACTTCGACCTGGAGATGCTGCGCGAGACCGGCATCTGCTCCGGCGTCGAGAACTACTCGCGGCACCTGGCCCGGCGGGCGCCCGGCAGCCGTCCCTGGACGCTGCTCGACTACTTCCCGGACGATTTCCTGCTCCTGGTGGACGAGTCGCACATGACGCTCCCCCAGGTCCGGGGCATGTTCTTCAGCGACAAGGCCCGCAAGGACGTCCTGGTCGAGCACGGCTTCCGCCTGCCCTCGGCGCTGGACAACCGGCCGCTGACCTTTCCGGAGGTCGAGCAGCGGATCTACCAGGCGGTCCTGGTCTCGGCGACGCCCGGTCCGTACGAGCAGGAGCACAGCGAGCAGATCGTCGAGCAGGTGATCCGCCCGACCGGCCTGATCGACCCGAGCATCGAGGTGAAGCCGACGAAGGGTCAGATCGACGACCTGATCGACCAGATCGGGCGGCGGGTAGCCCGAGGCGAGCGGGCGCTGGTCACGACCCTGACGAAGCGGATGGCCGAAGACCTCGCCGACTACCTGCGCGAGATGGGGATCAAGGTCCAATACCTCCACTCCGAGATCGACACGTTCGAGCGGATCGACATCCTGCGCGACCTCCGGATGGGGGTCTACGACGTGGTGGTCGGCATCAACCTGCTCAGGGAGGGCCTGGACCTGCCCGAGGTCTCGCTGGTCGCGATCCTGGACGCCGACAAGGAAGGGTACCTCCGGTCCGAGAGCTCGCTGATCCAGACGATCGGGCGGGCGGCGCGCCACGTCGACGGCCAGGTCATCATGTACGCCGACACGGTCACCGGCTCGATGCAGCGCGCCATCGACGAGACGTACCGCCGGCGCCGGATCCAGATCGAGTACAACGAGCGCCACGGCATCCAGCCGCGGGGCATCAGCAAGGCGATCCGCGACATCTCGAACCGGGTCCGGGCCGTCGCCGAGCAGGCCGCCGAGTACACCACCGACGGTCCGGTCACGATGCCGAAGGACGAGATCGCGCGGCTGATCCAGGATCTG
>Ga0075420_100001418_pt1 | contig 20374 bp, 22 predicted proteins | sample SoiMetdeltSBSDD4_FD_75296 | JGI IMG/M metagenome (GOLD analysis project Ga0075420, IMG submission 75296) | Bulk soil microbial communities from a Populus tree surrounding site in Tennessee, USA - Soil MetaG P. deltoides SBSDD4 | ecosystem: Environmental > Terrestrial > Soil > Tree plantation... | reverse complement strand
CAAGAAGCTCGCCGGCGCCGCGCTGACCAGCTTCATGGGCAAGTGCGAGCGCGAAGCGCAGAACGCATGCGACACCAAGGCGGGCGCGCAAAAGCTCGCCGGCGCGGCCAAGAACAGCTTCACCAAGAAGTGCCTGACCGAGGCGGTCGGCGGCTGACACCCTGACTTTCAGTTCATGAGGCGGCCGGTCCTGCCGGCCGCCTTTTGATTCCGCGCTGCTTGCCCGACTTACCGCTTGATATTGCGCGGACTGATCCCGACGGTGCCGCTCGCATGTGTGCGCGGCCGGCGCGGTCCGAGGTCGGCGATCTCGAGGATCAGCTTCATCAGGATCGCTTCCGCAAACGTCTCGAAGCTCTTGGCGGCGATCATGAAAGCGCCGGGGCCGCCGATCACGTAGTCCTTGAAATACTGGTCGAGGTAGGGCTCGAAGGCGAGGATCGGCAGGCCGTTGATGACGATGCCGGCATCGATCGCCTCGTCGCGTGCCTGTGTCACCGACCGGCCGCGGTTGTTGGAGCCGTCGCCCGATACGTCGATCACGCGGCGCTCGGCCTTGTACGCGGCCTGCGGGAACAGCGTCACGGCATTGTCGATCGCCCCCGAGATCGAGGTGCCGCCGCCGTACATCATGCGCGGCGCCGACTCGATGGCGCCGGCGAATCCCTTCACCGAGGATTCGTCCTTCAGCAGGGTCCAGGGAACCACTTGCGATTGCAGGAACGGTCCCGACCATTGCATCATGGTCACCGCGATCGATTGTTTGCCGCCGCCGAGGATGGCGTTGAGCACGCGCTGGTTCTGGAACGCGGCCACATAACCCATCTTCTGCAATTCGAAGCGCTGGGCGTTGACGCTGCCCGAGACGTCGACGGCCAGCACCAGTTGCAGGTCGACGTCGGTCTGGGCGCTTGCGCTCTCTCGCGCCATCGCGGTCAGCAGCAGCGCCGCCGCGACGCAGGCGAGGCGCCGCGCTGGCGCCGATCCGGGTCGGCAGAACGTCACGCGCATCGGAATGCCCTCCGTGGCGGCTCGACTCGGGAGCTTAGCCGTTCCGACGGCGACTCGCACAGGGGGGCGCCAGAGGCTACATTGGGGGTCGAGGCACGCATGAACCCGATCCGACGGCCAGCCGACCTTGCCCGCAGCACCGCCCGGCGGTTTGCCGAGCGCAAGTCCACGCGCGACGCTTTCCGGCGCGATACCTTTGCGTTACCGCGGGCCCAGGCGCGCGAGAAGGCGCGGGAGCTGTTCAATCGCTTCCCCAAGGCCGCTTACCAGACCGAGATCGAGAGCTGGCGCGAACTGCCCGACGATCGCATCGAGTTCACCATGCGGCGCCTGCCCAGCGCGGACTGACCGGCTCTGCGGCTGACGCGCCTGTGATGATCGTGCACCTTCCTGACCTGGGGATCGCGGCGTAACCTCCGGCGGCGTCGCCACGTATTCGTGACAGGGACGCGGTAGCTACGGAGCTCGATCCATGCGCAGGTTCTGGCGCGATATCGTCGTGTTCTTGTTCGGCGGCCTGCTCGGGACCGCCTTCGGCGTCGTGCTCGGGTTTTTCATCTTCCCGTACGTCTTCCCGCCGCCGCCCGCGACCGAGACACTGACCGAAGCCGATCGGTCCCGGCTGGTCGCTACCGGCACGTTCATTCATGCCAACCCGTCCGACCCCATTCACTACGGCAAGGGCAAGGTCAGCGTGTATGAGCGCACGGTATTCCTGGAGCAGGATTTCGAGGTCGGGCCTGGGCCGGCGTTTCACGTCTACCTGGTGCCGAAAGCTTCGATCCGCACGTCGTCCGACATGAAAGACGTGATGTTCGTCGATCTCGGACGGCTGCGCTCGTTCAAGGGCAGCCAGCGCTACGCGATCCCGGCCGGCGTCGACCTCGCCAAATTTCCGAGCGTCATCATCTGGTGCGAGCGCTTCGGTGTGCTGATCTCGCCGGCGGATCTCAGCGCCAAATAACGCGGCGGCTTGATCCCATAAAAAAAGACCCCCCGGGCGATGCCGGGGGGCCCTCAGTACAACAGGCGTTGCTCAGTAGCGCGCGACGATCGCGTCGCCGCCGAAGCGGTAGTTCACGCCGAACTTCACAGCGTGGACGTAAGACGTCGTCTCGACATCGACGGCGCCGCCCGGGATCGGGCCTGCGAACGACAGGGTGTTCTTGCCGAAGTCCATGAAGTTGTACTCGATCTTCGCCGACCAGTTGCCGGTGATCGCGTATTCGACGCCGGTGCCCACGGTCCAGCCCCAGACGGTCTTGTCGGCGCTGGTCTGCGCGATGCCGAGAGCGTTGAATTCATGCTCGACATGAGCCCAGGCCGCGCCGCCCTTGACGTAGATCAGCGCGCGGTCGGCGGTGACGCCGACGCGACCGGTGATGGTCCCGAGGAAGTCGATGTCGCGCTGACAGCTTGCTGCAACAAAGCAGGGCGTCGTGCCGGTGATGTTGCTCCAGCTCGCATCGGCCTCGACGCCGAAGACAACAATGCCATTCTGGATGTTGTAGCCGATCTGGCCACCACCGAGGAATCCGTTGACCGAGGCCGACGCGATCGGGAAGCCGACGGCCGAGAACTCGCTCTCGATCGTGCCCCAGCCGGCGCCGACATGCGCGCCGATGTAGAGGCCGTTCCAGTTCCACACCGGTGCCGCGATCGGAGCCGGACGGGCTGCCTTATAGGGAAGGTCCGCGGAATAGGCGGCTTGAGAGCCAACCGTGAAAAGAGTTGTGCTCGCGAGGAGCAATGCAGTTGCGATACGCATAGTAACGTCTCCTTTTTTGTGCGCATTCAAAGAGTTGGCGCACGGGATCGCCGCTTCTTAGTCTCAACGGTTCCTTGGGTGGAACAGGTCGGCGCTCGGAGCTAGTCTAAATTGCATAAATGGATTGTGTTTCCCGGGCAGCGTTGCCCATGCGCAACATTATGGCCCATCATTGCCTTATATGGGCCGCAAAGCGGCCAGATTCCGCGTCCGCACGTTTCATTTTGAAACGCACGCTCTTTTCGCGTGCGCTGGCCGTATCGAGGAATGAAGAGGGGGCTGATCGCCTCCGCTCCATCTCCTCTCTATTGTCGCGACGATGTTGGAACCGATTCTCGCTCCCCTGGCCGCGGTCTCGCCGGCCGAACTCCTGCTTATTGCTGTGGTCGCGGTGTTCGCCTCGATGGTCGGCGGCGTCGCCGGCTATGGCACCGGCGCGCTGATGCCGCTGGTGCTGGTGCCGGTGCTCGGGCCGGAGCCGGTGGTGCCGATCATCGCGATCTCGGCGCTGTTCAACAACACCTGGCGCGCGCTCGCCTTCAAGCAGTTGATCGATTGGCGGCGCGCTTTGCTGGTCGGGGTGCTGGCCACGCCGACCTGCATCCTGAGCGCCTACGGCTACACGCTGCTCACCGGCAAGGGCGCGGCGATCGTGATCGGCGCCATGCTGATGCTCACGGTGCCGCTGCGCTACGTGTTCAAGCGTTACGTGATGGCGCTGGACACCAAGGGGCTCGCGGTCGGCGCCGTGATCTATGGCGGCGCGGTCGGCGGCACCGTCGGCGCCGGCGTGATCCTGCTGTCGATCCTGATGGCGGCGGGCCTGCAGGGCGCGGCGGTGATTGCGACCGATGCGGTGATCTCGATCATCGTCACCAGCGTGCGCATGGCGGTGTTCGGCTTCTCCGGCGTGATCGACGCGCGCGTCGTCGCCTTCGCGCTGCTGATCGGCGCGGTGGCGTTGCCGGCGGCGTTCATGGCCAAGGCTCTGGTCGCGCGCATGTCGATCCAATTTCACACGGCGGTCCTCGACGTGGTGGTGCTGATCGGCGGCGCGGTGATGATCTACGGCGGGTTGATCAGATAGATCATTACCGCTCCAGCGCCGCCCATGTCAGGCCATGCTCGTTGGCCCAGCGCTTGGCCATGGTGACCTCGTTGCCGTAGGGCAGGCGGTTGGCGAAGCCGCGGCACTGCACGATGCGGCCGTCCTTCGTCACCTCCATGGTCACGCCGCGATTGTGGCGGCCAATCGGGTATTCCGAGGCCAGCGACCAGATCGAAATATAGCCCTGCATGCACGCGAACTTGTAGGTCGCGACGCAGTGATGCATGCGCTCGCCCTCGCGGAACAGCTCGTTGCCGGTCTTGATCTGCCGGAGCCGCCAGATCGCGCGGTGATGGTCCTTGCCGGTCGCGTAGTCGAGGTCGGGCAGCGGGCTGCCGGACCATGCGCCGCCGCCGATCGCGCTGTTGCGGCGCAACGTGCGGTGCCAATCCTCCATGCGCCGCCGCAGCGTCGCGAGCGTGCGGCCCTTGAGCGTGAAGGCGGCGTCCTCCTGCTTGGCGACGAACAGAAAGTCGACGAGGTCACCGATTTCCTGCAGCGTCGTCGGGTTGCGCGCAAAGAAGCGCGCGACCTCCTTCCACCAGGATGAGGCGATCGAATAGTTGGCGATCTTCGAGCGAGCGACCCTGAGCGCGGCGTCCCTGCCGTCCGATTGCGCGCGCGCGACCGCGTACCACATCGCCTGCCGCAGCGAGGGGATCTCCGCCGGGGCGGTCAGGAAGTGATGGCACTCCTGCCGCGACAGGTAGGGATACGCTTCCTGCTTGTAGAGCGAGCCGCCCTGCGCCGCGATCAGGTACCAGCGCAGCAGGTCGGTCGCCCCGGCGCGGGTTGCGTCGGCGCGATCGGGCACGGTGATCTTGTCGACGAAATCATCGCCTTCGGCGCCGCCGATCCAAATCTGCTCGAGATGCGCGGGCACGCGATAGCGGGCGAAGCAGAAGCGCACCAGATCGAGAAAGCGCTTCGCCTCCGACTTGCTCTTGAGCCGGCACCGCCAGTCCGTCGGCGGGCGCAGGACATAGCCGATCAGCACCTCGACCTTGCGGCGAAGGTCGTGGCTGAAGTCGTCGAGGCAGGCCGGCGCGCGCGCGGGCGCGCAGGTCTTTGCCTGCTCAGAACGTGATTTCAGAACGGCCCAGACGACGTTGTCGTGCTGGCGCCGCCGCGCTTCCCGCGCTCGGATTTTCTTTCCCATGGGTAGGTCCAGGCATGAAGGGGCGTTGCCGCCCGTTCGGGCGGATCGAAGAACCTGTCGAGGTTTCGAACCGCATGCCTGTCTCCATGGGACGAAAAGGTCAGATGAAACGCGCGCCGTTCATTCGGCGCGCGTGCAGTTAGTCGCTTCAGATGATGGCGGATTTCGGCATCAAGCCGCGCAATCCGATTGCGAATTACGGGCGACCGCCAACAAGACCTTGCGGGCGCCGCGACGATAATGAAATTTCCGGTCGCGGCTATCTTGCCGGAAGGCGGTTCAAGCCCACCAGCATCCAATTTCAATATCGTGCCACGACCGGTCCTGGAGCGAATTTATAATTGATGCCGACACGCGCGACATTGACGCGAAAGCGGGCTTCCACCGACGAGCTCGGGGCCAAATAGAGCCCGCCGACATCGCCAAGATCGATGTAAAGATACTCGGCCTTGGCGGTCCATTGTGGCGCAAACATCACTTCGAGGCCGCCGCCGACAGTCCAGCCCCAACTCGTCTTCGAGAAATCATAGGTAAAGGGATTGTCGGCGGTTATCTGAATTTTTCCGTAGGCGCCGCCGCCGGTCACATAGGCCAGGACGCGATCGAAAACGATGCCCCCGCGCCCGCGCACCGTGCCGAACCATCTCATCTTGGACCGGCAGTCCGCGCTGTTGCAGCCAGCGGGATCCGCTGCGAGATCAACCCCTGAAAAGTCGGCAAACGAGAAGTCCGTCTCGACGCCGAGCAACAGGCTGCTCCATTGCCAATTGTAGCCCGCCGTCACGCCTCCAACCACGCCGTCCAGCTTGATGCGCGTCGAACTGCCGTCAGGATTTCCGTTGAAGAAGAAGTCGTGTTGCGCATTGGTCCAGCCGTAGCCGACCTGGGCGCCGATGTAGAACCCGCTCCAACTCGCCGGCGGCGTCGCGACGACCGGTGCTTTTGTCGGCAAGGGTGCGCGAAGGTCGGCGGCGGTTGCCGCGTGCGTCGACAATGCCAGGATCGCTGCCAGCGCAGATAGTCGATTCATTGCCCCAGACTCCCCGATTCAGCCCAGGTAGCGTCGTATCGCCAATCTATCGCTGCGTCTTGGACGGGGAGGAAATGCTCTGGGACGGTGAGGAAATACAGCGCGAAAATCTGGCGGGTTCCGCCGGGCTCGCTCAATCCTCTTCCTCTTCCTCTTCTTCCTCTTCTTTTTCGACGTCGCTGGCCGACGTCAGGGCAACGGCGGGAATGCCTTGACGGAACAGGTCGCCTTCTTCGCCGAGCCAAATACACTCGACGTTCTCGTCGGTTATCGCGGCCACCGTCATCGACTGGCCGCCGGATTTCAGGAATACGACATCGCCGGGCTGGAACGACATGGGACATCCTCTCGTTTACAGCCCGGGAAAATAACCGCAATCGATGACAGATCGATCACGGCCACTTCACCACCGGCGGCATCGACGAGAGGATCGAGTCCACATTGCCGCCGGTGCGCAGGCCGAAGATGGTGCCGCGGTCGTAGAGCAGGTTGAATTCGACATAGCGGCCGCGGCGTACGAGCTGCTCCTCGCGCTCGGCCTCGCTCCAGGGTGTCGCGAAGTTGCGCCGCACCAGCTCGGGATAGATCGACAGGAAGGCGCGGCCGACCGCCTGCGTGAAGGCCAGGTCGGCGTCCCAGTCGCCGGTATCGATGTAGTCATAGAAGATGCCGCCGATGCCGCGCATCTCCTTGCGGTGCTTGAGCGTGAAATAGTCGTCGCACCAGGCTTTGAACTTGTCGTAGGGCGCGACGGCCGCATGCGAGTCGCAGGCGGACTTCATCGCGGCGTGGAAGGCGGTGGTGTCGGGATCGGCCTGGGTGCGCCGCTTCTCCAGCACGGGGGTCAGATCCGCGCCGCCGCCGAACCAGGCCTTGGTCGTCACCACGAAGCGGGTGTTCATGTGCACCGCCGGCACATGCGGATTGTTGAGATGGGCAATAAGCGAAATGCCGGAAGCCCAGAAGCGCGGGTCCTCGGCGGCGCCGGGAATCTCCTTGCGGAATTCCGGTGCGAACTCGCCGTGCACGGTCGAGCAATGCACGCCGACCTTCTCGAACACGCGGCCGCGCATCATCGACATGACGCCACCGCCGCCGTCAGTGCCGGTATGGTCGGCACGGCTCCACGGCGTGCGCGCGAAGCGGCCGGCCGGCCGGTCGGCGTGGGGTGCGCCCGCGGGCAACGCATCCTCGATCGCCTCGAACGCCGCGCAGATTTCATCGCGCAGGCTTTCGAACCAGGCGCGTGCGCGGGCTTTGCGGGCTTCAATCTGGCCGGCGTCCATTTTTGCTCTCCAGCCCTTCATTTAAAGCAGGGCGCTGCGACCGTCACCTTTGATAGATGATAAGGTTTCACGGCTCGATCGGTGCCAAGACTTCGCCGCGCTTCTGCGCCATGGTGCCGATAGGGCCTTTCCGCACGCGCGACCATCTCGATGACCGACCAGCACAGTGATGATTTCGGCGTTCACCGCCGCGAGACCGCGGCGGGCGTGGTCTATTCGATCGACAGGGGGCCTGCCGGGGTCTTCTTTCAGGCCGTGCTGATGGTGTTCGGCTGGCTGTTCGCCTTCATCCTCGGCTTCACGGCCTGGCTCCTGGTCTGGCTGTGGCTCGGCGGCGAGAACCCGACCGGCCCGAGCAGCGCGAATATTGCCTATTGGGCGGGGCTCGCGGCTGGCATCGTCGTCGGGCTACCGATCCTGTTCCTATTCCGCATCTTGTGGCGCCGCTTCGGCGGCAAGTTCACCTTGAGCAAGGCCGGCATCGTCAAGGACGAACGCACCATTCCGTGGGCCGAGGCCGGCAATCTTCGGCTCGTCGATTCGACCAGCGGCGTGCAGCACGTGCCGGGGACGGCGATGGGCGCCGCAATGGGCGTGGCCAGCCGCCACGGCATGGCGCTGGCGGTCGATAGCCGCGGCAAGCGCGTGTTGCTGGCGGTCGGCCTGGATCCGTCACGCGGGGAGCGGCTTATGACTCAGGTCGCGGCCGATATCGCGCGGCTGAAGGGCAGGACACGTTAAGAGGCCGCGTTGAAGGACGCGTTAGCGCGCGGGCCTGCTCAGAATTAGCGCGTCTGCCGCATCGCTTCGCCGAGCGCCATGGCGCAGGCGACCGCCACATTCAGCGAGCGCAAGCCCGGCCGGATCGGGATGATGAGCCGCGCGTCGGCAGCCTCGTGCACCCGGTCGGGGACACCGGCCGACTCGCGGCCGAACAGCAGCACGTCGTCCGGCTGGTAGGCGTGGTCGAGATACGAGACGCCGCCGCGGGTGGTGAACAGGATCAACCTGTGGCTGTCTCGTCTTCGCCATTGGTCGAAATCGTCCCAGCCGGGATGTCGCGTGATCGACACCTGGTCGAGGTAGTCCATGCCGGCCCGGCGGAATGCCCGGTCGGTCACTGGAAAGCCGGCCGGCTCGATGATATGCGCCGCCACCCCCAGGCAGGCGGCGAGGCGAAGAATCGTACCGGCATTCTGGGGGATGTCAGGCTCGTAAAGCGCGATCCGCATGGCCGCAAAATACCGGATTTCCAAGCCCACAGGAGGCCCCAGATGGCCCAAGACCGACGGCAGTAAAGGCACCTGTGAGCCACTAACCCATTGTGGCCATGCTGCACTTGCGCTCACCTTACAAGGGTGCCAATAAACGCCCGCTGGTTCGTGTCGACCCGCCTTGCCCGGGCTCGGCTGCAACCGGACCGCCCGCCGCCTCCGGAAGCGCGTTTTCCGATGGTCCCCAGCGCGGGCCGGCCGCCCTCGCATCTGGGAGAGGACTTAAAAAGTGGCAACGATTTCTTCCACCGGGCATTCGACCGGACACACGCGCCGCGACTTTCTTTATATCGCGACCGGCGCCGTGGGCGCGGTCGGTGCGGCTGCGGTCCTGGTTCCGCTGGTCGCCCAAATGAACCCGGACGCTTCGACCATCGCGGCGGGTGCGCCGATCGAGGTCGATCTCGGGCCGATCGCTGAAGGCCAGGTCATCAAGGTGTTCTGGCGCGGCAAGCCGATCTTCATCAATCACCGCACCAAGAAGCAGATCGAAGAGGCGGAGAACGTCAATCTGGCGAGCCTGCCCGACCCGCAGCCCGATTCGGCGCGGGTAAAGCCGAAGCACGCCGATTTCCAGGTGCTGATCGGTATCTGCACCCATCTCGGCTGCATCCCGATCGCGCATCAGGGGCCCTACAACGGCTATTTCTGCCCGTGCCATGGCTCGGTCTACGACACCTCCGGACGCATCCGGAGTGGTCCGGCGCCGCTCAATCTGGCGCTGCCGCCCTACGAGTTCGTTTCCGACACCCGAATCCGGATCGGCTGATCGCCGTCGCGACATCTCCCTGCAAGGTTAGATCATGAGCGGACATTCGACTTACCAGCCGCAAAACGCCTTCATGAAATGGATGGAGGCGCGGCTGCCGATTGCCGGGCTGGTGCACTCCTCTTTCATTGCCTACCCGGTCCCGCGCAACCTGAACTATTGGTGGACCTTCGGCGGCATCCTCGCGTTCCTGCTGGCGACGCAGATCGTCACCGGCGTCGTGCTGGCGATGCACTATACGCCGCATGTCGACTTCGCGTTTATTTCCGTCGAAAGCATCATGCGCGACGTGAACTACGGCTGGCTGTTGCGCTATGTGCACGCCAACGGCGCGTCGATGTTCTTCCTCGCCGCTTACATCCACATGTTCCGCGGCATGTACTACGGTTCCTACAAGGAGCCGCGCGAGGTGTTGTGGATCCTCGGCGTGATCCTGCTGCTGCTCATGATCATGACCGGCTTCATGGGCTACGTGCTGCCCTGGGGCCAGATGAGCTACTGGGCGGCCGTCGTCATCACCAACCTGTTCTCGGCGATCCCGGTCGTGGGCGAGTCCATCACCCAGTGGCTGTGGGGTGGGTTCGCGGTCGGCAATCCGACACTCAATCGCTTCTACGCGCTGCATTACCTGCTGCCGTTCGTGATCGCGGGCGTGGTGGTGCTGCACATCTGGGCGCTGCACGTCGTCGGTCAGAACAACCCGGACGGCATCGAGCCGCGGCAGGATTCAGACACCGTCGCGTTCACGCCTTACGCCACGATCAAGGACGGCTTCTTCATGGCCGTGTTCATGATCATGTTCGCGTGGTTCGTGTTCTATGTGCCGAACTTCCTCGGCCATCCCGACAACTATATTCCCGCCAATCCGTCGGTGACGCCGACCCACATCGTGCCGGAATGGTATTACCTGCCGTTCTACGCGATCCTGCGCGCCGTGCCGAACAAGCTCGGCGGCGTCGCACTGCTCGGCGGCGCGATCGTCATCCTCGCGTTCCTGCCGTGGCTCGACCGCTCGAAAACACGGTCTGCGCGTTATCGCCCGCGCTACCGCTTCTTCTTCTGGCTGTTCTTCATCTGCTGCGTCGCCCTCGGGTGGCTCGGATCGAAGCCGGCGGAAGGCATCTACGTCTATGCCGCGCGCGCCGCGACCGCTTACTACTTCTTGCACTTCCTGGTGGTCCTGCCGCTGCTCGGCCGCTACGAGACGCCGACCCAGTTGCCGGGCTCGATCACCGAAGCCGTGCTCAAGCGCGGCGGCACGGCTGCCGTCATTGCCTTCGCGGTGGTGCTTACGGGGCTCGTCGGGCTGTCGTCGCCGAGTGTCGCGGCCGACGCCGACACGCCGCCGAAGTTGAAGTGGTCGTTCAGCGGACCGTTCGGCAAGTTCGACCGCGGACAGCTGCAGCGCGGCTTCAAGGTCTATCGCGAGGTCTGTCAGACCTGCCACGGCCTGTCGTTCGTCGCGTTCCGCAATCTCGCCGATCCGGGCGGCCCCGGCTTCACGCTGGCGCAGGCCGCTGCGGTTGCCGCTGAGTATCAGGTGCCGGCCGACCCCGACGACCAGGGCGAGGTCAAGGACCGTGCGGCCCGTCTGGCCGACCATTTCCCGGCGCCGTTCAAGAACGAGAATCAGGCGCGCGCCCGCTACAACGGCGTGCCGCCCGATCTCTCGGTGATCACGAAGGCGCGCGGCTTTGACCGCGGCTTCCCCTTGTTCATTCTCGACCTGTTCACCGCCTACCAGGAGCAAGGCGCCGACTATCTGGTGGCGTTGCTGACCGGCTATGCGGATCCGCCCAAGGACCAGCAGGCCCCCCCCGGCACGTTCTACAACAAGTACTTCCCGGGCCATTTCCTGGCGATGCCGCCGCCGCTGACCGACGGCCGCATCGAATACACCGACGGCACCAAGCCGACTGCCGACCAGCTTGCCCGCGACGTCACCGCGTTCCTGGCGTGGGCGGCTGAGCCGCACCTCGAGGCACGCAAGCGTCTCGGTTTCCAGGTGCTCATCTTCCTGCTGGTGTTCGCGGGTCTCCTCTATTTCACCAAAAAGAAGGTGTGGAAGTCGGTCGGGGCGCACTGATTTCGGGCGCCCTAGTGCAGCGGGGGCAACCGGGTCGTTCCATGCGAGGACCACTTGCACTGCTGTTGCCGCTGCTTGCCGCCTGCTTCGGCGAGGCGTACGCGCAGCAGGGCGGCAAGGTTGAGCGGATCGAAATCGTCGAAGCCGGTCTCTATCGCGCCCAGACCGAGTCGGTCGCGGAAGCGCCCGACACCGCATCCCGCCAGCGCAACATCCTGAGCGAGACCAAGCTGCTCGCGCCGACGACGCGGGTCGAAGCCAAGATCGGCGTTCACTTCGGCATCCGCTATCGCGTGGTGGGGCGTCCGAACAACGCGATCGTCAAGCTGGTCTCGGCGACGCAATATCCGACACCCGGGTTGAAGAATCCGAAGAGCGACAAAAACCAGACGCGCGGCGAGCATTCGCTGTTCGCGACCATCGGCCAGATCAACTACCGCGGCTACGTCCTCGAGCACGACTGGGAACTGGTGCCGGGCGCGTGGACCATCGAGCTCTGGGACGGCCAGCGCAAGCTCGCCAGCCAGACGTTCGAGGTGGTGAAGCCATAGCGCGTCCATAAGGACGTTCACGCCCGTCTTCGACGGGCTATGGACGCGCGTAAACGCACTTTTGAGCCGGGCAAGACGGAGAATGTAATGACCAAGGCCGTGCTCGGTATCGTCGGCGGTTCCGGCATCTACGACCTGCCGGGTCTCGAGAAAGTCCGCTCCAGGAAGATCAAGAGTCCCTGGGGGGAGCCGTCAGCGCCGCTGCGGGTGGGCGAGATCGCCGGGCTGCCGATCGTGTTCTTGTCGCGTCATGACAAGGGCCATCGGCTCTCGCCGTCCGACATCAACTACCGCGCCAATATCGATGTGCTCAAGCGTGCCGGCGTCACCGACCTGGTGTCGCTCTCGGCCTGCGGGTCGTTCAAGGAAGAGCTGTCACCCGGCACCTTCGTGCTGATCGACCAGTTCGTCGATCGCACCCACAAGCGCGAATCCTCTTTTTTCGGCAAGGGCTGCGTGGCGCACGTCTCGATGGCGCATCCGGTATCGCCGCGGCTACGCATCCATCTTGCGAATGCCGCCGAGGCAGAGAACATCCACGTGGTGCGTGACGGCACCTATGTCTGCATGGAGGGGCCGCAGTTCTCCAGCTATGCCGAAAGCATGACCTACAAGAACCTCGGCTATTCGGTGATCGGCATGACCAACATGCCGGAGGCGAAGCTCGCGCGCGAAGCCGAGATTTGCTACGCGAGCGTCGCCATGGTCACCGACTACGACTGCTGGCACCCCGATCATGACGCGGTGACGGTGCAGGACATCATCAAGGTGTTGATGACCAACGCCGACAAGGCGAAGAACCTGGTGGCGCGCCTGGCGAAGGATTTTCCGCGCGAGCACGAGCCGTGCCCGATCGGCTCCGACCGCGCGCTCGACACCGCGCTGATCACCGACCCGAAGGCGCGCGACAAGAAGCTCCTCAAAAAGCTCGACGCGGTGGCGGGCAGGGTGCTCAAGCCCAAAGCTGTCAAGAAATAGAGCGCCCAAGAAATGACGATCACGGTCGTCGATCTCGATCAGCAGCCGCGCGAGGAATGGCGCGCCGGCGTCCTTACCCGTATGCGCGCGTCAGCGCACAACGGTGCAGCCCAGATCTGTATGTTCGAGCAGTGGTGCGAGCCCGGCCATGGCGCGCCGACGCACCTGCATGCGGTCGAGGAAGTGTTGCATGTGCTCGACGGGCAGGCCGACGTGTGGATCGATGACCAGCACGTGACGCTCACCGGCGGGCAACTGACGATCGTTCCCGCCGGCCGTAAGCACGGCTTCTCCAATTCCGGAGGCGGCACGCTGCACATCACGTCGACGCTCGCCGCGCCGGTGTTCGAGGCGGCCTACGACGACAAGCGCGAGACGCCCCGCCGCTGGCTGCCGGAGCGCTGAAGCATTCGGCGTCAATCTTGCATGGCATTCGCCAGGTCCGGCCCTGGCAGGAACCGCCATGCTCGATCCCGGTGTAACCCACGGCCTTGCCGCCGGAATTCCCGGTCTGGTGTTTGCCCATCGTTTCCGCGAGGGGGCGGCCGAGCGGCTCGACCCCGGCGAGGCTGCGCGGGCGTTGCATGAGCCGGGCACGTGGCTGTGGCTGCATCTCTCGTTAGCGGAGGAGGGTGCCCGCGATTTCATCGCTCAGGCCGACATTCCGGAGCGGGCCCGTGCGTTGCTGTTGTCCGACGATAATCACCTGAGATTGGAGCCGATCGCGGGCGGCGTTGCCGGCGTGTTCGCCGATTTCCTGCGTGACGTCGACGGCGAGACCCGCGGCATCGGCCGGCTGCGTTTCGCCCTGACCGATACCCTGGTGATCAGCGGACGGTGGAGCGCGCTCGGCGGCATCAGCCGTACGCTAAAGGCGCTCGACGAGGGCGCGCGCTTTCCCCATGCGGTCGCGCTGCTCGAAGCGATTGTCGACCATTTCGCGGACGCCACCGCATCGGTCGCGGAGGAGCTCGCCGACCAGCTCGATGCGATCGAGGATCGCGTGCTCGAGGAGCGGACCAGCGACGAGCGGCGAAGTCTCGGGCCGGTGCGGCGCACGGCCGTGCGCTTGCATCGCCAGCTCGCGTCGCTGCGCGTGCTGTTTCGTCGCTGGGGCGGCCCTGCGGGCGGCGAACTGCCGAGCCGGTTGGGGGAGGCCGCCGCCCGGCTGGCACAGCGGCTCGACAGCCTTGATCTCGAAATCGTCTCGCTGCAGGACCGCGCCAAGTTACTGCAGGACGAGATTGCGGCGAAGATCGCGACCGACACCAACCGCCATTTGTTCGCACTGACCCTCGCCACCGCCTTCATTCTGCCGCCCACGCTGGTGGTCGGCGTGTTCGGCATGAATGTCTCGGACCTCCCGTTCACCAAAGGTGAGAACGGCTTCACCTGGGCCATGCTGCTGACGATCGGAGCCTGCGCCGCGGTTTACGGGCTTCTCCGCATGCTGAGGATCATGCGTTGACGCCGCAATCGCTTCGCATCGGCCGAATTTCTGCCGCCAGTTGACGGCGGTCGGAGGATCGTCCAGTTGCACCTTGCGTCGCGGTTCGCCAGAGTGAGCCGCCGCAAGCGCTGCGCCGCCGTTTTTCCGAAGGAAGCCGAGCCCTCCATGGATCCCACGTTCGAGAACGATCTCAAAGCCGCCATCCGCACCATCCCGGACTATCCCAAGCCTGGGATCATGTTCCGCGACATCACCACCTTGCTCGGCAACGCCCGCGCGTTCCGCCGCTCGGTCGACGAGCTGGTGCAGCCGTGGGCGGGCGGCAAGATCGACAAGGTGGCGGGCATCGAGGCGCGCGGTTTTATCCTCGGCGGCGCGGTGGCGCACCAGGCGTCGGCGGGCTTCGTGCCGATCCGCAAGAAAGGCAAGCTGCCGCACCAGACCGTGCGCATGGCCTATGCGCTCGAATACGGCACTGACGAGATGGAAATCCACGTCGACGCCATCGGCAAAGGCGAGCGCGTGGTGCTGGTCGATGATCTGATCGCGACCGGCGGCACCGCCGAAGGCGCCGTGAAGCTCTTGCGCCAGATCGGCGCCGAGGTGCTTGCCGCCTGCTTCATCATCGACCTGCCGGAACTCGGCGGCGCCGACAAGCTGCGCAAGCTCGGCGTGCCGGTGCGGACGCTGGTGTCGTTCGAGGGACATTGAGGCGCTCTCTCTGCTCGTCATTGCCGGGCTTGACCCGGCAATCCATCGTCGCAGATCGAATGCTTTGGTATTTTGATGGATGGCCGGGTCCTCGCCCGGCCATGACGTGGAAAGAGTTCGCCAGGCTCACCCCTTCAGCGACGCCCTGAGCTTCTCCATCAGCAGCCGCAATTCGAGCTCGCGGAATTCCAGGAACGCGCGCTTGGTCCATGAGCGCAGCTCGTACACGGGGCCGACCGGCACCGGCACCGTGAGCATGCTGTGGAAGTCGACGAACGAATGGCCCGACTGCTCGGCGTGCGCTTTCAGGGCCGGCGGCAGCGACGGAATTTGCAGCGGCACCGCGGCGGCGCGCGTGAACGGGTATTGGTCGCGCAGCTTGCGACCCTTGAGGATGCCGTCGTTGAACACCGGCACCAGGGTCAGCGACGGCAGCCGCCGCCGCAGGATGTCGTAGGCCTTCACCGTCATCGGATGGGCATCGGCGGCATAGAGCACGATGACCTCGAGCGCGCGGCGTTGCGCTTCCTCAGCAAACCGGATCTGGTCCATCACTGAAAAGAACCGCTGGAACGCCAAGTGGCCGACGTCCACCACCTTCGCCACGCCATCTGACTGGATCAACCGATCAAACAGCCGCATGCGCGCTTGCGTGCTGTCGAGGTCACAGGACACCGTGAGGTCGGGCAACTGGTCGGCGAGCGCGATGTCGCCGGGGCTGAGCTCGAACGCTTCGACCCGGCTGCCGTTCATGCGCAGGAAGTCGGCGACCAGATGGGCGAGGAAGGTCTTGCCGGTCGCCGGCCGCGGCGCCGCGACGATGAACACCGGCGTCCACGGGCGCGTTTGCGCCTCGGCGTCACAATCGGAAAGATCGTCGCCGATGGCCGCAAGCACGGACTGGCTATGGCTCAGCGCCACGTTCACGGTCTCCATGCAGGGCATCGGCCCTGCAATTCGCCGCGCCGCATGATACGGCCGGCGCCCCCGACGGTGACTTACGCTTGCTACTGGTGACGGTTACTTGCTGCCCGCCCAATGGCAATGATCAATCCGAAAATCGGTTCCTGCCCCGGACTTGAATCCGGGGCAGGCCGCTTGGGATCATGCCTTAGCCGGCCGCCTGGACGACCTTCGGCCGTTCCCGCTGCGGGGCGGTCTCGTCGGCCTTGGGCTTGGCTCCCACGAGCTCCGTGAGTTTGATGCGGTCGTACTCGCCCCAGACATTGCCGAGCCAGTGCCGCACATAGCCGCGCAGCACAAACGAATACGACGCCGCTTCGCCGCCCGGTTTCTTGTTGCCGATGAATGAGACGAACGGCACCGAGGCGTGATCGACCTGCTCGCTCGCCATCTCATTGAGCGTCGGCACCGTGATCTCGACCGCGTCCTTGATGCGGTTGAAATAACTCTTGTGGGTGGCTTCGTCCCATTCGAAGAAGTGCGTGTTGCTGTTGATGAAGTTCTTGACCAGGAAGTAGCGCGCATCACCGAGATAGGCGGCGGTATCTGCGATCTCGTCGAGCGAAGCGATGGTCGGCCCGAGGATGTGGAACAGCGCGAAGGTGATCTGTCCCTTCTTGGCGGCGTCGATGAAGCCGATATCGCGCAGCGCCTGCAGCGTCGGCGACATCAAGCCGGCGCGGACGTCGATCAGCGTGACCGTCGCTGCCGCCGAGTTGAGCGTATCGAAGATCTTCATCTGGTCCGGTACCTTGGTGATGTCGACGACATCGGTGAGGTCCGGATGGAAACGCTTCAGCGTGCCTTTCGGCGCTTCAGTGTCGAAGGCGCGGATCGGAACGTTATTGGCGACGAAGTAGTCAACGAGCGTACGTGAGACAGTCGTTTTGCCGACTCCACCTTTGTCGGCACCGACGAGAATGACTGCAGGCTTGGCCATGGACTTGCCCCCGATTCGATTACCCCTGTAACGACGGGTCAGAGCGTCCGGCAGAAGCGTGACCGAATGGCGGCGGCGGAAGAACAAATTTTGGGCCGATCAAATTGCGTTCTGCGCAATAAGTCTGCCGACGAAATCATCTGTTGCCGGTAGCGGAGAACCGGCGATCAGCGTGTCGTTGTTCTGTCACGCGCATTCACTGCGAACGGTGCCGCAGATTTGTGCGCTGTCTCGTTTCAATTCCGTCGCGTCGGGCCCCAGGGACCTGACTGAGCACCTGGCTCAGCCGGGCCTTGCGACGATTGACCGCCGATCTCGATCGGCGGCTGTGACGGCAGGAACGGTTTGTCGCCGCCGGTGCCGAACGGCGTCGGCGCTCCCGACGCCGGAATGGCGGGGCCGGTGGGGCGCTCGTCCTGGTCGCCGGCGGTCTCGTCCGGCGGTGATTCCGGCTCCGGCAGCGCGATCGGGCCGGGGTCGTGTCCGCCGGCAAAACGGATGATCGCCGCGACCCGGCTGTCGATCGAGGGGTGCGTGGCGAACAGGTCGGCGATCCCCGAGCGCGGATTGTCGACGCACATCTCCATCACCGCCGAGGTCGCGCCTTCGAGCTCGCCGCGGTTTTCGATCTTGCGCAGCGCCGTGATCATGGCGTCGGGATTCTTGGTGAGCTCGACCGCGCCGGCGTCCGCGAGGTATTCGCGCTGGCGCGACAGCGCGAAGCGGATGACGATCGAGAGCAGCCAGGCGACTGCCATCATCGCCACCGCGATCACGATGGCGATGACCACGCCGCCCGAACCTTTGCTGTCGCTGCTGCTGCGGCTACCACGCCCGAAGCGGAAGCCGCCCTGGAACAGCAGGCGGAACACCATTTCGGCGGCGAACGAGACGACGCCCGCCATGATCACGGCGACAACCAGCAGCCGTACGTCGCCGTTGCGGATGTGGGTCAGCTCGTGGCCGAGCACGGCTTCGAGTTCGGCGTCGTCGAGCCGGTCGACCAGCCCGGACGTGACTGTGATCGAATATTGCTTCGGGTTGAGGCCGGTCGCGAAAGCGTTGAGCGCCGGGCTCTCCATGATCTTGAGCTTGGGCATCGTGATGCCGCGGGAGATGCACATGTTCTCCAGCAGATTGTAGATGCGCGGCTGCTCCTGGCGCGTGACCTCGTGACCGCCGGTCAGCGCGTCGATCATCTTCTGGTGGAACTTGTAGGCGATCGCCAGCCAGGCCAGCGTGCCGATCGTCACCCACGGCGATGCCGCGATCGTGTCGCGCCACGCGGCACGCAGCAGCCAGTCGAGCGAGGCGTCGCCGGCAAGCATCGCTTCGGCGAGCAGCGCGCCTGCATATGTCATCACGTAGACGAGCAGAAACAGCCCGATCAGCAGCGCGATTGAGCGCCGCTTGTTCGACTGGATGTGGGTGTAGAGGCCGTAGGCCATGGCGCTCGACTAGTTTTGCGTGTCGGGTGCGTAACGCGTTTTGGCTTTGTGCACAGCGCCGGTGCGACGGTGGTCTGACTCCCTCTCCCCGGAGGGGAGAGGGTTGGGGTGAGGGGGGTCGAACCTTTCGAGGGACCTAAACCCCCTCACCCCACCCCTCTCCCCAAAGGGGAGAGGGAGCAGAGCGAGTTCGTTGCACGATCTTGCGCTCAGATCCGGCACAACAAGAACTCAGAACTTCACCTGCGGGGCTTGGCCGGCCGTGGCGCGCTCGGCGCCGAGGTCGAAGAACTCCTTCTGGGTGAAGCCGGTCGGGCCGGCGATCAGCACCGCCGGGAACTGCTGGATGCCGGTGTTGTATTCCTGCACGGCGTTGTTGAAGAAGCGGCGCGCGGCGGCGATCTTGTTCTCGAGGTCCGCGAGCTCGGTCTGCAACTGCTGGAAGTTCTGGTTCGCCTTCAGGTCCGGATAGGCCTCGGACAGCGCGAACAACTGGCGCAGCGCGCCGGACAACATGTTCTCGGCCTGCGCCATCTGCGCCGGGCCCTGCGCCGTCATCGCGGCGTTGCGCGCCTGCACCACCGCTTCGAGCGTGCCGCGCTCGTGCGATGCATAGCCCTTCACCGTCTCGACCAGGTTGGGCACGAGGTCGTGCCGCTGCTTGAGCTGCACGTCGACGTCCGCGAACGCCTGATTGACGCGCTGCCGCATGGCGACGAGGCCGTTGTAGAGGATGATGACCCAGATCACGAGAAGGGCGATGACGCCGAGGACAATCCAGGTGGTGGTCGACATGGGGGCGTTGCTCCGGAGGGGTGTTGTGCAGCCTTAAAGTACCGCAAGTCGTATTGACTGCGATAGTCGGGCGGAAACGGGGCGGATCAGGCGAACCCAGGGCCTTCCAGCGCGTTGCCCTGTTTGGATCGTCTCAACTGGCGCTTTTTCCGGCATGAATTTCATGACGAATTCGCAACCGGGCGCTTCCCCGGCGATTATCGAGACCGACATACCCGCCCGGCTCGACGCCTTGCCCTGGGGCAGCTTCCACACGCTGGTGGTGGCGGCCCTGGGCGTGACTTGGATCCTGGACGGCCTGGAGGTGACGCTGGCCGGCGCAGTCTCGGGCGCACTCAAGGACAGCCCGGTGCTGCAATTCTCCAATACCGACGTCGGCATCGCCGCCAGCGCCTATGTCGCCGGCGCGGTGCTGGGCGCGATGTTGTTCGGCTGGCTCACCGACCGGCTCGGGCGCAAGAAGCTGTTCTTCATCACGCTCGCGGTCTACCTCGTCGCCACCGCCGCGACGGCGTTCACCTGGAATCTGTGGACCTTCGTTGTCTGCCGCTTCGTCACCGGCGCCGGCATCGGTGGCGAATACACCGCCATCAATTCCACCATCCAGGAGCTGATCCCGGCGCGCTACCGCGGCTGGACCGACCTCGTCATCAACGGCAGCTTCTGGATCGGCGCCGCGATCGGCGCGATCGGCTCGATCGTGCTGCTGGACCCCGCGGTGCTCGGCGGCGACCTCGGCTGGCGCGCCGCCTTCCTCATCGGCGCGGTGCTGGGCGTCGTCGTCTTCCTGATGCGGATGTGGATTCCGGAATCGCCGCGCTGGCTGATGACGCATGGCCGCATCGCCGAAGCCGAGGCGATCGTCGCCGGCATCGAGAGCGACTTCCGCCGCCGCAAGGTCGTGATCCCGGCAACGGCGCTGCCGCGCATCCGGCTGCGCGCGCGGACGCATACGCCGCTGTCCGAGGTCGCGCGCACGTTGTTCCGCGATCACCGCCAGCGGACCGCGGTCGGGCTCGTGCTGATGGCGTCGCAAGCGTTCTTCTA
>Ga0075420_100001417_pt1 | contig 20378 bp, 21 predicted proteins | sample SoiMetdeltSBSDD4_FD_75296 | JGI IMG/M metagenome (GOLD analysis project Ga0075420, IMG submission 75296) | Bulk soil microbial communities from a Populus tree surrounding site in Tennessee, USA - Soil MetaG P. deltoides SBSDD4 | ecosystem: Environmental > Terrestrial > Soil > Tree plantation... | reverse complement strand
CTCGACCCTGCCATGCGCTGCGACGTCGCGACCCAGAACCGCGCGCGTCCGGTGCGGCGGGTGCTCAGCAACTCCTTCGGCTTCGGCGGCAGCAACTGCAGCCTGATCCTAGGGGCCGGTCGGTGAAGGTGTTCGTGGGTGCCCTAGCCTTGCTGGCACCGGGCCTGGAGGGCTGGGAGGCGAGCCGCGAGGTCCTGACCGGCCGCCGCCCGTTCGTCGCCCCCGCCGCACCGTTCGCGCCGCCCTCGCCGCCGTCCCTGCCGCCAGCCGAGCGACGGCGCACGACGGCGGCGATCCGGCTCGCCGTGGCCGCCGCCGACGCCGCCCTCCTAGCCTCGAGCCTCAAGGACGCCGCGACCGACCTCGCCAGCGTCTTTTCGAGCTCGAACGGAGATGGGGCGGTGATCGACGCCATCCTCCAAGCACTGGCCGCGCCCGAGCGCGCCGTCTCGCCGACCCAGTTCCACAACTCGGTCCACAACAGCCCGCCGGCCTACTGGGCGATCGGGGCTCGGGCCAGGGGCTCCTCGACCAGCTTCGGCTGCTGGGACGATTCGTTCGCGGCCGGACTCCTGCACGCGGTCGCCAAGGCGAGCGCGCGCCGCGAGCCGGTGCTCTTGTGCGTCTACGACGCGCCGCTCCCGCCGCCCTTGTCGGCCGTGCGCCGGACCGAGCTCCCGTTCGCCACGGCCATGGTGCTGACGCCCGAGCCGGTACCGTTCGCGATCGCCGAGCTCGAGGTCCGCTTCAAGGCAGGGAGGTGCGGGCCGGGAACGTCCGAGCCCCGGCTGCCGGCGCTGCGGCCTCTCTACCAAGGCAACCCTGCCGCGCGCTCGCTGCGCCTGTTGGAGATTCTGGCACGCCGCGAGGCAGGAGGGGCGGCGGTGGCCACCCTCCCCTACCTCGACGATTCCCACCTGGCACTTCGGATCGAGCCTTGCTGAAACGTGCCGCGATCGCCGGTCTGATCCCACATCAGGGCCCGATGTGCCTGCTCGATGCGGTGGAGGCCTGGGACGAAGGCTCGATCCGCTGCCGCAGCGACGCGCACGCCGACCCGGGGAACCCGCTCCGGCGCCATGGGCGCCTCGCGGGCGTGTGCACGATCGAGCTCGGTCTGCAGGCCATGGCGCTGCACGGTGCTTTGGTCGCCGGCGGCCCGCAGGTGCCGGGCTTCGTCACCAGCTTGCGCGACGTCGAGGTCGCGGCCGCCTTCGTCGACGATCTCGCGGGCCCGCTCACGGTGGAGGCAACGCTGCTCGCCGCGGAGCGGCGCGGCTACGTCTACCGATTCCGCGTCAGCGCCGGGAGCCGGCCGGTCAGCTCGGGCGAGGCGGTGATCTTCCTCCCGGAGGACCCCGGGTGAGGCGGCGGGCGCTCGTCACCGGTGGCGGCAGCTCGATCGGGGCCGCGATCGCCGAGGAGCTCGCGCGGCAGGGCCTGGCCGTGATCGTGCATGCGCACGCGAGCGTCGAGCGGGCCGCGGCCTTGGCGGAAAGCTTGACGCGCGCCGGCGGATCGGCCGAGGCGGCGACCTTCGACGTCACCGACGGCGCCGCCACCGCGGCCGCGATCACGGGCCTGCTCGCGGCCGGTCCGATCCAGGTCGTGGTCCACAACGCCGGGATGCACCACGACGTGCCGATGGCCGGGATGAGCGAGGCCCAGTGGCGGGGCCCGATCGAGGTGTCGCTCAACGGCTTCTTCCACGTCGTCCGGCCGCTTCTCTTGCCGATGATGGCGACCCGCTGGGGCCGGATCGTCGCCATGTCCTCGCTATCCGCGCTCGTGGGCAACCGCGGCCAGGTGAGCTACGCCGCGGCCAAGGCCGGCCTGATCGGCGCGGTGCGGGCGCTCTCGCTCGAGTGCGCCGCCCGTGGGATCACCGTGAACGGGGTGGCGCCTGGCATCATCGACTCCCCTGCCGCGAACGCCGCCTTCCCGCGCGAGAAGATCAAGACGCTCGTGCCGATGAAGCGGGCCGGCCGCCCGGAGGAGGTGGCCGACCTCGTGGCGTTCCTCGCCTCCGACCGAGCCGCCTACATCTCCGGCCAGGTGATCTCGATCAACGGCGGGCTCGCCTGAGCCTAGGCGATGGTAGGCTCGCAGCCTTCCTGATCGTGCTCGTCGAAGACGGTTTCCGCGACGGCGTAGGGTGGCCCCCGGAACCAGCCCTCGGCCTCCGCTTCCTGCTGATCGGGCGTCCTGTCGCCGGCGGTGCCCGCCGACCCTGACCTCATCGAGGCGGATGGCCGCGACAACGCGGGTGCCGACATCGGTGCAGCGCCACAGCCGGCCGTCACAGCGAAAGGTCTTCCCAATCTCAAACCCATCGAGCCGCATCGGTCTCACGCCAGCTCGAGGCGCAGCTTGCGGCCGACGGCGGCGGCGGCGCGTTGCAACGTGTCGAGCGTCACGGACGGGTTGGTCGGGTCGAGCAGGCGGTCGAGGGCGGGGCGGCTGGTGCGCATGGCCTTGGCCATGGCGGATTTCGTCAGGCCGCGCTCGCGCATCTCCCGCTCGATCTGACGGGCCAGGACGCGCTTGACGGCAACCGCCGTGCAGTCCTCGAGGATGCCCTCCTCCTCGAGGAAACTCTCGAAGGACGATCCGATGTGCGGGTTGGGCGTGGTCATCTCGTCACCTCCTTCAGGCGCTTGCGGGCGAGGTCCAGGTCGCCGGGCGGCGCCTTTTGAGTCTTCTTGACGAAGGCGTGCAGCAGCACCGCGTGGCCTTCGTGGGCGCAGAAGATCACCCGCGCGATCTTCCCGTCCGTGAGGTCGCTCCGCACCTTCCACAGCCCGCCGCCCAGGCTGCGGCACAAAGGCAGGCCCACGGGCCAGGCAAACTCCAGGTCGCGGATGTCGTCGCCGACGATCTTGCGGTCGGCGGCGCTCAGCTCCTTGAGCCATTCCCGGACGGGTTCCCTGCCGCTGGCCTGCCGGAAGAACGCGGCAGGCAATCTCTTGAGCCCATCGCCCATAACCGATCGCACCATAATTGGTGCATATTTGTCAAGAACGCCAGCCGGGTTCTAGACGCTCGATTGCGCGAGGATCGCGTCGCGCAAGCTCGCGATCGCCGCGTTGCGCTCGAGCGCGAGGTCGCCGCCGCCGTGGCGGGGCTCGCGGCTGTCCTCGTAGCGGATCGAGAACGAGTCCCCGTCGAAGTCGATCGTCACCACCGTGCCCCTGCCGGCGGCGTCCGAGCTGGCGCGGATCCGGCCCGGCCCGGCCCGCACCGTCCGCCAGCCCAGGCCGGCGGCGGCGCGCTCGATCTGCGCTGCCCGCTCGGGCAGGCCGACGAACGGGGCAGCGAAGCGGGCGTCCTCCACCCGGAGCACCGGGGCGGCGCCGCTCGCGCATCCCGCGAGCAGCGCCGCGCCGACGAGCAGAGCCAGGATTGAACCGTGGGCGGAAATGGTGTCTTCTCCGGTCGCGCTCGTGCGGGACGACTCCCACCCCTCTCTACCCGATCCGGAACGGCAGGCCACCCTCGATGCCGCGCGTCCACGATGCTCCCCCAACGATGCCCGCCCCGGCCGCGGCGAGCGAGGCGGCGCAGCGCTGCGACGTGCTGGTGATCGGCGGCGGCCCAGCGGGCTCGACGGCGGCGACGCTCCTGGCGGAGCGCGGGCGCAAGGTGGTGCTCTTGGAGAAGGACAGGCACCCGCGCTTCCACATCGGCGAGTCGCTCCTGCCGCAGAACCTGGCGCTGTTCGAGCGCCTGGGCGTGCTGGACGAGGTGGCCCGGATCGGCGTGTTCAAGCCGGGGGCCGAGTTCGTCTCCGATCGGGACGGCGGCAAGAGCGTGGCGTTCGAGTTCGCTCAAGGCATCGACCCGACCTACACCCACAGCTTCCAGGTCCGCCGCTCGGAACTCGACGAGCTCTTGTTCCGCAACGCCGAGCGCCGCGGCGTCGACGCGCGCGAGGGCACGCGCGTGGTGGCCGTGGAGCTCGACGCCGCGAACGGGTCGCGGGTGAGTGCCATCGGTCCCGACGGGGTGCTGCAGACCTGGCTCGCCCGGTTCGTGGTCGACGCCTCGGGCCGGGACACGCTGCTCGCGGGCAAGCTCGGCACCAAATCCGCGAACAAGCACAACAACACGGCCGCCCTGTTCGCGCACTTCACGGGTGTCACGCCCTTGCGCGAGCGCGAGGAGGGCTACATCGCCATCCACCTGTTCGACGAGGGCTGGTTTTGGGTGATCCCCTTGCGCGATGGGATCACCAGCATCGGGGCCGTCAGCCACGCGGCGTTCTTCAAGTCACGCGGCGGGGCCAGCCTCGAGGAGTTCTTCCTAAGCACCATCCAGCGCAGCGAGAGCCTCGCCCGACGCATGGCCGCGGCCGAGCTCGCCTCGCCCGTGACCGCGACGGGGAACTACTCCTACCAGGCGCGCGCGATGGCGGGCGACGGCTACATCCTGGTCGGCGACGCCTTCGCCTTCATCGACCCGGTGTTCTCGAGCGGCGTCCACCTCGCCATGGCGAGCGCAGCACTCGGGGCCGAGGCGGTCGACGCCTGGCTCGACGACCCGCGCGCGGCGCAAGCGCCGCTCCAGCGCTTCGACGCCGCGGTGCGCCGCTCGCTCGACGCGTTCTCCTGGCTGATCTACCGGATCAACACGCCGGTCTTGCGCGACATGTTCCTGGAGCCGCGCAACCGGTTCCGGATGCGCGACGGCCTCGTGAGCCTCCTGGCCGGCAACACGCAAGGCGGCTTACGGATCCGGCTGCCGATCCTGGCCTTCAAGAGCGCCTACCACCTGCTCAAGCTCGCCTACCGCCTGGGCTACCGGCTGCACGAGGGCCGGCTGGTCCGCACCGCCGCGGCGCCGGCGCGCTGAACGGGCCGTCGCACCTCGCCGCCCTGCGCCAGCGGGTCGAGGACCGCTACCGTGGGTGCCCCCGCTTCACGCGCGGCTACGTCCGCTGGAAGCTCCGGCTCGACCCGATTCTGCCGGCCGTCCTCGAGCTGGCCGAGCGGGAGAGCTTCGGCCGGGTCGTCGACCTCGCCTGCGGGCGCGGCCAGCTCGGCATCGCCCTGCTCGAGGCCGGGGCGGCGGGGGCGCTCACCGGCCTCGACTGGGACGAGGCGCTCCTGGCCGACGCCAGCGCCGCCGCCGACGGCGCGCTAGCCGCCGCCTTCCACCAGGCGGACCTGCGGACCGCGGCGGTGCCCGAGGGCGACACGGTGCTGCTCGTCGACGTTCTCTACCTGATGCCGCGCGAGGTGCAGCTCGACCTGTTGCGGCGCGCCGCCGCGGCCGCGAGGCAGCGGCTCATCGTGCGCGTCTTCGACCCGGCGCGCGGCTGGCGCAGTGCGGTCGGCTGGCTGTCGGAGGCCGGGATCTGGCTCGCCGGCCTCTACCGCCGGACGGGCCGGCGGCCCTTGCCGCTGGCGAGCCTCACCGGCGTTTTGGACGCCGCCGGCTTCGCCTGCGCGGTGGAGCCTTGCTGGGGCGTGTTGCCGCTGCCGAACGTGCTGGTGGTGGCGCGGCGGCGGCAGCCGCGCGACTCGGACGTCGCGGCGTGATCGTCCACGGCCTTCGGCTCGTCGCGGCCGCACTCCTCGCCCTCGGGCCGACCGGCGGCCTCGTGGCCGCGGAGAGCGACCGCCCGCTGGTGGAGCTCGGGCTCGTCGGCGGCGGCGGCTGGTTCCCGGACTACCCGGCGGCCAGCCAGAATCACGCGCAAGCCATCGTTCTCCCCTACCTGATCTACCGCGGCGACATCCTGCGCAGCGACGAATCGGGCATCCGCGGCCGTTTCCTGCGCGGCGAGCGGGTCCAGCTCGACGTCAGCCTCGGCGGCGCCTTGCCGGCCGATTCGGACAACAATCGGGCCCGCGAGGGCATGCCCGACCTCGACCTAATGGGCGAGATCGGCCCCAATTTGCGCTTCATCCTTTTGCGGCGGGAGGGGGTGAGCCGCCTCGACCTGGATCTCGGCCTGCGCGCCGCCTTCACCACCGACTTCTCGGGCATCGACCACCGCGGTCTGGTCTTCGGGCCCGAGCTCGCCTTCAAGCGCCTCGACCTCGGGCTCGAGGGCAGCCGGCTGCGGCTCGGGATCGGCCCGGTCTTCGCGGACGGCCGCTACATGGACTATTTCTACGAGGTGAAGCCGCGCTTCGCGCGCCCCGGGCGCCCCGCTTACGACGCGCAAGCCGGCTACCTCGGCACGCGCATCCAAGGCTCCTACCGCGTGCCGGTGGGCGAACGCCTCTCCTTCCTGGCGGGCGGGCGCGTCGAGGGCTTCTGGGGGGCCACGAACGACGACAGCCCGCTGTTCAAGGAGAACGTGAACGTCTCCGTGCTCGGCGGCTTTTCCTACTCGTTCTACCAGTCGGACGCGCGTTCCAGGGTCGCTTACGACCCGCTCGACTGAGCTCAACCGGGCTTCGGCCGGTACACGACCATGTTGGTGACGAGCTGGTCGCCGGCGATCTCCTGCACCCGGCCCCGGCCGTCCCACAAGATCTGGTAGGGGCCGAAGCTCGAGGCCCAGTAGCGCCACAAGTCGGCGTCCAAGGACGGATTCTCGCTGGTCATCGGGTAGCCCAGCGCCATGATCACCTGCTCCTTGGTCATCCCGACCATCACCTTGCCCTGACGGATGGCGTCCTGCACGGCTGCCGGCCAGGTCGCGAGCTTGGCCTTGGGGTCGCTGGTCACGACGATCTTGTTGACGAACTGCTGGAGACTCTCCTGCTCGCGGCCGTAGTCGTGGCCGAGTCGCATCGGTCGACCGTCCACGTCCATCAGCGCGTGGTTGCGGCCGTAGCTCTTGACCCGCGCCGGCGCTCCCGCCGCGATCATCGGCAGCTCGGCGTAGTTGCCGTCGCTGATCCAATCGCCCTCGTGGTGCAGGTTGCAGCAGGTGTAGCCGGCGCGCTCGGGGATGCCGAGGTCTGCACTCGTCTTTTGGCACCCGCCGAGCACAGCACCCGCCGCCGCCACGACCGCGAGCCAGCGAAAGGAAGCACCGCGTTCCATGCGTGAAAGCTCCTCGAGGAGACGAAGCGACGTCCTTGCTGAGGCAGCCTAGGGTGGCGGGTCATCCCTGTAAACCACGCGGGCCGGGGTTGCCGCCTGGAGCGCCGGACGTGCGGCGCGCGGGACGGGTCGATCGGTCGAAGGACCCCATGCGAGGAACAAAAAAATAGCCGCCCGTCCGAAAGAGAGAGGGGCGGCTATAGTGCGGTTGGGAACAATCTGTAACAAGTAACGATATGGAAGCGGTCTTGAGGTTCGTCAACCTTATCGACCGGAAACGGCCCGTGATCTGCAAGCTTTGGGAGTAGTGCCCCGGTTTGATGGGGGATTTGCCCCAATCACCCACCCACCGCCGATGGGGACGCGAAAAGATGGGCCGCCCCTGCGGGGCCGGTCTTCCGAGCTGGCCTCGAACACGGTCGATCATGTGACAACTTAGAAGCTTATGGGTTCTAATGATTTTCATCTACAGCGCAAACATGGTCCGTACCTTGCCGGACGGCGCGCGAGCGGGTCTTATGCGCGGGTTCGTCGCCGATCCCGTGGGGCCAGCATGACTCTTCGTCTCCATCGACCGCCGAGCGACGCGCCGGGAGCCAGCCTCGGCGCCTGCTCGATCAGCGTGCGCGCCGGGTCCGCCGCCCGGATCCGCCTCCCGGGCAGCGAGGTCCCCGGGGCCGAGCTGTTGTGGGTCGGGCCGATGCTCCACGGCTCGCTGGTCCAAGACGGCCCCGAGCTCCGCTTCACCCCGCCGGCCGATTTCACGGGCACCCTGCCCTGCCCTTACGCGCTGCGCTGGGCCGACGGCCGGATCGTCACCGGCCTTTTGGACTTCGTCGTCGAGCGCGGCGGCGGCCGTGGGGTTGGGGCCTGGGGTCCGGGCCCGCGCTCGGGCGACCGCTGGTGGACCGGCTTCGGCCCGGCCCCGGAGGAGATCGGCTTCTTCGAGGAGTGGCGCGGCCGCAAGTGCGACATCCTGATGTACTTCGCGCCGCACCAGATGTTCAAGCGCGACTGGGACGACATCGCCGGCGGCCGCGGCGACGACGAGACCGTGGCCGCCGGCAGCTTGAGCCTCACCAAGGGGGTGCGCTCGGCGGGACGCATCTTCATCGACCACAAGGAGCTGCCGGCGCATTTCTGCCTGCCGCTGGTGCCGGCACCTTTGGGCAACCAGAAGGGGGCGAATCCCGCGGTCTGGGACGAGCTGGCGGCGGGCGAGCACGACGGCCTTTTCCGCCGCCTCGGCCGGCGCCTGGCCTACCTCGAGGCGGCCCACGGCCGCGATCCCGCGGTGCCCTTGATGCTGGATCTGGGCTGGGAGCATTCCGGCCCCTGGTTTCCCTGGTCGATCGCCGGCGAGCTGGACGGCGTGCCGGTCTACAAGAAGTTCCCTTCCGCCTGGGCGCGGATCGTCACCAGCATCCGCGAGGGCTACCGCGCGTTCGCCGGCCGGGACTGCCCCTACAAGTTCGTCTGGCGGCCGGCGCGCAAGATGGTGGCCCCGGGGGTGCGCCACGCCGCGTTCTACCCCGGCGACGAGTTCGTCGACCTGGTCTCGATCTCGGTGCACGAGAACGACCCGATCGTGACCGCGGACAACTGGTCGAGCCGCTGGCGCCCCTGGCCGCCGAAGAAGCCGCTCAACGAGGGCTGGGACGCGATGTTCGAGCTTGCCCAGCGTCGGGGCAAGCCGGTCTGCTTTCCCGAATGGAGCCCGCATCGGGTGACCGAGGACAAGGCCAAGGCCAGCCCGAACGCCGGCGAGTTCATGCACATGGTCCGCAGCTACATCGAGGACCACGTCGAGCAGTTCGCCTACGACACCTACTTCTACGCCAAGCCCACGGCGATGGTGCCCTTCCCCGACTGGTCGGGCTCGATCGCCTACCGCGAGCTCTGGGGCGCCACCTCCGGCTGAGCCGCCGCCGATGCCCGCGGGTCCAGGCCGGCGTAGACGCCCAGGCAAGCCTCGGCGAACCGATCCCAGCTCGGGATGCCTTCCTGCAGGTGGCGCACCCGCTGGCCCAGGACCTCGCGCGCGGCGGGATCGCGCACCAGGGGCTCGAGCGCCTCGGCGAGCGCCGCGGGGTCATCCGGCGGCACCAGCGTCAGCTGGTCGCGGTTGGGCGGCTCGGCGAACACCCCCACCCGCGTGGCCACGATCGGCTTGCCGGCCGCGATCGCCAGGGTAAGCGCACCGCTGGCGTCGATGTGCCGGTAGGGGAACACGACGAGATCGGCCCGGGCGAGGTAGGCGGCGAGCGCGTCGTCGGGGACGTGGCGCAGGTCGAAGCGGAAATGGGTCCCGGCCCCGGCCGCCTCGATCTTGGCCTGGAGCGCGTCCAAGGGCTCGTAGGGGCGCCCGACGACGGTGACGGTGAATCGGCAGCCCCGGGCCGCGAGCCGCAAGGCCGCCTCGACCAGCACGTCCACCCCCTTGTAGGGCTTGATCTGGCCGAAGAACAGGATCTCCGGGCCCTCGCCCGGAGCGACGGGGGCCGCGGCCGCACCCGGATCGCCCACCGGCAAGAGCGGGTGGGGGACGACGCTGATCTTGCGGTCCTCGACCCCGATCGCGCGCAGCCGCTCGCGGGTGTGCTCGGTGTGGGCGACGTAGCGGTCGAAGATCAGCCGGGATCGGCGATCGCCCCAGAGCTGCGCCCACGAGGCGTTCTTGGCCCCTTGCAGGGCGATCGAATCGTGGACCGTGAGGACGAGCCCGGCGTGCCGCCCGATCCGGCGCAAGGCCCAGCGGTCGAGCAGCGGCAGGACCAGCCATTGCAGGTGCAGGACGTCGGGCCGCTCGGCAGCACAGAGCCGCTCGAGGGCCCGGAGCCCGAACACGTGCTCGAGGCCCTTGAGCAGCCGGCGCGGGGCCGAGGTGCGCCAGGCCTCGCTGCGCGCGTTCTCGGCACGGCGGTAGAACAAGGGCAGGAACCGGAACGGCTCGGCCTCCAAGGAATCCTCGAAGCCGCGCAAGGGCCGGCCGACCAGCGTGACCTCGGCCCCGCGCTTCGCCAGCGCCCGGGCGAAATGCCGGTCGTAGGGCAGGGTGAACAAGGGCGGGTCGACCACGAGGACGCGCATGGAATCAAACCCAGAGCTGCCGCACGGGCCGCCCGATGATCGTCTCGACCGCCTGGACGTCCTCGGCGAAGAAGCGGCGCAGCCGGTCCTCGCCCGGAATGGCACCCAGCTCGGCCCGCGGGCGGCCGCCGATGAGGCCCAAGAACAGCTGCTTGCCCGCCGCCATCGGCCGGTCGAGCAGGCGCAGGTGCGTGCCGCGCAAGCGCTGGTTGAGCCGCTGGGCGGCGCGGTAGAGCCGCGGGTGGCGCGGGGCGAAGGTCGGGTTCACCTGCTCGTGCAGCTTGGCCAGCATCGCCTCCGGCCAGGGGACCTCGGCGAGCCCGAGGAAGGCCAAGATCCGCTCGACGAACGCGCGCGGGTCGGCCCCCAGATCCTCGTGCAGGAGGATCAGGACCCGCTCGCGCCCGAAGCGTTTCAGGTAGGCCTCGAGGACCGGGGCGTAGCGCTGCCGCTCGAGGTAGGGCGAGCGCTCGGCCCGGCCGGCCAGGAACGCGTCGAGGTCCCGGTAGTCGTCGCCGTCGGTGCGCCCGTCGCGCTGGAAATGGCGGTAGCTCGAGCGGGTCCGGGCGAGGTGGCTGCGCAGGATCAAGATGATCTTGGCGTCTGGCAGGGTGGCCCGAATCCGCTCCGGCACCGCCGGGTGCTCGGCGTAGACCGGGCTGATGTCGCCGGCCTGCTGGTCCGCGGCACAGCCCGCGAAGTAGGCGGCGTACCAGGGGTAACCCTTGTCGTACGCTGCGTCGAAGAAGGCGATCTCCTTCCTGGCCGGCAGGAAGATCTTAGGGTGCAGCCGCAGCACCTCGTAGAGCCAGGTGGTGCCGCAGCGGGGAAAACCGGCGACCACGAAGTCCGGCTTGTTGGGCATGGCGGGCAGGTCCAAAGGCAGGCGACGGCGAGCCCTCTAGCATCACGGGCCCGCCCGGGCCAGCGTGCAGCAACGCGGGCGGCGATGCGCCGCCGCCACGGACGGGGCGAAAAAGCGTTTCACGCCCCGCTTCCCCTGGCTAAGACGGGCCTGCCCGGGCCATGAGCCGCCACCAGGGTGCCGGCGGCGAAGGACCTGCCATGGCTCGCGGGCGGCGCGGCGGCGTCGCGCCTTGGGCCCGACGACAAGGACACGCGATGACGAGGAAGCTGGATCTTCTGGCGGCGGTGGCGTTCGTGCTCGGGCTTTTGGCCCTTGCCTTCCTGACCGGCTTCTTCAGCGGCAAGAATCGCGGCTTGTTCTACCGTCCCCTGAAGACGGTCGAGGAGACCGTGCGTGGGGTCTGGAACGCCTATTTCGACACGCCCGACTACCTGATCACCGGCAAGCCCGGGGCGCCTTTGCGGACCACGGCGCGGGCGCTCGATCCGGCGCGGATCGCACCCGGGGTGACGTTGCTGGCGGGCTACACGCTGGAAGGCTTCGAGGCCTGGCTCGTGGACGCGCAAGGCCAGCGGCTGCACACCTGGCGCGCCCGGTTCAGCGAGACCTTTCCCGAGCCCACGCACCTTCTATGGCAGGCGCGCGACACGGCGATCGCCTGGCAGGGGATGCACCTCTACCCGAACGGCGACCTCCTGTTCAGCTTCCAGGACCACAACTTCCCGTTCGGCAGCGGGCTGGTGAAGCTGGACAAGGATTCCAAGATCGTCTGGAAGCTGGCGCGCAACACCCACCACGACGTCGCGGTCGACCCCGACGACGGCACCATCTGGGTGCCGGCGCACCGTTACCGGCCGCAAGGGTTGCCGGGCTTTCCCACCCTGGCACCCTGGTACTACGAGGACACCGTGCTCCAAATCGCCCCGGACGGGTCCGTCAAGGACGAGATCTCGGTGCTCGAGGCGCTTCGGGATGCCCAGGGCCTGCTCTCGATCACCTACAAGCTCTCGACCGAGGTCGAGGAGTCGGACCCCACCCACCTGAACTCGGCCGAGCCCCTTCCCGCCGCCTGGGCCGAGCGCTTCCCCGGGCTCGCCACCGGCGATCTCCTGCTCTCCTTGCGCAACGTCAACACGCTGTTGGTGATCGACCGTGCCACCAAGAAGGCCAAGCGCGTGCTTGCCGGGCCGTTCGTCCGCCAGCACGACGCCGACTTCCTGCCCAACGGGCATCTTCTGGTGTTCGACAATCTGGGCGGCGACCCGGCCTGCGGCGGCACCCGGGTGCTCGAGTTCGACCCCGCCGACATGGGCGTGGTCTGGCGCTACGACGGCTGCCGCGACGGCGGGTTCGCCAGCATCACCCGCGGCATGCAGGAAGCGCTCCCCAACGGCAACGTCCTGATCGCCGACCCGCACGGCGGGCGGGCCTTGGAGGTGACCCGCGACGCGCAAGCGAAGCTGGTCTGGGAGTACGTCAACGTCGTCGGCGCCGAGGACAACCGGCCGCTGCTCGGCGCGATCACCCACGCCCAGCGCTTCGCGCCGGGCGAGCTGACCTTTCTTCCCCGCTGAGGTGCGACGCTTGACCCCGACCCACGCTCGGTTAGGCAGGGAGCGCCAGCCGCTCCTCCTCGGCCGCATTCTTCAAACGGACACCAGACGATGACGGCCTTCCTGCTCGCCGCCGGCGGCCTCTTCCTCCTCCTGGCGCTGCACCCGTTCGTGACCTACCCCCTCTCGCTCGCAGCACTGCGGCGGCTGCGGCCGCGGCCGCTGCGGCCCGCGCCCAAACCGGGGGCGGCACCCCCCAGCTTCTCGATCTGCGTCTGCGCGCACAACGAGGCCAAGGTGATCCGGGACAAAATCGAGAACCTCTTGGCCTTGCGCGCGGCCACGCCCGGAGGGCTCGAGATCCTGGTCTACGACGACGCCTCGAGCGACGACACGGGTGCGATCCTGCGCGAGGTGGGCGGCGCGGCGATCACCGTGGTCACGGCTCCCTCGCGCACCGGTAAGACTCCGGGCATGAACCGGCTGGCGTCGCTGGCGAAGGGCGAGATCCTCGTCTTCTCCGACGCCAACGTCACGGTCGAGCCCGAGGCCTTGGCGCGGCTCGAGCGCTACTTCGCCGACCCGGAGGTGGGGTGCGTCTGCGGCCACCTGCTCTACCTCAACCGGGACCGGTCGGTGACCGCGGCAACCGGGGCCGATTATTGGCAGCTCGAGGAGTGGATCAAGCAGCTCGAAAGCGACACGGGCTCGGTGATCGGCGCCGACGGCTCCCTGTTCGCGGTTCGCCGGAGCCTGCACCGCCCGGTCCCGGAGGACCTGATCGACGACATCCACGTCTCCTTGGGGGTGCTGTTCCAAGGCCGCCGGGTGGTGCGCGCGCCGGACGTGCGGGCGTTCGAGAACTCGGCCACCGACGCCCGCGACGAGTTCCGCAGGAAGGTCCGGATCGCCTGCCAGGCGTTCAACATCCACCGCCGCTTGTGGCCGCAGCTCAAGCACCTGGGCCCGCTCGACCTCTACAAGTACCTCTCGCACAAGTTCCTGCGCTGGCTGACGATCTACAGCCTGGCGCTCGCCGGCTCGTGCTTCCTCGCCGCCCTGATCCGCCTGGCCGGCTGGCCTTTGGGCCTCGGCCTGGCCGGGCTGGGGGCGCTGGGCTTGTGGCTGGGGCACGCCCTCAAGCTGCCGCTTCTGGGCAAGCTGGCCGACGTGCTGGGCGCCTTCGTCGCCACCGGCTTGGGCGTGATCTACTCGCTCCGCGGCCGCGAGTTCCGCACCTGGACCCCGGCCGCGTCGGTGCGGCAGGGACCCTAGAACATCACGCCGACGCCGCCCTGGGCAACCGGGCAGCCGATGCCCGACAGCTCGCGCCTTGCTCTCCCTATCGGTGCATCGATAACCCACCCTCGGGCGGGCGACGCTCGTCACGTCGCGGACCGCGCCGCCGCGGCCAGGGTGCTTTCGCCGCCACAGCCCTGGCGAACGAGGGACTCATCAGCGCTTTTGCGCTCGCAAAGGGCACACAAGCGCTGGTACGCGGCCTTGGCCACGGGATGCGGAGACGGTCATGGACAAGGTTGTGGCCTCGTTCGAGCGTTACGCGCGCTTGTGTCGTGAGGTCCAGGAGCGGGCGATCGCGCTGGAGAACCACCCGGAACGGCGCAAGCGTCTGAGACGGTTCCCCGCCCGCGAGGTGGCCGAGATCCTCGGCATCTCCGCTTCCCACCTGCGCAACCTCATCCGTGAGGCGGGCTTCCCGCAGGGCGAGCTGCACGGCGGCGGACGGCGCAGCTTCAGCTTCGAGGAGCTGGGCGCGGCAAGGGCTTGGCTCCATCGAACGACGGGCAGCGCGCGCTACGCCCCTCGGGCGCGCGGCGACGAGCGCCTCCAGGCGATCGCCTTCGTCAACTTCAAGGGCGGCTCGGGAAAAACCACCTCGGCCAGCCACTTCGCCCAGTGGCTCGTCCTGCAGGGCTACCGGGTCCTGCTCGTGGATCTGGACCCGCAAGCCAGCGCCACCGCCCTTTTGGGGCTAGCACCCGCGGTGGAAGTCGCGGAGAGCGACACGTTCGCGGCTTGGATAAGGCGGGAGGAGGGCGACGAGGAGCAGGCGCTCGCCCGGAGACTGGTGCGGCGGACCTATTGGCCCGCGCTCGACCTTCTGCCCGCGAACATCGGGTTGCAGCACGCCGAGTACGACTTGGTCGGCAAGCTGCTGCGGCAGCGGGACTGGCCGTTCTACGCGCAGTTGGAGAGCCTGCTCGCCCACCTGGCCTCGGGCTACGATGTCGCCGTGATCGATTGCCGACCCGATGTCGGGATGCTCACCATCAACGCTCTGGTGGCCGCCACCGGGCTGGTGGTCCCGATACCGCCGTCGATGATCGATTTTGCCAGCTCCGGCGAGTTCTTCCGCTTCATGGCCGAGATCGCGCGCGACCTGCGGGGGCACCTTTCGACCCGGATCATGGCCTACGATTTCGTCCGCGTGCTCACGACGAAGCATCGCTCCACCGATCGCAACCAAGCGGAAATGATGAGCTGGACCAAAGCGCTGCTCGGCGACGTGGTGCTCGAGAGCGGCATGGTGGAGACGTCGCTCATGGACGCCGCCGGCATCCTCAAGGAGACGTTGTACGAGTACGAGCCCACGGGCAACCGCCGCAGCTACGAGCGCGCGCTGGAGGCCATGAACGCGGTGAACCGCTCGCTCGAGCAGGAGCTCTTGCGGGCGTGGGGGCGGGTTCCGGCTGCGAGGCGCCAGGTGGCATGACCGACCAGAAGGGAAAACGGGCCGCCTTGCGCCACTCCATCCTCGGTCTTGCGGCCGACGCGGAGGTCGATGGGGAGCAGGGTCGCCCCGCCCGCGGCATCGTGGGCACGGTCTTGGACGTGCACCGCGACGCCCTGCTCGACAAGGTCCAGAAGCTGGAAGGAGAGTTGGCGGAGGCCGCCCGATCCGGCGACCGCCTCATCGAGCTCGCTCCCGAGCTCGTCGACGATCCGCTCCCGGCCGACCGCGATGGGCGAGCCTACGCCGACGCGTCCTTCGCCGCGCTGCGGGACAGCATCGCCGCCGACGGTCAGCACGTGCCGATTCTGGTGCGCTCGTCGCCGACGAACCGCGGGCGGTACGAGATCGCCGCCGGTCGCCGCCGTTTGGCCGCGTGCCGATCGCTCGGGCGGAGCGTGCTGGCGCGGGTGTTGGACCTCGACGACGAGGGGATGCTCGCGCTGCAATACCGCGAGAACGCCCTGCGCAAGGACGTCAGCGTGCTGGAGCGTGGCCGTTGGCTGCGGCAGCTCGCCGAACAACGCGGTCTGAGCACGACCCGGGTCGCCGCGCTGGTGGGCCTCAGCCAGCCGATGGTGGTCGAGTACCAGAATCTCGCCCGCCTGCCGGAGGTGCTTCTGGACGGGCTCGCGGATCCGCGCGAGCTTTCTCTCGCCGACGGGCGACGCTTGCGGACGGCGCTCGCGCGGGACGGTGCGTTGGCGCGCATGACGACCGCCTTGCAGGCCACGCCCGGCGCGCTCGGGACCAAGGCGCAGGTGCAGCGTGCCTTGCAGGCGGCCGCCTTGCCGTCGAATGGCGGCGGTGATCGGGCGGGCGCCGCCGGCTCGGGCTCGACGCAGGCGCGGGTCATCAAGGACGACCAAGGCCGCCGCGTCGGCGTGCTCACCCGCAGCGGTGCGCAATGGGTCTGTCGTTTCGCGAGCGACGTCGACGAGGAGGCCGTGCGGCACGTGGTCGACCAGATCCCGCTTCTGTTGGCCGCATGGCGCGAGCGGCGGTAGGGTGCCTGGCCCGGCGCACCCTATCGGTGCACCGATAGCCTATCGGTGCACCGATAGGCCGGGCGGCGACGGTGCCTCGGGTTGTCCGAGCGCTACGGTCCGCCCACGACGTTCAAGACCTCGTAGCAGGCGCCCATGGTGTGGTAGTCGGTCTTGCCGGCGGGGCTCTTCTTGTCGTCGTGCTTGCGGTTCTGCCGGTCGAGGATGCGGAACCAGGCGCCGTAACGGTGATCGACCATGTGGCGCCAGGCGTAGCTCCAGATCCGGTCGTACCAGTCCCAGTAGCGTTCCTCGCCGGTGCGGGCCGCAAGCAGGGCGGCCGCGGCGAAGCTCTCGGCCTGGACCCAAAAATACTTGTCGCCGTCGCAGATCGTGCCGTCCGGGGCAAAGCCGTAGCAGATGCCGCCGCCGTGCTCGTGGTCCCAGGCGCGGTCGAGGGCGGCGTCGAACAGGTGCTGGGCCGTCGGCAGCAGCCATCCGGCCGGGCGGTGCCGCTCCAGGATCAAGAGCAGCTTGGCCCACTCGGTCTGGTGGCCCGGCTGGAAGCCCCAGGGGCGGAACAGGTGCCGGGGGTCGGCTTTGTTGTAGTCCCAGTCGATGTTCCAGCTCGGATCGTAGTGCTCCCAGATCAGGCCGTCGGCCTTGCCGGCGAGGTCGACGGCGACCCGCCGAGCGATCCGCTCCGCACGGTCGAGGTACTTGGCTTCGCCCGTGGCCTCGAAGGCCGCGAGCATAGCCTCGCAGCCGTGCATGTTCGCGTTCTGGCCGCGGTAGGGCGAGACGGCCCGCCAGTCCGGGCTGATCTCGTCGCGGTAGAGCCCGTCCGCCTCGGACCAGAAATAGCGCTCCATCAGTTGCCAGGTCTCTTCGAGATGATTCCCGGCCTCCTCGATGCCGGCCTCCAGCGCCTTGGCGTAGGCCAGGACGACGAAGGCGAGGCCGTAGCAGTGGTTGGTGCCGTCGAGGACGCCGTCGCGGGAGAGCAGCCAAGCGTAGCCGCCGGTCGTGGGGTTGCGGTGGGCGTCGCGCAGGAAGGCCACGCCGTGGCGGGCGGCTTCCCGGTGCTCGGGGTCGCCGAACCGGCGGAACGCCATGGCGTAGTTGAAGACGAAGCGCGTGCTGCTGACCAGATGCCGCGTGTCGGGATCGTAGACGCTGCCGTCGTCGCGGAAGAAGTGGAAGAACCCGCCGCGCTCGCGGTCGATGCAGCGCGGGTGGTAGAACGCCATGGTGCGGCGGATGTGGTCGGTGAGGAACGCCGGGTCGCGAAAGCGTGTCGGATCGTTCGACATCGTGGGGTCTCCCGCCTGGGTCGTCGTTCGAGGGCCGAGCTGCGTCACGGCACCGGATCTTGCCGGCCGGCCCAGGCGAGCCACATGGCGGCGGTCCAAGTGAAGTGCCGACCACCCAGGCCGGCGCCGTCGAGCGGGTCGAAATACTCGAAGAAGCCCGCGGTCTCGATCAGCCGGCGCGTGTCGGCCCCGATTCGCCGGGCCAAGGCGGCGTGGCCCGACTCCTCCAGCCCCTCGCCGATCATGAAGTTGACGACGGCCCAGATCGGGCCGCGCCAGTAGCGCCTGCGGTCGAAGCGCGGGTGATCGGGTGCCGTGCTCGCGACGGCGAACGGTGCCTTGGCGATCCAGGCCTCGAGCCGCTCGGCGAGCGCGCCGTTGCCGAGACCGGCCCAGAAGGCAGCGCCTCCGCCGAACCTGCCGCCAGGTGCTCGGTGCGCCACGCGCTCAGCTGGCCGGGGCTCAAGCCAAGCTCGGTCGCTACTTCTGACAGCCGCCCCTTGCCGTCCTTGAGCAGCCGCTTGACCGCTTGCGCCCTGAACTCGACCGTGAACCGGCGTCGGGTTCGCCTCTCCACCATCCTGCCCTCCTGGGGTGCTCGGGTTCGTTAGCGAACCCTCCACTCCCAGGGGGAAGGCCCAGCTTTGTCGAGCGCGTGGTCGGGCGCCCGAGCTCGAAGAACCTTGTCTGGGGAAGCGCCCACCGTACCGCTCAGCCCAGCACGGCGGGTGCCCCCTCGGGCGAGTCGGCGGGATTAATGCGGCAGTTGTGAACTGGTTCACTGTACTCGGCTCAACGGCTTGCTACCGCTCGAGTCGGCGTTCTCCGCCAGAGCAGGACAGGGCACCCGCGATGGCCAGGATCATCGGCGGCGACCGGAAGGTGCTGCATCCGTTGCACGACCCGAAGGTGGTTTTCAAGGCGGGTTGGCCTCGTCCTTCCTATACAAGGAGGTTAGGGGATGAAAACTGCCTTCACGTCACTTCTCTTGGCAGGCGCGATGTGTGCCGGCACCATGCTGGCCCCCAGCCAAGCGGAGGCCACGGACCCACCAGTTCACATCGACAACGTGACCTTCTACGGCTCGGGCTGCACCGGCGCGGACGACACGACGTTGAGGCTTTTGGACGTCAGCCCCCCAGACGGCCTGGCCGATCAGTTCATCGTGGGTTTTGACAATTATCTTGTCTTCCAAGAACCTGGATCATCCCAGGTAGATCGGCGCAAGTTCTGCAATCTTGATGTTGTTTTCCACTTTCCAGGAGGCCTCCAGTTCAGCATCGTCGATGTGCGCTACGAAGGGTTCGCAAGCCTTCCCTATGGGGTATATGGGACGCAGGAATCGACCTATGTATTCCCCTTCTTTTCCAATTCCGTTACCTTGAGAAGCACGCTACGTGGTCTTTTCGAGGGTAATTATAATATCCGCGATACGCTGGGCCTCACCAGCTTGGTCTGGTCACCATGCGGGTTACGCGCCCCTATGAGGATACGCACGCAGATCTATTTGTCCGGCCTGCGCTATCCTCCTGCAATCATGACGACCGACACCGTCGACGGCCGGGTGGACCAGATCTATCATTTGCGGTGGCGGCCTTGCACCACGCGTGCCAAGGCCGAGGGAGCGAGGGGCGGCGGGCGATCCTGACATCGATCTATCGTCGCTTCCCGCCGCAACCCGCCGGGGCAGGCGACCATCGTCGCCTGCCCTCTCGCCTTGATGGCCGATTGAAGCGGGCCGCCCGGGGGCGCACAGTCGAACACGTGTTGCGGACGAGCCTGGGCGGGCATTCGCTTTGGGACGGTCGGGCAAGCGGCGCAGGTGAGAGTTCGCGGCTTTTGGGCTAGGAGGGCTGCCGTGAGCGCCAGAAAAAGGTTGGCCTTGCTCGCTGTCGCAGCGCTGGCTGCCAGCGAGGCTTTCGCCGACGGGGCCGCCCACATCAAGGGGTTGACTTTCAATGGCTCCGGCTGCCCCTTGGGCGGCGACACCATCTTGCAATTGCTCGATCTCGACGGGGACGGCCTGCCCGAACAGTTTGGGCTCCTCTTCTCCGGAGACTACATCGCGGCGCAAGGCCCCGGCGTCTCGATCGTCGAGCGGCGCCGGAACTGCAACCTCCTCGTCAGCGTGACCCTGCCTGACGGCTACCAGTTCGGCGTGGCGGGCGCGTACCATGAGGGCTACGCCGACCTGCCTGTGGGTGCCGGCGGCGTGCAGCGCACGACTTACGAGTTCGTCTTCCATTTCGACCCCGTCTCGCGGGAGACCGCTCTCACCGGCCTCTACACGGGCCGCTACGCGCGCCAGGACGACTCGGGCGGCGCCGGCCTCGTCTGGTCGCCGTGCGGGCTCGACGCCCCGCTGAGCATCCGCACGCAGGTCTTCCTGGAAGGCGACGCCAGCCTTCCGGCAGCCATGTCCCTCGACTATCTCGCCCCCACCTTGATCTGGAGGCGCTGCGAGCCGGGAGGCGCGGCGCGGTGATGAGCCCGCTTTTTCCTGAGGCCCACGCCTCTCGCCGACACCGTTCCCCTTACATTGGGAGAGCGACCTTGAACCGAGCACCGATGATGGCTCTTGCCTTGGCCGGTCCCTTGCTGATCGCGGCCCCGGCCCTTGCCGATACCGACCGGGTCTCGATCAGGAGCCTGGACTTTGCGGGCTCGGGCTGCGCCCCGCAGGGCAGCCTGACTGGCCGGCTCGTCGATTTCAACCAGGACGGCTTCCCGGGGGGTCTCAGCCTGAGCTTCTCGAGCTACGTCGCGCGGCAAGGTCCCGGCGTCTCGATCGTCGAGCGGCGCCGGAACTGCAAC
>Ga0075420_100001416_pt1 | contig 20382 bp, 19 predicted proteins | sample SoiMetdeltSBSDD4_FD_75296 | JGI IMG/M metagenome (GOLD analysis project Ga0075420, IMG submission 75296) | Bulk soil microbial communities from a Populus tree surrounding site in Tennessee, USA - Soil MetaG P. deltoides SBSDD4 | ecosystem: Environmental > Terrestrial > Soil > Tree plantation... | reverse complement strand
CGCAGCCGGCGTGGCGGTCGTCTCGTTCCACTGGGGACACCCGTCGCGGGCCTGGATCGATCAGCTGCACGCGGCCGGGATCCGGGTGTTCGAGCAGGTCGGATCGGTGGCCGACGCGAAGCGGGCGGTCGACGACGGGGTGGACGTCGTGGTGGCGCAGGGTTGCGAGGCGGGCGGGCACAACTTCGCGACCCTGCCGACGTTCGCGTTGCTGCCGGTCGTCGTCGACGCCGTGGCCCCGGCGCTCGTGCTCGCCTCCGGCGGCGTCGCCGACGGGCGGGGGCTGGCCGCGGCACTGATGCTCGGCGCGGACGGAGTCTGGGTCGGCACCCGGTTCGTGGCCACCGTGGAGTCCGCGGCACACGACGGGTACCGCGATCGCCTGGTCGGCGCGGCCGGGATCGACACCGTGCGCACCGGCATCTTCGGTCCGGACATGCCGAGCTTCAACCCGATGCGGGTGCTGCGCAACAGAGTGGTGCGCGAATGGGCCGACCGGGCCGCGGAGGTGCCTGTCGACACGTCGGCCGAGCCGGTCATCGGGCACATGGACCTCATGGGGCAACAGGTCGAGATGCGCCGCTTCAGCAACCTCGTACCGATGCGCGGCCTGACCACCGGTGATCTGGAGGAGATGGCCCTGCTCGCCGGGCAAGGGGTCGGGCTCGTCGACAAGGTCGAGCCGGCCGCGTCGGTGGTCGCCCGCATGACCGCGGACGCCGTCGCCGCACTCGGCCGGTACCACGCATGTACGTGAGGCTGCTCGGCCCGATCGACGTCACGCTGGACGGGGTACCGGAACCGGTACGCGGACCGCGCCGCAAGGCGCTGCTCGCCGTCCTGGCGCTCTACTGTGGACAGATCGTCGGCGTCGACCGACTCGTGGATGCCGTGTGGGGCGACGATGCCTCCCGGATCGCGTCCAACACGTTGCAGAGCCACATCTCGTACCTCCGCCGGCTGCTGGGCAGCCGGACCGCGATATTCGCCCGGACGCCCGGTTACGTGCTGGATCTCGGCCCCGAGGGCACCGACGTCCAGCTCGCCGAGCGGCTGATCCGGCAGGGCCGGGAGGCCACCGATCCGGCGGTGCGGGTCAGCCGGCTGGAGGCCGCGCTCGCGCTGTGGCGGGGCCGGCCGCTGGCCGATGTCGCATCCTCGGGCTGGCTGGCAGAGCAGGCCGACCGGCTGGCGGAGCTCAGGTCGCAGGCGACCCGGACGCTGGTGGACGCCCGGCTCGCGCTGGGCGAGGATCTGGCCCTCGTCCCGGAGCTGGTCCACATGGCCGAGGATCATCCATTCGACGAGCAGATCCATGGCCGGCTGATGCTCGCGCTGTACCGAGGTGGGCGGCGGTCCGAGGCGATTGCCGCGTACGACCGGCTGCGCCGTGCGCTGGCCGACGAGCTGGGCATCGACCCCGGCCAGCCGGTGCGGGACCTGTACGCGGGCATCGTGCGGCAGGATCCCGCGCTCGCCGTACCGCCGGTGGCTGGGCCGGCCGCGGTACCGACCCAGTTGCCGACGGCGGTACCGATCGTCGGTCGAGCCGCGGAACTGTCCACGTTGGACAGTCTGCCACCCGGTACGGTGTGCGTGCTCGCCGGTACCGCCGGCGTAGGCAAGACCGCGCTGGCCGTGCACTGGGCGCACCGGGTGGCAAACCGGTTCGTCGACGGGCGGCTGTACGTGAACCTGCACGGCTACGACGCGAGTGGCTCGCCGACGAGCCCGGTCGAGGCGTTGCGGGGCTTGCTCGGTGCGCTCGGGATCTCCACCGCCCGGATGCCGGTCGGCCTGCCGGCGCTGACCGGGCTCTACCGCAGCCTGCTGACCGGCCGGCGGGTACTGGTGGTGCTCGACAACGCCCGCGACGACGAGCAGGTCCGCCCGCTGCTCCCCGGCACCCCCGGTTGCCAAGTGCTGATCACCAGCCGCAACCAGCTCACCGGCCTGGTCGCCGCCGAGAATGCCCACCCGCTGACGCTGGACCTGCTCACTCCGGCCGAGTCCCGCGAGCTGCTCGGCCGGCGGCTGGGTGCCACCCGGGTGGCCGCCGAACCCGAGGCGGTGGAGGCCATCGTGAACCGCTGCGCCGGGCTGCCACTCGCCCTGGCGGTGACCGCCGCCAGTGCTACGAGAGCCACGTTGGCGACGACCGCCGCTGCCCTGGAGGCGTCCACTTTGGACACCTTGTGCGGCGACGAGCCCGCCACTGACCTTCGCGAGGTCTTCGCGTGGTCGTATCGCACCCTCAGCGCCGCGGCCGCGCGCCTGTTCCGGCTGGTCGGCCGACATCCCGAGCCGGACATCGACGTGTCCGCGGTGACCAGCCTCGCCGGCGTCTCCGGCCGCCGGGGGCACACGCTGGTCGCCGAGCTGACCCGGGCGCACCTGCTCGACGAACGCCTGCCCGGCCGGTATTCGTGCCACGCCCTGCTCCGCGCCTACGCGAACGAACTGGCCGAAGCCCACGAAACCGAGCGGGCGCGGCAGCGTGCTGCCGTGCCGTGGTGACCACGGCACGGCGGCACGATCGATCCGGTCACGGCCGGGCGAGAACCACGGTGGCATCGCCCCGGCCATAGCCGAGTTGGCTGCTGTCCGGCGAGTACGCCAGCGGCAGCGACGGGAACGGACCCGCGCCGGTCTCGGAGTCGAACTCGGCCCGCAGGACCCCGGTCGCCGGGTCCCACAGCTGGATCACGTGGGAGAACCCCGAGCCCGAGGCGAGCGTCGCCCCGTTGGGTGCGAACGCGACACCCTGCACGAAGCCGTTCGGGTCTCCGGCGAGAGTCCGGACGAGCGTGGCGTCGGCGACCCGGAAGATCTCGACGTTGTTGCCGAACGCGTCCTCTCCGGCGGCCAGCAGGCTGCCGTCCCCCGAGAAGGACAGCGAGCTGACCGTGGCCGATGTGGTGTGCGCGGTACGCAGCAACGTACCGTCCACAGTGGAGTAGAAGTTGATGGCCGTGCCGGCACCGGGGACCGCCACGATCAGGCGGTCCCGGGAGATCGCCAGCGCGCCGTTGGGGGAGCCGGCGGTCACCGCGCGCAGCAGCGTACCGTCGGATGCCCGCCAGAACCGCAGGGTGTTGTCCCGTCCGGAGGAGACGATCGTCTGCCCGTCCGCGGAGAACGCCACCCCGGTACTGCCGCCGCCGTGCCCGGCCAGAACGCTGAGCAGCGTGCCACTCGTGGACCACACGTTGATCCTGGTGTCCGTGGTGAACGGTGGCGGCGATCCGGCCGCGGTCGCCACCCGGGCACCGTCGGGCGCGAACGCGACCGCGTTGACGACATCGGTGTGCCCGTCGAGCGTCCGCAGCACCACGCCGTCGGCCGCGCGCCACAGCTTGGCGAGTGTGTCGTCGCCGGCCGATGCCAACACGGTTCCGTCCGGCGAGAACGCCGCGCCGCGTACCGCGGCGGTGTGTTCCCCGAACGTCGCCCGCAGCCCGCCGTCGGCCGCCCGCCAGAGCCGGCCGTGACCGTCGAAGCCGCCGGCCGCGATCGTGGCCGACCCGATGAACCGCAGGCTGCTCACGGAGTGCTTCTGCGAACCCGGCAGCGTACGCAGCAGCACACCGGTCGAGACCCGCCACAGCCGGGTGTCGAAGTTCGACCCGCCCGAGGCGAGCGTCTGGCTGTCCGCCGAAAAGGCCACAGTGGACACCGCGTCGGGGTGCGTGAGCGTCCGGATCAGGCTGAAGTTGGATGTCCGCCACAGCTTGACCGTGGTGTCGAAGCTGCCGGAGGCCAGCGTCGTCCCGTCCGGGGAGAACGCGACGGCGGTCACCAGGAAGGTGTGCCCGGTCAACCGGCGCAGTTGCGTACCGGTCGACACCCGCCAGATCCGGACCGTCCGGTCGCCGCTGCCGGACGCGAGCATCGTGCCGTCCGGCGAGAACGCCACGGCGAACACCTGGTCGGTGTGACCGGACAGGGTGCGCACCAAAGCGCCGTCGGACATCCGGAGCAGGTAGATGTTCCCGTTCGCGTGGGCGCTGGCCAGCAGCGTGCCGTCCGGCGATACGGCTACCGAATACGCCAGGCCGCTACCGGCCGGCACCTTGAAGTCGAACAGGAAAGCACCATCCGAGACCCGCCACAGCTTCACGTGGCCGATCGAGCTGCCGAGGGCCTCGTCCCCACCGGACGCGACGAACTGCCCGTTCGGGCTGAACGCGACCGACGAGACGGTGGATTGGTGGCCCACCAACGTGCGGATGAGCCGTTGGTCGGAGACCCGCCACAGCTTCACGGTGTTGTCACCGGCGGCGGTCGCCAGCGTCTGGCCGTCCGGCGATACGGCGATGCCCTGGACGCCGATCGTGCCGCCGCCGAGCCAGCTGATCGGCGGCGCCCCCAGGATCGAACCAGGCTGCGCGGCCCCGGCGGCGGTTGGTATGAGAGCGACCAGCAAGGCAGCGGCAAACAGCAAGCTGCGCCGCAGCCCGGAGGCCGCCACGGTGGTAGGAACAGTCACGTCGACTCCCTCGCTCGGCCAGGCACGTCCCTGGACCGGGCGAGACTGTCAGGGGGGACTGAAACGGCGCTGCAACGGCGCTTGAAGCGCGACCAAGCGGCCGGCGAGGTGCTCGCGGACGGGCACGGTGTCCGCCAGCTCGATAGCCGACCGGTACGCCGCCGCGGCCTCGTCGTGCCGGCCGAGCCGCCGCAGCAGATCGGCCCGGGCCGCCGGCAACAGGTGGTACCCGGCGAGCCGGCCATCCGCCTCGAGCCGCTCGACGAGAGCCAGTCCGGCGGCGGGACCGTCCGACATCGCGACCGCCACCGCGTGGTTCAGCGCCACGACCGGCGACGGCAGCACCGCCATCAGCCGCTCGTACAACCGCGTTATGCCGGCCCAGTCGGTGTCCGCCGCGGTCTCCGCGGTGGCATGGCAGGCCGCGATCAGCGCCTGCAGTTGGTAGGGCCCGACATCGCCGCGGTCGAGCGCCGACTCGAGCACCGCTACGCCATCGTCGATCTCGTCGCGCCGCCAACGTGTCCGGTCCTGGTCCTCGAGCGTCACGAGCCGGCCGTCGCCGTCGACGCGGGCATCGCGCCGCGCGTCGTGCAACAGCATGAGGGCGAGCAGCCCAAGGGCCTCGGGTTCGCCGGGCATCAGCTGCGCGAGCAGGCGGGCCAACCGGATCGCTTCGGCAGACAGATCCGGCCGTACCAGGTCCGCACCTGCCGTCGCCGCATAGCCTTCGTTGAACAGCAGGTACAACACCGCGAGTACGCCGGACGTACGCGCCGGAAGCAGATCGGCCGACGGTACCCGGTACGGAATGCCGGCGTTGCGGATGCGCGCCTTGGCCCGTACCAGTCGCTTGGCCATCGTGGCCTCGGAGACCAGGCAGGCCCGGGCTATCTCGGCGGTCGTCAGACCGGCGAGTGTCCGCAGCGTCAACGCGACCCTGGCCTCCAGCGCGAGCGCCGGGTGGCAGCAGGTGTAGAGCAGCCGCAGCCGGTCGTCGCCGATCCCGCTGGGGTCGGCGACCCGGTCCGGTTCACCGATCACGGCGATCTCCCGCAGCTTGGCGGTCTCGACGTTGCGCCGGCGGAGCCGGTCGATGGCCCGGTTCCGGGCGGCGGTGAGGATCCACGCGCCGGGCCGGCGCGGTACCCCGTCGCCCGGCCACCGGGCCAACGCCTGCGCGAACGCGTCCTGTGCGCACTCCTCGGCCAGATCCCAGTCGCCGGTCACGCGGATCAGCGTGGCCACGATCCGGCTCCACTCCTGCCGGAACGTGTCCGCGACGACCTCTTCGACGTTCACCCGTAGAACGGCCGGATCTCGATCAGACCGTTGTGCGCGACCGGATGCTTCGCCGCGATCGCGACGGCCTCGTCGAGGTCCGCGCACTCGATGACGTCGTACCCGATGATGACTTCCTTCGTCTCGGCGAAGGGTCCGTCGCCGAGCAGCACCTCGCCGCCCCGTACCCGGACCGTTGTCGCGTCCCGCGGCGGCCGCAGCTGGTCCCCGTCGAGCCGGATGCCCGCCGCGTCGAGCTCGTCGGCCCACGGCATGGGTTCGTCGCGGTCCGGTTCGTCCGGCAGCCTCTCGACGACCGCGGCGTCGACGCAGACGAAAAGCATGAACTTCATCCCCGTGTCTCCTTCGCATCGACCATCGCGTGCAGGGTAGCCGTCATGTTGCGGTTCAGCTGCGCGAGCCGGCGGTCCACCACCGCATGTGCGCCCTCCCGCAGCCCGGTCATGCCCGGACCGTGCGTGAAGCGGTGCCGGACCCGGGTGCCCTGCCCCCGTTCGTCCGGCTCGAGCTCGTAGCGCCAGATCGACCCGGGTCGGGCGGTATCGAGGTCGTCGTCCAGTACCACCCACTCGAAGACCGAGGGCCGCTCGGCCGCGGTGACCACACACTCGACGGTTGCGGTGTACCCGTCGGCGTACTCGTTGCGGGCGTCGAACCACGCGCCCACCCGCGGCAGCTCATCCTGCCCCGGCCGCCAGGCCGCGAAGACGCACTCCGGACTCCACTCGCCGATTCTGCTCACATCGGTCACCAGTGCCCATACCTCCTCGATCGGCCGGTCCACGACCAGCTCCACCTCGGTACTCGCGCCCGTGACGACATCTCGTTCGGTATCCATGACCCCACGACGAACGGCACAGCCGCGGATGGACATTCGGCGGTCATGCCCGCTGGGACGGACGGTGCCGGTGACCGTCGGGTCGCGGTTAGTGTCGGCACGCCCTGGGGTGCTCCGTCCACAGTGGTGTGTCGGTAGCGAGGAGAGACAATGCGCGCAGTGGTGACCGCGAGCCTGGGATCGGGGCCGATGTTGACGGAGGTCGAGACGCCCCACGCCGGCGAGGGAGAGATTCGGATCCGGGTCCGCTCCTCGTCGCTGAACGGGTTCGACACCGCGCTGCATCGCGGGTACTTCGCGGGCATGCTGGAACACCGGTTCCCGGTCGTGCTGGGCAAGGACTTCGCCGGCACGGTGGACCAGATCGGCGACGGCGTGACCGAGTTCGCTCCCGGCAGCGAAGTCTTCGGTGTCGTCATGAGTCACCAGCCGCTGAGCGCCGGCGCATTGGGGGAGTACGTCGTCGTTCCGGCCAGCTACGCCGTCGCGCCGATGCCCGCCGGGCTGGACCACCGCACGGCCGGTGTCATCGGGCTCGCCGGGGCAGCCGCCGTCGGTGTCATAAATGCGACTGATCCGCGGGAGGGCGACCTGGTGCTCGTTTCCGGCGCCACCGGAGGGGTGGGCGCGTTCGCCCTGCAGCTGCTCGCGGCTCGGGGCGCGACGGTCATCGCCACGGCCACGCCCGGTGCCGAGTCCGACCACGTCCGCGAGCTGGGAGCCACCTACGTCGTGGACTACACCCTGGACGTGCCCGCCCAGGTACGCGCGCTCGCGCCGGACGGGGTGGACGTCGTGCTGCATCTGGCCGGCGACCCCAGCGCGCTGGCCGGCCTGTTGTCGGCCGGAGGTCGGCTCGCCAGCCTGCTCGGCATCCTTCCGGACCAGTTCGTCGGTCGCGAGATCGCCGCCACGTCCGTGATCGCATCGCCCGACCGCGAGCTGCTCGAGTCACTCGCTGGCGAAATCACCGCGGGCCGGCTGCGGATCCCGATCCAGCGCTCGTACTCGCTCGACGAGGTGCCGAAGGCATTCGACGACTTCGCCGCGGGAACGCTCGGCAAGCTGTCCGTGACGATCTCCTAGCACGAAACGGTGTCGACAGACCAGTCACCGTCGTCATCGACCCCTGACCGATGACGACCCGGGCCCGGACGGGTGGGACCGCCCACCCCCGTCCGGGCCCTCGGCGTTACGGCGCTCCGTAGCTCAGGTCGACGGAGTCCGTCCGTCCGAACCAACTCAGCGCGAACCGCCAGCACCCGGCCTGCGGCATGTCCACAATGGACGGACCCGGCCCGCCGGGCACCTCCCGAGCCACCGGTGCGCCGGTACCGGCGAGCCGGGCCTCGATGCGCATCGGGTCGCCCTGGGTCGGCTCGCGGGCGACCCAGAGGATCTTGTTGCTGACGCCCTGGCGTGGCGGTTGGCTCAGCGGGTACCCGAACAGGATCGCGACGATGTCGCCGTGCTCGCCCATGACGTGCGGCATCCGCGTGTCGCCGGTGAAGCCCCCACGGGCCCACTCCGGGATGGCGTCGTCGCGGACCTGGGACGCGCACGCCGGCGGCGGGGTCGGGGCCGACGTGCATCCGGCCAGCGACAGCGCGACAACCATCGGTACGGCGCTTACCCTCATGTCTGTACGAGGCGCGGCTGGACGCGGGGGTTCCCGATGCCGGGATGCCATCGTGGCCGCGGCGAGGGAGGATGGGATCGTGTTCGAGCTCATGAGCCGGCGCATCGGCATCCTCGCTATCGCGACCATGCTCGCGTTCCTCTCCGCGTGCGGCGGCAGCAAGCCGTTCATGCGGCGGGAGTCCGGGCCCGTGGCGGCCGCCACGATCGTGTCGCCGAAGGCCGGCGCGACGGACGTGCCGGCCGGCATCGAGATCCAGTTCACCGTCGAGCGCGCGACGTCCGTTCAGGTCGCGCTCGTGGACGCGGCGGGGGCGTCCATCGCCGGCAACCTGCGATCCGACGGTACGACGTGGCTGCCCGACAAGGCGCTGAAGTACGCGACGAAGTACTCCGCGACGGTGACCGCTACCGGCGACGACGGGAAGCCGGCCACGGCAACCTCGGCGTTCACCACGATGGCCCGGCCGGCGAACCAGGTCCGAGTGTCCAGTGTGGTCGGTGACGACATGGTCGTGGGCATCGGCATGCCGATGATCGTCCAGTTCGGTCGGGACGTACCGAAGGACGTGCGCGCCGCGGTGCAGCAGCGGCTGACCGTCCAGTCGACGCCGCCGCAGGAGGGCGCCTGGCGCTGGTACAACGCGCGCGAGGTGCACTACCGACCGAAGGAGTTCTGGCAGCCCGGTACGAAGCTGAACATGACGGTACGCACCGGCGGCCTGCCGATGGGCGACGGCTGGTACGGCCGCAACGACCTGACCGTCTCCGCCAGTATCGGACCGGCGCTCACGATGCAGGTCGACAACGCCACCAAGCAGATGACCGTCACCGAGAACGGCGTGGTGACCAAGACGATCCCGGTCAGCTTGGGCCGGCCGAGCATGCCGTCGTCGTCCGGCACGATGATCGTGATGGAGAAGCTGGCGAAGACGGTGTTCGACACCACCAGGGATCCGAACCCGGCCAACCGCTACCGCACCGACATCGAGTTCGCCCAGCGCATCACCTGGAGCGGGCAGTTCATCCACGCCGCCCCGTGGTCCGTGGACGACCAGGGCGAGCGCAACGTCTCGCACGGCTGCATCAACATGTCGACCGAGAACGCCCAGTGGCTGTTCGGCAAGACGAGGATCGGCGACCCGGTCACCGTCAAGGGCACGGAGGAGCAGGTCCAGTTCGGCAACGGCTGGACCGACTGGTCGATGCCCTGGGCGGAGTACAGCAAAGGGTGATCTTCCCTAACTGATCCCTCAGTCAGTAGGATCGCGCCGCATGGGCGCACTGCAAGCCGCGCTGCCGGGCGCGTACTACACCGACGACGCGCACTGGGCGCGCGAGGTCGACCGGGTGCTCAGTCGCGAGTGGTTCTGCGCCGGCCGCCTGGAGACGTGGGGGCTGGGCGACGGTACCCGCGAGCGGCTCGCGGTCGTCGACGTGGCGGGGGAGAGCGTACTGGTGACCCGCGCCGGGGACGGCCTCCTACGGGCGTTCTACAACGTGTGCCGGCACCGGGGCTCGCAGGTCGTCCCCGTCGATCCCGCCGCGGGCACGCCGGCCCCGTGCCGGGCGGCCGCCCTGCGCTGTCCCTACCATTCGTGGACGTACGACCTGTCCGGCCGCCTGCTGCGCGCCCCGCACACCGAGGACGTCACCGGCTTCACGCCCGCGGAGTTCGGCCTGACCGAACTGGAGGCCGGCGCCTGGGGCGGGTGGTTGTTCCTGCGGCTGGCCGGCGCCGAGGGGCCATCGCTCCTCGACAGCCTGGGCGGGGTACCGGAGCGGGTACGGCGCTACCCTCTGGACTCGCTGGTCGTCGGGTGCACGCTGCGCTACGAGGTGCGGGCGAACTACAAGGTGGTGCTCGAGAACTACAACGAGTGCTACCACTGTGCCGGCGTACACCCGGAGTTGGTCCGCCTGGTCCCGGCGTTCGGCCGGGGTGGCGCGGACCTGGACTGGGACTCGGGCATCCCGCACCGCGAGGGCGCCTGGACGTTCACGGTGACCGGCACCTCGGACCGCGCGCCGTTCGCCGGGCTCGACGACGCGGAACGGGTACGCCACAAGGGCGAGCTGGTCTACCCGAACCTGATGCTGAGCCTGTCGGCGGAGCACGTCGCGGCGTTCACCCTCTGGCCCACAGCGGCCGGCCATACCCGTATCGTCTGCGACCTGCTGTTCGCCCCCGACGAGGTGGACCGCGCCGGGTTCGACCCGAGCGACGCGGCCGAGCTGTGGGACCTGGTGAACCGGCAGGACTGGGCGATCTGCGAGTCGGTGCAGCGGGGCATGGCGTCGCGGGGCTTCCGACAGGGCTGGTTCGCGCCGATGGAGGACTACAGCCTCGACATCCGCCGGTGGCTGCTGCCGCGGCTGGGTTCGTCGTGAACGTCGATGTCGTCGTAGTCGGCGCCGGCGCGCTGGGCAGTGCCACGGCTTGGCAACTGGCCCGCCGCGGAGTGGACGTCGTGCTGCTCGAACAGTTCGCGTTCGGCCACCACAACGGCGCATCCCACGACACATCCCGCATCCTGCGCCGCAGCTACCACACTCCGGCGTACGTCGCGCTGGCCGGCGAGGCGTACGCCGACTGGGCCCTGCTCGAGCGGGACTCGGGCGAGCGGCTGGTAACCACGACCGGCGGGCTCGACCTCTTCCCGCCCGGAGCCACGATCCCGGCCGGCGACTATGCGTCGAGTCTGGCCGCGTGCGGGGTACCGTTCGAGCAACTGTCCACTGTGGAGATCGAGGCCCGCTGGCCGGCGATCTCGGTGCCGGACGGCACGGTGGCTCTCTACCAGAGCGACACGTCGATCGTGCCGGCCGGTCGCGGTACCGCGACGATGCAGCGGCTCGCGCGCCGGTACGGAGCCCGGCTGTACGACGAGTCCCCGGTCACCGGCCTGGTCGACCTCGATGGCGCCGTCGAGGTGACCGTCGGGCGCGGCGGCCGGCGGTTGCGGGCCGACCGCGTGGTGCTCACCGCCGACGCGTGGACCAACGACCTGTTGGCTCATCTGGGAACCGGCCTGCCGCTGACCGTGCTACGCGAACAGGTGACGTACTTCGCACCCGAGTCGCCGGGAGACTTCGGGGCTGACCGCGTGCCGGTCTGGATCTGGATGGACGACCCGTCCTTCTACGGCTTTCCGACGTACGGCGAGGGCGGCCACGGCGCGCTGGTGAAGGCCGCTCAGGACTGCGGCGGCGCGGCGACGACAGCGGCCACTCGTTCGTTCGACACGGATCCGGCCGCCCTGGAACGGCTGGCCGGGTTCGTCGGCCGGCTGCTGCCCGGCGTCGGGCCGCCGGCGCATACGGTGACGTGTCTCTACACGCTCACGCCGGATCGGGACTTCGTCATCGACGCGGTCGCTGGACATCCGAACGTGTACGTCGGGCTCGGCGCGGCCCACGGGTTCAAGTTCGCACCGACGTTCGGCCGGGTGTTGGCCGACCTGGCGACCACCGGTACGACTGCGAGCGACACCGATCCCTTCGCCATGGACCGTCCAGCGTTGACCGATCGGGACTACGCGCCGAGCTGGCTCGTCTGAGCCTCGCGGTAGAGTTACGTATGTACATTGTGGAGCTTGCGTTCAGTGACGATCCCGACCGGTTGCGTGCGCGCGCGGCACATCGCGAGCTGCTGGCCGAGCTCCACCGGACGGGCAAGGTCGTGATGGCCGGCCCGTTCGCCGACGACACGGGCGCGCTGCTCGTCCTCGACGTGGCGGACGAGGACGAGGTCTCCAGCATCCTCGCCGCCGATCCGTACTACGAGCACCCGGCGGTCACCGTGGTCCGCCGGCTCGAATGGTCGCCGATCCTCAGATGACGTCGTCGGTGCGGGTGGCGACGGCGAGGAACCGGTCCGGTGGGTCGTCGTACGTCGTCAGCCGCCATCCGGACGCGGCCAGCCGCGGCTCGAGCTGACTCTCCGAGAGTGGTTCGTCGGGTCGCAGAGCACGGCCATGCCGGGCGGCGAGCGCGATCCGACCGGACGGGTGGAAGATGATCAGCCGACCTCGCGGGCGGGTGACGCGGGCCAGCTCGCCCAGGCCGGCGGTGAAGTCGGGCAGGTGCATGACCAGGCCCGCCGCGAAAACGGCGTCGACCGCACCAGCGGCCAGCGGCAGCTGGCGCGCGTCTCCGAGCACGAGATGGGCGCCGGCCATCCGGCTCCGGGGACGGGCCTTCGCCAGCATCTGCGGGGTGAGGTCGAGCCCGATCACCAGCCCGGCGGACCCGACGGCGGTACGCAGGGCGGGCAGGGCGCGCCCGGTACCGCAGCCGGCGTCGACGACCGTGGCACCGCTCGGGATGCCGGCGTCGGCGACGGCGGAGGCGTAGGCGGGCAGCTCGTCACCGAACCTGGTGTCCCAGGTGTCGGCGCGTACGGCGAAGAACGCCTGGCACTCCGCGAGGTACCAGTGCCGGCCCCGCCCGGTGAGCCGTCCGGTGACGTGCCGGATCACCGGCCAGCACGGATCGTGCAGGTCGACCACGACGTCCGCGTCGGGTTCGGCTCCGGGACCGGGGCGTAGCCAGATCACGACGTCCCACCGGCCGGCCGGTGGGTGGGCCCGCCAGCGCGGACCGTCCGCGATCGCGACGGTCTCGGTGGCGCGATCCGCCAGCCAGACGTCCTCGTCACTCAGCGGTGTGGCGTCGGTCAGCCGGGAGCACGGCCGGCCGCTGGCGCGCAGGTGGGCTGCGAGCCGGTCGGCCAGGGTGGCCGGCTGACCGACGGCCCCGTCGACGACCACGGACGCCGATCCGGCAGGGAGCAAGTCGACGAGGGTGTCGAGTACCTCGTCCCAGCGGTGGGTCTGCTCGTCGGTCGTCGGCATGTTCGAATAATGGCAGATGCGGTCCCGAGATGGCTATTGAGCCAGAATTCGCCAGGGCAACCATCGAGTTGACATGGAGGATGCGAGGGTTAGTGTTGGCCCGTGACGACCTTCCGGATCGGCGAGGCCGCCGAGCTGCTCGGAGTCAGCGCGGACACGGTGCGTCGCTGGGTGGACACCGGCAGGCTGTCCGCCGTCCGTGACGAGCATGGCCACCGGGTCATCGCCGGAGTGGACCTGGCCGCGTTCGCCCGGTCGCAGTCGCAGGAGCCGGACGAGCGGGGCGACGAGTCGTCCGCGCGCAACCGGCTGCGCGGCATCGTCACCGCCATCGTCAAGGACACCGTGATGGCACAGGTCGACATCCAGGCCGGCCCGTTCCGGATCGTGTCGCTGATGAGCCGAGAGGCCGTCGACGACCTCGACCTGCAGATCGGTTCGGTGGCAGTTGCTGTCGTCAAGTCCACGACCGTCGTAGTCGAGAGAGCGAGGGCAACCCGTTGACAACTCGATGGATTCGCGCCACCGTAGCCGGTCTCGCCATCGTGGCGCTCACCGCATGCGGTGACAACGGCACCGGTAGCCCCCAGGCCGGCGCCAGTTCGTCCGGGGTGACCGGCACCATCACGGTGTTCGCCGCGGCGTCGCTGACCGAGTCGTTCACCCAGATCGGGAAGGACTTCGAGGCCGCCAACCCGGGCGCGAGGGTGACCTTCAACTTCGCCGGCAGCTCGGCGCTGGCTACCCAGATCAACCAGGGTGCTCCCGCGGACGTGTTCGCTTCCGCGAGCCCGGCCACGATGAAGACCGTCACGGACGCCGGCAACGGCGATGGCACACCGAACACGTTCGTCAAGAACCAGCTCGTGATCGCTGTGCCGAAGGGCAACCCGAAGGGCATCACCGGCCTGGCCGACCTGACCAAGCCCGGCGTGAAGGTGGCCCTCTGCGCCGAGCAGGTGCCATGCGGTGCCGCGGCGAAGACAGTCCTGAGCGCGGCCAAGGTATCGCTCACTCCGGTGACCCTCGAACAGGACGTGAAGGCCGCGCTGTCAAAGGTCAAGCTGGGCGAGGTCGACGCGGCGCTGGTGTACCGCACCGATGCCAAGGCCGCTTCGTCCGATGTGGACGGTATCGAGTTTCCCGAATCGGCCGGCGCCATCAACAACTACCCGATCGTGGTCCTGAAGAGCGCGCCGAACAAGACGGCCGCCCGGGCGTTCGTCGGCTACGTGCTCTCCAGCAAGGGCGTGGCCGTCCTCACGAACGCGGGGTTCCAGGCGCCATGACCCGAAACGGCACGATCGGCGGACGACGTCGTCCGCCGATCGTGCTGCTCGCACCTGCTGTACTGGCGTTGACGTTCCTGGTTTTGCCGCTGGCCGGGTTGCTCGTTCGCGCTCCCTGGTCCAGCCTTTCGCAACGCTTGACCGAGCCGGCCGTGCTCACCGCGCTGCGGCTGTCCCTGCAGACCGCCACGATCGCCACGATCGTGTGTGTCCTGCTCGGCGTACCGCTGGCCTGGCTGCTGGCCCGCGTCGATTTCCCCGGCCGTCGGGTGGTCCGTGCCCTGGTCACGGTTCCCCTGGTACTCCCCCCTGTGGTTGGCGGGGTCGCACTGCTGCTGGTCTTCGGCCGCAAGGGCCTCGTCGGATCCTGGCTCTACGAGACGTTCGGCGTCTCGCTGCCGTTCACCACGACCGGCGTGGTCGTCGCCGAGGCGTTCGTCGCGATGCCGTTCCTGGTCATCGCCGTCGAGGGTGCGCTCCGGGGAGCGGACACGCGGTACGAGGAGGCCGCCGCCACGCTCGGCGCGGGCCGCTGGACCGCGTTCCGGCGGGTCACCCTGCCGCTGGTCGCGCCCGGCATCGCCGCCGGCGCGTTGCTGTGCTGGGCTCGCGCCCTCGGCGAGTTCGGCGCCACGATCACGTTCGCGGGCAACTTCCCCGGCCGTACGCAGACCATGCCGCTGGCCGTCTACCTCGCGCTGGAGGTCGACCTGCAGGACGCCATCGTGCTCAGCCTCATCCTGCTCACCGTCTCGGTGGCCATTTTGGCGAGCCTGCGCGACCGGTGGATCAACACGCCATGACGCCACTGCTGGACGCTCACCTCGTCGTCGAGCACGGCGACGCGTTCCGGCTCGACATCGAGCTGTCCATCGCCGCCGGTGAGGTGGTCGCGCTGCTCGGGCCCAACGGCGCCGGTAAGACGACCGCGCTGCGCGGACTGGCGGGACTGGTACCGCTGCACGCCGGGCACATCAGCATCGACGGTCGCGTGCTCGACGCGCCCGACCGTCGACTGTGGACACCCACGGAGCGCCGGCCGATCGGCGTCGTGTTCCAGGACTACCTGCTGTTCCCCCACCTGACGGCGCTGGACAATGTGGCATTCGGTCCGCGCAGTCACGGCGTACCCCGAACTGCTGCCAGGGCGACGGCCGCGGCGTGGCTCGCTCGCGTCGGTCTGGCCGACCTGGCCCGGCGCAAACCCCGGCACCTGTCCGGCGGACAGGCTCAGCGCGTCGCCCTCGCCCGGGCGCTGGCCGTGGATCCCGCGGTCCTGCTGCTCGACGAACCCCTCGCCGCGCTGGATGCCCGGACCCGCCTGGACACGCGCGCGGAGCTGCAACGGCACCTCACCGAACACCCGGGCGCGACGCTGCTCGTCACACACGATCCGATCGACGCCCTCGTCCTGGCCGACCGGCTCGTCATCGTCGAACATGGCCGCGTCGTCCAGGAGGGCGACGCCGCCACCATCACCGCCCGCCCCCGCACGGACTACGTCGCGCGGCTCGTGGGACTCAACCTGTACCGGGGTAAGGCGCACGACCACACGGTCACCATCGGGGACGGCTTCACGCTCGCCGTCGCCGACGTGCTCGACGGCGACGTCTTCGTCGCGTTCGCACCCACCGCCGTGGCGCTGCACCCGCACCGCCCCGACGGCAGCCCGCGCAACACCTGGCCCGCCGAGATCACCGGCATCCAGCGGCACGGCGACAACCTCCGGGTCCAGCTGACCGGGCCGATCGTGGCCGCCGCCGACATCACGCCCGCCGCCGCGGCGTACCTCCATCTGGCACCCGGCCAGCGGGTCTGGGCCGCTGTCAAGGCGACCGAGACCCGGGCGTACCCCGCGGCGGGAGCGTGAGCTGGTCTCTTGGGTTGGATCTGGGCCGACCGAAGGTCCAGGCGCCCAGGTCAGCACCGCCTTCCTACATTGGCACCAGTTCGAAGATCTCCACGCTGAACCGGCCCTTGCCCTCGGTCAGGAACGGATGTCCCTTCAGTAGCGTCCTGGCCTCCTCGAGGCTGTCCGCCTCGACGACGCTGTAGCCGTTCTGGTCGCTCGGCGTCGGGCTCGACCCGTCGTCGGCGACGGCGGTACGGGTACCGAACGGTGCGCCGCCGTCGACCAACGCCGAGCCCAGGCCGCCGAACCACTCGTTCCAGGCGCGGGTCTGTTCGGGCGTGACCTCGGTCATCGGCTCCACCGGACCGCGGTACAGGTACAGGTACTTGCTCATGTCGACTCCTTCTGGATTGGGCTTTGGACAGTGACGGATGAGCACCGCCTCATTTCGACATCCCCCGACCGGGGGACTTGTGAGTGAGTGACTCACTCAGTTAGGTTGACTGCCGTGGACGAGTCATCCGGCCGGGCCCGGCCGCTGCCGCCCGAGGAGCGCCGCGCCGCGCTGATCGCGGCGACGCTCCCGCTGCTGTGCCGGTCCGGGACGAACGTGACCAGCCGGCAGATCGCCGAGGCCGCCGGCGTCGCCGAGGGCACGATCTTCCGCGTCTTCAAGCACAAGGACGAGCTGGTCGCGGTGACCGTGTCGTCCGCGTTCGATCCGGAGCCGACGATGGCCGCGCTCGACGACATCGATCCCGCGCTACCGCTGCCCGAGCGGCTGGTCGCGGTGACCCGGGTGCTGCAGCACCGACTGTCCACTGTGTTCAACCTGATGCTCGCGCTGCGGATGACCGCACCGCCGGAGGAGGTGGCGGCGCAGCACCGGAAGGTCCGGCCGGCGCACGCCGACATCCTCGACCGCATCGCCCAACTGCTCGAGCCCGATCGGCACCGGTTCCGCCGGACCGTCCCCGAAGTCGTCCGGGTACTGCGGCTGCTGACGTTCGCGGGCTCCCATCCCATGATCACCGACGGCGACCTGCTGAGCGCGGAAGAGATCGCCGACGTGATCCTCGAGGGTCTCGTCAGAAAGCCGGGAGAGAAATAGTGCTCGTTCGACTGCTGCGTACGTACCTACGGCCGTACCGGCGGGAGCTGACCATCGTCGTGCTGCTGCAACTGGTCGGCACCATCGCGTCGTTGTACCTGCCGAGCCTCAACGCCGACATCATCGACCAGGGCGTGGCCGTGGGAGACACCGGGTACATCGTCCGCGCCGGCGGCTGGATGCTGCTCGTGAGCCTCGTGCAGATCGGCTCCTCCATCGCGGCTGTCTACTATGGAGCCGGCGCGGCGATGCGGTTCGGGCGGGATCTGCGCTCGGCCATCTTCTACCGGGTCGGTGACTTCTCCCAACGGGAGCTGGCGAAGTTCGGTGCGCCGTCGCTCATCACGCGGACCACGAACGACGTACAGCAGGTACAGACCCTGGTGATGATGTCCTGCACGATGATGGTCGTGGCGCCCATCATGTGTGTGGGCGGCATCATCATGGCGCTGCGCGAGGACGTCGGGCTGTCTTGGCTGGTACTGGTCAGCGTCCCGGTCATGGTCATCGCGGTCGGCATCGTCGTGTCGCGTTTGGTGCCGACGTTCCGGCAGATGCAGGACCGCATCGACGTCGTCAACCGCGTGCTGCGCGAGCAGATCACCGGTATGCGGGTGGTCCGGGCCTTCGTCCGGGAACCGTACGAGACCGACCGGTTCGGCGTAGCGAACCAGGACCTGACCAGTACCGCCCTGCGCGCCGGCCGGCTGATGGCGATGGTGTTCCCGCTCGTGATGTTCGTGTTCAACGTGTCGAGCGTGGCGGTGCTGTGGTTCGGCGCCGCGCGGATCGACGCCGGGGTTCTGCAGATCGGCGCGTTGACGGCCTTCCTGCAGTACCTGGTGCAGATTCTGACGTCGGTCACGATGGCCACGTTCATGGTGATGATGGCGCCGCGGGCCGCGGTCTCCGCCGAGCGGGTCGCGGAGGTCCTGGACACGGAGACGTCGGTACGCCCGCCGGCCGAGTCGACGCGCCCGACGCCCGACGCGGCCGGGCTCGAGTTCCGGAGCGCGTCGTTCACCTACCCGGGCGCCGAGGTGCCAGTGCTGCGCGACATCAGCTTCGAGGTACGGCCCGGCGAGACGACGGCCATCATCGGCAGTACCGGCGCCGGCAAGACGACGCTGCTGTCCCTGGTACCGCGGCTGTTCGACGTGACCGGCGGCGCGGTACTCGTCGACGGGGTCGACGTCCGGCAGCTCGACTTCGAGGTGCTGTGGCGCCGGATCGGTGTGGTACCGCAACGGCCTTACCTGTTCTCCGGCACGATCGCCAGCAACCTGCGCTACGGCGACCCGGACGCGACGGACGAGGAACTGTGGCGGTGCCTGGAGATAGCCCAGGCGCGCGACTTCGTCGAAGAGATGCCGGGCGGGCTCGAGGCGCCGATCGCCCAGGGCGGCACGAACGTGTCCGGCGGCCAACGCCAGCGGCTGGCCATCGCGCGGGCACTCATCCGGCAACCGGCCGTCTACCTGTTCGACGATTCGTTCTCCGCGCTGGATCTCGGTACCGACGCCCGGTTGCGCGCCGCGCTGCGGCCGGTCACCCGCGACGCCGCCGTGGTCATCGTGGCGCAGCGGGTGTCCACGATCGTCGACGCGGACCAGATCGTGGTACTGGAGGACGGCGTGGTCGTCGGCATCGGTCGGCACGAGGAACTTCTCGAAACCTGTACCACGTATGTCGAGATCGTGGGATCGCAGCTGACAGTGGGAGCAAGCGCATGAGCGAACGGGGACAGCAGAAGGTGGCGGCGCGGCTGCCCGCGGCTGGCCGGCGGACCGGCGTTGGTCCACAGTGGATGGCAATGGGCCAGCCGGCCGAGAAGTCCATGAACTTCGGGCCGTCCGCGCGGCGCCTCCTCGACCGCCTCCGCCCGCACCGCGGCCCGCTCATGCTGATCGTCGCGCTCGCGGTGACCAGCGTGGGTCTGAGCGTGACCGTGCCGAAGGTGCTCGGACGGGCTACCGACATCATCTTCGCCGGGCTGATCGGTCGGCAGCTGCCCGACGGGATCACCAAGGAGCAGGCGGTAGCGGGCGCCCGGACAGCCGGTCGGGGCACGTTCGCCGACATGCTCGCCCGCATGGACGTCGTACCGGGCCGAGGCATCGACTTCGCCCGGCTCGGGCAGGTGGTCATGCTGGCGACCGCGCTGTTCGTGGCCGCGGGCCTGCTGATGTGGCTGCAGGGGTACCTGCTGACCGGTGTGGTGCAGGCCGCGATGCTGCGACTGCGGGCGGACGTGGAGGACAAGCTGCACCGGCTACCGCTGCGGTACTTCGACGACCAGCCGCGCGGCGAGCTGCTCAGCCGTGTCACCAACGACATCGACAACATCGCGCAGAGCCTGCAGCAGACGCTCAGCCAGCTGCTGACCTCGCTGCTGACGGTCATCGGCGTACTCGTCATGATGGTCGCGATCTCGCCGATCCTGGCCGTGATCGCGCTCGTCGCGGTGCCACTGTCCATTGTGGTCACCAGGAAGATCGCGTCCCGGTCGCAGAAGATGTTCGTCGCCCAGTGGGCCCACACCGGCAGCCTCAACGCGCACATCGAGGAGACGTTCACCGGCCACGAGCTGGTCAAGGTCTTCGGCCGGCAGCGCGAAATGCAGGCCACCTTCGACGAGCGCAACGAGAAGCTGTACAACGCCAGTTTCGGCGCGCAGTTCGTGTCCGGCATCATCATGCCGTCGATGATGTTCATCGGGAACCTCAGCTATGTCGCCATCGCCGTGGTGGGCGGGCTGCGGGTGGCGTCCGGCACGATGAGCCTCGGTGACGTTCAGGCGTTCATCCAGTACTCGCGGCAGTTCACCCAACCGCTGACCCAGGTGGCCTCGATGGCCAACCTGATGCAGTCCGGCGTCGCGTCGGCCGAGCGGGTGTTCGATCTGCTCGACGCACCGGAGCAGACCCCCGAACCGGCGGCGATCGGCGGTCCGGTCGCCGCCCGCGGTCAGGTGGAGTTTGAGCACGTGTCGTTCCGGTACCGCGAG
>Ga0075420_100001412_pt1 | contig 20401 bp, 17 predicted proteins | sample SoiMetdeltSBSDD4_FD_75296 | JGI IMG/M metagenome (GOLD analysis project Ga0075420, IMG submission 75296) | Bulk soil microbial communities from a Populus tree surrounding site in Tennessee, USA - Soil MetaG P. deltoides SBSDD4 | ecosystem: Environmental > Terrestrial > Soil > Tree plantation... | reverse complement strand
ATTCTCTCGAATGTCAATTATGTGAAGAAAGTGGTATTCCCGCTGGAGATTTTGCCGTGGGTTGCCATGGGGTCAGCATTGTTTCATGCCGTCATTAGCCTGGCGGTGTTGTTAATTGCGCAGTTCATTCTCAATTTCTCTCTGCCGTGGACCGCAATCTTTTTCCCAGTTGTTATCCTGCCTCTCATCATCGCGACCATGGGCTTTGCGTGGGTGCTCTCCGCCACGGGCGTATACGTTCGCGACATTAGTCAGATGACCGGGATCATGACCACCGTCTTGCTGTTTGTATCGCCGGTGTTTTATCCCGTTTCTGCTTTGCCCATTGAATACCGGGGATGGCTGCTGCTCAATCCCCTGACGTTCGTCATCGAGGAGGCACGAAACGTTTTGATATGGGGAAGAGTGATAGATTGGCCAAGATGGGCGATCTCGGTCGTAGCCAGTTTTGCCATCGCCTGGGTGGGATTCTGGTGGTTCCAGAAGATCCGAAAGGGGTTTGCCGATGTCCTTTGAGGTTGGCATTGAACATCGGCGCGCTCAAGACCCAGCGGATGATGCCGCCATTTGCGTTCACAAGGTGAGCAAGTGCTATCACCTCTACGATCGGCCGCATGATCGGCTCAAACAATTCGTCATTCCGCACGTGCGACGGCTGATGGGCAAGGACCCGAAGACCTATGCTCGAGAATTCTGGGCATTACGCGATGTGTCCTTCGACGTTAAAAAGGGCGAAACGGTGGGCATTATCGGACGAAATGGATCCGGGAAATCCACTCTGCTGCAAGTCATTTGTGGCACCCTTACCCCGACGAGCGGAACAGTCAACACTAATGGTCGTCTGGCGGCCCTGCTGGAACTGGGGGCGGGGTTCAATCCGGAATTTACAGGTCGCGAGAACATTTATATGAATGGTGCCTTGCTGGGACTGTCCAAGGAAGAAATCGATTCCCGTATCGACGACATCGCGGCGTTTGCGGACATCGGCCAATTCATCGAGCAACCAGTCAAGACCTATTCGAGTGGAATGTATGTGAGACTGGCATTCGCCATCGCTATCAATGTCCAACCTCAGATTCTGATCGTTGATGAGGTACTGGCAGTCGGCGATGCGCGCTTCCAGGCGAAGTGCATGAAGCGGATAAAGGTCATCCAAGAAAGCGGGGCCTCGATACTTTTCGTGAGCCACGATGTCGGTTCGGTGCGCACATTATGCGAGCGAGCAATTTGGCTGGAACGGGGTGCCGTCCACATGACTGGTGAGGTATTCCCAGTCACCGGCCATTATATGGAATATCTCTTCGACGAGGGAAAATTCTCTGGCCGATCTGGCTTGGTCGAATCGATGCAAGGTTCTTCAGAGTGCACAAAGGACGATTACGATCACAAACCGGTTACACATTGGGGGTCGCACGTCGGATGCATCACGCACGCTGGAATCTATGGCATGGATGGTACGCGGAAAGACCGTATCGGGTGGAATGAGGAGATCGAAGTGCGAATTGTCTTTGCGCCGCCGTCCGTGGCTGATCGGGCGAACCTTAGTGTTGCATTCTCCATAAAGAATTTGAATGGGACAGACCTTATCGTCTCAACCACGTACGACCGCGGTCCGATGCCATTCGATCGACAGGCGAAGGCCTTTCGCGTCAGCTGCCGCTTTCGGAATCCCCTCGTAACCGGCAAGTATCTGCTGGTGGCCGCCATCGAAGACCGGTCCTCAGCAGCCATCCATTATTACGAGTACCTCGAAGGTGCTCATTATTTCGCTTCAGTGGCCGATACGCATCTCTTCGGTGTGTTTCAACCCGAGATTATTCAAGAAGTGGCTGCTGTCTAAATGGAAGAGCAGCATCTCAATAGCAAAGAATACTGGGATCACCGCTTCCAAGTTGATTGGGAGGCCATGCAAGGGCGGGAACAGTCACGTTTTTTTGCCAAGGTGGCTTTGGAGCATTTGCCATCGTGGTTGTTCACGCTTGCCAGAGTCAAGCGGTTCACCTTTTGCGATTGGGGCTGTGCAGAGGGTGACGGAACCGACGTGCTTGGCTCCTACTTTGGCCGTGATCGCGTCTGCGGGATCGATTTTTCCATCACAGCGGTGGAAAAAGCACGCAGCCTCTACAAGGATCTTGAATTTCTGATTGAAGACTGGCTCACGGAGGGCACTGCCGTCAAAACTTATGATGTGGTGTTCTCCTCCAACACGCTGGAGCATTTCCGGCGGCCGTACGAGGTCCTTCATACCCTGTTGGCGCATGCGAATAAGTGCGTTGTCTTATTGCTTCCTTACCGCGAATTCGAGCGCCAATTCGAACACGCCTACACCTTTCTTCCCGAAAATATTCCGAGCGTCCCCGATACCGAATTTGTTCTTGCATATGCAAAGGTTGTAGATACGAGCGGTCTGGTCCCGACGTACTGGAGCGGGCAGCAGATATTATTGGTCTATGCGCAAGCCAAGTTCCTCCGTGAAAATGGATTGACGTTGGCCGACCTCCGGGTCCACCAGGAACCGGATACTATGACCCAAACGAGGATTGCCGAGGCTCAACATGAGCTTGTTGATCGTGATAGCCGGATCACAGCTCTAAATCAGTCGGTGACGGAGCGTGAAGCACAGATCAACGAGCTTACTCAGGCCCTTGCTGAGCGTGATGATCGAATCGCCGCCCTCAACCAACAACTACAGATCGTCGAAGGAAGCCGATCATGGCGGATTACTAAGCCGTTGCGTGATGGCGTTCGAGCGGCCGTCACAGTAAAAAGAAATATACGGTACGCAGTGGGGTTAACGCGGACGAGGGGACTTCGTTACGTCTTAGGACTCATTGGAAACAGGTTGAGAAGCCAGAGTCGGCTCGAGACGCATTGCCACGAGGAGTTGAATCGCATTCTGGAGAGCCATTCAGGTAAGCCCGTGATCGTGTTTCACCCAGTGGTAGATTGGAATCTTCCACTTTTTCAGAGGCCACAGCATATCGCTAAAGGGCTAGCCAATCAGGGCTTTCTATTTTTCTATTGCACAGTAAATGGATTTGATGCCGTCGACGGTTTCGAGCAAGTTCATGAAGGGTGTTATGTCACCAATCAGTTCGAGATGATAGATCGGCTACCAGGGCGTAAGATCATTCACATGTATGCCGCAGATCCCAGGTGCTCCTGGGAGTACATCCAGAAGCATAAGGATGCCGGTGATGTGATGATTTATGAGTACATCGATGAGATTCATGCTGACATTGCCGGCAAAGAGGTGGCTCAACGTATTCTCAGTCGGCACAGCAAGGTGTTACAAACGACTGATATCGCCTGTATCACGAGTGCCGAGAAACTCTATAGAGAGGTCGCCAGCTTCCGCACGAGGAATCTGCAACTTGTCACCAATGGCGTGGAAATAGAACATTTCTCGGTGCGCCGGGACCAGCAGAATGTTCCACAAGACATCAGGAAGGTGGTAGGCAGGGGAAAGTGCATCATCGGGTATTTCGGGGCGCTCGCAAAATGGTTCGACTATGAACTCGTGATGGAGTTGGCACGTGCACATCCAGAGTACGAAATTTTGTTGATTGGATGGGACTATGATCGCTCTCTCAACGCGTACCCCGTGCGGGAGCATTCGAATATTACTGTCATAGGGCCGATCGACTACAAAGTGTTGCCACATTATGCTTGCTGGTTCGATGTCTCGATGATTCCGTTTCGCATCAACGAAGTGACAGAGTCCACGTCTCCCATCAAACTGTTCGAATATATGGCGCTTGGTCATCCCATAGTCACCACCGATCTGCCCGAATGCCGCAAATACCGTTCTGTTCTTATCGGACGAGACCATCAGGACTTTATCCGTCGAGTGGAGGAAGCCCTGGGGAAAAGAGAAGACCGGGAGTATTTGGCAATTCTCAGCAGAGAAGCCAGGGACAACACATGGCAATCAAAAGCAAAGCAGATCAGCAATGTGATCAAAGATAACATAGCGAGCAATCCGCATTGGACCCGAGTGATGCCTTACGAGGACAGCTTATTGGATACCGTGCAAGAAGAAATAGCCTCTTGCTACTCGATTGATACACCGGCGGGGCCTCGATATTACGAAGCATCTTATCGTGCAGAAGAGCGGTTCTATTGGTTTCCAGTGTTGGATTGGATCCGCCATTTCAAGTCGGTGAAGCGTGTGGCCGATATCGGTGTTGCGTACGGGACGCTGCTGCTATATACCATCAAGTGTCATCAACCAGAGTTCGCGTTGGCGGTCGACGCCTTAAACGCTTTCTCACCCACCTTGCTCAAGCGGTACGACATTCAATACTTGAACCGGGATATAGAGCGTTCAGCGGTTGATGGCTGTGGACAATTGGATTTAATAATATTCACCGAGACCCTTGAGCATCTGAATTTCAACCCAGTCCCGACCTTGAAAAAGTTAAGGCGAATGCTCGCCCAGGACGGCCACATCATTTTGACAACACCGGATGCGGTGGAGTGGGGGCGAGTCACGACATATTATCCTTCCCTGGATGCAATACCGCCCTATACGGGACAAAATGTGGATTGGATAGACGGCCATGTTTGGCAATACACGCGTGAAGAAGCGGAAACGATGATGGCGGGTGCAGGCCTGGAAGTGGTTAAGTTTGCGTATTCCCGCGGAGTAAATGGCAGGCATCTGTGTTTTCTTCTCCGCCGACGCGTTGATGCCATGGACTAAAAACTAGGGTTTTACCTAGTTCGCAGCGGTCAACCTGCCGAAGTAGTTTTTCTATACGCTTTAGTTCTGGTCTCCCTCTTACCTAGGCACAAGCTTTTCATTTGAGGACGATGAATCAGGCCGAACACAGGCAGGAGAATTCTTTGCCGACAGACCGCCGCTCGAGAGCGCGATGGCGGTCTGAAGCATTTCATCACGTCGTTCGGACCATTCTTTTCGTGGTCGGGACGCGTCCGGAGGCCATTAAGATGGCCCCCGTAATTTTGGCTTGCCGTCGCGAGCCGTGGGTAAGAATTCGAGTGCTTGCGACCGCCCAGCATAGGGAAATGCTGGATCAAGTCCTGAATGTGTTTGATATCAAGGCGGACATTGATCTGAACATCATGCGCGAGAACCAGACGTTACCCGAACTGACCGCTCGCTTGATGATCGCCCTTAATGACGCATTTGCCCGTGAAAATCCTGATGTGGTGCTCGGACAGGGGGATACGACGTCTGTCATGGTGGCGGCACTCGCGGCGTTCTATCGGCACATTCCTTTCGGCCATGTCGAAAGCGGTCTCCGAACAGGCGATTTGAACTACCCGTTTCCTGAAGAAATGAATCGTGTGGTTGCCGGCCACCTCGCACGCTGGCATTTTGCTCCCACGCAATCGGCAAGAGACAACCTCCTGGCGGAGGGCATAGATGAGACTCGAATTACAGTAACCGGCAACACGGTCATTGATGCCCTGATCGAAGCGTCAAAACGTTGTGACAAGCACGCGCCGAAGATCGCTCCCGGCCAGCGACTGGTCTTGGTGACCGCCCACAGACGTGAAAACTTTGGCGGACCTTTTGCGGAAATTTGCCGAGCTATACGACATCTCGCAGATGTGCGCAGCGACGTGGAGTTTTTGTACCCTGTCCACCCCAATCCCAATGTTCGGGACGCGGCCCTAACCCTTCTGGGTAAACATCCACGCATTCATCTGTGTGATCCGATGGAATACCTGTCCTTTGTGGCGGCAATGAAGAGTGCATATTTCATTCTTTCTGACTCCGGCGGTGTCCAGGAGGAGGCGCCCGCTTTGGGCAAGCCGGTGCTCGTACTACGCAGCGAGACTGAACGACCGGAAGCTGTAAACGAAGGCGTGGTGAAACTGGTGGGTACCGATTTCAACGCGATTGTCTCGGAGTCATTGCGGCTCCTGGACGATTCCCATGCCTACCAGTCGATGGCGCGCGGCATTTCCCCATACGGAGATGGCCATGCATCGCAACGAATTGTAGATGTGTTAGGACAGGATCTTGTGACACATGCCTGGCCGCATAAGGTTTTGAATGCTTGCTAAGTTCCTCTATCGAGCGTTTTCCCAACCGCTGCTTACGCTGCGTCTCGCGAGACCAGGAAGAATCAAGAAAGCGATTCTCTTCCTTTTTTCGAGCCGGGCTAACCTCAGCGAGCTGTACCGCCGCTCAGAGGAAATCTACGCAGGATCGAACAAGGGAAGCGGTCTCATTCTTGAGAAAAGTTGCACGAAAACCAAGCCCAAGAAGACCATCCTCATCTTTCCGTTAATCGATTGGGAACACCGGCATCAGCGTCCACAACATTTGGCTTTGCATCTCGCAAGGCGTGGCTATCGGGTATTCTATTTTTCCACTATTCCACTGATGGCAAAAGAGTCCTATCGCATTACGGGGCAGTTTGAGGAGAATGTACATGTGTGTCGGCTTCGTGCAGGAGGCTTTCGAATTGATGATATCCATCGCGATGTGATGAGTCCTGCTGCAAGGGACGGGTATCTGGCATCTCTCCAGCAGCTCATGAAAGACATGGAGATAGAAAGCCCGATCACTATTTTGCACCATCCTTACTGGACACCTGTCGCGCAACAGATTCCTGGGGCTCGGATCGGCTATGACTGCATGGATCACCATCGGGGGTTTTACGAGGAGACGGCGACTGGAATGGAACCTTCGGAACTCTCTCTCCTCAAGGCTGCTGATTTTGTCGTGGCGAGCTCGGTGTATCTCAGAGACAAGTTTAGCGCGGTTCGGGATGTCACTTTGATCCCCAATGGTTGCGAGTACGAAGTATTTTCAAGTGTTGCTCCCCCGCCACGAGGCTCAATGCCGGTCGCGGGGTATATCGGTGCCATAGCAAAATGGTTCGATATCAATTTACTCATTGAAGTGGCTCAGAAACTTCCCGGCTGGATGTTTGTGCTAGTGGGAACAACAGCCGGCTGCGCGACTTGGAACGCCAAGCGAATTCCGAACATCAAAATTGTCGGCGAAGTTCCCTACACGGACGTTCCTGCACAACTTGAGCGCTTCGATGTTTGCATGATTCCCTTCCGCATAACCGAGCTGACAAAGGCGACAAATCCGGTAAAGGTGTATGAGTATTTGGCATCCGGCCGACCGGTGGTATCTACGCCGATTCCCGAGGTGAAAGTGCTCGGGGGGAGAGTGAAAATCGCTTCTACCGCCAATGACTTTGCAACCAAGCTTCAAGAGAGTCTGGAAGTATCAAGATCCGTGAGTGAAGGATGGCGTCGGTGGGCAGCAGCTCAGGATTGGTCCTACAGAGCTGCCGCTTTTGAGGAAGCCATGCTGGGTACCTCTCCATCCGTTTCCTGTATGACACGAGCCTCGTCGTTTTGACCTGAGCTCGGGTTAGTCTCCCCAACAATCAGACCTCTCTGCTGATTTTCGCAACAGGCCAGGCCAAGTGGGAAGGCTGTCACAAGCATTCCTTTCATAAGACCGTGATGGAGCCTGATGCTATGATTGGCGGGACCTCGAGGGAAGAGCCGATCTTTTTCAACGCCGGAGCGAACAAACGAGAACTTGCATGAACATTCTTGTCACCGGGGGCGCTGGCTTTATCGGCTCACATCTGGTTCGTCGTTTGGTTGTTCAGAGTGGACACTATGTCGTGAACCTCGATGCGCTCAAGTATTCCGGTAACCGGGCCAACACGCAGGATTTGGACGGTCATGCACGCTATCGATTCGTCCATGGGGATATCGCCGACCAGTCGCTGGTCAACGGTCTCTTGCGGGAGCACGGGATTGAAGGCGTCATCAATGCAGCAGCAGAGACTCATGTTGACCGCTCGATTGTGGACCCTGGCACCTTCGCCAAGACGGATGTTGTGGGGACCGGCATTCTGCTCGAAGAGGCGCGGCGCGCCGGCGTGAAGCGTTTTCTACAGGTGAGCACGGATGAAGTCTACGGCTCTGTTGAAGCCGGCATGTCCAGGGAAGAGGATGTGCTCACACCTCGCAGTCCCTACTCGGCGAGCAAAGCGGGAGGCGATCTCCTGACGTTGAGCTATTGGACCACCTACCGGTTCCCTGTCATGGTCTCGCGCGGAAGCAACACCTACGGCCCGAATCAGTATCCAGAAAAATTCATTCCGCTGTTTGTCACGAATGCCTTAGACGATCAGCCGTTGCCGTTGTACGGCGACGGTCGCCAGCGGCGCGACTGGTTGGCCGTACAAGACCACTGTGCCGCAATAGAGCAGATCTTGCTGAACGGAGAGCCTGGAGAGGTTTACAACGTCGGCGGCGGGAACGAACGGGAAAACATCGCCGTGGCGGAACAACTCCTGGCCTTCCTGGGCAAACCAAAGAGCTTGATCCGGCTTGTGGAGGACCGGCCGGGTCATGATCGACGCTATGCGGTCGATTGTCGCAAGATCAATCGGATCGGATGGCAGCCCACGGTCTCCTTTGACGCCGGACTCAAGGCTACAGTGGACTGGTATCGACAAAATGAGTCCTGGTGGCGCCCGATCAAGTCCGGAGAATTTCTCACTTATTACGAAGCGATGTATGCCAAGCGTCTGAAGGAAGGCCTCTCGAGCTCCTCGTCATGCGGATTTTGATTACCGGCGCCAATGGACAGCTGGGGAGCGCATTACAGCGCGCTTTAACGGGCGAGGATCTTGTTCTGAGGGACCTGCCGGATTTTGATCTCACGATCCCTGCCTGTGAAGACCAGATACGAGACGCAGGTCCCGCTGTGATCGTGCATGTGGGGGCCTATACGAACGTGGATGGCGCCGAGCGTGAACCGGAACGTGCCGCCGCCGTGAACGTCCACGGCACGACCTATGTAGCCCGTGCAGCGGCCGCACTTCATGCACGGCTCGTTTATCTTTCAACCGATTATGTCTTCGACGGCACGAAGACGAGCCCATACCGCGAACAGGACAGCCCTCGGCCGTTAAACCAGTATGGGCGGTCAAAGTATGAAGGAGAACGAGCGGTGTTGTCAGTCTGCCCGAACAGCGTGGTCGTGCGGACCGCTTGGTTGTATGGCCATGACGGCCAGAATTTTGTGAAGACGATTATGAAGCTCGCCCGGGAGCGGCCACTTCTCGAAGTGGTAAGCGACCAGCGGGGATGCCCGACTTATGCCGATGATCTGGCTCGTGCCATTAAGTCGCTTGCATCAAGCAGCGCTCAAGGGATCTATCATGTGACCAATGACGGGGATGCAAGCTGGTTTGAGTTCGCCCAGGCCATCGTCCGCCATGTGGGACTTTCAACGGCCGTTCACCCTATTAGCACCGCCCAGTCCGGACGACCAGCCAAACGACCCGCCTATTCAGTGTTGGACGGCGAGCGGTTTGCCCGCGAGTTTTTCCCTCTTCCCACATGGCAGGATGCTCTCGCCAGGTTCATGAAGGGGGCGCCGCAGCTTGTCTCGCCCATCTGAGGCTACGCACGTCATAACTTTTTGATTTGAACTTGGTGGCTGAGCCAGTAAGATGGCCTTGTCTAGTGATGCTCTGATCCAGCCAGACCGGATGTAATGACCGCTCGTAAACGACAACGATCACCAAAATCCCTGGCAGCGACTCTTAAACGAATTCGGCTCTTCGCGACCGATGTAGATGGGGTACTGACCGACGCCGGCATGTACTATTCGGAATCCGGAGAAGAGTTCAAAAAATTCAACACCCGCGACGGCATGGGTATCAAGTTGTTGCAGCGGGCCGGACTCATTACCGCTATTGTCACGCAGGAGCGGACGAAACTGGTCGCCTGGCGGGGAGAAAAGCTGACGATTCCCGAGGTGCATCAAGGTGTGATGGATAAGCTGTCGCTCGTGCGTGAGATGGCCGGCCGTCACGGCCTTTCGATGAACGAGGTTGCCTATATCGGGGATGACATCAACGACCTGGCCACACTCAAGGCCGTGGGATTTTCAGCCACGCCGGCCGACGGGATGCCTGTGGTGGCGAAAGCGGTGGATTATGTCTGCGATAAGAAAGGTGGCGAGGGCGCGGTGCGCGAAATTATCGAGATGATTCTCGAGGCTCAGCATAAGGCGCCATAGACAACGAGGCGAGCGATGGCCGACAAGCCTACTATTTATCCGGTGATCATGGCCGGCGGAAGCGGCACCAGATTCTGGCCGCTGAGCCGTCAATTATTCCCCAAGCAGCTGCTGAAGATCATCGGCGATGAAACGCTGATTCAGCAAACAATGCGGCGGGTCGTGAATGGAACGCCGCCCGAACGGGTGCTGATCTCGACGAACCCAGCCCAGGCAGAATCCATCCGGGTGCAGCTCAGTGAATGGAAGGATGCGCTCAAAGACAATTTCGTGCTCGAGCCGGAAGGCCGCAACACTGCGCCGGCGATTGCCCTGGTTGCACTGGAACTGGTCCGTCGAGACCCTGAGGCGATTATGCTGGTGGTGCCGGCCGATCACATTGTGAAGGGACAGAGGGATTTTGATGCAGCGGTCGCTGTGGCGGCCTCTCTTGCACTCCAAGGTCTGCTGGTCACTTTCGGTATCAAGCCGATACGACCAGAAACCGGGTACGGCTATATCAAGCCGAATACGAAGACAGTCTTGGCGCGTCACGGAAAACTGAAGGGGTATCGAGTCGGCCGGTTTGTCGAAAAACCCGATGCCGTTAAAGCGGCGCAGTACCTTAAAGCCGGCGATTACTATTGGAACAGCGGTATGTTCGTGTGGCGCGCCGCCACGATTTTGGACGAAATCCGCCGGCATCAGCCTGTTTTGGCCAATGGAATCGATCAGATCGGCCGTTTGATCAACCAGGGAGCGGCAAAAGCCGCCATCGATGAAGAATATCGCCTGTTGCCGTCCATCTCAATAGATACCGGAGTGATGGAGCGATCGAACAAGGCTGCGGTCGTGCCGGTGTCGTTCAGTTGGTCCGACGTCGGGAGTTGGGGCAGCCTTGACGAAGTCGCCCCGAAAGATAAGGCCGGTAACGTGGTGGGTGGCCGCGTCATCGACATCGATAGTCAGCGTTCCGTGGTGTATGGAGACCGTCGCGTCGTGGCAACGATCGGGTTAATGGACATGGTTGTAGTTGATACCCCCGACGCCACACTTGTCTGTCCCAAGTCCCGCGCTCAGGACGTCAAAAAGATCGTCGATATTCTCAAGCAGCAAGGAGCCCCCGAGCATCTCGAGCACCTGACGGTTCATCGGCCTTGGGGATCTTATACGGTTCTCGAAGAGGGTCCCGGATACAAGGTCAAGCGAGTCACGGTACATGCGGGTGGTCGGCTGTCATTGCAGCTGCATCATAAACGGAGCGAGCATTGGGTCGTGATTGCGGGGACGGCCCGTGTGACGAGAGGCGATGAGGTGTTCGAACTGCACGTGGGGCAAAGCACGGCCATTCCAGTAGAAACGAGACACCGTCTTGAGAACGTCGGACAGGATACGCTGCACATCATTGAAGTTCAGAACGGTGCCTACCTTGGGGAAGATGACATCGTGCGGTTCAAAGATGATTATGGGCGGACGGCGACCAGATAAGTCAGGGAGTAGTGATGGGACTGTTTCGAGAATACGATCTTCGGGGCATTGTGGGGGTGGAATTGACGGAGGCGATTGCGGAACAGGTCGGCCGCGCCTACTGCACCTATGTCAAGGAACGTGGTGTCCAGACGATTTCCGTCGGCCGCGATGGCCGGCTGAGCTCTCCCGCCTTGTTCAAATCCCTGGTCACCGGCTTGCTAGCAGGCGGCATCAACGTCATCGATATCGGCATCTGTCCGTCTCCATTGCTTTATTTTTCGTTGTTCCAGCTCCCGGTCCAAGGCGGCATCATGATCACGGGCAGCCACAATGCCGCCGAATACAACGGATTTAAAGTCTGTGTGGGCAAGGAAGCCATCCATGGCGAGACCATCGTGGAGCTTCGACGGATCCTGGAAAAGGGGAGTTTCACGTCCGGTCAAGGACGCCTCAGCGAACATACGATCATACCCGACTATCTGGACTACCTCCGAACGAGCTTCAAGGGCGTCAAGGCCGGGCAACTGCATGTGGTCATCGACTGTGGGAACGGTGTGGCGGCATTGGTCGCCAAGGAAGCGCTCGAAATTTTGGGCTGCCGAGTGACCGGTCTCTACTGTGATTTGGACGGCCGGTTTCCGAACCATCATCCTGATCCCACGGTGCTGGAAAATCTCGACGACCTGGTCAAAGCGGTCAAACAGCACAAGGCGGACGTCGGGATCGGCTATGACGGAGACGCCGATCGTATCGGCGCTATCGATGAGCAAGGCCACGTCTTGTGGGGCGATCGTCTTATGGTGGTCTATTCCCGGGATATCTTGAGGACAATACCGGGAAGTACGATTATTTCCGAGGTCAAGGCGTCCCAATGTCTCTATGATGACATTGCGAAGCAAGGCGGCCGGGCGATCATGTGGAAGACCGGTCATTCCCTCATCAAAGCAAAAATGAAGAGCGAGAAGGCGGTGCTGGCGGGAGAAATGTCCGGGCATATGTTTTTTGCTGATCGATACTTTGGCTACGATGATGCGATATATGCCTCCTGCCGCCTCGTAGAGATATTGGCGAAAACCGGCAAAGCGCTTTCCACATTGGTCGCAGACCTGCCCGCAACATCCGTGACACCGGAAATTCGAGTGGATACTCCCGATTCGATAAAATTCGAGCTGGTCAAAAAGGTGCAGGAGCGGCTAACCGGCTATGCGAAGTCCAGTCAGCCCATCGGGCCAAACAACGACGTCGTTCGGGACGTGGTCACGATTGACGGAGTGCGGGCCATCTTTGAGGACGGGTGGGGCTTGATCCGGGCCTCGAATACGCAGCCGGCATTGGTCCTCCGATTCGAAGCCGGGTCAGCCGACCGCCTGTCCGCGATCCGTGCCGTCATTGAGGGCGAATTGGCCGAAGTGAAGCGCTCCATGCTCTCCTAGCTCCATTCCCTGTGATCTCCACTTAGACCGGATAGTCATCATGCGTGCGATACTGGCTCGGTGTACGTTGGCCTCCCTGCTGTTCCTCGTCGACCAGACGGCGATGGCTACAGGTGTGGAGACTGCATCCACGCAAGCGATTCACACTGGTGAACGGCTCACCTACGACATATCCTGGTTGAACGTCCTGGCAGGAACCGCCGTCATGGAAGTCCTGCCGGATGGAGCGGGGTCGCGCGCCAGACTCGTCACAACTGCGCAATCACGGCCGGCCATCAGTAAGTTTTTTCCTGTCGACAACCGCGTGGAATCCGAGTTCGACCTGAGCGCCCAGCTACCACAGCATATGGTCTTCAGGCGCCGGGAAGGCAAGAATAAGGAGGATATCGAATACACGTTCAACCATCGGGAGGGGACCGTGACTGCCGTGCGGCATGGAGCGAGTGAAACCCTTCCGATCCCTGCCGGGACTCAAGATCTCATTTCCTGTTTGTATTACGTACGCAATCAACTACCCATGACACCTGGGGCCTCCCTGATGCTCAATGTCTATCACGACAAGCGAAACCGGCAGGTGCAAGTGCGTGTCGAGAACATCGAGACTGTGGAGGGGCTATGGGGAAAGGCAGAGACTGCGCAAGTCGTTGTGATCATGCCGTTTAAAGGTCTATTCATCAATAAGGGGGATATTCGCGTCTGGTTCACTACTGACGAGCGGCGCATCCCTGTCCGGATGAAGGCCAAGGTCATTATTGGCTCCATCGTCGCCGATCTGGTCGATGGCTTTTCCTCAAAGACTTCTCCATAGAAGAGGGCGGAGATTCATTGCCCGTGCTCTCGAGACGGGCTATAATCGCTCACATTCATATCCTACTGGGCCCATGCTTCGGGGTGGTCCGAAGAAGGGTCTTTTGACTTCATACGGACTGCTCCCTCATGGCCCACCAGCCACTCACGGTCGAACAATTTCTCATGGCCAATCCACCGGCCTCGCTCGGAGGGGCTGGTTCCCTGACCAACCTGCTTTCAGCCATCGGCCTGGTCGGAAAGACACTGGCTCGAGACCTTCGGATTGCCGGACTCCTCAACATGTTGGGGATGACGGGAGAAACGAATGTCCAAGGGGAATCGGTCAAGAAACTGGATCAGATTGCCAATGAGACTTTTATCGAAGTGCTCCAGCGTGATGGTGTGGCGGGCGCACTGGCCTCCGAAGAAATGGAAAAGCCCGTCTTTGTTGCCTCTCCAGGGAGACCAGCCCCCTACATGGTGCTTTTCGACCCGTTGGATGGCTCGACGAACACGGACGTCAATATGCCGCTAGGCTCCATCTTTTCCATCGTGGCGCCGAAGAAGGCCGATCAATTGCCCGGTGACAGTGACCTGCTGCAGAAGGGAACCGACCAGCTCGCAGCTGGCTATTTCTTGTTCGGACCGAGCACCATGCTCGTGTTCACGACAGGCAAGGGCGTCTACGGGTTCACACTGGATCCCAACGTCGGCGAGTATCAGCTGTCCCATCCAGGCATCAAGATACCTTCGCGGGGGAAAGTGTATGCCGTCAATGAGGGTAACTATCTCAAGTGGCCCGATGGCACGAAGCGATATGTTGACTCGCTCAAGAAGTCGGACAAGGCTATGGGCCGGCCATATAGCAGCCGATATTCAGGATGCCTCGTTGCAGATGTGCACCGGTTGCTCTTGGGTGGCGGCATCTACCTGTATCCCGGTGAGGTCAACAAGCCCGAAGGGAAACTACGTCTGCTTTATGAGGCGAACCCGATGGCGATGGTCGTTGAACAGGCCGGCGGGAGGGCCAGCACGGGCACCGCGCGCATTCTCGACATCGAGCCGAAGAAGTTGCATCAACGAGTGCCTCTGATCATCGGCAGCACCGACGATGTGCGGGAGGCCGAACAGTACATGCAGGAGACAGCGGTACATTCATAACCAGTTTTGTGTTGAACCAGCGGAGAAACGACATGGCCGATCATGTACAAGAAATTCTGAGTTACTACACCAGCGACAATCCCGGAACCAAGACCAACATCGCACGGTTGCTTCGGAGCGGGAAATTAGCGGGGACCGGGAAACTCGTCATCCTGCCAGTGGATCAAGGCTTTGAACATGGGCCTGCCCGGAGCTTCGCTCCCAACCCGCCAGGGTACGACCCGTTGTACCATTTTCAACTGGCCATCGACGCCGGATGCAACGCCTACGCGGCTCCGCTGGGCTTCCTCGAAGCCGGTGCCAGCCAGTTTGCCGGGCAAATTCCTCTCATTTTGAAGCTGAACAATCATGACGTGCTGCATGACGACAAGGATCCGCTGCCGTCCGTGACCGGGAGCGTCAAGGACGCGTTGCGTTTGGGTTGTGCCGCCGTGGGGTACACCATTTACCCAGGGTCGGCCCACTGCAATCTGATGTATGAGCAATTACGCGCGATCGCCGAAGAAGCAAAAGACAGTGGTCTCGCGGTCGTCGTATGGTCGTATCCCCGCGGGTCGGCGCTCAGCAAGGAAGGGGAAACTGCCATGGATGTGGTGGCCTACGCGGCGCAAATTGCCGCGCAGTTAGGCGCCCATGTCATCAAGGTCAAGCTTCCCTCGGCTCATCTTGAGCAAGCGGCGGCCAAGAAAGTTTATGAGTCGGCACAGATTTCCATCAAGACCCTGAGCGAGCGCGTCAAACATGTGGTGCAAAGCGCATTCGACGGGCGCCGCATCGTCATTTTCTCGGGCGGGGCGAAGAGCGAAGATAAGAATGTGTTTGAAGAAGCCCGCGCCATCCGGGACGGCGGGGGATTTGGCAGCATCATCGGGCGGAACTCCTTCCAACGTCCGAAGGCGGAGGCGGTGAAGTTCTTGCAGACGATCATGGGCATCTATGCCGGCGAAATACAATAAGGAACAGCGATGAAATTGGGTGGTTCAAGGTTAGTTCCCTATCTGTTATTAGCGTTGGGTGCGGTTATCGGCGTCGTCGTGGCTTCCGATCTGGGCTGGATGCCTTCGGGCAGCGCGGGTCCCGATTCGCCGGCCAATGGCATAGTCTTTCCCGTTGCGACCGCGCCGCAGCAGCCGGTAACGGGGGGCACCGCCAAGAGTTTCGTCGAGATCGCCAAGACGGTAAAGCCCGCGGTCGTCAATATCGCCGCCAGCCGAAGCGGCAAAGCGGGCGACGGTCCCCAAAGCTCTCCATTCGACGACCCGTTCTTTCGAAGGTTTTTCGGCGACGAGTTTTTTAAGCGTGACCAGCCGCATCGCGAGCGGAAAGAACGCGGGCAGGGATCCGGAGTGATTGTCGATCCCAACGGCTTGATCATCACCAATAATCACGTCGTCAACAAAGCCGACGATATTCGGGTGATTCTCTCGGACAAACGGGAGTTCAAAGGGAAGTTGATCGGGACCGATACCAAGACTGACGTGGCGATCGTCAAGATCGAAGCCACCGGATTGTCAACCATTCCCTTGGCAGACTCCGATCAACTCGAGGTCGGGGAGTTCGTCCTGGCTGTCGGCAGTCCATTTGGCCTGACGCAGAGTGTCACGATGGGAATCGTCAGCGCGGTCGGACGCGCGAGCATGGGTATTGCGGAGTATGAAGATTTTATTCAAACGGATGCGGCGATCAACCCGGGAAATTCAGGCGGTGCGTTGGTCAACATCCGCGGCGAGTTGGTCGGAATCAATACGGCGATCTTCAGTCAAAGCGGCGGCAACATGGGAATCGGTTTTGCCGTTCCGAGCAACCTGGCCCGCTCGATCATGGATCAACTGGTGAAGAACGGCAAGGTGGTCCGAGGCTGGCTGGGAGTTGCCATACAGGAGTTGACTCCGGAATTGGCATCGCAATTCGGACTTGTGGACACCAAGGGTGTCCTCGTCAGCGACGTGATGGACGACAGCCCCGCCAAGAAGGCGGGATTTGAGCGCGCCGACGTGATCACGGAATACGACGGCAGGCCCATGGATTCGCCCACCCATCTGCGCAACGCCGTGGCCCAAACACCCATCGGGAAGAAAGTCTCGATCAAAGTCATCCGAGACAAGAAACCCAAGACGATCGACGTGACGATTGTTGAGCAGCCTAAGTCGTTGGGTCAGGCCGGATCGGAAGACAATGGCGACTCCACCGCGCCGACCGGGGTGCTCTCGGATCTGGATGTCCGTGAGTTGAATGAAGACCTGGCCGCCCGCTATGGCATCAAGTCGAACGAACGAGGCGTGGTCATCGTCCGGGTAAAGCCGGGAAGTACGGCCGAAGATATGGGCGTACGGGAAGGGGACATCGTGTTGGAAGTGAACCGCAAGCCGGTCAGTTCCATCAAGTCCTACGAGCGCGCTGTCTCTGGGCTCTCAAAAGATCAAGCTGTGCTCTTGCTCTTGAAGCGGAAAGGCCAGACGATTTATTTAACGTTACGTCCTTAACGAGAGGAGTGAAGGTATGGTATCGCGAGCCATATTTGTCCTTCTCAGCGCGCTAGCGGGAATGGCGCTGTTCATCAAAGCGGACGGCTCCAGTACCACCTACTGGATGTATGGGTTCGCTATTGGAGCGATCACCGGTGGGTTAATCGTGGCCGGCGAATACGCCTTACATAATCTGTCATTCGGCATTATCGTCGGTGGAACGGCGGGGTTAGCGGCAGGTCTGGTCTTGACGGGGTTGGTCGAGTGGGTGGGAGGTGAGATTTTCGACGTCCAGACCTTCTTGTTTCATATCGGCGGATTGGTGTTTCTCCTGGGATTCCCTTACCTGGGGCTGGTGCTAGGCGCCCGGTTCGGAAAGGAAAAGCTCCCCAGCCCGCAGCAGAAATTCTTCGAACTCGATGGCAACACGGTTTGTCCGAAGGTCCTGGATACCAGCGTGATCATCGACGGTCGGGTGGCGGACCTGTGTGAAACCCGTTTTCTCGAGGGAACGTTCCTCGTACCGCATTTCATCCTGGACGAACTACAGCACATTGCCGATTCATCAGACTCGCTGAAGCGGGCGAGGGGACGGCGCGGCCTCGACATTCTCAACAAAATCCAGAAAATGGGTGACGTGGATGTGCGGATCATCGATGAAGATTTTCCACATGTAAAAGAAGTCGATGCGAAGCTCGTCGTGCTGGCTAAAAAAATGAATGCCAAGATCGTGACGAATGACCTCAATCTCAACAAGGTGGCAGAGTTGCAAGGCATCCGCGTCCTCAACATCAACGAATTGTGCAACGCCCTCCGGCCGGTCGTGTTGCCGGGCGAGGCTATTCGAGTGTTCGTCTTGAAAGAGGGCAAGGAAGCCGGACAAGGGGTGGCCTATCTCGATGATGGGACGATGATCGTCGTGGACAATGCCCGTCGTTACATCGGCAAGAATGTGGATGTTATCGTCACCAGCGTGCTCCAAACGACCGCGGGCCGAATGATCTTTACGCGCCTCAAGGAAGAGACCGAACGAGAGGAGTTGCAGATTACGCGTGGATAGCTGCGAACCCTCACACCTGCCGCAGCCACGGCGCTGAGTATGGCCGACCGGCCTCAAATTCAACCGGTCTTAGGCCAGGCAGTTCGCACCGTCGCCCTCGTGCCTGCTGCAGGCCTCGGGCTCCGCATGGGCGGCTCGGTCCGCAAGCAGTTTCGCACGGTCGGAGGGTTCCCCCTCGTCGTCCATGCCCTTCGTGTTCTTCAGTCTTCTCCCCTCATTGACGAAATTGTCCTCGCGGTTCCGGCGACGGATTTGCACTATTGCCGCGCGGACATCGTCGAGGCTCATGGCTTCACCAAAGTGCTGCATGTGGTCGCCGGCGGGCAGGAGCGCCAGGACTCCGTGCGGCAGGCTCTGGCGGTTGTGGATCAGGGGGTGGACATCGTCGTCATTCATGACGCCGTACGCCCCTGTGTGACGGAAAAGATGGTGAAGCAGGTCGTGGAGGCAGCGAAAGCCGAGGGCGCTGCGATCATTGCGTTGCCCATGCGGGATACAGTGAAGCAGGTAGGACCGGGTGGCCTCATCGAGCGGACGATCGACCGAAAACCGCTGTGGCTGGCTCAGACACCGCAGGCGTTCCGTCGGGACTGGCTGCAGGACGCGCATCGAAAAGCGCATGCGGAAGGACTTGCGGCCACGGATGATGCCTATCTTCTCGAATGGATGGGCCATCCAGTCAAGGTCCTCGAGGGCAGTGGGGAAAACATCAAAGTCACCAGACCGGAAGACATGATTCTCGGAGAGGCAATTTTGTCCTCCAGGGCGACGCACGGTGCTTAGGCCCGCTTAGTGGTGAACGAAGGGAGACATATGCGGATTGGCTATGGATATGACGTGCACCCGCTGGGGCCCGGACGCAAACTGATTCTGGGCGGCATTGACATCCCCCACAACAAGGGTTTGCTCGGGCATACGGATTCCGATGTTCTTGTGCATGCCGTGTGCGACGCGCTGCTTGGAGCCATGGGAGAGGGCGACCTGGGGCGGCATTATCCGAGTTCCGACTCCAAGTACAAAGGCATGTCGAGTCTAAAGTTGCTGGAAGACGTCATGGCCAAGCTGAAGGCGAAGGGCTACCGAGTGGGCAACATCGATACGGTCATCGTGGCGCAGGCCCCGCGCCTGGGGCCTCACTTGGCGGCCATGCAAAAAAAAATGGCGGAGGCGGCGGGCATCGATCCCGATCAGGTCAACGTAAAAGTAAAAAGTGGAGAGGGCCTCGACGCGGTCGGCAAGGAAGAAGGTATGATCGCCCATGCCGTCTGTTTGATTGAGCCGGCGTGACCATCGTAAAATAGCGAGCATGTTCAAGGCGATTCGGCAAGACCTCAAAGCCGTGTTCGATCGGGATCCGGCGGCGACCAGCAGCTTGGAAGTCATTTTCACTTATGCAGGCTTCCATGCATTGATCGCCTACCGTCTCTCCCATTGGTTGAAATCCTGTGGCGTGCCGCTCCTGCCGAGGGTCATTTCGCAGGTCGCCCGCTGGCTGACCGGGATCGAGATTCATCCCTCAGCTCGCATCGGTACGGGGTTCTTTATCGACCACGGCATGGGGGTCGTGGTTGGGGAGACGGCCGAGATCGGAGACTTCGTAACGCTGTTCCAGGGTGTGACGCTGGGCGGGACGGGAAAAGAACGAGGCAAGCGTCACCCGACCCTCGGCAACCATGTTGTCGTTGGTGCTGGCGCCAAGATTCTGGGAGGTATCACGATCGGCGACAACGTCAAGATCGGGGCCAATTCCGTCGTGCTCAAGAACGTCGCGGCCAACTCCACAGTCATCGGTGTTCCGGCTCGCGTGATCAAGACGCAAGGCGAGCGGCTTCCTGACGCCACGATGGACCACATCAACCTTCCCGATCCCATCAGCGACCGGTTTCTGGCGCTCGAGCAGGAACTGATCGAACTCCGGAAGAAACTCGAGAACCGCGACGATTCTCCTCCCCGCTAGAGACACTCTACAGCCGCCCGCCGGTTTGTCCGATCTCCC
>Ga0075420_100001410_pt1 | contig 20413 bp, 18 predicted proteins | sample SoiMetdeltSBSDD4_FD_75296 | JGI IMG/M metagenome (GOLD analysis project Ga0075420, IMG submission 75296) | Bulk soil microbial communities from a Populus tree surrounding site in Tennessee, USA - Soil MetaG P. deltoides SBSDD4 | ecosystem: Environmental > Terrestrial > Soil > Tree plantation... | reverse complement strand
GACGTCGAGCTCGGCGAGGTCGTCGGCGTGGCCGGGCTCGAGGACGCCGGCATCCGCCCGCTGATGCGAACCATCTTCGGCTTCTACACGCCCGACGAGGGCTCGGTGGAGCTTCCGGACACGAAGCGGCGACCGTCGAGCGCGACGGCGGCCGTGAGGGCCGGCGTCGCTTACGTGCCCGCGGATCGCCGCGTCGGCGGGCTGATGCTCGAGCAGAGCATCACCGAGAACGTCTGCCAGGTGACGGCGGGCGTCCTGCGCGACTTCGGCCCGGTCCTCTCGCGGCGCGCGATGCGCGCGTCGACCAAGGAGCAGTGCGCGGGGCTGGCGGTCAAGACGTCGTCGATCGAGGCTCCCGCGGCATCGCTGTCCGGCGGCAACCAGCAGAAGGTCGTGTTGGCCAAGTGGCTGGCGGCCGACCCACGCGTGTTCCTGCTCGACGATCCGACCCGCGGCGTCGACATCGGCGCCAAGCTCGAGATCTACGACCAGGTCCGCAAGCTCGCGGAACAGGGTCGCGCCGTGCTGTTCCACTCCAGTGAGCTGGCCGAGTATGAGTACACCTGTCAGCGGGTGCTGATCATGCGCCGCGGCAGGATCGTCGGCGAGCTCTCGGGCGAGGACATCGCCGAAGCACGGCTGCTGCACGCGATCAACCGTGACGCCGCCGACGCCGTACCGGTATGACCTGACGCAGCACACGACCCGCCGAATCGAATCCGCGCGAACGCCGGGTTCCGCGAGAAAGGCACCATGAGCGACACGACCAACGGACCACTCGCAGGGAAAGTCGGCATCGTCACCGGAGCCGCGTCGGGCATCGGCCGCGCGACGGCGCTCGCGGCGGTCGCCCAGGGCGCGCGCGTCGTCGTCGCCGACCTCAACGAGGCGGGTGGTCAGGAGACCGTCGAGCTCGCGGGCGGGACGGCGAACGCGTCGTTCATCCGCACCGACGTCGCTGTGCTCGAGGATGCCGAGGCGATGGTCGCGCACGCGGTCGAGACGTTCGGCCGGCTCGACTTCGCGCACAACAACGCCGGTATCGACTTCGCCGGGCCTGCGACGGCCGATCTGGCGCCGGAGGACTGGCACCGGGTGCTCCAGATCAACCTGACCGGCTGCTGGCACTGCATGCGCGCCGAGATCCCGGCGATGCTGGCGAGCGGCGGTGGTGCGATCGTCAACACGTCGTCGAGCCTCGGGCTCGTCGGCATTCCCCGGCAGGTCGCCTACGTGGCCGCCAAGCACGGTGTCGTCGGCCTGACGAGAGGGGCCGCGATGGAGTACTCCAGCCAGGGGATCCGGATCAACACGGTCGCCCCGGGCGTGATCGAGACGCCGCTGTTCGCCGGTGCCGCGGACGGTGACCCGACGCTGCGGCCCGCGGTCGAGGCGGCGCATCCGATCGGTCGGCTCGGCGAGCCGGAGGAGATCGCCGCGGCGGTGACATGGCTCGTCTCCGACGCCGCCTCGTTCGCGACCGGCATGGTGATGGCTGTCGACGGCGGCTTCACGACCCACTGAAGAGCCGGCCGCCGGGCGCGGCGGCGTCTCGTCAGACGCGGGGTGTCGCTGCCGCCGCGACGCCTTCGCGCCACGCACTGAGCACGGACTTCGTCGTCGCGACGAAGTCCGCCGCCGCCGCCGAGAGGACGCCGCGGCGCCAGCCGAGCGCGAGCGTCGCGGGCGGGATGTCGAGGACCGGGACGAAGCGGGCGCCGGTCTGGGTGTAGTAGCGCTGCATCGAGGCCGGCGCGATGCCGACGCCTCGGCCGCCGACGATCGCGGCGAAGCCTTCGTCCGGCGTCTCGGTCAACGCGCCGATCCGCGTCGCCACGCCGCCACGCTGGTCGTGAACCATCCAGAAGTCTCGCCAGACCGGATCCTCCGAACGGCTGATGACGAACGGCTCGTCGAGCAGCTGCTCGAACCGGAGGCACGCGCTGCCGGCGAGCGGATGGCCGGCCGGCAGGACCGCGACCCGTGGCTCGTCGAGCAGCGGCGCCACCGACAGCTCGGTGTCGTCGACCGGGAGCCACAGGAATGCCACGTCGACCTCGCCCGAGCGCAGTCCGCAGTCGGTCGTCGACAGCGGGTACTGCGTCATCGAGACGACGATGTCCGGGTGGCTGACCGCGAAGCTCGCGAGGACGAACGGCGTGAGGTCGCCGGCGCCGACGCCGGCGAAGCCGACGGTGAGCTGGCCGATGCCGGCGCCGCCGGCTCGCCGCACGTCGCTGACGGCCGCGTCGGCTCGAGCCAGCAGGTCGCGCGCATGCTCGACCAGCACCCTGCCCGCCGGGGTCAGCGCCACGTGGTGGGTGCTGCGATCGAAGAGGGTGGCTCCGAGCTCACTCTCGAGCTTGCGGATCTGCTGTGACAGCGGAGGCTGCGCGACGTGCAGCCGCTCCGCCGCTCGGCTGAAGTTCAGCTCGTCGGCGACGGCCAGGAAGTAACGCAGCCGGCGCATCTGCAACTCCATCCCCGCCGATGCTAACGAGGCGCGCTACGCGACGCGAGCACACTCCGGCGCGTCGTCGCCCGCTGCGATCCCGTGCGGCTATATCGCTTCGGTCTTACCACGTCGCAGACCGGTCTTTCCGTTTCCGCGGCCGAGGCTCGATTGTCGCGCGCAGACGGTCAACGCCATCGACTCGAGCCGGCCGCGACCGGCTCACAACAGCAGGGGGGTCGCCATGTCAGACACACCGGAGCTCGCCGCCGCGCGCGAGGTCTCGCCGAACGCTGTCGCGCTGGTTCGCTTCCAGCAGGAGTTCGTCGACGGCGGCGACCACTCGATCGTCGACGACGTCCTCAGCGAGGATTTCGAGGTCGTCCGCCCGGGGCTCGCGAGTGCCGTCGGCGCGCTGATGGCGGCGGGCGAGATCGCGCAGCCCGCGCTGCAGGCGGACGGGCTGTCGAAGATCGCGGGCCTCAAGGCGGCCACCGCGAGCATGCGCGGCGCGTTCGGGGAGTGGCGTCATCACGACCACCGGCTGATCGCCGACGGTGACGTCGTCTCCGGCCACTGGAAGGTCACCGGAAAGCACACGGGCGAGTTCTTCGGCGTGCCGGCGACGGGCAGATCCTTCACCTTCACCGAGGCGGGAACGGTCCGCTTCGAGGGCGGCAAGATCAAGGAGCTGTGGTTCATCTCCGACAGCTTCGAGTTCCTCAGCGGCCTCGGCTACGCGCTGGCCGGCAGGTCGGGCGGCGACGCCGAGTCGTGGACGGAGCACCCGAACGTGGCACGGATCCGCCGCCACTACGCGGCGTTCACCGAGCGGGACTTCGACACGCTGAAGGCCGGCTACGCGGAGAACGTCGTCTGGACCGGGCCGCCGATCGGATCGCTGGAGGGACGCGAGAACGTCCTCGGGCTGATCGCCGGGCACTGGGACAAGACCGAGGACAACGCCGGGCACGAGGTCCAGGACATCGTCGGCGGCGCCCAGCACGTCGTCGGCTTTCTCAGGTACCGCGCCGAGCGCCCGGACGGTCGCGTCATCAGTGGGCTCGAGGCGCAGGTCAACCGTCTCAACCCCGATGGGACGATCGCCGAGGTGAGGACGTTTCTCGACGACCCGGAGGCGTTCCGCCGATGGGCCGAGGGGGCGTAGCGAAACACCACGACTTACGCAGTGCTTGAAACACAGGGGGAAACCGGACGCGCGCAGATTCGCGTCGTGTCCGGTCCTGATGTCGGTTCATTCAACGGAGGAGACGGAAATGCGATTCAGGAGATTGGCAGTGCTCACTGTCGTAGCGGCGATGCTCGCGGCGGTGGTCGGCACGGGCCTGGCCAACGGCGCGAGCAGCACGAAGCTGCCCGGCAAGGGCGTGAAGTTCGGCATCTCGTTGCCGGGGCTCAGCTCACCGGGCTCCGTCGGCATCGTCGAGGGCTTGAAGTGCTACGCGAACCGCGTCGGCGGATCGGTCCAGGGCGTTGACCCCGGCCAGGACATCAACAAGCAGATCTCGCAGGTCACCGACATGATCAACGGCGGTGTGAAGGCCGTCATGATCTCGCCGTTCAGCCCCTCGGTGATCAAGGCGCTGACGCCCAAAGCCAAGGCCAAGGGCGCGTACATCATCGAGCTCGGCAACCCGAAGTCTCCGGCCTCAGGATCGGTCTCGGGCATCAACGCCCAGATCGGCAAGCTCGCCGCCACGCACATGAAGGACAACATCAGTGGCGAGGTCCGCGCGGTGATGATCGGCGGGCCCCCGATCCCGTTCGCGCAGGCGCTCGAGAACGGCTTCACCAACGCCGCCTCGCAGCTCGGCATCAAGGTGCTCGAGGTTGCGCACGCCACCCAGTTCAACACGACGACGGGGAGGACGATCGCGGCTGACCTGCTGACGAAGCACCCCGACGCCAACGCGATCTTCGTGATCGAGCCTTCGCTCGGAATCGGTGCCGGCCTCGCCGCCAAGGCGCGCGGGTCGAAGATCGAGGTCGACGCTCAGGGCGCGACCCCGCAGACGATCAGCGCGATCAAGAGCGGCACGATGACGGCGATCGTCGACACGCAGCTTGCCAAGTACGGATTCGCTGGTGGCAAGGTCGGGGCGAAGCTGGTCGCGAAGCAGAAGGTGTCGCCGGTCAAGATCCCGAACCTGATCGTCGACAAGAGCAACGTGGCGAAGTGGAAGAGCCCCAAGGCGCAGTGCTCCTCGCTGCGCTGAGTTGACCGGCTCTCCTTCGGCCCGTCACTCCCCGGTGCCGAAGGAGAGCGGGTCCAGGACGGTCTCCGCGAGGCGCGCACGTCGCGTCCTCGCGGGGACCGCTTTCTGTCGCGGTTAGGATCCGGCCCGTCCCGGGAGCGACACGAGCCGACGACGCCGAAGCGTGGGACCGGTTCTGGAGCGAGGCCTGCGCGCCGCTCGGCGCGCGGTCAGCTCGAGTACGCGGCCATGCCCCTGGTGCTGAGCCGCTCGCGTACGCCGGCGGCGACGAAGTCGACGAGGTCGCGCTGGAGCGGCGAGAGCCGCTTGTCGTGGCGGTGCGTCAGGAACACCGGCACGAGCATTGGCGGCGCGTCGATCGTGATCCGCCGCAGCATCCCGTTCTCGAGCTCCTGCTCGACGGCGCTCTGAAACAGGAGGCTGACGCCGAGGCCTTCGCCGACGGCGCGCTTCATCGCCTCGGGGTGTCCGAGCTCGATGCTCGCGGGCCCGGTGGACAGGCCGGATCGCGCCAGGACCTTGTCGATCAGGCTGCGGCGGCCGTGGCTGCGGGGCGAGGCGACGAGCGGGATCTTGGTGAGCTGCGCGGGGGTGATGTAGTCGCTCTCGGGCGGGCCGTCCAGTGCCGCGATCAGCAGCAGGTGCTCATGCCCGAGCTCGATCGACGTCAGGTACTGCGGCTCGGGCTGGTCCTCGGACAGGACGACCGCGAAGTCGCAGGCGCCGGCCTGAACGGCGTCCAGGGCGTGCTGCGGGTCGGTGACCTCGAGGCCAACGTTGGCGGCGGGTCGCTCGCGGCGGAAGTTGGCGAGGATCGGCGGCAGCAGGTAGCTGCCGAGCGACATGCTGGCCGCGACCAGCGCGACGCCGGCCGTGCCATCGACGAAGCCGTCGACTTCCCGCATCACCTCGTTGCCGCGGGTCAGCGTGTCCTTCGCCCACGCGTAGATCGCCGCGCCGGCCTCGGTCAACTCCATCTGCCTGCCCTGGCGAACCAGCAGCTTCACGCCGAGCCGCTGCTGCAGGCTGCGCAGATGCGCGCTGACGACGGGCTGCGCGACGTAGAGATGGTCAGCCGCCCGCCCGACGCCGCCGAGTTCGACGACGTGGCAGAAGACCTGCAGCTTGTAGAGCGAGATTCGGGTGTCGAGCGGCATCGTGGGTGTGGCCGCCCCTAGAGCTCGGCGGCGAACTGCCGCAGCATCGGAGCGACCCACTCGCGATTGTCCCAGTCGGGATGCTCGGCGTGCAGCTCGGCCTCGAGGCGGTCGACGACGGCCGACACGTCGTCGTCGCCGGCCAGTGCGGCCGCGACACGTTGCTGCCACCCGACGAGCGTCGCGTGGTAGCCCGAGAGCAGCTCGCCGTCGCCGATCGCTCCGTGTCCCGGCACGACGACTGCGGGGCTCAGCGTCTGCATCGCCGCGAGTGCGGCGATCCACGCCGATCCGCCGGCGTCCTCGTCGGGCAGGATCGGGAAGAAGCGCTCCTCGACCAGGTCGCCGGTGAAGAGGACCTCCACGTCCGGCAGGTACACGCTCTGGTCGCCGCGGGTGTGGGCGGGGCCGCGCTGGACGAGCTGGACCTCGCGCCCGCCGAGATCGAGCGTCGCGGCGTTGTCGAACGTGATGTCGGGCCGCACGAACGTGACGTCCTCGAGCGCCTCGGCGATCATCGTGCTGAAGCCGCGGAACATGACGAGGAACTCCTCGCCCTTCTGCAGCAGCTCGTCGTACTGGTCGGCGTTGTAGACGATCGTCACGTCGTCGCGCAGGCGCTGGGCGCCGTAGCCGTGCTCGGGGTGGAAGTGCGTCTGGGTGAGGTAGACGCGCCGCAGATCGGTCACGCTGCGCAGCGCCGCGAGCACCCGTTCGGCGTTGCGGGCGCCGAGGCCGCTGTCGACGATCAGCGCCGCTCGATCGCCGACGACGATGCCGACGTTGGGGACGTGGGGCGTCCGGAACGCGTCCGGGATCACCCACGTGCGATCCGCCACCTCGACCATCGTCGAGGGGTCGGTGATGACCGGCGGTCGCTCGTAATGCGGGCCTTGGCTCATGCCGCGACGCTAAGCGCACGCGAACGCGATGGCCAATTCAACTCTGGCCTCGAATACATACCGCAGAGTGTATGCCGGATGGGCATTTCGCATCAAGGACGCGCACGTTGCGTCGGCCTCTCCTGGTCGCGGCCGGTGGGCGCCATATCCCCGAAGGTATGGCGGCGCGGCATCAGCCGCCGCACCGCGCTGCCGTGCTTCGCGCCGGTCGGTACGGTGATGCGGACCGTTGGTCCGAACGGCTGCTACGGTGATGAAACGGACTGTAGGTCCGGATAATCACGATAGGAGCAGCCCCATGTCGCAGGCAGTACTCGCCGGATCCGCTCTCGAGGCCGGGACCTGGAACGTCGACCCGCAGGCGTCGACGGTCGGCTTCGTCGCCCGCGGCCTGTTCGGCCTCACCCCCGTGCGCGGCACCTTCGCGGCCCTGCGCGGTGTGCTCGAGGCCGGCGGTGACGGCGCCCGGGGCACGCTGGAGCTCGACGCCGCGAGCGTCGACACGGCGAACGCGCGGCGCGACACGCATCTGCGCTCGGCGGCCTTCTTCGACGCCGAGGCGTCGCCCGTCGTCTCGTTCGAGCTCACCGAGCTCGCGCCGGACGGCGAAGGCACGCTGCGGCTCTCGGGTGTGTTGGGGATCCGGGGCGGCTCGCTGCCCGTCGAGGCGCCGGTCAGCGTCGTACCGATCGATACCGGCAAGCTGCGGCTGGACACCACCTTCAGCGTCGACCGGGCCGCGGCCGGCGTCGGCTGGGGCAAGTTCGGCATGATCCGGGCCAAGGTGCAGCTGACTGCCGCGATCGTCCTGATCCGCGACTGAGCGGGCGCGGCGCGAACGCCGGCGGCTCGGCCACCGCGCCCACGAAAGGAACACCGATGGAATTCGGCATCTTCGGCATCGGCGACGTCACGCGGAACCCGGTGACCGGCACGATCGTCAGCGAGACGGAGCGATTGCGCGGCATCGCCCGGATCGCCGTTCACGCCGAGGAGGCAGGCTTCGACGTCTACGCGCTCGGCGAGCATCACAACCCGCCGTTCGTGTCGAGCGCGGGCACGACGATCCTGGCCTACGTCGCCGCGAAGACGTCGACGATCAAGCTGTCGACGTCGACGACCCTGATCACGACCAACGACCCGGTCAAGATCGCCGAGGACTTCGCCACGCTGCAGCATCTCGCGGGAGATCGCGTCGATCTGATGCTCGGTCGCGGCAATACGCCGCCGGTGTACTCCTGGTTCGGGCAGGACGTTCGCGAGGGGATCCCGCTGGCGCTGGAGAACTACGCGCTGCTGCGGCGGTTGTGGGACGAGGAGGTCGTCGACTGGGAGGGTCGCTACCGCGCGCCGCTGCGGGGGTTCACGTCCGTTCCGCGGCCGCTGGACGGGCGGCCGCCGTTCATCTGGCACGGCTCGGTGCGCTCGCCGGAGATCGCCGAACAGGCGGCGAGCTACGGCGATGGCTTCTTCGTCAACAACCTGTTCATGCCGATCGACTACTTCGCTCGCTCGGTCGCCTACTACCGCCAGCGCTACGAGGCTCACGGCCACGGCACCGCCGCCGAGGCGATCGTCGGCGCCGGCGGCGCGGCGTTCGTGCGCAAGAGCTCGCAGGACGCGCTGCGCGAATACGCCCCGATCTTCCACGGCCATCCCGCGAACGCGGGCGCGTCCTACGAGGACGTGCTCGCGACGACCGGCATGACCGTCGGCAGCCCACAGCAGGTGATCGACAAGGTCCTGTCGTTTCCGGAGCGCTTCGGCGCCTACGACAGGCAGCTGTTCGGCATGGACTTCGGCGGCGTCACGGAGCAGGCGGTGCATGAGCAGCTCGACCTGTTCGCGACGGAGATCCTGCCGGTGCTGCGTCGCGAGATGCCGCAACCGCGGCGGGCCGATCGCGTCGCGTCACCCGGCGCGGCCGCCTGACGTTCGCGGTCAGATCTAGCGCGCCGGAGCGGCCTCGGTCGCTGCCGCGGGTTGCGGCGGCGGCGTCGCGTGGGCGACCGGGATCAGCAGGCAAGCGATCACGGTGATGCCCGAGGTGATCGCGAGCATCGTGAAGCCCCAGCGGTAGCCGGCCTCGGTCGCGAAGCCGTCGCTCTGCACCGTCGACGTGACGATCGTGGAGACCGCGGCCGTGCCGATCGCGCCGCCGATGTTGCGGATGTTGGCGTTCATCCCCGTCGCGACGCCGGTCTGCTCTGGGGGCACGGCGCCGACGATGATGTTCGGCAGCGTCGCGAAGACGAGGCCGATGCCGACGCCGAGCAGCCCGGTGGCGAGCACGATCTCCCACTTCTCCGAGTGAGCGAAGGCGAGGATCAGAAACGGGACGACGACGATCGTCGCGCCCGTCGTCACGAGTCGCTTCGCCCCGAAGCGGCGCGCGAGCCCGCTGGCGAGGAGCCCGATCACGAAGACGGCGATCGCCTGCGGCACGGTCATCAGGCCCGACTCGGTCACGCTGGCACCGAAGCCGTAGCCGTTGACCGGAGGGGTCTGCACGAACTGCGGGATGAACGCGAAGGCGGCATACAGCCCGACGCCGAGCAGCAGCGCGACGACGTTGCTCGTCCACACCGCGGGAATTCGCATCATCCGCATGTCGATCAGCGGGTACTCCGAGCGCGTCTCGACGACGACCCAGATCGCCGCGAGCACGGCGGCGAGCGCGATCAGGCCGAGGACCTCGACCGACAGCCAGCCCCAGGAAGGCGCCTGGCTGACGCCGATCAGCAACGCGACGAGCCAGCCCGTCAGCAACAGCACCGCGGGCCAGCCGATCCGGCCGGGGAGCCTGCCCGGGGACTCGGGCAGCACGAGGTACGCGGCGACCGTCCCGATCGCGCCGATGAGCATCGGGACCAGGAACAGCCACGCGTAGCCGAGGTGGTTCTCGATCGGGCCGGCGAGCACCAGCCCGGCGCCGACGCCGGCCCCGAGCAGCGCCGACAGGGCGCCGATCGCACCCGCGACCCTCGCCGGCGGGAAGTCGTCGCGGATCACGCCGAAGGCCAGCGGCAGCAGGCCGCCGCCGAGGCCCTGGATGACGCGGGCGACGATCATCACCCCGATCGACGTGGCCACGGCGGCGAGCAGCAGCCCGACCGCCAGACAGGCGAACGACAGGATCAGGATCCGGCGCTTGCCGATCATGTCGCCGACGCGCCCCATGATCGGCGTGAACACCGACGCGGCGACGAGGTAGGAGGTGATCACCCACGTGACCGTGTTCTGCGACGTGTGCAGGTGCTGCTGGACCGTCGGCAGCACCGGAGCGAGCAGCGACTGCAGCAGCCCGTAGAGCGCGACCCCCGTGGCGAGCACGGCGAACGTCAGCCGGTTGCGGCGATCCGGCATTCGGCCCGCGCGAGGCGTGATTCCGGGCAACGGAGAGGACGCGGGCACGATCCCGCGGCACTCTAGTCTCCGTCTGGTGACGTACGACACGAACGAGGCTCGCCGGGAGTTGCTCGACGAGATCGTGCGTGCGGCCGATGAACTCGCGGAGGCGCTCGCCGCGATCGGCGAGGCCTACGAGATGGTCGACGACGACAGCGCAGACCGGCTGGAGACCGAGGTCTTCGCGCCGATCCAGGCCGCGTACGGGCGAGCGAAGAAGACGCATGCGGCGTTCGCGGCCACCTTCGGGCTCCCTCCCGCCGCGTTCCTGCCGGCGTCACCCGGGCATCCGTCCCAGGGCGCGGCCGGCTTCCTGCGAGCCGGGGTCGAGGCCGTCACCCGCGCCGACACGATCCTCTCCGAGCTCCAGGACTCGATGCGCCCGGCGGAGGTCGGCGATCCGGCGCTGCGCGCCGGCCTCGCCGAGACGCGCCAGCTGTTGGCGGTGGTCCGGTCGCGGGCCGTCGCGTTCGCGCGCACGCTCGGGCGCTGAGGGCCTGCGCGGAGGCTCCCGGCCCCGCATACACCGCTCGCTATCCGGGCGCTCGAAAGTCGTATTTGCCGCGACCACCCGCCGCAGTCGATGCTGGCCCTGACCAAGGAGAGTGCCGATGTACGACCTGACGGCGCTGGAAGGCCCCATCGCCACCCGCAGCATGCACCACGCCGGGATCGTCGTGACCGATCTCGATCGCTCGGTCGAGTTCTACACCCGCGCGTTCGGCGCCGAGGTGGAGCTGCGCATCGACGACATGCGCGATCCGCGGATCGCGGAGATGCACGAGCTCGACGACGAGCTGATGTCGCTGGCGATCCTGCGGATCGGCGAGACGCGCTTCGAGCTGGTCAAGTTCACCGAGCCCGAGGGCCGTCCGAACGACCGCCGCGGCTATGACGTCGGCGTCGCCCACCTCGCGTTCGCGGTCGACGACGTCGAGGACGCCTACGCGCGTCTGTCGGCCGCCGGTGTCCACTTCGGTCGCCCGCCGGTGCACATGACCGAAGGCCCGGCGACGGGGCTGGTGCTCGCGTACGCGCGCGACCCCGACGGGATCCAGGTCGAGCTGATCGGGGAGGAGCCCGCGCCGAGTAGCTGACAGGTCCGCGGTGGTGTGCCGCGAGGCCTTGTCTGGCCTGGCTCGCGGTGATTAGGATCGGCGGCGTGCCACCTTCCAGGCCCGAAGGAGCGGCGCTCTTCTCGGCAGCGTTCACCCAGTCGAGGAACGCGATGGCGCTGGTCGACGGTCAGCGGCGTCACGTCGACGCCAACGGCGCCTACGTGTCCCTGCTCGGATACGCGCGCAGCGCGATCATCGGCAAGCCGGTCTACAACTTCATCGCCGGTGGCCCGTTGGCCACCCCGGCCGAGTGGGAGGCGATGATGGCCTCCGGTCGCTTCACCGGGGAGACCGAGCTGGTCACGGCGGATGGCAGCCACGTCGCGGTGCAATGGGCGGCGACGACCGAGATCGTGACGGGGCGCTACCTCGTCCTCTTCGTCGGCCTGAGCACGTCGCGCTGGGGTGCGCGCTTCCGCCGGGTGGAAGCGGTGCCGAGCGAGCGCGGCACGCTGACCGCGCGTGAGCACGAGGTCGTCCGACTCGTCGCCCTCGGCCGCACCGGCCCCGAGATCGCCGACGAGCTCGTGATCGCCCACGACACGGTGCGGACCCACGTCCGCAACGCGATGTCGAAGACCGGCGCTCGCTCGCGCGCGCACCTCGTCGCCAAGGTGCTCGGCGACGGCGTCGTCCTGAGCTGACTGCCGGCCGGTGAACGCGGCCGACCGCGCCTCTTCGGCCGGCCGGCCGCGCGTTACTGGTTCTGCGCCCGCAGGCTTGGCCAGGCGACCCGCAGGAACGCGAGCGCCACCAAGTCGTGATGCTCGTCGTCGCTGCCGGCGATGTCGCGCAACGCCGCGGCACCCGCGAGCTCGAGGTCGTGCGGAGTGAGCTCGCGATCGGCGTCCGGTTGCATGCGTGAAGTCTGGCTCCGAGCGGCGCCGCCGTCGATACCGCAGTTGTGCGATTCGGCCGTCAGCGCGCGCCGCGCGGTGCCCGCTGCCGGGCGATCCGGAGGCCCGCCGGGGTTCGGTTTCGGGAACATCCGCTCGTGGACGGGAACCCCGGGGCTCCGAGCGGCGTATCCCGGGCGGTGGGCGAGGAGCCCGAGCCCGAGCAGCAGCTGATCGACCGCGCGCGCGGTGGGGACGTGCGCGCCTACGAAGACCTCGTGCGCCGTCACCAGCACACCGCCTTTCGCACGGCCTGCGTCCTGGCCGGCTCGGCCCACGATGCCGAGGAGGCGGTCCAGGACGGCTTCCTCAAGGCCTGGGATGCGCTCGGCCGCTTCCGTCGCGATGCGCCGTTCCGGCCGTGGCTGCTGGCGATCGTGGCCAACGAGGCGAAGTCCCGGAGGCGTGCGGCGAGCCGCCGCCGCGGCTGGACGGCGCGCGCCGCCGAGGAGGTCGTGGTGACCGGCGCCGGCACCGCCGCCTCGGCCGAGGTCACGGTGCTCGCCGGCGAGCGGCGGGCGCAGCTGCTCGGCGCGGTCGCGCGGCTCCCGCAACGTGACCGGGAGGCGATCGAGCTGCGCTACCTGCTCGATCTCTCCGAGGCCGAGATGGCGGCGGCGCTGGGCTGCCGTCGCGGCACGGTCAAGTCACGGCTGTCGCGCGCGCTCGAGCGGCTGCGCGCCGAGATCGGGGAGGCGCCATGAGCCTCGAGCGCGAGCTGCGCGAGCTCGGCGACGCCTGGCCGCCGACGCCTGACGTCGCGGCGACGGTCGCCGGCCGGATCGTGCCGCGCTCGCCGCGGCAGCCACGGCTGCTCGGACAGCCGTGGCTGCGGCCGGCACTCGTCGCGGTGCTCGTGCTGCTGCTCGCGGCGGCCGCCGCGGTGCCGCCGGTGCGGGCCGGCATCGAGCGCCTGCTCGGCGTCGCCGGCGGCGAGCGCATCGAGCGTGTCGACCGCGTGCCGCGTGCGGCGCGGCGTCTCGACCTCGGTAGCCCGGCGACGCTCGCCGAGGCGAGCCGGAGGACGGATGCCGAGATCGCGCTGCCCGGCCGTCTCGGCGCGCCGGACGGCGTTCGCGTCGGCGGCGATCTCGGCTCCCGCGCGGTCTCGCTGCTGTTCGGTGGCGACACCGTGCTCAGCCAGATCCCCGCGGCGTCGACGATCGGTGCCGTCAAGCAGATCGGGAGCCAGGGCCGGCTGCGCGTCGTCACGATCCGCGGGCGCACCGGCTTCTGGATCGCTCCAGGGGAGCGCGCGCTGGTACTGCCGGGCGCTATCGGCGGCGCCACGGCGACCACGAGGCGCACGGCACTGCCGGGAGCGAGCGTGCTGCTCTGGGATCGCGGCGGCGCCGCCTACCGGCTCGAGACCAGGCGCCCGTTCGCCGAAGCGGTCGCGATCGCTCGCTCGGTCCCGGCTCGCTAGCGCGGGGCGGCGCGGCACGGCGCGTCCCGGGACGGCCGATCGGGTACCCGCGCATCCGCCGGGAGGGCGTGGGCTCTGCGAGTATGGCGCGATGGCGACCGACCGGGCGACGCATGACTCCGCGCAGGGAGTCAAGTCGGTCGAGGTCGGCGCGAGGGTGCTGTTCGCGCTGGAGCAGGGCCGCGGGCCGATGCCGCTGTCAGAGGTGGCTCGCCGAAGCGACATGCATCCGGCGAAGGCGCATCGTTACCTGACGAGCCTGGTGCGGGCAGGGCTGGCGTCGCAGAGCGTCAGCTCCGGGCTCTACGACCTTGGTCCCGCCGCGCAGCATCTCGGCGTCGAGGCGCTGCGGCGGACGGATGCTGTCAGCGCGGTCTCGGCCTATGCCGCCGAGCTGCGCGATCAGACAGGCCACACCGTGCACGTCTCCGTCTGGGGCGAGCACGGGCCTACGATCGTCCGCTGGGACACCGGCACGCACCTGCTGCCGATCGTGATTCGCGTCGGCTCGGTCCTGCCGCTGCTCGACTCCGCGGTCGGTCAGGTGTTCCTCACGCACCTGCCGGCGTCGACGACCGCGGCGGTGCTCAAGAACCAGCAGCGGCAGGGGATGACGCGGCGCGTGCCGGCCAAGGACGTCACCGAGCTCAAGGACCGGGTCCGGCGCGACGGGCTCGCGCGGACGCGAAACCAGATGATCTTCGGGCTCGCGGCGCTCGCGGCCGCGGTGTTCGGTGCCGGCGGCGACATCGAGGTCGTGCTCGGCCTCTCGCTGCCGGCGCAGACCGTGGCCGGCAGTGAGGCGAAGTCGCTGGGCAGCGCGCTCCGCGATGCCGCCGACCGCTGCTCCCACCAGCTCGGCTTCAGCGGCGCGGCGTCGCCGGACCGCGGCGCGACGACGGGGTTGCGCCGTCGCGCGTAATCTGTAATTCATTCCGTAATGACTTCAGGGGAGACTTCAGTGACCGACGGCGGCACGAACGTTGGCGTGAGCGCCGACGGCAAGATGGACCAGGTGACGGTGTCGACGATCTGGCACTACCTGCAGACGACGGCACGGGAGATGCGCCACATCATCGACCGCACGGCGCAGAACTACCTGATCGGCCAGCTGCACGACGTCTCGGTCGGTATCTGGGGAGCCAACGGCGACACGATCGCCGTGCCGGTCGGCCTCCCGGGCCAGTTCCTCGGCAGCGCCTTCGCCGTGCGCGACATCAACGAGAAGTTCAAGGGCAACCTGGCGCCGGGCGACGTGATCCTCACGAACGACCCGTACAACGGCGGCCACAACAACCACCTCCCCGACTGGGGCTTCTTCCGCCCCGTGTTCTTCGAGGGTGAGCTGCTGTTCTGGACGCTCGCCCGCGCCCATCAGCAGGACACCGGCGGCTCGTTCCCGGGCGGCTACTTCCCGAACGCGTTCGACATCCACGCCGAGGGCCTCTGCATCCCGCCGACGAAGGTGATCGAGGCCGGCGTCGAGCGCACGGACGTGTTCGAGCTGATCTGGAACAACGTGCGCTGGCCGCGTGGCGTCCAGCTCGACAACTACTCGATGATCGCCTCGACGAAGAAGTGCGAGGAGCGGCTGATCTCGCTGCTGGAGAAGTACGGCCGCGACGTCGTGCTCGGCTGCGTCGAGCAGATGTTCGATCGCACCGAGGCGGCGGTTCGTGCCGAGATCAGCAAGATGCCCGACGGCACCTACAGCGGCGAGGCGTCGACCGACGACGACGGCACCGTCCTTGACGAGCAGGTCACGGCCCGCGTCGACGTGACGGTCAAGGGCGACCATCTGACGCTCGACTACTCGCGCTCGGACGCTCAGCGGAAGGGCTTCATCAACGCGATCTACGCGTCGACGTACGCCCAGGGGATCGCCGCGGCGATCATGACGTTCGATCCCGAGCTGGCCGATTTCCACAACGAGGGCACGCTGCGTGCGATCGACGTCGTCGCGCCGCCCGGGCTCGTCGTCTCCTGTGAGTACCCGTCGACGGTCGGCGCTTCGCCGGTCGCGATCGGCATCCAGATCATGGAGTCGGTGCTCGAGGCGCTGTCGAAGGCCGTGCCGGACCGCTCCGCGGCGGCATGGGGCAAGCATCGCGGCGACTACGTCTTCGCCGTCGATCCTCGGACGGGCGAGCGCTACGTGCGCACGACGTTCGACTACGACGGCTCGGCGGGCGCGGTCTGGGGCTTCGACGGCTACGTCGCCGTCAGCTGCCTGACGACGATGGGCGTCGTCAACCGCGGCACCGTCGAGGAGGAAGAGCAGCGGATCCCGTGGATGATCCGCAAGTGGGAGCTGATCCCCGACCTGACCGGCAACGGCCGCTGGCGCGGCGGCCCCGGCATCCAGTGGGAAGCCGTCAACGAGGGCAGCGACGGCCAGATGGCCACGGGCTCGAGCGACGGCGACGTCGTCCAGGGCTTCGGCGCCGTCGGTGGCCAGCCTTCGCCGGTCTGTCGCACGTTCATCGATCGCGACGGCGAGCAGATTCGCGTCAAGCCGCATCGCCTCGTTCCGATCAAGACCGGCGACGTGATGATCAAGATCTCGAGCGGCGGCGGCGGCGTCGGCCATCCGTTCGAGCGCGACGTCGAGGCGGTCCACACCGACGTCGTCAACGAGCTCGTCTCGGTCGAGTCGGCGCTCGCGGACTACGGCGTCGTGATCGATCCGGCGACGCTCGTGGTCGACGAAGCGGCGACCGAGACCGCTCGCGCGGCCGGTCGCTGACGCCCGCGCGGCGTCTCACGGGGTTGACGACGGTGGAATTCGATCAGCGGCTGGTCGGCGGCGGCGCGACCGATCTCGCCGGCCGCGTCGGCATCGTCACGGGCGCGGCGTCGGGCATCGGCCTGGCGACCGCCCGTGCGGCGGTGGCCCTCGGAGCGCGACTCGCGATCGCTGACGTCGCCGCCGAGGGCCTCGAGCGCACGGCGCGCGAGCTGGCTGACGCCGGCGCCGATGTCGTCGCCGTCGCCGGCGATCTCACGGACGAACGGCATCATGAGGAGCTCGCGGCAGCTGCCGCCGGCCTGGGGCCGCTCGACTTCGCCGTCAACGTCGCCGGCATGGGCGTACGAGGCACGGTCGCGGAGCTCGACCTGGACGGCTGGCAGCGGACGCTCGACGTCAATCTGACGGGCTGCTTCCTGAGCATGAAGCACGAGCTGCGCGCCTTCGCGAGCAGCGGGCGTCCCGGCTCGATCGTCAACGTCTCGTCGAGCTCGGGCGTGAACATCACGGCTCCGGGCGGCTCGGCCTACGCGGCGAGCAAGGCCGGCGCGGCGATGCTGACGAAATGCGCCGCGCTCGAGGTGGCCGCGTCCGGCGTCCGCGTCAACACCGTCGCCCCCGGCGGCACCGAGACGCCGATGACCGCGGGACAGGACCCGGAGTTGCGGGCGGGGCTCATCGCGCGTCATCCGCTCGGCCGTTTCGCGCAGCCTGACGAGATCGTCGAAGCGATCATCTGGCTCGTGTCCGACGCGGCGTCGTTCGTCACCGGCACCGTGATGACGGTCGACGGCGGTTACGCCGCCATCGCTCGCTGAACGGCGCCCGGGCGCCGGCGGCCGCGGCTCGCGCCGACCTGGCAAGCTCCCAGGCCGGAGAACGAGACGGGAGAGCCTCATGAGCGGTCGATTGGTCGAAGTCACGACGCCGGACGGCGTCGCCGATGCCTACCTGGCACGTCCGGACGGCGACGGCCGCCACCCCGGCGTGCTGCTGATCCATGACGCCTTCGGGTTGCGCCCGCAGATCGAGCGGATGGCCCAGCGCATCGCGGCGGAGGGCTTCGCCGTCCTCGTCCCGAACCTCTACTACCGCGCCGGGCGCGCTCCGGTGGTGTCGATGGACGGCGTCGACGACCCCGAGCGGCGCGGAGCGCTGATGGAACGGATCAGGCCGGTGATGCAGAGCCTGACCCCCGACCGGATCGCCGCCGATGCCGACGCATATCTCGATCGGCTCGCGCAGGAGGGTGATGGGCCGTTCGCGATCACCGGCTACTGCATGGGCGGGAGGCTCGGCTGGCTGATCGCCGCGGCGCATCCGGATCGCGTCGCCGCACTCGGCGCGTTTCACACCGGCCGGATGGTCACCGAAGACGCCGACAGCCCGCATCTGCTCGCCGGCCGGATCGCCGCCGAGGTCTACTTCGGCCACGCCGACAACGACCAGGGCATGACGCCGGACAACGTCGCCGCGATCGACCATGCGCTCGAGGCGGCAGGCGTCCGCCATCGCTCGGAGATCTACGAGGGTGCCGGGCACGGCTACACGATGGCCGACACGCCCGTCTACGACGAGGCCGCGTCCGAGCGCCACTTCAGCGAGCTGTTCGCGCTGCTCGAGCGGACCGTCGCCGCGTAGGCGGATTCCGCTCCGGCGTTCGCCGCCCTGGCGCTGTATCGTTGTCGGCGGAGTCGATCGTGCCCACCGTGGGCCAGGGAATCCGGTACGAAATCCGGAGCTGACGCGCAGCGGTAGGGATCCGCGAGCCGACGACATGCCACTGGACCCGCGGGTCTGGGAAGGCTGTCGGCCCGAACGTATCCAAGCCCGAAGACCTGTCGATTCCGCACCGGCGAACGCCGGCGCAACCGATAACAGTGGCCTCGCGACAAGGGCCGCACGGCAGACAGGAGCAGGACGACATGGCACGTACCGCCATTCTCGGATTCCCCCGCGTGGGAGCCGACCGCGAGCTGAAGTTCGCCTTGGAGGCCCACTGGGCCGGCACTCTCGGACACGACGCGCTGGAGGCCACGGCACGCGACCTGCGCGCAGACGCCTGGCAGCGCGCCCACACAGCCGGAATCGACGTGATCCCGTCTGGGGACTTCAGCCTCTACGACCACGTTCTCGATACCGCCTGGGCGCTGGGGGCGATTCCATCGCGCTTCGGAGCGATCGATCGCACGAGCCTCGACGACTACTTCGTGCTCGCCCGCGGCGACGCGACGCGGCGGCCACTCGAGATGACGAAGTGGTTCGACACCAACTACCACTACCTCGTGCCGGAGCTCGTCGCGGATCAGCGGTTCGCGCTGCGCGCCGAGCACTGGACGAAGCCGCTCGCCGAAGCGGCGTCGCTCGGGATCGAGACACGGCCGGTCGTGCTCGGGCCGCTGAGCTTCCTGCTGCTGAGCAAGGGCGTCGATCGCCCGCTCGAACTGCTGCCGCGGCTGACCGAGGTCTACGCCGAGCTCCTGCGGACGCTGGGCGCGGCGGGCGCGCGCGAGGTCCAGCTCGACGAGCCGTGCCTGGCGCTCGATCGCGGCGCAGCCGAGCTCGACGCCTTCGCGACGGCGTTCGCGACGCTGCGCGAAGCCGGTCCGTCGTTGTCGCTGGCGACGTACTTCGCCGGGCTCGACATCGGTACGACGCTGGAGCGGGTCGTCGCGCTCGAACCGTACGAGCTGCATCTCGACCTCGTGCGGGCGCCGGCGCAGCTGGCGCCGGCGCTGAAGGCGCTGCGCGGCTCCGCGACCCGGCTCTCGCTCGGGCTGGTCGACGGGCGCAACGTCTGGGCGGCGGACCTCGACCGGGCGCTCGACCGCATCGACGCAGCCGTCGCGGAGCTCGGCGGCGACCGCGTCACGATCGCACCGTCGTGCTCGATGCTGCATCTCCCGTACTCGGCCCAGCGCGAGACCGCCATCGATGAGGAGGTTCGCGGCTGGCTGGCGTTCGCCGCCGAGCGGCTGACGGAGCTGGCAACGCTCGGCGAGGCCGTCGACGCGACACCCGAGCAGCGCGACGCGCTGCTGGCGGCCGGGCGCGAGCGCCAGATCGCGCGGCGGCAGTCGGCGCGCACCAACGACGCCGCCGTCCGTGCCCGCGTCGGCGCGCTCGGCGACGACGACTACGCCCGTGACACGCCGGCGGCGGAGCGCCGAGCGGCGCAGCACGAGCGCGTGCCGCTGCCGCTGTTGCCGACGACGACGATCGGCTCGTTTCCGCAGACGGCCGCCATCCGCGACGCGCGACGGCGGTTGCGCGAGGGGGAGCTGGCGACCGGCGACTACGAGCGGTTCATCCGTGACGAGATCGCCGGCGTGGTCTCCTTCCAGGAACGGCTCGGCTTCGACCTGCTCGTGCACGGCGAGCCCGAGCGCAACGACATGGTCGAATACTTCGGCCAGCAGCTTGCCGGCTTCGCGTTCTCGGAGCACGGCTGGGTGCAGTCCTACGGCAGCCGCTGCGTGAAGCCGCCGATCCTGTTCGGCGACGTGTCGCGGCCGTCGGCGATGACCGTCGGCTGGTGGCGCTATGCGCAGTCGCTGACGGAGCTGCCGGTCAAGGGCATGTTGACGGGCCCGGTGACGATCCTGCAGTGGTCGTTCGTGCGCGACGACCAGCCGTTGCGAGAGAGCTGCACGCAGATCGCGCTGGCGATCCAGGACGAGGTCCGCGATCTCGAGGCCGCTGGCTGTTTCGCGATCCAGGTCGACGAGGCCGCATTGCGCGAGGGGCTGCCGTTGCAGCGCCACGAGCAGGACGACTACAACCGCTGGGCCGTCGACTGCTTCCGGCTCACCGTCGCGCCGGCTCGCGCAGACACGCAGATGCACACGCACATGTGCTACTCGGAGTTCAACGAGATCATGGAGCACATCGTCAGGCTCGACGCCGACGTGATCTCGATCGAGGCGTCGCGATCCGACATGGACGTGCTCGAGGCGTTCACGTCGTCGCGGCCGTACCCGAACGACATCGGGCCGGGCGTCTACGACATCCACTCGCGGCGTGTGCCGTCGGTCGAGGAGATCGAGCGGCTGCTCGAGCTCGCCGAGT
>Ga0075420_100001409_pt1 | contig 20425 bp, 20 predicted proteins | sample SoiMetdeltSBSDD4_FD_75296 | JGI IMG/M metagenome (GOLD analysis project Ga0075420, IMG submission 75296) | Bulk soil microbial communities from a Populus tree surrounding site in Tennessee, USA - Soil MetaG P. deltoides SBSDD4 | ecosystem: Environmental > Terrestrial > Soil > Tree plantation... | reverse complement strand
CGAGCCGGCCGCGGAACGACTGGGGGCGGCGATCGCGTCCGCGCAACGCGAGGCGATGCCGGAGGAGGCCCAGACCCAGGCCGGCGTGGCTCAGCTCCTCGGCCAGCTCTCGCCGCTGCTGCTCGGGGCGCAGGTCGGGAGCGTCCTCGGCACGCTGGCCCAGCAGGTCCTCGGCCAGTACGACATCGCCGTCCCGAGGCCCGAGGGCTCGGGCACGCTGCTGTTCGTGGTCCCCAACGTCGCTGCGTTCGAGCGCGACTGGAGCCTGGACGCCACCGACTTCCGGACCTGGATCGCGATCCACGAGGTGACCCACCGGTTCGAGTTCGCCCGGCCCTGGGCGCTCCCCAGGTTCCGCGAGCTCGTGGACGACTTCCTCTCGACGCTGCAGCTCGACGTCGAGGGGCTTCAGGAGCGGCTCGCGACGCTCGACCCGTCGAACCCGGGGGCGATGCAGGAGGTGCTCGCGGGCGACGAGGGGCTGTTCGGCCCGGTCCTCGACGACGAGCAGCGGTTGAAGCTCGGCCGGATCCAGTCGTTCATGGCAGCGGCCGAGGGGTACGGCGACCACGTGATGCACGCGCTCGGCGCGCGGCTGCTCTCCTCGTATCCGCGGATCGACGAGGCGATGCGGCGCTACCGCGAGGGCGAGCGGGTCGACCCGGTCCTCGAGCGGCTCCTCGGCATCGAGGTGAAGCGCGAGCAGTACCGGCTCGGCCGCGCGTTCTGCGACGCGGTGGTCGAGGCGACGGACGAGGCGACGCTCGCTCGGATGTGGGACTCGGCGGAGGCGCTGCCGTCGCTGCCGGAGCTCGACGAGCCGCGTCTGTGGCTGGCCAGGAGCGCGTGAGGCCGAGAGCCTCGGGTATCCTCACGCCGCGATGACCGTCGGCGAGCTCGTTGCCGCGAACGTGGTGGACCGTCGCCTGTCGGACGGCACGGGGCGAGAGGGTCCCACCGGCATCTACCTGCTCGGCGTGCCGGGGACGGCGCTGCCGTTCGACGTGTTCCGGGCGTGGAAGGTCCCGACCGGGGTCGTCGTGGAGGAGATCGACTTCTTCGGCCCCTCGGGCCGGCTCGTGTACCGCTGGGGACCCGAGCCGCGGCGGATGCTCGGCTCGATGGACCTCACGCTCTCGACGGATACGATCTCGAACGCGCTGTTCGACGAGGCGGGCACGTACGTCGTCTCGTTCGCCCTCGACGACGAGATCGTGGGCGAGATCCCCGTCCCGGTCGTGGTCCAGCAGGCGCCACAGAAACTCCCGAAGGAGATCGAGGACGGGCTGCGCAAGTCCGACGTGATCTGGGTCGGCGTCGAGGCCGACGGCCGCCGCCGGCTCGCCCCCTCGTGGTTCTCCTACAAGAACGGGAGGATCCTTCTCCTGTCCCAGCGCGAGCCCGGGCCCGAGGAGCAGACGGTCCCCGGGGCGCGCTCCGCCCCCGAGCTGACGGTCGTCACCCGGCGGAAGCTCCGCGACACGGCGCTCGACGAGTTCCCGGCGTCCAAGCGTCTCCTTGAGGGACCCGAATGGGAGGACGCGGCCAAGGTGCTCGCGGACCGCAGGCGAAGCCGCGTCGGATCGCCCGCGGAGTCGATCGCCCGCTGGCGGACCACGTGCGACATCGTGGAGCTCACGCCGGTCCTGCCGGCCTGAGTCGGCCTACTCCGCGCGGTTGATGGTCCGGCCGAGGGCGCCGGCGAGCTGCTCGAGCTCGCGCCCCAGGTCCAGCATCTCGTCGGGGGTGAGCGCCTGCGGGCCGTCGCACAGCGCGCTCTCGGGGTCCGGGTGCACGTCGATCATCACGGCGTCGGCGCCCGCGGCGACCGCGGCCCGGGCCATCGGCCCGACCAGGTAGCGCTTGCCCACCGCGTGCGACGGGTCGACGATCACCGGCAGGTGCGATTCGGCCTGGGCGACGGCCATCCCCGCGAGGTCCAGGGTGTTGCGGGTCGAGGGCTCGAACGTGCGGATCCCTCGCTCGCACAGGATGATCTGCGAGTTGCCTCGCTGCGCGACGTACTCGGCGGCCTGGAGCCACTCCTCGATCGTCATCGCGAGTCCGCGCTTCAGCATCACCGGCTGCTTGGCCAGACCGACCTCCTTCAGCAGCTCGAAGTTCTGCGCGTTGCGGGTGCCCACGCGGATGCAGTCGGCGACCTCGGCGACCCGGGCCACCTGGGAGACGTCGACGACCTCGACGATGATCGGCAGGCCGGTCTGCCTCCGGCACTCCTCGAGGATCGCGAGCCCGCGCTCGCCGAGGCCCTGGAACGAGTACGGGGAGGTCCGGGGCTTGTAGACGTCGCCGCGGAGGATCGTCGCGCCGGCCGCCCTGGCCGCCTTCGTGGCGAGCATCGCCTGCTCCTTGCCCTCGACGGCGCAGGGGCCGGCGATGATCGTGAAGGCACCGCGGCCGACGGGCGTGGCGCCGACGTTCACGGTGGTCGACTCGCGGTGGAGGTCGCGCGAGACCATCTTGTAGGGCTTGCCGACGTGGATCAGGCGGTCGACGCCGGGTAGCTGCTCCCAGTCGATCTCCCGGAACCGCTCGGTGTTGCCGACGAGCCCGACGATCGTGTGCACGGCCCCACGCGAGACGAACGCCTCGCCGCCCGCGGCGCGGACGCGTTCGGCGACGGCCTCGACGTCGGCCTCGGTCGCCTCCCGCTTCATCACCACGACCATCGCGTTCCTCCTCGCCCCCGGAGACGCAGAACCCCGGGCTCCTCGCCCGGGGTCCCCTGCTCCTGTCGGCTCAGGCGACTACGCCGGGCTGCGCCCGCCGTAGAAGCCGAAGCCGAAGAACTCTCGCATCAGGGGTGCATCGTGCCAGCCCGGGTGCGGTCTGGCAACCGAGGGGCCCGCCCCACGGATAGGATGCGCGCGATGTCGATCACGGTCGTCGATCACGCCCTGTCGGGCCACCTCCTGGCACAGCTGCGAGACCAGGCGACCCCGCCCCCGGTCTTCCGAACGCTCGCCAAGCGCCTCGCCCTCACGCTCGCGCTCGAGGCGATCCGGGACCTGCCGACGACCGAAATCCCCGTGCAGACACCCCTCGAGCAGACGACGGGCCGGCTCCTCGGCAACCTCGTGGCGGTGCCCATCCTGCGCGCCGGGCTGGGGATGCTCGAGGCCGTGACCGACCTGTTCCCCGAGGTCGCCGTCGGCTACATCGGGCTCGAACGCGACGAGGCCTCCCTCCAGCCCCAGTCGTACTACCGCAAGCTCCCCGAGGTGCGCGGGCACCACGTCCTGGTGCTCGACCCGATGCTCGCGACCGGCGGCTCGGGTTCGGCGGCCACGGCGGCCGTCCGGGAGGGGGACCCCGCCTCGATCCGATTCGTCTGCGTGGTCGCGGCGCCCGAGGGCATCGAACGCATGGAGTCCGACCACCCCGACGTGCCGATCTTCACGGCCGCGATCGACCGGCAGCTGAACGACCAGGGCTACATCATGCCGGGCCTCGGCGACTTCGGCGACCGGTTGTTCGGGACGTAGCTCGGGCTACGTCCCTCCCGCGCCCTCGTAGGCCTTGCCGGCCGCCGCCGGCGGGCGCACCCGGCCCACGAACCCGGCGATCGCCACGATCGTGACGATGTACGGGATCATCCGGATGAACTGCGGCGGGAGCGCCGAGATGATCGGCGCGTTGTTGAGCCGCAGCGGGATCGCGACCGCGAACCCGAACAGCCAGGCGAAGAACATCAGCCGGATCGGGTTCCAGTTCGACAGGATCAACGCCGCGAGAGCGATGAACCCGAGGCCGGGCGCCGTGCCCTCCCGCCAGTTGCCGACCACCTCCGCGGCGAGGAACGCGCCCGACGCGCCCGCGAACGCGCCCGAGAGCAGCACTCCCTGGTACCGGTAGACCGGGACGCTGACGCCGAGCGAGCGCGTGGCCTCGGGGTTCTCGCCGCACGAGCGCAGGCGGAGGCCCCACCGGGTCCGGTTCAGCGAGTACCACACCGGGATCACCATGAGCGCCGCCACGATCACGATCGGCGACAGGCCCTCGAACGCGCGATCCAGGCCGCCCGGGAGCGACGATAACCCCGGGATGTCGAGCCGCGCGAGGTGCGGCCCGCCCGGATCGGACTGCGTCGACTGGCCGTCGAAGAACGTCGAGGACAGGAAGCGCGCGAGGCCGACGGCGACGAGGTTGATCACCACGCCCGACACGATGTGGTCGACCCGGAACGTGATCGTCGCGACCGCGTGGACGGTCGCGAAGATCATGCCGCAGAGCGCGCCGAACAGGATCCCGAGGATCGGTCCCCACACGAGACCGAGCGCGATACCGTCCGCGAACCCGAGCGTGTCCGTGAAGAAGCGGGCCCCGAACGCGCCCGTCACGGTCCCGATGATCATCAGCCCCTCGAGGCCGATGTTCACGATGCCCGAGCGCTCGCTGTACAGGCCGCCGAGCCCGGTCAAGTAGATGATCGTGAAGTACGTGAAGGAGATCTGCAGCGCGACGGCGATGTCTGTGAACGGCATCAGGTCCCCTTCTTCTCCGCGGGTTCGAACGCCTCTGTGCCGCGTTCCTCCGGGCCGCGCGGCCCCGCGTCCTCGTCCGGGCCGGCGGAATCCTCGAGCTCGCCGGCCTCGCCGGCGCGCTGTAACTGCCGGGCCGCGAGGCGTCGTCGGGCGAACTGGTACGTGATCACGACGGAGAAGATCAGGATGCCCTGCAGGATGATGATGAACTCCCGCGGGATCTCGCTCTGGATCTGCAGCGCCACCTCGCCACGAGAGAGGATCCCCCACAGGATCGCGGCGAAGATGATCCCGATCGGGTTGTTCTGCCCGAGGAACGCGACCGCGATCCCGGTGAAGCCGAGGAAGACCACGTAGTTCTGGGGCAGGTGCCCTCGGTCGGCGAGGATCTGCTGCATGCCGACCAGACCGGCGAGGGCCCCGGAGATCAGGAACAGCCGGAGCTGCGTCCCGCCGATCGACACGCCGCCCGCCTTCGCCGAGCCGGGCGAGGAGCCCACCGCGCGGGCCTCGTACCCCAGGCGCGTTCGGCGGATCAGGAACCACACGACGATCGCCGCAACGATCGCGAGGAACAGGAGCCACGACAGGTGCGCGCCGGGCGTGACGCCGAAGTACTGGCCGATGTCGCCGACCAGCCCCTGGTCCGGGAACTGGTCCGTGCGCAGGTCCACGTTCTGCCCCTCCGGGGCCTCCGTGAACTTCAGCGGGAAATTGATCGCCCACGCGACGAGGCTGATCGCGATGCCGTTCATCATGATCGTGGTGACGACCTCGTGGGCGCCGGTCTTCACCTTCAGGATCCCCGGTACCGCCGCCCAGGCCATGCCGCCGAGCACCGCGGCGATCAGAACGACCGGCACGAGGATCGGCCCCGGCAGGAAGTCGAGAGAGAGCTCGGCCCAGGCCGCGGTCACCATCGCGACGAGGTACTGACCCTCGACGCCGATGTTGAACAGGCCACCTTTGAAGCACACGGAGATCGCGAGCGCTGAGAAGATCAAGGGCGTCGCGATCGCGAGCACGTAGCCGATGCCGTCGGGCGATCCCAGCGACGCCTCGAGGATCGAGGAGTAGACCTCGATGGGGCTCTCCCCGTACGCGAGGATCAGGAGGGCACCGGCGAGGATCGCGATGCCGAACGCGGACAGGAGCGCGAGCGCCTGCCCGGTGACCGTCTCGAGCCACTGCGGGCGGGTGCGGGCCGCCGCGGCCGACGCCGACATGCCCTCGACGGCCATCTACGCCTCCTCCGGCGGGCCGGTCCCGCCCGAAGCCCCGTCGGCCGAGCGCCCGGCGCCTCCGAGCATGCCGACCCCGATCCGCTCCGGCGGGGCGTCGGGCGGGAACTCCCCCGTGATCCGGCCCTCGTACAGCGTGACGATCCGGTCGGAGAGCGCGTAGATCTCGTCGAGCTCGGCCGAGATCAGCAGGACCGCACGGCCGGCGGCCTTCTGGTCGAGGATCTGCTTCCAGACGAACTCGATCGCGCCCACGTCGAGCCCCCTCGTGGGCTGGGCGGCGATCATGAGCTTCGGATCCGGCTCGAGCTCGCGCGCGAGGATCAGCTTCTGCTGGTTCCCGCCCGAGAGCGTCGAGGCCGTCACGTCCACGCCACGGGCGCGGACGTCGAACAACTCGATCAGCCGTGCCGCGAGCGCCTTGATCCTCTTGATGAACAGGACGCCCGCCCTGTTGGAGAACTCCGGGTCGTCGTGCCGTCCGAGGACCGCGTTCTCCCACAGCGTCATGTTGAGCACGAGGCCCTGGTCGTGCCGGTCCTCGGGGATGTAGCCCACGCCGCTGTTGCGGATCTCCTCCACCGACCGGCCCGAGATCGACCGGCCCTCGAGCTCGATCGTCCCCGACGCCGGCGACCGCAGGCCGATCAGCGTCTCGGCGAGCTCGCGCTGGCCGTTCCCCTCCACGCCGGCGACCCCCAGGATCTCGCCGGCCCGGACCTCGAGGCTCACGCCGTTCAGCTTCCCCTCGCCCTCGAGCCCGTCGACGCGGACGACCGGCTCGCCGATCTCCACCTGTGGCTTGTCGAGCCGGAACAGCACCGGCCGCCCGACCATCATCTCGGCGAGCTTGGCCTTCGTGGTCTCGGCCGGCGGGGTCTCGCCGACCACCTTGCCGCGCCGGAGCACCGTGATGCGGTCGGCGATCTCCAGCACCTCGTCGAGCTTGTGGCTGATGAAGACGATCGTCCGTCCGGCCTCCCGGAGCTTGCGGAGGTTGCCGAACAGGTCCTGCGTCTCGCTGGGTGTGAGGACGGCCGTCGGCTCGTCCAGGATGAGGATCTCGACCCCGCGGTACAGCGCCTTCAGGATCTCGACGCGCTGCTCCTCGCCGACGGAGAGACCCTCGATGACCGCTCCGGGATCGACCCGGAACCCATAGGAGTCCGCGAGCTCGGCGACCCGTTGCTTCGCCTGGTCGATGTCGAGGACGGCGCCGCCCTCCTCGCCGAGGATGATGTTCTCGGCGACCGTGAACGTGTCGACGAGCACGAAATGTTGATGGACCATCCCGATGCCGAGCGCGATCGCGTCGCGGGGCGAGCCGATCTTCGCTTCCCGCCCGCGGACGGTGATGCGGCCGCCGTCGGCCGGGTACATGCCGTACAGCACGCGCATCAGCGTGGACTTGCCCGCCCCGTTCTCGCCGATCAGCGCGTGCACCTCACCCGGGCGGAGGTCGAGGCTCACCCGGTCGTTCGCGAGCACCCCGGGGAACCGCTTGGTGATCTCATCGAGGACGACGAGGGGCGGGGAGCCGTTGCCCCCCGCCCCTTCGCCGACCACCGGCCGTCCCGACCTAGGACGGCGTGTCCGGCACGACGATCGTGCCGTCGATGATCTGTGCTTTGAACTCGTCGAGCTGCTCGGTGATGTCCGACGTCAGCTCGTCCGGGTTGGACTGCGAGTAGTCCACGCCCTCCTCGGCCATGCCGAAGACCTGGCTGCCACCAAGATCTCCGCCCTCGCCCACCGACTGGATCGCGTTGTACACCGCGGTGTCCACACGCTTCAGCATCGAGGTGAGGATCAACGGCTGCTGCTCGGGGCTCGCCGTGAGGTACTGGTCCGAGTCGACGCCGATCGCGAGCTTGTTCGCCTCGACGGCGGCGTTGAATAGCCCCGCGCCGGACGCGCCGGCCGCGTGATAGATGATCTCGGCGCCATCGTCGTACATCGCGGTCGAGAGCTCCTCGCCCCGGACCGGGTCGTTGAACGCAGTGGTGTCGTCGCCGATGTACTCGACGAGCACCTCGATGTCGGGGTTGATCTGCGCGGCCCCGGCCTCGTAGCCGGCCTGGAACTTCTCGATCAGCGGTCCGGTCTGGCCGCCCAGGAACCCGAGCGTGTCGCACCCGCACTTCAGCGCGGCCGCGGCGCCGACGAGGAACGAACCTTCCTGCTCCTTGAAGGTGTAGTCGGCCACGTTCGGGATCGCGTCGGCGTCGTTCGTCAGCCCGCAGGCGGTGCCGCAGGTGGCGTAACCATCGACGATCATGAAGTTCGTGTCCGGGTAATCCGGGGCGATCGTGTTCAGGCCGGGCGAGAAGGCGAACCCGACCCCGACGACGAGGTCCATGCCCGCGTCGGCCAGGGCCTGCGCGTTCTGGTCGCGGTCCGAGCCCGTCGAGTTGGCCTCATTCACGACGACGTTCTCCTCACAGACGAGACCGTCGGCGATCGCCTGCTGCAGTCCCGCGTCCGCCGCGTCGTTGAACGATTTGTCTCCGAGACCTCCGATGTCGAACGCGATCCCTACGGACATATCGGCATTGCACTCGGCAGCCGCGGTCTCACCGGTGGCACCTCCGGTTCCGCCCGTCGACGCCGTCTCACCTCCCCCGTCGTCATCACCGCACGCCGCGGCGACGACCGAGAGAACCGCGATGAGGACCAGTGCCCTCATGCGCCATGCTCGCATGCTTCCCCCTCCCGTCTTCCTTCGCGCCCGAACGGGCACGGCCGTAGATTCTCCCGTCGCCGGGAGGAGCCCGTCAAACGGATCGAGTCCGGGCCCATCCGAGGGTACGGTCGTCGAGGCCGCGGGAGATGGCGAGGACCGGGATCGGCCCCGCGATCCCGAGACGTGACGGCCCGACCCGCCGACGACGTTGTCTCGTGATGCATCGATCGACGCGGCGACGGGGTCAATACTCGACGTCGATCTCCTGCATCTCCTTCGCGAGCTCGGAGAGTGCGGGTTGCAGCTGCATCAGCAGCATCATGCTGCCGTTGATGCGGATCTTCCCGGTCATGAACGCTGTCACCGGGTTGAGCTCGCTCTTGGCCAGGGCGACCGCCGTGTCGTAGTCCTGTTCGATCGTCGCCTCGGGGCTCTCGGCGTCGCCGGGAGCCAGTTCCACGGCCCCCCCGTCGAAGCGCATCCAGTACCGCTTGGCCCCGTCCGGCGCGTTGATCACGTTCTGGATCGTCACGTTCGAGCCGACGGCCGCCTTGCGGAACGCCTGGCTGGCGTTCAGGCGCTGCTCGAGCTCCTCGGTCCACTCGTCGGAGAGGAACTGGACGGGCATCGGTGGCCTCCTCGCGTGATCGGAACGGCCAGTCTATTGACCTGGGGGGCAGGCGGAGCCGGCGGCGCTCAGGCGCCCGCGAACAGGTGCGGGTCGGTCAGGTGGAGCGCGTCGTTCAGGAACCGGACCCGCCGGACCTCGCCCTCCGCGACCACCGAGTTCAACGACGTGTTCTCCGGGACGAAGAACATCTCGTGATCGACGCCGAGGATCGGCGCGAGGTAGGCGTTGATCACCGCGCCGTGGCATACGACGAAAACATTGCCGCTGGGATGCCGGGCGAGGATCGTCTCCACGGCGTCGCTGACGCGGGCGCGGAACGGCGCGAGCTCCTCGACCCCGGGCGCGTGCCGCCAGATCGGCTCCTGGTTGCGGATCCGGTGGAGCATCTGCTCGTCCGCCCGCAGGATCTCCTCGAACGGCTTGCCCTCCCAGTCGCCGAGGTGCGCCTCGGCCAGGTCGTCCTCGATGCCGACCGCCATCGACACGCGGTCGGCGAACGCGCCGGCGGTCTCGCGCGCCCGCCGCAGCGGCGAGCTGTAGACCGCAACCGGCGGGATCATCGCGACGAGCCTGTCGGCGAGCAGGGTCGCCTGCTCGCGTCCCCTCGCGCTGAGCGGCGGGTCCCACTGCTCGCCGCGCGCGGACGTGCTGAACTCCGTCGTCTCGAAGTCCGACTCGCCGTGCCGAACGAGGTACAGGATCCGCTCGGTCACGCCGCGCTACCAGCCGCAGCAGGGGAGGATGTAGCCGCACGCCGGGCACTTGTAGTGGGCGTGCTCGGGCTCCATCGGGTGTCCGCAGGCGTCGCAGGGGAGCCGTTTGGACTCGGCCGGGAGCGCGCACTCCGGCCGTTCGGCGTCGAGCAGCTCCACGTCGTCATCCTAGGCGCGGCGCGGGGCCGATTCACCGACCCGGCCGCCCCCGCGTGCGGTTGAGCTCGATCTGCCAACAGCGCTCGTGCCAATGGCGGCGCTCGTCGGGCGCGTCCTGCGGGACGACGACGAAGTGCCAGCTCCCCGGCCGGACCTCGAGGTCGCAGCCCGGGCAGCGGTACGGCTTGTCGCTGCTCACCCGGCGGACGTCGAAGCCCGGCGCGATCGCCCAGATCGGAGCCTCCGACTGCGGGCTCCTCGGCGCGGGCGCCGACGGAGTTTCGGCCCGGCGGTTCTTCCTCGGCATCAGCCGTCCTCCGCGACGCGGCGGACGAACGGCGCGGCCACCGCCGCGAGCGACGCGCCGATCTCCCGGTCGTCGGCCTTGACGCCACGGACCCGGAACGAGTGGTCGCCGCCCTCGACGCGTTCGAGCGTCGCGCGGTCGCCGAGCTTGTCGATCACCTTGTCCAGCAGCTCTGGCTTCGCGAACGGGTCACGCGTCCCCTGCAGGAATAGCATCGGGACCTCGATCCGGCTCAGGTGGTCGGCGCGGAGCCGGTCGGGCTTGCCCGGCGGGTGGAGCGGATAGCCGAGGAACACGAGGCCCGCGGCCTCCATCCCGTCGGCGACGCACATCGAGGCGATCCGACCGCCGAGCGACTTTCCCCCGACGAGGACCGGGAGGCCGCCGGCCATCGCCGTCACGCCGTCGAACGCCTCGTTCCACGCCGCGCGGAGCGACGCCTCCGGGTCCGGCGAGCGCCGGCCGGCATTCATGTAGTGGAAGTTGAAGCGCGCGGCGCCGATGCCCTCGTCGGCCATCGCGCGACAGAACCCGACCAGGAAGGGGTGGTCCATCCCCGCGCCCGCGCCGTGGGCGACCACGATCCAGGCGACGGCGCCCTTCGGCGCGATCCACGCGGCTGAGACGGCCGAACGGCTCTCGCCGAGGCTCCCCTTCTGTTCCGCAACGGCCATGACAGAATCCTGTCAGATGGCGGGAACGCTCTACCTGGGGACGTCGGGCTACTCGTACGACCAGTGGAAGCACGGGGTCTTCTACCCGGAAGGCCTGAAGAACCGCGAGATGCTCTCGTACTACGCGAGCCGCTTCCCGTCGGTCGAGATCAACTACACGTTCCGCCGCTTCCCCACCGAGAAGTCGCTCGCCACGTGGCGCGAGCTCACGCCGGAGGACTTCCGGTTCACGCTCAAGGCCAACCAGCGGATCACGCACTTCCGCCGGCTCGCCGACGTCGACGACGACGTGCGCGACTTCCTCCAGGCCTCCAACGTCCTCGGCGAGCGGCTCGGCTCGGTCCTCTACCAGTGTCCGCCGAGCCTGCACTACGACCGTTCGCTGATCGAGTCGTTCGTCGGCTACCTCCCGCCGGCGCCGCGCGCCGCGATGGAGTTCCGCCACGCGTCGTGGGTCGAGGCTCGCGACCTGCTGCTCGAGCAGGGCGTCGCCTGGTGCGTCGCCGAGACCGACGAGAACGACCCCGGACCCGACGACCTGTCGTGGGACCCGTTCGGGTTCCTGCGGCTGCGCAAGACCGAGTACTCGGACGAGGAGCTCGGCGGCTGGGCCGACCGGATCAGGCCGGTCCTCGAGGCCGGCAGGGACGTGTACTGCTACTTCAAGCACGAGGACGACGGCGCGAGCCCAAGGATGGCCGATCGCCTCCGCGCGCTGCTCGAGGCAGGAGACGATGAGCGGTCGGAGCCGGAGCTTCCCTCCGAGTCGCGGCCTCCTCCCGCCGCCGCCGCGGGCGGATCAGGTCTCGAGCCGGGCGCGTAGCGCGTCGTCGAGCTCGGCGACGCGGTCGGCGTCCTCGACCTTGCGGCCGAGCGCGTCCCGGATGTAGAAGACGTCGACGACGCGCGCGCCGTACGTCGCCACCTTGGCGAGATGCACGTCCAGCTCGAGCTCGGCGAGCGTGCGCGTGACGTCGAACAGTAGGCCGAGCCGGTCCGGGGCGCCGACCTCGACCACGGTGAAGAAGTCCGACACGTCGTCGTCCACCGTCACGCGGACCGGAACGTCGTGACGGGGACCCGGGTAGTGCGCGCGCTTCTCGTGCACGCCGTGGTCGAGCGACAGGCGGCCCTCGATCGCCCGGCGGAGGGTGCCGCGGACCTCGCGCCACCGCCCCTCCCCCACCTCCGCCTCGAACGCGCCCTCGACCTCGAACAGGTCGACGGCCACGCCGTCGTCGGTCGTGAACACCTGGGCGGTGAGGATCGACAGCCCCGCGAGCGTGAGCGCGCCGGCGATCATCGACAGGAGGCCCGCCCGGTCGGCCGCCGCGACCGCGAGCGCGTAGGTGCCGGGCCGCGACCCCTCGGCCGCGAGCGTGCGCACCTCGAGCGCGCCCAGCGGCCGTGCGACGAGCCCGAAGTGCGCGGCGACGCGGTCCGGCGGAACGGTCAGCAGGTAACCGCTCGGCATCCGCTCGAGGAACCGCTCGACGTCGTCGGGGTCCTCGCCCGCGAGAGCGCGACGGATCTCCTCGGCGCGCCCGGCCAGTCGCTCGGCGGTGCCGGGTTCGACGTCGCCCCGCTCGAGGACGCGCCGGACCTTGCCGACGAGCTCGCGCACGAGCGCGGCACGCCACGGCGTCCACGCGAGCGGCCCGGTGGCCTCCGCGTCGGCGATCGTGAGCAGGGTGAGCGCGCCGAGGCGCGACCGATCGCCGATCGTGGCGGCCACGCCCTGCACGAGGTCCTCGTCCTCGAGATCGCGCCGGGTCGCCGTGTCGGAGAGCAGCAGGTGCTCCGCCACGAGGAACCGAGCGAGGTCGGCGGTGGCGCCGTCGACCCCCGCGTGCTCGAGCGTCTCCCGCGCGACGCGGACGCCGACGGTCACGTGCTCACCCTCCCCCGTCTTGCCGACGTCGTGCAGGAGCGCGGCGAGCAGGACGGCGTCACGGTCGTCGACCGCCTCGGCCGCCTCCGCCGAGAGCGGATCGTCGCCCGGGTCGTCGAGCAGCGCCGCCGCGCCGGCGAGGCTCTCGAGCAGGTGCACGTCCACGGACGATCGGTGATACGGATCGCGCTGCGGACGGCACCGGACGTCGCCCCACGCCGGCAGGTACCGCTCGAGCAGGCCGATGCGGTCGAGTGTCTCGAGCGCACCCGCCGCATCCGGGCCCATGCGCAGCAGCTCGAGGAACGCGTCCCGGACCTCGACCGTCCACGGCGCCCCGGCCGGGACGACGTCGGGCGCCATCGCGTCGAGCGCCGCGGCGGGCATCACCCCGCGTTCGCGGACGACGGCGACGAACGCGCGCAGGATGCCCTCGGGCGTCGGCTCGATCTCCGGCAGCGGCGACGACCCCCGCAGGTACCGGTCGAACGCGGACGTGACGACGTGCTCGAGCTGCCGCCCGTGCTCGAACACCGATCGCATGAGGCCGTCGACCGCGGGCAGACCCGGCTCGTCGACGAACCCCATGCCGGCTGCGATCGGCGCCTGCTGCTCGAGGACGAGCCGGTCCGAACCGCGTCCCCCCTCCAGGTGGAGCGCACTCCGAACGCGGACGAGGACCTCCTCGGCCTCGGCGACCGCCCGCCGCTCGGCCGCGCGCACGATCCCCGCCTCCTCGAGCGGCGAGCCGACGGCCAGCTCCAGCCATCCGAGCGTCTGTGCGTCCCGGAGCCCGCCCGTGCCCTCCTTCACGTCCGGCTCGAGCAGCGACGACACCGATCCGAACCGTTCGCGGCGGGACTCACGATCGTCGACCAGGCGGGCGGCGAAGGCGCGGGGATCGGCGCGCTCGGGCTCGAGGACGCTGGCGTGGGTCGCGGACCACGCGGTCCGGTTCCCGGCGAGGAGCCGGCCGTCGAGCATCGCGGTCGCTGCGTCCAACCGGGTCGCGGCCTCGACGCACTCGGCCGGGGTGCGCACGGCGTGGCCTACGCGCAGCCCCGCGTCCCACAACGGGTACAGGAGGCGTTCGGCGAGAGTGCCAACCCCCGACGCCTTCGAGCCGTCGTGCAGGATCAGCAGGTCGACGTCGGAGCCGGGTGACAGCATCCCGCGGCCGTAGCCGCCGAGCGCGACGAGCGCCACCTCGGGCCCCGCGTCGCCGAACAGGTCCCGCAGGTACCCGTCGACGATCTCGGCCCGGCGGGCGGCCGACCAGCGACCGTGGTGGCCGAGCGCGTACGCGCGGTCGAGCGCGCGGAGATCCTCGAGCAGCCGCGCGACCGACGCGCGGGGCGCGCCCACCTCAGCAGGCCGTTCGCCCACGGCTAGAGGGCGTCGGGACCCATCTCGCCCGTCCGGATCCGGCGCAGCCGCTCGACCGGCGTCACCCAGATCTTGCCGTCGCCGATCTTCCCGGTCCGGGCGGCCGAGGATACCGCCTCGACGATGCCGTCCACCTGGTCGTCGTCACAGAGGACCTCGACCCTGATCTTCGGCACGAAGTCGACCTGGTACTCGGCCCCGCGGTACACCTCGGTATGGCCGCGCTGCCGGCCGAACCCCTCGACCTCGGTGATCGTCATGCCGTCCACCCCGACGTCGCGCAGCGCCTCCTTGACCTCGTCGAGGCGGTGCGGCTTCACGATCGCGACGACGAGCCTCACGGAGCCCCCTCGCTCGGACGAAGCGCTCAGCTTAGGTCAGTCGGCGTCGCCGGTGGCGCGGCTACTCGCCGGAGGCCTTCTTCCGCGGCGCCGGCTTCTTCGCGGCGGTGGCGCGCTTGGCCGTCGATCGCTTGGCGGCCGGCTTCTTCGCGGCCGACTTCTTCGCCCCACCTCGCGACGCCGGCGTCTTCTCCTTCGCGGCCGCGACCGAGGCCTTCAGCGCCTCCATGAGGTCGACGACCCGCGCGGGCGCCTCCTCGGCCGGCGCCTCGATCGGCTCGCCCGCCACCTTCTTCTCGACGATCCCGAGCAGCGCCTCGCGGTAGGCGTCGGAGAACGCCTCGGGGTTCCACGGCTCGGTGAGGTTGTCGATCAGCGAGCGGGCCATGTCGACCTCGTTCTCGCGGACCTTCTCGTCCGCCGGCACCGTGTCGAACTCGGCGGCGCGCACCTCGTCCGGCCAGTACATCGTCTCGAGGACGAAGACGTCCTCCTTGAACCGGAGCGCGGACAGGTGCTCCTTGTCCCGGAAGCTGACCTTCGCGATGCCGACCTTGCCCTCCTCGGTGAGCGCTTTGCGCAGGAGCGCGTAGGCCTTCGCCCCGGTCTCCTCAGGGACGAGGTAGTAGGACTTCTTGAACAGGATCGGGTCGATCTCCTCGAGCTCGACGAACTGCTGGATGTCGATCGCGCGACTTGACTCGACCGGCACCGCGTCGAAGTCGTCGTCCGTGAGGACGACGTAGCGGTCCTTCTCGACCTCGTAACCCTTCACGATGTGCTCGAACTCGACCTCCTCGCCGTCGATCGAGCACACCCGCTTGTATTTGATCCGGCCGTGGTCCTCGTCGTGGAGCTGGTTGAACTTCAGAGACTTCTCCTCCGTGGCCGGGTACACGGCGACCGGGATCGTGACGAGGCCGAACGAGATGGCTCCCTTCCACATCGCCCTGGGTGGCATAGGCACGCTCCTTCTGCGTCAGGCATGGAGACGACGTGCTGAGTCCCCGATTCTAATCGCCGCCGGGGACATGCCCCGGAGCGGGGTTGACCTTGCGTGGGAACCCGTATACGAGAACGGGTCCGTGCGTGCGCGACACGTCCTCGTCGTGGTCGTTGCGGCGCTCCTCGCCGCCTGCGGCGGCGAGACCGAGGTCCAGGGCGGCGGGATCGAGACGGGTCCGACCGCCCCCACCGCGACCGGTCCGACTGGGGTCGAGGTCGACGCCACGGGCGTCGTCGAGGGCTTCGGGTTCGACATCGGGCAGTTCTTCCTCGAGAACGTCGAGATCCCGATCGCCGAGGGCGCCCCGCAGTGCTGAACCCGGCCTGACGGCTACGCTGGCCGGGTGCCACCTCGCAGGAAGAAGAGCACCGGCGGCCGCGCGTTCACGGTCGAGTTCCCCGAGCCGCTCCCCGTCGACAAGCGCGGCGACGCGTGGTGGATGGAGGCCGACGGCCGCGAGCTCCGCCTGTCGAACCTCGACAAGATCTTCTGGCCCGACGAGGGCTACACGAAAGGCGACCTCATCGCCTACTACTTCAACGTCGCCGAGCTGATCCTCCCGCACCTCCGCGACCGCCCGCTCACGATGAAGCGCATGCCCGACGGGATGGACGGCCCGTTCTTCTACGAGAAGACGGCTCCGTCGCACACGCCGGACTGGATCGAGCGGTGTCCCGTCGAGAGCGAGGACGCGAAGGGTGGCGTGATCGGCTACCTGATGGTGAACGACCTCTCGACGCTCCTGTACGTAGCGAACCTCGGCTGCATCGAGATGCACCCGCTGCACTCGCGCTGCGAGAGCGTCGGCACGCCGGACTACCTATTCTTCGACCTCGACCCGATGGGCGCGAGCTTCGAGGACGTGCTCGCGGTCTCGCTCCACGTGCACGCCGCGCTCAACGCGCTCGGCCTCACCGGGTACCCGAAGACCTCGGGCGCGACCGGGGTGCAGATCTACGTCCCGGTCGAGCGCGGTTGGTCCTACGACCAGGTGCGCGACTTCGTCGGGACGCTCGGACGGACGATCGAACGAGCGGATCCCGACCGCGTGACGATGGCGTGGAAGATCGAGAACCGCACCGGCAAGGTCTTCATCGACCACAACATGAACCGCACCGGCGCGAACATCTCGGCCGTCTACTCGCTCCGGCCCGAGCCCGGCGCGACGGCGTCGACGCCGCTCACCTGGGAGGAGGTCGAGGCGGGCCTCACACCGCAGGACTTCAGGATCGACAACGTGTGGGGGCGGTTCGGCGAACTCGGCGACCTGTTCGAGCCCGTGCGGATCGAGCCGCAGGACCTGGCCCCCGCGCTCGAGGCCGTGGGGCTCTCCGCCGAGAAGGCGATGCGCGTGCAACGCTCGTCGGCGAAGGTCATCGCGGAGTCGAAGGACCGGAATCTCGCCGAGTACCTGCGGAAACGCTCGTTCGGGGCGGAGGGGACGACCGAGCCGCCGCCCGGCGGCGCCGAGGGCGAGGGGAACTCGTTCGTGATCCACAAGCACCGGGCGACGCGCCTGCACTACGACGTCCGGCTCGAACGCGACGGCGCGCTCCCGTCGTGGGCGGTGCCGCGCGGACTCCCGGTCCAGCCGAAGGACAAGCGGCTCGCGGTCCGGACCGAGGACCACCCCCTCGAGTACGGGAAGTTCGCGGGGACGATCCCCGAGGGCCACTACGGCGCCGGCGAGGTGCGGATCTTCGACGACGGCTGGTACGAGCCGATCGAGTGGACCGACTCGAAGGTGAGCTTCCGCCTCCACGGCCGCCGGTACCCGGGGCTCGAGTTCCACTTCGTGAAGACCCGGAGCGACTGGCTCGCCTTCCTGGCGTCGCACCAAGAGGCGCCGCTGATCGACGTCCCGCCGTCGATCCCGCCGATGCTCGCCGAGGGAGGGTGGAAGCCGTTCGACGGCGAGAACTGGTGGTTCGAGCCGAAGTTCGACGGGATCCGTTCGGTCACGACGCTGGCCACGGATTACACCCGGCTCGTCACCCGCAACGGCCGCGACGTCACGGACAAGTACCCCGAGTTGCGGATGGTCCACGAGCTCGTCGACCAGGTGAACGCGGTGCTCGACGCCGAGATCGTGGCGTTCGACGACGACGGCAGGAACTCGTTCGAGGCGCTCCAGCAGCGGATGAACCTCACGAACGAGCGGGAGATCAAGCGGATCTCGAGCAAGATCCCGGTCGCGCTCGTGGCGTTCGACCTGCTGTGGCTCGACGGCCGGGACCTCACCGGGCTCGCCCTCGAGCAGCGGCGCGAGCTCCTCGAGACGATCGTCGAGCCCGACCACCGGCTCCAGCTCGTGCCCCACATCGAGGAGAAGGGCGAGCGGTTCGCCGAGGAGGCGCGGGAGCTCGGGCTCGAGGGCGTCGTCGCGAAGCGGCTGGGTTCGCGGTACCAGCCGGGCCGCCGCCCGCCGGACTGGCGGAAGATCAAGCTCACGAACACCCAGGACTGCGTGATCCTCGGATGGACGCCCGGGCAGGGTGGACGCGAGGGGACGTTCGGCGCGCTGCTGGTCGGTGCCTACGACGGCGAGCTGCTGTGGGTCGGCCAGGTCGGCACGGGGTTCACGCGGGCGACGCTCGACAGGATCCTCGAGCGGCTCGAGCCATTGAAGCGGCGGACCCCGCCGGTCGACGATCCCGACCTCGCGAAGGTGAAGGGCGCGACGTTCGTCGAGCCGCAGGTGGTCTGCGAGGTCGAGTACCTCGAGATCACGAAGAGCACGCGCAAGATGCGCGCGCCCTCGTTCAAGGGGCTGCGGGACGACAAGCTCCCCGACGAGTGCGTGCTCGAGCGGCCGCGCTCAGCTCCGACGACCTCGGGCGACGGCGGCTCGACGAAGAAGAAGCCGACCGCCCGCAAGAAGACGACGGCAGCCGGGAAGGCGACGGCCTCGGCTCCCAAGAAGGCGCAGACCCGGCGCTGATCAGAAGGGCTCGAAGCCCGCGCGGACGAGCATCGCGCGGACCTCGCGCTCCTCGAGCCCGCGATCCACGAGGTCCTTGTAGATCCGGACCGCCGCGAGCGACCGGCCGCACCGCGGGCAGAACAGGAAGTGGTGCTCGACCGGCGTCTCGCACCACGGGCACCTAGTCACCTCGATGCGGTGGTCGGGCTCGAGCCCGGTGTCGGTGAGTGCGTCGATGTAGCCCTTGCCGTAGTCCCACTGGATGTACTCGTTCTCGCGCACCTCGAACGCCGGCTCGTGCATCCGCGGCTCGCCGGTCTTGAGCATGTGCTCGAGGTTCTCTCGGAGCAACTCCCACTCGTAGAAGTGGTTCTCGCCGCAATCCGGGCAGGCGATCACGACGCCCTTCACGCCCTGGGACTGGAAGATCGTCCGCATCCCGCCGAGGTCGTCGAGGTCGGCGCGGATGTCGTCCTCGTCCTCGGGCTCGGGGCCGAAGGTCTCCTGTTCGTCGTCGCCGTGCGGTTCTTCCATCAGTCCACGTCCTCGTCGCGAAGGTCGAACGCCTTGAAGCCCTCCGCGAGCTCGTAGCCGGCTCGCTCGCCGAGCTCGCGGGCGCGCTCGCGCACCCACTCCTCGGCGTCCTGGACGCCCTGCGACACGTGCTTGGCGAGCGCCTCGAGCTTGGTCTCGAACGACTTCGAGATGTCGACGTAGGTATCGGCGTCCTCGGACGACAGCCAGAGGTTCGGCACCTCGAACGGCTCGAGCCCCTCGTCGAGCAGCTCGGGGAACTGCGGGCGGCTCGGCGCGTCGGGCATCACCGCGCAGAGCGCGAGCAGGCCGGCCTGCTTGTGGTCCCAGTGGTTGATGTACCGGCGCCTGAACCAGAGCTGCGAGGGGTCGGGGGCGACGATCACCTCGGGGCGCACGCGGCGGACGACCCGGCACACGGCCCGCCGGGTGTCGAGATTCACCTCGAGCTCCCCGTCGCGGTAGCCGAGGAAGCTGAGGCTCCGCACGCCGAGGACCTCCGCGGCCGCGCGCTGCTCGGCCTCGCGGATCGGGATCATGCCCTCGCGCGTCACGCCGGGCTCGTTCGAGCCGGCGGAGCCGTCGGTGACCACGCAGTAGTGCACGTCGGTCCCCTCCTTCGCCCAGGCCGCGATCGTGCCGCCGCACATAAACTCGGCGTCGTCCGGATGGGCGAAGATGACGAGCGCGCTCGCGAACCCCACGCGGACCAGCGTACCGGCTGCCGGGAGGTCCGCCGAGCACGCTTGCGACCGCGCCGGCCGGGGGGTTCGATAGCGCCCGTGGACGAGCCGCAGGCCCGCGACCGCCGGATCCGGCAGCTCGAGCGACGCTTCCGGAGCGCGGGGCTGCCCCTCCTGATCGAGGCTACTCGGCCACGGAGGACATCTTCACGCGGGCGATCCCTCTGCTCGCGCTCGTGCTCGTGGTCGAGCTCCTGGGTGCGATCAACCTGGAATGGTCGGCGATCGGGAACGTCCTCGCGTTCGTGGGGGTGTCGTCCTCGTCCTCGGAGCCGTCGGCCTATTGAACGTGGCGCGAGGACGGCGGTTCCTCTCGATGCCGCGCAAGCTCGGCGTGCCCGAGCTCACGGCGTTCGTCCTGATCCCGGTGGTACTGCCGCTCGTCTTCGGCGGTCAGTTCGAGAGCGCGCTCGTCACCGGCCTCGTCAACCTGCTGCTGCTGGGCGCGGTCTGGCTGGTCGTCGGGTTCGGCGTGTTCTCGATCCTGCGGTGGATCGTCGCGCGCTTCATGCAGCTGCTGGGCGCCTCGCTCACGCTCCTCGTCCGAGCGCTGCCACTGTTGCTGTTCTTCTCGCTCGTTACGTTCTTCACGAACGAGTACTGGCAGCTGTTCGGCCAGGCGAGCGACGTCACGTTCTACGCGGGCGCCGGGCTGTTCGCCCTCATCACGGGGATCTTCCTGGTCGTC
>Ga0075420_100001398_pt1 | contig 20489 bp, 19 predicted proteins | sample SoiMetdeltSBSDD4_FD_75296 | JGI IMG/M metagenome (GOLD analysis project Ga0075420, IMG submission 75296) | Bulk soil microbial communities from a Populus tree surrounding site in Tennessee, USA - Soil MetaG P. deltoides SBSDD4 | ecosystem: Environmental > Terrestrial > Soil > Tree plantation... | reverse complement strand
GCAACTCGATAAGAAAATGAACAACCGGAGGTAACGAGGAATGGTTGGGATTTGGATACGGAATCAATGACTGGTGGCTATTCTCCTCCTTTCTGCACGTAGTTTTTCACAAACTCCTCCGCATTTTTTTCGAGCACATCATCGATCTCATCTACGAGTTTGTCGATGTCCTCCTTCAGCTTCTTCCCGCTCTCGACAACCTTGGGATTCGGCTTGACATCCTCTTTGCCGTGCGACTCCTTCTTGGACTCCTGTTTTCTTTCTTGCTTCTCCATGTGAGTCCCTCCCAATGACGCTGAAATCGAGACGTTCGCTCCTCCGGAACACTTGAATTCAGGTTACTCCGGAGCTATTCCTTCCGTCAAGCTGGGCGGACTTTCGAGAAACGGCATCGGCCAGTCCCTACCGCACGATCAACGACACGATCAGGAGCGCAACAATGTTGATGACCTTGATCATAGGATTGATGGCTGGCCCCGCCGTGTCTTTGTATGGATCGCCGACCGTATCGCCTGTCACGGCTGCCTTATGCGTCTCCGTCCCCTTCTTCCCCTGTTCTTCAATGTACTTCTTCGCATTGTCCCACGCGCCACCGCCGCTGGTCATAGAAATCGCGACGAACAAGCCCGTCACGATGCTGCCGACGAGCACACCACCCAGAGCCTGCGGCCCGAGAATGACCCCCACAAGGATCGGCGATACGACGGGAATCAATCCAGGGATCATCATCTTCTGAATCGCCGCTTGCGTGACGATATCGACGCAGGTGCCATACTCCGGCTTGCCGGTTCCTTCCATGATACCTTTGATTGTTCGGAACTGACGCCGCACCTCCTCCACCACAAGACCGGCCGCCTGTCCCACGGCCTTCATACAGAGAGCGCCGAAAATAAACGGCAACATCCCGCCGAGAAACAGCCCCACGAGGACTGACGGATTGGAGAGCTCAAAAGTACTCGCGGTGCTCGCCGTACTGCCTTTCGCGACCTCACGAGCGAATTCGGCGAATAACACGACCGCCGCGAGACCCGCCGACCCGATCGCATAGCCTTTCGTCACCGCTTTCGTTGTATTGCCCACTGCATCGAGCGGGTCCGTGATGTTGCGTACTTCTGCTCCCAGATGCGCCATCTCGGCGATTCCACCGGCATTGTCTGTAATCGGGCCAAACGCATCGATGGCCACGACAATACCCGCCATCGAAAGCATCGACACGGCCGCAACCGCGACACCATACAATCCACCTGATGCCTCGCCACCGCAAATCCAGTAGCTACCCAAAATCGCCGCACCGATGACGACGACAGGCCAAGCGGTTGCCTGCATTCCAACTGCGAGCCCGGCAATGATGTTCGTCGCATGACCTGTTTCACTGGCCTTGGCGATATCCTTCACAGGCGCATAGCTCTTGGACGTGTAGTAATCGGTTATGAATACCAGCGCCAGCGTCACACCAAGTCCCATCAAGGCCGCCAGGTAATAGCTCATCCCGCTCACGCCACCCACATTGTCCATGATCCTGGTCGTGATTGGAAAAAAGGCCACGGCTGCGAGACCACCTGCCACGAACAATCCCTTGTAGAGGGCCGTCATGATTTCCCCCCCCGGCGAAACTTTGACGAACCAGATGCCGATGATCGTGGCGAAGATCGTCACACCACCCAACGCGAGCGGATACAGAATCGGGGCACTTTGACCTTTGAAGAGTGTAAAGGCCAGCACCATCGCCGCCACCGTTGTCACCGCGTAGGTTTCAAACAGGTCGGCCGCCATGCCAGCGCAATCCCCCACGTTGTCACCGACATTGTCGGCGATGACGGCGGGATTACGTGGATCGTCTTCCGGGATACCGGCCTCTACTTTGCCGACCAGATCAGCACCGACGTCTGCGGCTTTTGTATAAATGCCGCCACCCACGCGCGCGAAGACGGATATCAAGCTGCCGCCGAATCCCAGGCTCAGCAGCGCATGGATCGCTTTTTCCTGACCCGCAAACTGAGACGCCAACGTATAGAAGCCGGTGATAGCCAGCAAGCCTAATCCAATCAAGAGCAATCCCGTCACGGCGCCCCCGCGAAACGCGACCGTCAACGCGGCATTCATTCCTTGATGGGCCGACTGCGCTGTCCGAACATTCGCCCTCACCGCGATGATCATCCCCACATATCCGGCCAGCGCCGAGGCGCCGGCTCCGATCAGAAAACCCACCGCAGTGAGCATTCCGAATTTGTCGGAGGCAAATCCTGCCAGCCACAGCACGACAAAGAGGACTGCCGCCACGAGGCCGACGGTCCGGTATTGCCGGTTCATATAGGCGCCAGCGCCTTCTTGAATCGCTTTTGCGATGTCCTGCATTTTCTGGTTGCCTGCGGGGAGTTTGAACACCCACATGGCCAGATAAAGGCCATAGGCAATGCCGGAGGCCGCTGCAATCAGAGCAAAGATAATGATCGCTGAGTCACTCACAGTTCACTCCTCCTGTTGGTGAGGGGCTTTTATGTCACACGGTTCCCCGTAGCTTCAACCCATCGAAAGTACATTTCCAAAGGGAAAAACCGCAGGGTGGTTCGAAGTCAGAATTCTGCAGCTGCTTACACGAAAAGTGGGCCATTTTATACGGGATGTCTTCTGAGGATCAAGATGAAACGTGAGGTACCGGAGCCACCGCTACTCTGCCTGTAGATGAAAGGCGAGAGAACCCGATCACTAGACTAACGACTCGAGGGAGCAACCACGTCGTCTGTGTGACTGATGACCCGGAATACAGCACGGCAAACATGGTCATTCGAGAGACGGTTGGACACGCGATGCGGCGGTACGGAGAAAAGGAACCACGGCAGGCCACGCGAACCGGATACGTTTGCGCGTCCTACACAATCTTGCTATAGTGCGCGCGGAGGAGTGCTATGGGGTTCGCGCCGGACTATATCGTTGTTGATGCACAAACGTTCAGCAAACAGAAACTCGCGCTCGACAATCATGTGTACAAGAATTGCTCGGTCGATGACTGCGACATCTATTATAGCGGAGGGCCCTACGAACTCATCGACACTCACATCACGAACTCTCGCCTGATTCTCAACCAGCCTGCCAAACACGTGTACTCGGCCATTCAAATCTTCAAAATGAAGTCGCCCGGTTCACGAATCATCGCCGAGTAAGAAGACAACCGTCCTCGTGAAACGTCGCCCGTATTTCGGTCACTGCTGGTCTCGTCGTCTTGAGGAGATACGCATCACGAGAGACGACCTTCGCTATTTATTGACCGGGATGTTCTCCCTGTACTTGACAATTTCTATCGACTGAAAGACCGGGTCTTGCGCACCCTTGCTCGACTCCGCCTCGATGCGCTGCAGAAACGCGGCGGGACCGGTGACGGGCGCATAACTCAAGGTCGCTTCGACGTCGAACGTCTTGGTGTCTTTAGGAGTGGGAACATTGAAGGTCTCAATGCGCTTTTCTTCCGGTTTTAAGACTGTATCCTCCACAACTTTGACAGCTTCAAAATCAAAGACGGTTTTCTGGTCTTTTGCATCGGCGTAGGTGCGGCCGTAGACCCGCTTGTCGCTGAATACGCTTCTCAGGTTCTTCCCCTTGATGTCCAGACTGAGTACCACGCTGGCCCATCCGGGGTGGGTGGTCGGCAAATTGTGCGGCACGAGGCTATGCACGGTCACCGTCACCGTGGTTTTGTCTCCTTCAATTTTGGTCAGGACGTCAAGTTTTGCTGCTTCCTGCCGCAGTTTTCCAATACGTCCCGGGAATGTGTGGTTGGCGACCTTTCGTTTATTCTCTCCGTTGGCGGATTCGCCGACCTGTTCCGGCATATGACACGTCTGGCATTCCTTCCCGGACTTGATCGCCTTGCTCTGATCCCAGTTCCCCAATAAGTCGTTGCTCTTACCAAGATTCGCGCCCGTCGGCACGGATTGATGACAGTTCAGGCAGAGGTCGGATTTCCGAAAGAGATCAAGGTCCATCGATTGATGGGCCAAGTTCGCTGCGAAATCCTTATACGGTCCGTACATGGTTTTGCTGCCGACATCATATTTGGGCTCCGGTGGATGTTTGGCGCGATCCACCTGTTTGATCAAGTGGCACTGCACACAAGCGACTCCGTCCAACGACGGTTCTCCGGACCGCGCTTGAGCCACGAACATCTCTGCCTGCTCGGGAAACTCCCGCACATGAGGCGCGTGGCATCGGAAGCAGAGCGCCTTATCCTTCCCGCCTGAACCCGTCACATATTGCTCGAGAGCGGCCCTGAACGTGGGGGTGTGGATGGATCGTGACAAAGGAGAGGTTTCCCATTCCTCAAATACCCGCTCATGGCAGCGCTTGCATTTACTCGAATGGGGGAACGCCTTGTCGATCGCAACCTTGGGTTTCACATCTTGAGCCATTCCCTGTTGCACGTGGTAGGCACCGACAGCCAGAATGCAGAGAAAAATGCCGATCGTTCCCCATATGAATACACGCCGATCAGGTGTCACCGTTGAGTCTGCTCCCCTCTCTCATTCTCGTGCGCGGCTACGCGCCGCCCTGGACTCGACCGCCTCAGAGCGACCTCACCCGGTAGGTCAATATGCGAGGTTGGATGTATTCGTCAATGATCTTTTTGGCCGTCGCCCGTTCTTGGTCGTTCGCCAGCGTTGCCAAATATTTTTCCTTTAAGGAGCTTCCGGGATCAGGAATCAGGGCGTAGGTAAGAACCACCTCCAGATGGGCGGGTGCGCTCCCGGCAGGTATTGATTGCGTGAACGGAATACGACGGGTATTTCCGCCTTTGAGGAACGGGTCCGGGATATCCCCACGCAAAATCTTGTCATACGGTAGGCCAAATTGTTTCATCTCCTGTCCAAGCGTCTTCCCCTCCGCATCTTTGACCACAATCGTGATAAAAAATTGTTTCAAGACGGGATCACCATCGGGGAAACTGTGGGGGAGGCTGCCGACCTTGACCAGTATTGTTCCCTCGACTCCTGAGGACGATTTGGTCGCCTCGATATCGATGCGGGGCATCCACTCAGCTTGCAAATTCCGGTTCTTCAGTAACGTGCCTGGGATGACCACTCCGCGAAACCAATGACGTCCGATCGACCTGGTCATCGCGCCCCGTTTAGATGTTGAACTCCCGGTGGAAGGCTCCATGTGGCAGTCCTGACAGACCGTCCCTTTGAGTATCTCCCCCGGCACCTCCATCTGGGTGACATCTCTCACCTTGTCAAAGTGACACGATGCACAGTAATTGGCGCCTTTGTAGACATCAGACTGGGTGGCCGGATGGACGAGATTTTCTTCCGGGTCTGGATAAGGACCATACAGCATTTCTCCCGGCTTCACTTTGTATGTCGGAGGAGGATGTGTCGAGGTCCCTCGCCCATCAACAAGGTGGCACGACGCGCACCCGATGCCTTCGATCTGAGCCTTACCCGACAACACCTGCGCGGTGATTTTATCCACGTACTTCGGGAAGACGGTCACCGCCGGGGCATGGCATGATAAACACCGTTGTCGCTCCTCAGCCGTGGGGTTGGTTTGGATCCAGAGGCCCAGGACCGTGCGGAATACAGGGGATTCGAATGCCGTGCCGTGCAACAACGCCGCATCGACGCGACCAAACGTCTTCAGATCAGGCGTTTGCTCTCGTATCCCTTTCCATTCCTCATAGTGCCGATCGTGGCACTGCTTGCAGTCTTCAGACCGAATGAAAATTTTCTCTATTTCCGCGATCCAATCGGCTGCCGGCTGACCATCAGGCTTTTGAGCGATGGCCCGTTCGTGGAACAGGGCATTCACAGCCAGGAGAAGAACCAACACCGCAATGATGCCGAACTGTTTCACAAACGCGGCAAGACGATTCACATGCGCTCCAAAAAACGATCAATCACGTTTGCACCCGACGAAGTGGAAATTCACGCCCCAGCCGACCGGGTCTCCGGGATCGGCAGGTTCATAGGTCCCGACGGTAAAATTACATTCCAGCATGGCGCGCTTGAGAGCTTTCCCGAAATCGATCATATTCCTGACTTCCCGCTTGTCGATTTCCTTAATGACCGACCGAACCTTGATCCCGGCGTAGTCAGCTCGGGAATTGCCGATCACTTCGAAGACGGCCACGCCCTCGGGTCTTTCCAGTTTTAGCTCCCGCTGAATTTCTCCATCCACTTCGCCAACCGCAATACCGAACTCCTCTCCGAGACTGACGGCTTCATCGACCGTCATACCCCCATCCTGTCCCGCGGCAAACAGACTGTCCGGCCCAATGCATACATACCCGTTGAGAAGGACGCAGAACAATACAAAAAAAACAAAAAAAGCCCTTCCTGACGGGAGGGCTTTATTCGCTTCGTATCGGCGTATGATCGAAAAGACCTCCAACCCCTTTGCCTCACGCAGAACACACGGCCGTCTGCCGGACGTTGTCTTTCTCAGTCCTCATCCTATCAAGAACGGCTAGAGTTTTGTGACGGGATCGAGCGAGAGCTGAAACCAGGGAGCAATCGCCTTTTGACCGTTCCGTTCCTTATTCTCGCCGTTCCACACGGCAAAGGAAACCGTTTGAATCCGTCCGGGAACCAGCTTAGCCTCGTTCTCCTGCTCCTCGCTCGATAGCGGTCTCCGCATCACCACTCGCCACATACCGTCTTTCCACGTCGCTCTTCCCTGCACGCGCCCCTGCTTTTCCTTGGTCGTCAGCGTGCTGAACCCTCCGCCGATCAAATCTTCTACCGAAGAGGCCCGTCGCGGGATCACCTCAAACCTCCTGGGCTCGCCAGACCCCTTTTCCTTTTCTGTGGTCCTTGCAGCGCGACGATCGATGTCGCTCTGCCAATCAGCCTTCCAGTGCCAAATGTTGATATAGTGATCCAGTTGCCCCATACAAAAAAAGGCCGGCGCATCCCCCAGCGGCAACCCCAGTGCAACCCCGTCTCGGAATGTGCCCGGTGTCAGCCGGTCATTCCTGGTGTTGTCCTGCCATTCCAACAGGAACGCGATATCCGTCCCATTGTGCATCGTGCGAACCGTTAGCGCCCGAGCGGTCGGCTCAGGCCACACGGGTCGGGTGATGATTTGCCCGCTCAATGGCAAGGTCATGGGAGGGATCTTTTGCCAGGCCGGGTCTTCCGGTGTGGAGGGAATATTCCCCGAGACCCACGGAGATCGGATGATCATCCCCTCCGAACTGACGATCGGAATACCCACCCCCCCCAGTACGAACGCAGTGACGACGAGTACAACGAGGAAGGCAAACAGAACGGGGTGGGACACACTGACCTGTTTCATTCGAACCATGCGGCAGCCTCGGTCTCCTTCTTCACCGATGGCAAGCTTTGTCGTTCCAACAGTATGCCTGCCCGTCAGTGAACTTACGTCGGTGCATTACCATAAGCGTGCCCGGCGGATCTTATTTTCTCCCCGCTCGCAGATATACAAATGCCCCTGCTGATCAATGGCTAAGCCGACAGGAGAATTCACTACCGCCTCGATGGCCGCCAATCCATCACCATGCTTGATTTGCCCCGCCGCATCCTTTGCCACAAACCGGGCAGCCCCGCAGCCGCCCATGTTCTTGTCTTCGTATCCACTGTCTCCGTTGCCTGCGACTGTGCTGATGAGACCGGTCTGCGAGTCAACTTTACGGACGCGATGGTTCCCCGTATCGGAAATGTATGCATGATTGTGCTGATCGAAGACCACGGCCTCCGGTGCATGGAGCATGGATTTTCCAGCCTCTTTGTCATCCCCATCAAAGCCAAATCGGCATACACCCGCCAGTGTCGAAATGACGCCGGTCCTCTGACTGACTTTTCTGACGCGATTGCTGCCTTTGTCCACCAAATAGAGATCTCCAGCGCCATCAATTGCGAGCCCGACGATGTCATACAAACGCGCTTCCATCGCCGGCCGCCCATCGTCCAAATAGAGGGAGAGATCCAACCCATCGGAACACACCGGCATGAGCCATCCATTGTCATCGCTGAAATCAATTCCGATGGCATCGCCGGACAGGACAACGAGGTTCCGTGCGACCAGCGGTTGCTCGCGTGCGTCGTCCTCACTCGACCAGTTTCCCGCCACGGTCTCGACCGTGCCGTTCCGAGCATCGAAGCGTCGGATTCGATGGGACTGCGTATCCGCGATATACAAGACATCATCTTTGTCGAAGGCAATGGCCGCAGGCCATGTCAAATTGATGTCCAGTGCAGGGCCGTCACCATTGAATCCATGCTGTCCGGTACCGACGACGGTGGTTATGATGCCCGTTTCGTGATCCACCTTTCGAATGCGGTTGCTTCCCGAGTCGCAAATGTACAGGTCATTGTTGGAGTCAAACGCGATGTCGAGTGGAAGGTAAAGGCCGGCTTCACCACATAATCCGCTATCGCCGCTGTAGCAGGTCTCGCCGATTCCGGCGAAGTTATGAACCGTTCCTTCCGTCAGATTGACCCGCCTGACCCGGTCCGACCCGGATTCAGCAAAATAGAGCCAGCGCTCTTCCTTATCCAAGGCAACATGGTGGGGAAGCGGAATGCCCGCCTTGATCGCGCGCTTGCCATCACCCGTGCTTCGGGCCTTGCCGTTTCCCGCGAAGGTATCGATATATCCGAGAGCCAATTGAAGTTCAGTTTCCATAGGAGTCCTGGCTTTCTAAAACGACATGAAGGTCGCTTCCATATCACGCATGCGAGGCCGGTGGTACTGCCGCGACGGTGTGCTCACCGGTCTGCGTCGTCGCCGTCGATTGAGGCGGCAGCGACTGAGCCTGTGCGGGTGCCGCCTGCTGGGCTTGAGCCTGGGCCTCGGCTTCAATCGCGTCTGCTTCGTGCACCGATTTTTTGAAGCCTTTGATCGCCTTCCCGAATCCCTCACCAAGCTGCGGCAATTTCCCCGCGCCGAAGATGATCAATACGATAAACAGGATTAGGATCAATTCTGTGAATCCTAAGCTCCCAAACATGATGTGTCTCCTTATCGCTGATTCAGGTTGTTGTCCCTTCTTTTGCCTTCTTCGCGAACCGCTCCTTGAGGCGCTGCCTGGCCTGTTCCGCCTGCTCAAACATCTTGCACTTATCGTACACGCTGATGAGGTTGTAGTAGGCGAGCGGCTCTTCGGGATTATGTTCGACGGCGCTTTCCATGACCTTGATGGCCAGATCAGTCTTCTTGTGGATGAGGGCGATATCCATCAATTTGAAACTGGCTTCGAGATGCTTTGGATCAAGCTCGAGCACGCGTAGATAACACTGAATGGCCATATCCATCGTGTTATAGTCGGAAACCTGCGGATTATCCAATTCGACATACACGCCGGCCAAGTTATACCAAGCGATGGGATCATCCGGCGTAATCTCGACCAAGCGCTCATAAAAACTTTTCGCTTCCATGTAATTCTTTCGGTCCGCCTGCACGCGACCAAGATTAAATAGTGCCAGGACATCCGAAGCATGGACGTCCAGGGCATGTTTGAACTCGGCCTGCGCCTCCTCCATCATTCCTTTGGTGGCGTAAATGGTGCCCAGGTTTGAGTAGTACATCGCCAACGATCGATTCATCTCGGCCCGGAGACCCTCTGCCATTTCGATGGATTTCCTGACCTCTGTGAGGGCATCATCCAGCCGACCCTTACTGAAATACAGTTCTCCGAGTCGACAGCGCGCCTGGAAGTCATCCGGCTCACTGGTCAGGAGCTTTTCGATCTCTGCAATCTCCTCGTCGGGATTCATGAGTTGATCCCCGGCATCCACGGCAGTCGTTTGTTCCGGTCCGGCAGACATTTGTTGTTCTCCCATCGTCAAGCCTATTCGTCGGGTGTGATTGAGTTAAACTTGTCCGCCGACGAAGGACTCCTGGGTCCCTAGCAACGGCGCGTTTGATGTTGATGCCCGCTCGGTCATCTCGCTTCTCTGCCGGTCCATTGTGAGCAGCATGACCCCCAGAATCACCATCATGGTCAGATTGGAGAGGAGGAGGGCATATCCTGCGATGAACATGAGCGCCAATCCATAGCCGGCCAGCCGTCCCATGCTGATCAGCTTGATGACGGTATAGGCCCAACAGAGCAGACCCGCGACATAGAGCGCAAAGGGTAGATAGAATGTGTATCCCATCCCCATCTGGAAAATCCACCCGATCCCTTGACTGGCCTTTCGGATGGAATGGGCCATGGCTGGATTGTAGAATTCCAGGAAATAGTCAAAAAACAACAGCAATCCGAACACGCTTCCAGTCACTGACCAAAACCAGATCGCACGCCGTCGCTGCTGTTTGTTGCGACTCAGAAAAGAAGTGCCGCGACCATAGGCCCAGAACACGATGATGCTGGACAAGACCATAAGGGCTTCGCCTGCCCTATTCACTTCATACACAAGGGGCGGCGCGACCACAGATCCCAGCCATCCAAAGGTGGTCGACAAAATCTGATAATACAGCCATCCTGAAATGCCCAGATAGTAGGTCACCCCCAAGAGACGCTGAGCCCACTCGTGATGACTGGACAAATATTCGATCATGAGGACGGTCAGAAGGATGAAACTGATCACGTTGTAGGCAATGGATCCAAGCATGGCCGGTTCAACAATGAGAAACCCCGCAGTCAGCAGCAAAAGAAGCGCGACGCCGGACACGACAATCACATTCAAGCCTGAAAGACTGTACAGACGTAGGCGCTTCAACACCAGGACAGCCAGGGCAATGAAGAGAAAAATCGCTACGACATTCAACATCCCAAAACCAATCGAAGAAAGGAACCGGAAGGCGGACCCCACCCACGGGTGCTGGGCCGCGACCTTGCTGAGATGCATCCCGAGGCGAGAGACGAGCCGATACAGAATCAGCTCAAAGAAGGCCGTCAGAACAACGAGTTTGACGGTATATTCAAACAGCAACCCCTGGTCCTTGATGCGGCCAGTGGCGCGTTCGATTGTCGAAACCAGTGCAGCCACTCTCTACTCCAGGGTGTGAGTCCTCATTATAGCCGTCTCCTAAAATGATATTCAACGTCGGAAGGGTGGGAATACCGATGGGCGGAGACAGTGAATTAGAAGCCCGTCGGTTGAGGAACCTGGGTAGCTTGAGCCTTGGCCCGGGTGATGTACAGCAGCCCGTCCGCCATTGAATAATTGAACGGGAGCTCGCAAACAACCTCGCTGACTTTCTCATACACCTGGTGATACAGCTGCTCGGCTTGTACCGGCGTCATCCCTTCCTGCACCTCATAAAAGAATCCGAGGCTGAGGTCTTCTGCGGCCGGCCTCATGATGCGCCTGATCCCGTACCCGCCGGGATCGCTCATAATCGGCGCTTCTTTCTCGAGGTCAAACAGGCAGGGCTGGCAGGAAAATCCGAACGACTGATTCAATTTCTTGTTGTCAACGATGAAATTGACCGTTTCGAGCGCTTCTTCCTCACGCTCGGTCGGAAATCCGACAATGATATAACAGTGGACTGCAATCCCGAGATCCACGCAATCTTCCGTGATTCTGCGGACCGACTCCTGTTTGATGCCCTTCTTCATGAAATCCATCACCCGCTGGTTGTAAGACTCCAATCCGAACACAATTTTTTGGCAGCCGGCATCCCGCATGAGCGTCAGAAGTTCGCGGGACAGATTTTTTTCAAAGCGGAGTTCGCAGGTCCATTTTGCATTCAATTGGCGGTCGAGCATCTGCTGACATAACCGCTTGGTCGGGGATAGGGCGAAGCATTCGTCGGTAAAGAAAAACGATTGCGCGCCATATCGCCGCTTCAGCCATTCGAGATCATCGACGGTCTTCCCCGGATCGCGCTGGCGGAAATTTTGATGGTCCAGGGTCAACGCGCAAAATGCACAGTCCTTGTAGTAGCACCCTCGCGAGAACTGAACCGGAAGCACCGGTTCAGGAGACAGATAGAGATCGAGCGGAAATCCGTCATAATTCGGCGCCGTCAACTGATTGATATTTTCGGAGTAGAACGGCTGATTCACGGTAATCTTGCCGTTCTGTCGATAAATGAGATTGGGAACTTTACTGTAGTCCCGTCGCCCGCTCATTTGATTCACCAACTCAAGCAAAGCGGTCTCCCCTTCGAACACGACAAAGTCATCGGTGAGATCAAACAGACCCGGACAGCGTCGGAGGTTGTCCACCAGCCGCGTGAAAATGCTTCCCCCGATAGTTACATGGAGGTCGGGAGCAGTTTCCTTAATGAGCCGGCACAACGTGAGGCCCGGGATGATCTGGGATGTTGCGGTAATTGAAACGCCGATGAGTTCAGGTCTGTCGTCCACGATGGAGGATAGGAAGAGGTCGCGGAACAGCCCGACGTAAGGATTCTGTTCCTCGTCACGTATGATCTTCATCAAATCCTTGGAGGAATAAATCGAATAATTTCCGAACTGATTGTCGACGACACTCATTCGCGTGGGAAAATACAAAGAGGAGAGTAACTCGAGCCACTTGTCGATCAGGAACAGGCTGTCACGGTATGCCTCAATGTCATAGAAGCCCTCGCTGCGGAGGGTTTCCTTTGCCAACTCAATCCGGTCGATCAAGTATGGAAAGCGGTCTAACGATTCGACGACACGCGAATGATGCTCCGCACTTCCGGGACCCGACTCGCCACTCTTATCCTCCTCCAACCGTCGTTGCTTATCGAGGAGTTGTTGGTAAACCTCGCCGCCATATGATTTGGTGAGCACTCTGTCGAGCAATTCGATTCCCAAGTCCCGCTGTGACACGTTCTCGATGCCGGCTTGGCGTAAAAATCCCGTGAGAGACGGGAGGCTGAGATAGGGCTGCGACGGATGCCACGTGGGAGGGAAAATCAGTGACACTTTCATGATGGGAACATCCAGGTATCAAAAATATCAAATAATTGCATCAATACCCATTCGATTTTATACACGCCATCCTCGTTCAAAAGCAACTGCACAGCGCCTGACCATAGGCTCTCATGAGCCGAGCAGGCCATCGTTACATTCAAACTGTCCCATACAAGAAAGCCCCGAACTCAGGTTACGAAGTGTAACCAAAATCCGGGGCTTTCCCGATGTCACTCCTCTCTATCCGCTCAGATAGAGATCACCCAAAACAGGGTGAAAAAATTACGGAAGCTTGAGTGTAAACCAGGTGGAAATTCCCTTCATACCGTTGCGCTCGACGTTGGAACCGTCCCAAACCGCAAACGCGATGGGCACAGAAGCTCCGGCCTTGAACTGGGTATCGTTGGCATCGCTCGTCTCCAAGGTCCGCTTCACAACAATGCGCCAGGTTGGACCGGTACAACACCCGCCCTTCACCGAGCCAGCCGGTTCCCACACGCCATTGCCGATCACATCCTGATGTGCCTGCGTCGTCAGCGTGCTGAACCCGTTGGCATTGAGATCTTCGACTGAGCTGACACGCAACGTCGGGTCGGACATGATGTTACCGGACCAAATTCCAGGATTGAAGGGTCCAAGGCTGCGGCCGATCCGATCCGGATAGGTCACACCGCCGGCAGGCTCTTCAAAGTAGTAGTCCCAGAAAATACCCGGGTATTGATCGTCCACGTCCCAAATACCCGCGCTGTCCTTGCCCATATCCTTCTGCCACTCGGCGTTCCAACGCCAGATGTTCACGGTTCCGCCCGACTGCCCCATACACTGAAATGGCGGCGCACCGGACGTATTGACTGGAAACATGATGGAGGCCTGGTCACGGAAATCCTGTGGTCCGATCGTCGTATCATTCTTAGTCTGATCAGCCCAATCGAGCCGAAGCCCTAATTCCTTGCCGTTGGTGACCGCCTTCACAAACACCGATTTCACCGAGAAGTTCGGATGCATCGGTGTAGTGATCAACTGACCGCTTAGAGGAACTACGACACCAGCCACGCCTTCCCAAATGGGATTGGCGCCGTCCATTGGAATCGGACCCTTGATCGATTTTGCCGGGATAGTCACCGGCTGGCTGACCGCCAGGGGCACCTGCCCAATAGTCATCATAATCGCGACGACCAGGGCAGAGAACAGAATGCCAAACACCAAACCCTTGTTGCGTGTCTGCACCAATCTCATACTATAGGCCCTCCTCCTATTAGGATTAATAATTGATGAGAACGTTAACTTATACCGCCCAATACAACTTGACGACTCCGACAACACAAGAAAAATTATGCCGTCCCAACAGGCCCTTCGTCCTTATCTTCCTTCTCCTTCTTATCCATAAACGATGTGGCACCGACTTCATTCAGAAGCATATTCAACTCGTTGCCCTGATCCTGCGCGCCGCACTCGTAAGTCTGCCCTTCCGGAGCATTAAATGTGGCAGGTCGATAGTCGGCCTCGGAATACGGCTGCGGGGTCACAGTCAGGAAGGCCACCTCGAAATCCATCCAGTCAGACATTGAATCGGCCACCAACTTGAACAAGCCGGAATCGGCCTTCTTCGAGAGCATGCGACAGAACAGGGGGACCCAACGGCCGATGTGGTTTTTGACGAACTTTTTCTGAGCTTCCACCACGATATCGGTTTTTTCCATCCCGTCGTGGCAACGCGAATACGATTCTTTATAGGTGAGGAAGTGCATGAACTCGAATTCCACGCTGAGGTGATCGAGCCGCTCGTGGATGTCTTTGGAGAGTTCTACGCCGAAGGCCTTGTAGAACCCTGCGATATCACCCATCACATGGGATTGGGCAAAAACGTGGTCATTTCCAAATAGGGTTTCATAAGGAGGGCAATCGAGGGTAATCACGTTAGTGAACACCCGCCTGTGTTCCGATTGCAAATCGGTCAATTTCCAGTTGACACATTCCGCGGACACGAGCTTCTCGATCTGGTCCAACTGCTTGTGAAGGGACGCAATTTTCTGCTTGGCACGGTCCCCGCCTTGCCCCTCGAGCGCAGCCCGCAAACCATCAAGGGCAGCACGCCCATCCTCTACGAATTCTCCGCACTGAAGATAGTCAAGGAATTCCTCATCCTCCGGGAAGAGCAGGCCCCAGGAGAACAAGAGATACATTTTGCTGCGATTGAGCGCTCGCTCGACTGCGGGGGAATCTTTTATCGCGACCGGTTGAGGAATGATTGCGCTAACGGAGGGAACGGTACCCTGTACAGATTGTTTCGGTGTCATGCGTATTTTTGCTCCTCGCTCAACATGTTACGCGGCGTCTTTACACCATTCACGTGTCTGCGTAACACGTCGCAGCTTCGCACAGGTTCGCGTATGATAGGTAAAGGTGAAGGGGTTGTCAAGCGTGAACTCACCCCTAATGGCTATAACTTTAACTGCCTGTTTCTTTGTCTGTGCCATTGTCCACACAACTCAATTCCGGGCTCCTTTCAGTCAATAATTTGCAGAGGTATTCTTACTCTGAGAGACGAAGTGACGGACGGGGGTTATCTTAATCGCCAGACGATCATTCACGGTCTTACAAGTCTGCTCACACAGCCCGCAACCCACACACTGCCCGGACGCGACCACGAGGCGTAACGTATCGAAATCCATAGAGAGCGCCTCCGTCGGACATCGCGACACACACGCGTGGCATCCCTGCCCCGCCGTACATGTCCTATGCGACACGACAGCCAGCCCCATTCGAACATCACGAGGAGTGTCGACGGGAAGCAGTGCATCCGTTTCACAGGCGGTGATACATGGGAAGTCTTCACAGAGATGACAGGCCATCTGATCGGGAAAAATCACGGGCGACCCATCCCGGCGATCGAATACGATGGCGTGATAGGGACAGGCCTTTGCACAATCACTGCAGCGCGTACACCGCTCGAGGAATAGGGCCTCTTCGACGGCACCAGGCGGTCGAAGCCCATCCGCCCGTGCAGGAGGAGCGGCCTGTTCGCGTGGCGCATCTTTATGCTTCACGAACTCGTGGGCTGCCTTCGCAACAGAAAACACGGAATCTTTGAAAAAGTCGCGGCGCCCGTACTTCGAATCTGCCATCGGCAACCCCTTACATCACACCGTCGGCACGCAGCTTGTACACCTCGACGCAGCGGTCGCAGGCGCCAAATTCGGTATCCCAGCCGGGATGATTCTCACGGATGAAATCCAGCACATAAGTTTCCACCTTGGTCGACATGTCTTCGACCCAGGAATAGGTAGGGAACCGGCACAGAGGACAGGGAAAGCCCGGCATCAACATGACCTTGTTGGCGGTCTCCGGAACCTCTCCACCATCCACGTCGACCGCTCGGTCCATCACGCGGAGCGTGTCGGTGGACATTTCCACGAGTTCTGAATGAGTAAAAAACGAGGTCTGCCATAACCCTTCAAATACTGACTTCAATTGCGGGGGTGGGATTTTTCGATACCAGGAGCGAAACTCTTTGAAGCGATCCTCTTTCGACAGCATCGGCTCCTTGCCGTCGAGCACGAGCCGGCTGTCGACGCTCAAATTCCACAGAATCCGATAGCGGTGCAAGATCAGGGTTTCTTCTCCCGGATTCTGACCCACCTTCGTATCCGGATCATAAGCGAATGCAGGATCAAGCATATCGTGAATATGCATCAGTTCATGCCGGCAATACCGGGTCAGCGCCGGATCGTAGAATCGCCGGGGGATCAGCTTGATGCCGACTCCTTTGAGGCCTTTCTCCTCGAATTCTCGGGCCAGGTCGTGCTCGACCGATCCCCATTTGCGAAGAATATCGACGCCTTCCTGATCCTCTTTCAGTACGCCTTTCACCAACACGATACCGATCTTTTCCTTCATGTCGGGAAATTCGTTGAATGCATCGCGAATAATGTCCGAGAATCCCCAGATCCCAAACAAGTATTGGTACAGTTTTTTGAATTCGGCTTCCCGGTCATCGAGGGTAAATTTCTCGTAAATCGGGTCGGCTAGTTCATGAAACTCTTTGTAATAAGTCGGGTCACCTTCACGCTCGGTCTTTTCGATGAACGAATCGATGACCTCTTGCAAAAGGGCGGGTTGAAAACGGATTTCCATGTGTAACCTCTAACTGCCCGTCAGGTGGGTAAGAGCCCCGCGTTGGTTTTCGGAAGAAGGCCGGATTAACCACCACGAGGCCAGCTTGACTTGGCCGCTTTCCTTCTCTTACGATCTTCCCTGCGACAGCGAATTATACAAACCTGTAAAACCGTTTTGCAAACGAGCAGGACATTTTCCCCCTGATCCGGGGCGATAGAGAGGACGACCGCAGCATGGCTGATCATGTCCCCACACTTCCATCTGCATTTCCCGGGGCATCCGCACAACCGACAGAGCTACCCGGCACAGAATCACCGCCCACCGACTATCTCGAGCACTGGAAGGCAGGGGTTCGTGAACTGAAGACATTTCGCGGACATTCACATGGAGTCTGGGCCGTGGCCTATGCTCCCGACGGTCTGACGCTCGCCAGCGGCGGGGTCGACCGATACGTGCGTATCTGGGACATCGAGACAGGACGCCTTCTCCGATCCCTCAGAGGGCACACCCACGACATTCGTGCGATCGCCTATACGCCTGACGGTCTGCATCTCGCGACCGGCAGCGAGGACCGTACCATCCGTCTATGGAACCCGAAGACCGGCGAACCGCTCAAATTGCTCTTCACGCGATACGACCACAATGTGTGCAGTCTCTCGCTGTCACCCGACGGACTCATGCTGGCACGCGGAAGCCACAATAAAGACATTAAAATCTGGGAAATCACCACGGGGACCGAGTTAATGACCCTGCTGGGCAAGGACCAATACGACCATCACTGGTCCGTCTGCGTGGCATTTTCGCCGGACGGCATTCATTTGGCGAGTGGGAGCGATATCGGCAAAATCAGAGTGTGGGAAGTGCTTCCCAGTGGAGAGGAAAAAGTTATTCACAACGGCCATTGGGAAGAATCCGCGGAGGATTCCACCGAGACGCGAGGTTACTTCATCGAGGACGATGGAGGGTTTCAGAAACCTATGGAGTTTTGGATCGGGGCAATGACTTTCACCCCTGATGCCAAGCTCTTGATAACCGGCAGCCGGGACACCACCATCAAGTTTTTCGAAATGCCCCACGCCGCTGAATTGCGAGTGCTGAGGGGCCATACCGGCTGGATACGTTCCTTAGCCGTTTCCCCTGACGGCAAGGTTCTTGTCAGCGCAGGCGATGATCACACCATCCGTTTTTGGGAGATCGCAACCGGCAGGAATTTTCGCACGCTCAAAGGCCACACTGGTCCGGTGCGAGGCATTACCTTTTCGCCCGATGGACGCAAACTGGCCAGCGCGTCATGGGATCGGACTGTGAAACTCTGGGAGGGCGGACCGGAACCCGCAGAGTAAGCTAGTCTTCTTCTCCTTCGGGATCGTCCTTTGCCGACGGAATTCCGTACCGTTTGCACTTCTCCCACAAGGCTTTACGGGAGAGCCCTAGCATAGTGGCAGCGATCGTCCGGTTTCCCTCGGTCTTATCCAAGGCTTCGACAATAAAGTCCCGCTCAAACTGTTCTTTGGCGGCGGCCAGAGATGTCAACGTCGCATCAGTGGATTTTTTCCTTCCGACCGAGAGGCCTTCGCTGCAGAACCCACATGATTCCTGCGAAGGTCCTCCGAGATACGGGCAGAACTGGTATCCGCACAGTTCCCAAGGCTGAACTGCCTCCCCCTCCCGCCCAAGAGCGACGGCCCTCTCGACCATATTTTCCAGTTCCCGCACGTTGCCGGGAAATGAATACCGCAGCAGCAACTCGCGCACCGACTGCGAGAAGCCTTTGAGATTCTTCCCGAGTTTGGCCGACCGGGTTTGGAGCACCGATTCGGCGATCAGCAGTGTGTCCTCGCGCCGATCGCGCAGGGGTGGGACGATCACCTGCACGACGTTCAGCCGCTCAAACAAATCTTCTCGAAATCGACCTTGCGCCACCTCTTTTTTGAGATCTTTCTGCGTCGCACACACCACCCGAACATCGACTTCAATCGTTTCATTTCCTCCAACCCGCTCGAGTTGCCGCTCCTGCAATACACGCAGCAGTTTCACTTGAACCAACGGAGGAATTTCGCCGATCTCATCCAGGAACAATGTCCCTTTGTTCGCCAGTTCAAATCGGCCACGACGCCGGCGAAGAGCGCCGGTGAAGGCGCCTTTTTCATAACCGAAGAGTTCGGCTTCCAACAGGGTTTCCGGCAGAGCTGCACAGCTGGCCTTGATGAGCGGACGGTCCTTGCGCGGGCTGTTGAGGTGAATGGCGTTCGCGACCAATTCTTTACCCGTACCGCTTTCGCCGACCACCAGCACCGTCGAATCAGTTGCCGCAATCATCTTGATTTTATCCAGGACCGCGCGCATCTGATTATTACGCCCGAGAATGCCTCCGAAGCTGAACGTACCTTCCAATACTTCCTTCAGTTCGACATTTTCGCGCCGTAACCCAAGCACTCTCCCGACACGTTCTACAATCAGAAGCAGCTCGTCCATTTGAAACGGCTTCGTAATATAGTCGTACGCCCCAAGCTTCATGGCGCCTACCGCCGTGTCCACCGATCCATGCGCCGTGATCATGATGACCTCGGTGTTCGGATTCCGTTCCTTACACGCCTTGAGAATTGCAAGCCCGTCCGCTCCCGGTAGACGGAGATCGGTGATGATCAAGTCGAATTGACGTTTCTCGAGCACGTGAACGCCTTCCGTCCCCGTGGCAGCAGCGGCCACTTCGCACCCGACTCCTTCCAATGCGTCTTCCATGGACAGACGCATCAACGGCTCATCATCGACAATCAGAATCTTCAGTCCCTTCACGATATTTTTCCAATCGCATACCGGTCTTTGACCGCAGGAAGCGAGACAATGAATATCGTGCCCCGCCCGATCTCGCTGTCCACACAGATTCTTCCGCCGTGACGCTCGATAATGCCGAGGCTGACGGCCAGCCCTAAGCCCGTGCCCTCGCCTTCACTTTTCGTCGTAAAGAACGGGTCAAAAATGCGCGGGAGTACGGATGCTGAAATGCCGCACCCCGTATCCTTGACCTCAATCATGCACTGCCCATCACTAATCGAGGTACGGATACTCAGCACTCCCCCGGCTTTCATCGCCTGAATCGCATTCAGGATCAGGTTCATCAGTACCTGTTCCATCATGTGCCGGTCGACGAGAAGCTCAGGAAGCTCCGGGGCCAATTCGGTCTCCAGAGTGACCCGATGCGGTATGAAGAGATGGTCCGTGAGCACCAGCACGCGTTCAATGACCCGATTGATATTGGCCAACGCCAACTCCGGATCATGCTGCTGGGAAAAGTCCAACAATTGCCGGACGATTCTCTGAACCCGCCGCAGACCGTCCTCCATGGAGGCTAAATATTCTTCTTGCCGGACGACGGATACCGTGCCTTTGCGCAGGTTGTACAAACAATTGAGTATGCCACCGAGCGGATTGTTGATTTCATGTGCCACTCCTGCCGCCAGTTTTCCCACTGATGCCAGTTTTTCAGAGTTTCTGATCTGTTGCTCGAGCTTCTTGGTCTCGGTCATATCTCGCGCAATCCCTAAGACACCAAGAATGTCCCCTTCCA